>Ga0209474_10005255_pt1 | contig 11048 bp, 9 predicted proteins | sample GraSoiAngelo_145_FD_185902 | JGI IMG/M metagenome (GOLD analysis project Ga0209474, IMG submission 185902) | Grasslands soil microbial communities from the Angelo Coastal Reserve, California, USA - 14_1009_05_20cm (SPAdes) (version 2) | ecosystem: Environmental > Terrestrial > Soil > Grasslands ... | reverse complement strand
GTCTTGCGCTCGGGCCTTGCAGCGGCGGCGATGCTGGCGTTGTCCGCCGCCGCACCAAGCCAGCATGCCAAGGCGATGTCGTTGATTGGGCCTGGCGCAGCACCGATCGCTAAAGCCTCCTCCGGGGGGATGACAACCGAAGTCCGTGGTGGCGGAGGTGGCGGTGGCGGTGGCCATGGTGGCGGTGGCGGAGGCCACGGTGGGGGCGGCGGCGGATTCCATGGTGGCGGCGGCGGGTTCCACGGCGGTGGAGGAATGCATGGCGGCGGCGCGGCCTTTCATGGCGGCGGCTTCCGAGGCGGCGGCGCGGCGTTCCATGGCGGCGGTTTCCGAGCCGGCGGCCCGGTATTCCGTGGCGGCGCCTTTCACGCCCGTCCGGCATTCCACCGCGCTGGTTTTCGGTTCGCCCACCGGCATCACTTTCGCTCGCGGTTCTTCTATGGAGCCTCGTACTACCCGTACTATGACTACTACCCATACCGCCGTTGCCGAATAATCCTGACCTATTACGGCCCGCGCCGTGTCTGTCGCTTCCGCCACTTCGGTTATCCCTACCGTCACTATCGCCATCACCGCTGCTACTGCGGTTGAACGGGGCTACACGCACTGACCGAAACAGATCGGGCGCCTCAAAGGGCGCCCGATCTATATTTCGATGCAGGAAATCATCTCGACGCGGGAAATCTCGTGTCCTAACCCCAGTTCTTGAATTTCCAGGATCTGAGCTTCCAGGGTGTCAGCGTCTCCATTCGCCATTGCCGCCAGCGGTCTGGCGGCCAGTGCCCGAGACGCGATGTTTCCTTGACCTCGGGTTCGATAATGGCCCGCACGATCCGGCGGCGCCATGCTTGGCGCGTTGCCTCGCCGATCATATCGACGAATTCGGGCTTATCAGTCATGATCCGGCACCTTGAGAACGCTACGCTTCGCCTATCAGTCTGACGGCAACAGCTTAACGACAAGCTTCAGAAATGCCTCGAGGTTGACTGAGACGCGCGCTGGAAAAGTCTAGCGCCATTCCCTGATGTCGACGAAATGCCCGGCGATCGCCGCGGCCGCCGCCATTGCCGGCGAGACCAGATGGGTGCGGCCCTTGAAGCCCTGCCGGCCCTCGAAATTGCGGTTCGAGGTCGAGGCGCAGCGCTCCTCTGGCATTAACTTGTCCGGGTTCATGGCCAGGCACATCGAGCAGCCGGGCTCGCGCCATTCGAATCCGGCCTTGATGAAGATCTTGTCGAGGCCTTCGGCTTCCGCCTGCTGCTTCACGATCCCGGAGCCCGGCACAATCATGGCGTTAACATTGCCGTTGACCGTCTTGCCTTCTGCGACCTTCGCCACCGCGCGGAGATCCTCGATACGGCCGTTGGTGCAGGAGCCGATGAAGACCCGGTCGAGTTTGATGTCGGTGATCCTGGTGCCGGGCTTGAGCCCCATGTAATTCAGTGCGCGATGTTTCGACAGCCGCTTGGCTTCATCGGCAATCTGATCGGGATCGGGCACCACCCCTGAGATCGACACCACGTCTTCCGGCGAGGTGCCCCAGGTCACGATCGGCGGCAGTTTTGCGGCATCGAGCCGGATCTCGTGATCGAAATGCGCGCCCTCATCGCTTCTAAGCGTGTCCCAGTAGCGCATCGCGGCGTCCCACGCCGCCCCCTTCGGGGCCTTTGGCCGGCCTTTCAGAAATTCAAACGCCTTCTCATCCGCCGCCACCAGACCAGCGCGGGCGCCGCCCTCGATGGACATGTTGCAGACGGTCATGCGGCCCTCCATCGAGAGCGCACGAATGGCCTCGCCGGCATATTCCAGCACATAGCCGGTGCCGCCGGCGGTGCCGATCTCGCCGATGATCGCGAGGATGATGTCCTTGCCGGTGACGCCCGCGGGTAATTTGCCATCGACGATGGCGCGCATGTTCCTGGCTTTTTTCTGGATCAGCGTTTGGGTAGCCAGCACGTGCTCGACCTCCGAGGTGCCGATGCCATGCGCCAGCGCGCCGAACGCGCCATGGGTCGAGGTATGACTGTCGCCGCAAACGATGGTGGTGCCGGGCAGCGTGAAGCCCTGCTCGGGACCGATGACGTGCACGATGCCCTGACGCCTGTCGAACTCGTTGTAGTATTCGATGCCGAATTCCCTGGCGTTCTCTTCCATGACCCGCATCTGCTCGATGCTTTCCGGGTCCGGATTGGGTTTGGAGCGATCGGTGGTCGGGACATTGTGATCGACCACAGCAAGAGTCTTCTCCGGTGCGCGAACCTTGCGTCCGGTGGCGCGCAACCCCTCGAACGCCTGCGGCGATGTCACCTCATGGACCAGATGGCGATCGATATAGAGCAGGCAGGTGCCGTCGTCGGCTTCGTGAACCAGGTGGTCGTTCCAGATCTTGTCGTACAGCGTGGTCGGTTTGGACATGAGCGTCAGGCCTTGAATCGCGATTGAAGTCTAAATGCAACCGCTCGCGGCGGGTTGCGTGGCGCTATGCCTCAAACGGCGAGAGCGGCGGTCGTCAGCCGACCGAAGAAGCGCCATGGCAGCCGACTACGATCATCGAGAACGACGCGAGAGGCGATTGGCTGGCGGTCTGGAAACATTGCAGCATTATAGCACAGTGGGGAATGCCCGTGTAGCTCGTCATGCCCGGCCTTGTGCCGGGCATCCACGTACTTCGGCGCAGCTACCCTAGAAAGGCGTGGATGGCCGGGACGTCTGGCGCGAAGACGCGCTTCGCGCTTTTGCCCGGCCATGACGGAGGTTGAACTACCGCATCCGGAATGACGATAAATTATTCGCCGACGACCGCGGCGCGCTCGGTCTTTTCGACGATGCGGGCCGACTTGCCGCGCAGATTGCGCAGGTAATACAGCTTGGCGCGCCGCACCTTGCCGCGTCGCACCACCTTGATCGAGTCGATCATCGGCGACATCACCGGAAATACGCGTTCCACACCTTCGCCATAGGAAATCTTGCGGACCGTGAAGCTTTCGTTGAGCCCGGAACCGGATCGGCCGATGCAGACACCTTCATAGGCCTGCACGCGGGAGCGATCGCCTTCCACCACCTTGACGTTGACGATCAGGGTGTCGCCCGGTCCGAATTCCGGAATTGCCTTGCCGGCGGACAACTTTTCGAACTGCTCTTTTTCCAGCTCTTGAATGAGGTTCATCGAAATCTCCATCGGCGGCGCGCCCTGGCCGCCAAGGCGTGGGCTGCGCGAGTGTTCGTTCATGCTGTGGCGCGTGTTCCGCAAACCTGGACCCCGGTTTTGCGGAAGACGCGCAGCTTAATACATCGAGCAGTTCCTTGCGGCCGGATGCCACTTTGCCGGAAATGCTGGCTGCGCGGATTTGGCGCTCGTATACGGCAACGGCAGCGGCTTGTCACGCTTCCCGGGGGCTTTTTGGGCGTTTTTGCTCACTTAAGGGGTCCCGCCACAGATCGGGCCGCCTCGCTCGGGTCAGGGCCTCGGCCTCGGCCCGCCGCCAAGCTGCGACCCGGGCATGGTCACCCGACAGCAGGACCTCCGGGATCGTTTGGCCCTCGAACTCCTGAGGGCGGGTATATTGCGGGTACTCCAATAAACCCTCCGAAAAGCTCTCCTCCGCCCCTGAAGCGAGCTTTCCCATGACCCCGGGCAATAGCCGCACGCAGGCATCGATCACTGCCATGGCCGCGATTTCCCCGCCGGAAAGCACGTAATCGCCAATCGAGACCTCCTCGAGCGCGCGCGCCTCGATCACCCGCTGGTCGACGCCTTCAAACCGGGCGCACACGATCAACGGCCCGGGCCCGGCGGCGAGTTCCATCACTCGGGACTGGGTCAATGGCCGACCGCGCGGGCTCATCAGCAGCCGCGGGCGATCGGGCGCAATTCCCGCCGCGTCGATGGCGGCGGCCAGCACGTCGGCGCGCAGCACCATCCCGGGCCCGCCACCGGCCGGGGTGTCGTCAACGCTGCGGTGGCGGTCCGTGGCCGCCTCCCTGATGTCGCGCGCCTCCAGCGACCAGAGGCCAGAGCTCAGCGCCTTGCCCGCAAGGCTCACGCCCAGCGGACCGGGAAACATCTCCGGAAACAGCGTCAGAACAGTGGCGCGCCAAGGTGTGCGAATGTCGGCCATGTCAGTCATTCCGTTATCCCGGCCTTTGAGCCGGGACCCATTACCACTGATGTCGGCTTTGTAGGAAGCTGGCGCTGTTGCCCAGGGCGTGTACTCACCGATCCAGAACGCTCACACACTTGGCGGTGTCGGCATTTCCCTCGCAACCAGACATCCGGGCTGGTGTTGGGTACGTCCGCTTCGTGACCAGAAGCTGACTCACGCATCGCCGCAAAATGACATGCTTGAATTCTTGGTGCTTCATTCGAGCAACGCGTCGGCGCCCAGGATCATTCCGCGCGGTATTTCGAGCCCGAGCGCCTTGGCCGTTTTGAGGTTGACGACCATCTCTAGCTTGGTTGGCTGCTCGACCGGCAGGTCTGCCGGCTTCACCCCCTTCAGGATCTTGTCCACATAAACCGCAACCCGCACAGATACATCATCCAGGACGGGTCCGTAGCTCATCAGCCCGCCCGCTTCCGCGTACATCTTCCAGCCATAGATCGACGGGAGGCGGCGCCGTAATGCAAACCCAACGATCTTTTCGCGGTTGAAATTCTTGAGCGCGTCGGGAAACGCGATTAGCCCGTCACACTTGCCCTGCGCGATCGCGGCGAATGCCGGCTCGAAGTCGTCATCGCTCCCGACCTCGAAATGCTCGATGGCAAGCCCGAGAGCGCGCGCCGCCTCACGCGTTGCTCTCAGTTCCGACGCCTCGCCGGGATGCGAGAGATTGGAGAGAACCGCCACGCGAGTCATGGTCGGCATGGCTTCCTTTAGGAGGTCGACGCGCTTCATCGAAAGGTCGAGCGAGAGGAGTGAAACGCCTGTGACGTTGCCGCCCGGCCGCGCGAAGCTCGCGACGATGCCGGCGTCCACCGGATCGCCGCTGAACAGGAACACCACCGAAACCGATACGGCACCCGGTCGCCAAGTCCGGAAAGCGGGGCCGCCAGCGACGATGACGTCGACTTGCGCACGCAGCAATTCGTCGGCCAACGCGGGGAATTTGTTGTAATCCCGCCCAGCGTAGCGAGCCTCGAGGACGAAGTCGCGGCCCTCGCCATAGCCGACAACACCCATTCCCCTAATGAAGCTCTCAAGAAAGATGTCGGGCGGGGAGCTGGATGACAGATATCCAATCCGCGCCGGCTTTGCGCGCCGTTGCGCGCGGGCCGCGAGCGGCCAAGCTGTCGCCGCACCCCCGATAAGCGATATGAACTCGCGACGATGCATGTATCCGCCCAGGAGCTGAATATAGCAGGCTTCGACCTACTTGGTTACTAAAACACCAGCGGGTCCCGGCTTGTTTCCCGCCGGACTGCGAATTTCCGCTTCGAGTCAAAACCAGACCTCAGGGCCTATATTTTATGTCACCTCTTCCGCGCAATAGCGGACATTGGAGAGGGCAGTAGTAGTTGCGTCCGCTGGTGCCCAACAGCGGACAATCTCTCTAGTCTCCTGTACTTGCCTACCTCGCTTCTTGGCATGACAATGGACCTATCCGTCGTCCGGGGGCATCGCCATGGCCGGGGAAACATCCGGATACGTCGGCAACGTACCGCAGCACTACGACCAAAACTTGGGACCGCTGCTGTTTAGCGATTATGCCGCGGATCTCGCCCCTCGCATCGCCACGCTGAACCCGCGGCGGGTGCTGGAGACCGCGGCCGGCACCGGCATCGTCACGCGCGCGCTGCGCGATGCGCTGCCTGCGAACGCGAACCTGACGGCGACCGACCTCAACGCGCCGATGCTCGACATCGCGGCCACAAAATTCCGCCCCAGCGAGGCCGTCGAATTCCGCACCGCCGATGCCACGGCGCTGCCCTTCGCCGATGCGAGCTTCGACGCGATCGTTTGCCAATTCGGCGTGATGTTCTTTCCCGACAAAGACAAGTCCTATCGCGAAGCTATTCGCGTGCTGGCCACTGGCGGCCACTATGTCTTCAGCATCTGGGACTCGCATCGCCACAACCCGATCGGAAGGATAGCACATGAGGTGATCGGCGGCTTTTTTCCGGCTGATCCACCGCAATTCCAGAGCGTGCCGTTCGCCTATCGCTTCGAGCCTATCAAGGAGTCGCTCATCGATGCGGGCTTCGCCAGCATCAGCGCCACCATACTGAGGTCGCAGAAGAAGGTCGCTGACTTTGCCATGCTTGCGCGCGGGCTGGTCTACGGCAGCCCGATAATTGATCAGCTTCAGCAACGCGGCGGAGTCGATGCGGAAAGAATTGTCGATGCCATTGTACGGAATTATCGCGACGCTTTTGGCGACGAGCCGGCAATTATCCCGCGACAGGCGATCGTGTTCTCTGCAAACAAACCAATCCGTGAGCGGCTTCGAGGCGTTGTTGATCGGACGTAATCGTTGCAACATTTGCGTTGGCGGTTTTGTCCGCGATGAGCCTGATTTCTGCTTGGCTCACGGCGATATGAGCTGGGTATATGGGTCAGATCGTGCTCATCTCTCTCTCTCTCTCTCTCTCCTGGAGTTCCTCCAAAAATTACAGTTATTGGTTCACGTCTTCTTAAGGCATTCAGTCAACGTGGGTAAAAAAACAACTGTGACCAAACTGGCAGAACTGTTGGTCGAATGAATGAGAGCGTGTTTTTTCTGCCATTCGGAACTGCGCAGAGAGTCTCCAAACAGCAAATTAGGTCTACTTTAAGGGATGTGTGCTTTTAGTCCCACAACAAAGGGATCGGCTCATGGTGGGAGCGGGAAATACGGGTGGCCCACCTCTAGCCTACGTGCTGGACGACGAGCCAGCTGTGGCGACTATGATTTGCAAGCAGCTAGCCATGCTGGGAATGGAGGCATGGCAATTCAGTGATCCGACCAAATTTTTTACATCATTGAGGGTCTCCCGGCCGAAACTGGTGGTGCTGGACCTGGCGCTTGGCAAGTCCGATGCCGTGGAGGTAATCCAAAAGCTGGATGCGCTCAAATTCATCGGCAAGATATTGCTCGTTAGTGGTCGTGATGAACGCACCTTGAGTGAGATCGAAAAAATTGGCCGCTTGAGGGGGCTCCTCATGCTGCCCTCGCTTCAGAAGCCCTTTCGCACCGCCGATTTGAAGAATAGGTGGCTCCAACAACCTGAGCTAGCGCCAAATGATTCGAAATCAGGGTCGCCTGCGCCCGCAAAACCGCTGATGGATTTGGCAGAAGCCATTCGAGAGAACTGGCTTGAAGTATGGTATCAGCCCAAGATCAATCTCAGATCGCTCACCATTAGCGGCGCGGAGGCTTTGATCCGAGCACGGCACCCATTGCATGGTTTGATAGCGCCTGTCGATTTGTTGCCGCCCGTGGGAGATCCACTCTATCGGCCTTTATCGTCCTTTGTTCTTCGCAGGACTTTGGAAGACTGGCCGCTGTTTGCCAAGCAAGGATATCCGCTTAAACTTGCTATCAACGTCCCTGCATCTGTTCTTGGTGGGCCCGGTTTTGTCGATGAGGTGCGCCGCGCGATTCCATACAATGCAGCCTTCCCAGGCCTGATTATTGAAATAACGGAAGATGAAGTGATCGCAGATCCCACGGGGATTGGCGAAGTCATGACGCAGTTGAAACTTTACAACACGACTATCTCAATCGATGATTTTGGATCCGCACATTCTTCGCTGGCACGCGTGAAGGATTTACCGTTTACCGAAATCAAGCTTGATCGCAGTTTTGTGAGTGGTTGTGCCTCGGATCCCCTTAAGCGTGGCCTTTGTCAAACAGTAGTAGATCTAGCCCATCGCTTCGAAGCCTCCACCTGCGGGGAAGGCATCGAAACAATCGATGATTTGCGGTGCCTGGTTGGTCTTGGCTTTGACAGCGGACAGGGATTTTTATTTGCAAAGCCAATGCCTCGGAATGATTTTATCAATTCTCTTCTTTCCCAAACATTCGAGGCTCTGCCTGCTATCCAACCGAGACGTGCGAAAGGATGAGCCGCCCGAGCCCAGTAAGAACACTACCGCAAATTTCATTTGGTTCGGAAGCTATTGCACTTCATTCGATTCGCGAGATGCGGCCGTGGTCGTTCGATGCCGCTACACTCAAATCCGAACCGGTCCAACCTGTGCCCAGCGTTATCATCAATCGTACAGCGCGGCGTTACCGGGGTTCATTCTTACAAATACTTTCCCATCAATCGCCGGTATCACAACCGTTCAACGATGAGGTAACGGCACATCAAAAGATGCAAAACCGATGAGCCTTGCTGCTGCACTGATCTACTGGATTATCATTTCGCTTTGGCTCGCCGTGTTTGCCACAGTTGGCGTGGCGTTCATGCGCAATCCGCGGACCTTTGGTGCTGTGCGATTGTTGTTGTTCGTGATCGTGATCGACACGGTTCGGAACATCATTGAGAATTTGTATTTCGGTTTGTACTTCGGAGGTCAATACGGACTTTTTCCAGCCGCCATTGTTGGTGTGTTGGGTAATCCCACCTATCTGATTGTTCCGAAGGTGATGAACGTCGTGGCAGCTTCCGCAGTGCTCGGACTGCTCGTACTTCGATGGCTTCCGCAGGCGTCGAAAGAACGTGCCGATGCGGATGCGGATGTACACGAAAAGACAGAGGCTTTAAATCGAGAGGGGGAAGAGCGGCGGCACCTGTTCGAGACCTCGCTGGATCTGATCCTGGTCACCGATCGGACGGGCATCCTTACGCGGGTAAGTCCGAGCTCCTTGGCAACTGTCGGTTATCGGCCTGACGAGATGATCGGACACAGCGGCGCGGAATTTATCTACGAAGCCGATCTGGAAGCTACCCGAAACGAAATGCGCCTTGCCCGCAAGGGCCGGCAGATGCGTAACTTCGAAACAAGGTACGTTCATAAAGATGGACGATTAGTTCCGTTGACCTGGTCGGGCGTTTGGTCCGAACCGGAGCAAAAGCATTTCTTCTTTGGCCGGGACATGACCGAAAGAAACGCTGCCGAAGAGAAGCTGGAGAAAGCCCGCGCGTTTTATAATTCCATCATGGAAAGCCTACCCGCGATGCTGCTGGTGAAGACCGCCGTCGATGGCAAAGTTGTTCTTGTTAACAGCGCCGCAGAAGAGCTGCTCGGGTACAATCGCAACGAAATGATAGGAAAGACAACCACTGACCTTTTTCCGGAGCAGGATGCGAAAACCATTTTACACCACGACAAGCAGACACTGTTGATGGGTAGGTCGGTTGAAGATGAATATGCGCTGACGACCCGCAAGCTGGGGGTTCGTCGTTTACGAATGAAGGAATTTCCTCTCCTCGAAGAGCAAGGAAAGACGAAATACATTGTGGCGCTCGCCGAGGATGTCACGGTTCAGCGTGAAACCGAAGATCAGCTCTTTCAAGCTCAAAAGATGGAAGCCATCGGACATCTGACGGGTGGGCTCGCACACGATTTTAACAACTTGCTAGCTGTAATAATCGGGAATTTGGATGTCATGACTGAATTGGGCTCATCGACGCCTGAACAGGAAGAGCTAAGTACAGCAGCCTTGGAAGCTGCCCTAAGTGGAGCCGAGCTGACGCGCCGACTGCTTGCATTCGCGCGGCGGCAGCCGTTGCAGCCAGAAGAAGTAGATACGAACGCATTGGTCAGCGGCATCACCAAGCTGCTGGGTCGCACCCTCGGACAGGATGTCAAAATCACACTCGATCTTGATCCTGCGACAAAGCCAATTTCCGTTGATCGCGTGCAACTGGAAACTGCGATCACTAATCTCGCAAACAATGCCAGGGATGCAATGCCCGCTGGGGGTCAATTGATCATAGCGACGCGCAACGGACATTTGGATCAGGATTACGTCGAGAAGCATTCTGAAGTTGATGCCGGGGAGTACGTGGTTATCGAAATAAGCGATACGGGGCTAGGTATGGCTCCGGAGGTAGCGGAGCGAATTTTCGAACCGTTTTACACGACGAAAGGGGTCGGCAAGGGCACAGGCCTAGGACTAAGTATGGTCTTCGGATTTTTGAAACAGTCCGCCGGTCATATCACTGTTTATAGTGAGCCCGGCCTCGGAACTACGTTCCGGCTATATTTGCAGCCGTCGCAGTTGCGTTCACAAGACACGCTTTTAGAAGCGCCGCCATTGCAACCCAATTACAAAAATGACGAGACTGTTCTTGTCGTCGAAGACAATTCAAGCCTTCGGACCGTCGTCGTAAGGCAATTGGAGGCCATTGGGTTACGCGTGCTTGAAGCGGAAAATGCTCAAATCGCCTTAGGCGTGCTGAGGGATGAGCCCAAGATAGATCTGATCTTTACCGATGTTGTGCTCCCGGGCCATATGGACGGCTACGCACTGGCTCGTGCCATCAATGAGGGCCATCCTCGCGCAAAGATCATAATGACGTCTGGCTTTCCGGGTATGAGGTTTAAGGATACTGAGCTCGCAAAGAGCTTACCGCTTCTCAGCAAACCTTATCGAAAGCAGGATCTAATCCGAATGGTGCGAGAAGTATTGGACAAGCGAGCCGAAGCTGTGAGCTAAGTCGCGTGATCACGGGGACGGGCGGTCGCAATCCTTTCTTTCAGTTTGTTAGATGCGCGACCGGAAATGCTGCTCCTGAAAGCTGCTCGCCTCGCCACGCGGCAGCCACACCGCCAAGAACCGTGATGAACTCGCGCCGTCTCATGTCCGCTCTCAAGCTCAGGTTACGGCATCATAGCGGTTTAGCCGGAACATTGATGGGGATTGAAACCGCCATGAAAGCCATTGCCGCACTGCACAGCTAATGTCGCAGTTGAGGTCATGAGGCGAAATCGCGGGCTGATCAGCGCACGTCTGCTTCAGCCCCAAAACCTGACATCTCTCGTTTTAGAGTACACGCCCTGGTGCAACAGCTAAGTTCGCGTGGTTATGGGTCGCCGCTTTGGCGGGGACGACTCGGGGCGAGGTCGGCGGCACTTGCATCTTCGCCCTCGATCTCTTGCGGCAATTCGATCACTACG
>Ga0209474_10005254_pt1 | contig 11050 bp, 10 predicted proteins | sample GraSoiAngelo_145_FD_185902 | JGI IMG/M metagenome (GOLD analysis project Ga0209474, IMG submission 185902) | Grasslands soil microbial communities from the Angelo Coastal Reserve, California, USA - 14_1009_05_20cm (SPAdes) (version 2) | ecosystem: Environmental > Terrestrial > Soil > Grasslands... | reverse complement strand
GGAACGCTCACCTTCGACGTCCAGGGCGTGCTGCTCGAGGCCGAGGTGATGAACCTCCGAAAAATCGACTGGCAAAGCCTCAGCGCCAACTTCTTCATGGTGCTCTCGCCGGGCGCCCTCGACGGCGCGCCGACGATCTATCTGGCGACGGCGCGCGTGCCGCCCGATCTCGAGAGCCGCCTTCAGGATCGTGTGGTGGCGGCCTTCCCCAACGTCACCGCGATCCCGCTGCGGGGGGTCCTCGAGCGCGTGTCGGAAGTCCTCGCCCAGATCTCCTTCGCGGTGCGCTTCATGGCGCTGTTCAGCATCGCGGCGGGCCTCGTGGTCATGGCCGGCGCGCTCGCGGCCACCCGCTACCAGCGGCTGTACGAGTCGGTCATCCTCAAGACCCTCGGCGCCACGCGCTGGGCCATCGCACGGGCATTCGCCGTCGAGTACGCGTGCTTGGGCGCGGCGTCCTGCGATTCGTGCTCGACACGCCGTGGACGCTCGAGCCCGAGACCTTGGTCCTCGGCGTGACCCTGACGACGCTCGTCTCGCTGGCGATCGGTCTCCTCGCGACCGTCCGGCTGCTCGGACGCAAGCCCCTGTCGGTGCTCCGCCAGGAATGACCGGTGCGTGGTAGTCTTTCCCGCAGTGCGCGCTGGAGGCCTTCGCGGGGCCGCTAGACGAGCCGCAGGGCGGGGCCGGAGCTCCAGGCCCCGAGGCGAGCGATCCGAACAAGCCCCGCCGGCGAGCGCGCCTCATGGAGGTGGCGATGTTCAAGCCGCTCGGCATCGATCACGTCGTCTTGCGGGTTCGCGACCAGGCGCGGTCGCAACGCTTCTACGAGGATGTGCTGGGCTGTACGCTCGCCAAGTTCAACGAGCGGATCTCGCTGATCCATCTGCGATTCGGCGACGCGCTGATCGATCTCTTGCCCGCGACCGAGACGGGGCCGGTCGGGCCGGATCACTTTTGCCTGTCGATCCACTGCGACGATCTCAAGGCGGTCGCCGAGGGGCTGCGCCAGAAGGCCGTCGCGCTCGAGGGCGACGTGGTCCAGCGCTTCGGCGCGTGGGGCGACGGGCCGTCGCTCTATCTGCGCGACCCCGACGGCCACATGATCGAGCTCAAGCCGCGCCCTTGATCGAATCGAATCTCGCGTAAACGCCTAGCCCTCCCGGCGTCCCATCCTCGGGAAGCAGCCGACGGGAGGGTGAGGGACATGCTGGTCGCGGTGGAACGCCTCGTGAAGTGCGCGATCGTGCTCTATCTCGTGACGCACGGTCTCCCGGTCGCCGCCGAGATCGAGCTCCGCGACCTCGCCTTCGCGATCGGCTGGAGCCTCCTCGCCCAGCTCCGAATTTCCGGATCGTCCTAGGCCAGGAGGTCTCCCACCATTCGCGTGAGCCGATCGGGCGTAAACGGCTTCTGCAGGAGAACCGTCCCTGGATCCAGCACGCCATGGTGGACGATCGCGTCGTCCGTGTAGCCCGACATGTACAGGATCTTTAGACCCGGCCGGCTTTGAACGAGACGATCCGCAAGATCGCGCCCGCTCATCTCCGGCATGACGACGTCGGTCAGGAGCAGGTGAATCGGCCCGGCGTGGCGCCGCGCGATCTCGAGTGCCGCGCTCGGGCTGCCCGCCGATAGGACCGAGTAGCCGGCGATCCCGAGGACCTCGGTGGCCAGCTCGCGCAGCTCGCTCTCGTCCTCGACGACGAGCACGGTTCCTGATCCCACGGCGGCCGGCGCGTCGGCCGCGGGCGCGACGTCGGGCGCCGGCGCGACCCGAGCGAGATAAATTCTGACGACCGTGCCCGTGCAGGCGACGCTCTCGATCCGGATGTAGCCGCCATGCTGCTTGACGATTCCGTACACGGTTGCCAGCCCGAGGCCGGTGCCCTTGCCGACGCCCTTGGTCGTGAAGAACGGCTCGAACAGGTGCGCCTGAACCTCCGGGCTCATGCCGATTCCGGTGTCGCGCACGCTGAGCATCGAGTGGGGCCCGGCGCTGGCGCCGGGATGCGTCTCGACGAAGGCGTCGTCGAGGTCGACGTTGCTGGTCTCGATCGTGAGCCGTCCGCCTTGCGGCATCGCGTCGCGGGCGTTCACCGCGAGGTTGAGGATGATCTGCTCGATTTGCGCCGGGTCGGCCTTCACGCGGCCGAGGGTCGGATCGAGCAAGCTGTCCAGCTCGATCGTCTCGCCGATCAGCGGCCGGAGCATCTGGGCCATGCCGGCGACGACACCGTTCAGGTCGAGCACGCGCGGCTGGAGCATCTGCTTGCGGCTGAACGCGAGGAGCTGCTGGGTCAGTGACGCCGCGCGGTCGGCCGTCTTCCTGACCAGCTCGACGTCGCGCCGGTGCGGGTCATCGGCCGTCAGGCGTAGCAACAGGAGCTCCGTCCGGCCGGTGATGACCGTCAGGAGATTGTTGAAGTCGTGCGCGACGCCACCGGCGAGCTGGCCCACGGCTTCCATCTTCTGGACCTGGCGGAGCTGGGCCTCGCTCTGCCGGAGCGCCTGTTCGGCGCGCTTGCGCTCGGTGATGTCCAGCACGGTCGACTGGACGGCCGGCTCACCCTCCCAGAGGATCTCGGCGACCTGGATGTCGACCCAGATGCGCGAGCCGTCGCGGCGGATGGCCTGGAGCTCGTACTGCGAGGGGACGGCCTCGCCGCGGAGCCGCGCCGCGCGGTCGCTCTCGAGGCGCGACACCTCGTGCGGCGCGAGCCAGCGCCGCGTGTCGACGCCGGCGAGCTCGCCCGTGCTGTCGTAGCCGAGCATCCGTGCGAACGCCGGGTTGACGAACAAGGTGACCCAGTCACGGTGGATGTGGATGCCCTGGATCGAGCTCTCGACCAGGGTGCGATAGCGGCGCTCGCTCTCGCGCTCGCTCGCGAAGAGCTGGGCGTTCCGGATCGCGACGGCGGCCTCGTCGGCGAGCCGCATCAGGGTGGCCTCGTCGTGGTCGCTGAACGGGCGACGGGTGCGGTTCGCCACGTAGAGGAGCCCGACCACGCGCCCCTCGCTCTTGATCGGCACCACCATCGCGCTCACGCTGCCGTCCGTCACGGTGGCGGCGAGATACTCCTTGCCGACGGCCGGATCGTTCGTGTAGTCGTCGGTCCGGAGCGGGCGTCCGCTGAGCAGCGCCTGGCCGCCGAAGCCCTTGCCCGGCTCGATGCTGAACGCGCGGTCCGACGTGTACCGCGAGCCGACGCGGTGGCGGACGGTGACGGCCTCGGACTCGCCCTCGCGGAAGCCGATCATCGCCAGGTCGCTGCCGACCAGCTCCTTGGCACTGTCGGTGATCCGACGGAGCACCGTGTCGAGATCGAGCGACGAGGTGATCGCCTGCGCGACCCCCGCGAACACCTCGGACTCACGGCGCCGGCGCTCGCTCTCCTCGTACAGCCGCGAGTTCTCCAGCGCGAGCGCGGCCTGGTGGGCGAACGCCTGCATGAGCTCCACCTGGCGAACGGAAAACGGCCCCACGTCGTCGCGGTAGGTGACGAGCGCGCCGAGCACCCGCTCGCCGACGAGGAGGGGCACCGAGAGCACGGCCCGGTAGCCCTCGGCTTCGACGGCGGCGCGCGTCGACGGCGTGAGGTCGAACGCCGGATCGTTGAGCAAGTCGGCGGACCACACCGGGCGGCGCTCGGCGATCGCGGTGGGCGTGGTGCCGTCGTGCGGGTGCAGCGGGCGCATGGCCGGGAACGACCGACTCATGCCCCGGCTGGCCACGAAGAGCGTCGCGGTACTCGGCCGCTCCGCGTTCACCAGCGCGACCGCGGAACGCTGGGTGCCGAGCAGCGCGCAGGCGCGGTCGACGACCAGTGACAGGATCTTCTGCAGGTCCAGCGACGACGCGATCGCGCCGCCGAGCTCGGTGAGCGCCTCGGCCTCCTGGCGGCGCGCGGCGTTGTCGGCGAACAGGCGCGCATTGTGGATCGCCACGGCGGCGTGGTCGGCGAGGCGGAGCAGGATCTGCTCGTCGCGGTCGGTCAGGACGCGATCGTCGCGGTTGGCGACCGAGAGAAAGCCCTCGACGTGCTCCTCGATCTTGATCGGCACCGCCATGTAGGCCCGCATGCCTTCTTCGCGGGCCGCCGCCCTGAACTGCGGGCCGATCCTCGGGTCCTCGAGATAGCAGTCCGTGCGGAAGGGCAGGCCTGTCGCGAGAACCTGTCCGCCCGCGCCCTGGCCGGGCGCGATGCGGAACGAGGGATAGCCCTCGTAGCGCGTCCCGGGCCACTGGCGGAAGACGACGGCATCGATCCCGGGATCGCGGAGCGCGATGGTGGCCATGTCGCTCCGACAGATCTCACGAGCCCCCTCGGCGATACGCTCGAGCACCGTCGTGAGGTCGAGGGAGGTGTTGACGGTTCGGACCACGTCCGCGAGGAGCTCGGCCTCGCGCTGGCGCCGCCCCGCTTCTTCGTAGAGGCGTGCGTTCTCGATGGCGATGGCCGCCTGGTCGGCCAGGAGCCCGGCGAGATTCTTTTCCTCGGACGTGAACTCGCCACGGCGGCCGAACCCGACGATCAGCGCGCCGACCGCGCGATCGTGATGGATCAACGGCAGCGCGATGCAGGCGTGGAGATTGCCCATCTCGGCGAGCGCGCGGTGGCGCCAGCGTGGATCCTGCTGGACGTCCTGGAGATACTCCGCCCGGCGCGAGGTGAGCACCGAGCCAGCGATGCTGTGGCCCCGCGGAACCGGCACGGTGGGCACCGTCCGGCCCGCGAGCTTCGGCCCCGCCCAGAAGCTGCCGCCCTCGCGCAGAGTTTCCGCGCCGTGATCCACCCAGACGTAGGCCATCGTCGCTTTCAAGAGGATGGTTGCGGCTTCGGCGATGCCGCGGAAGGCCGCGGCGCTGTCGGTCGCCGACGTCATCAGGCGCGTGAGCCGGCTGAGAGCGGTCAGGCGCTCGGCCCGCTCGTCCGCCTGTCGAATGGCCCGGCCGTGGGGATCGGGCGCCGTCCGCGCCCGCCGGGCGGGGTTGGGACGTTGCCGCTTACTCAATGGCGAAGTGCAATCGGGCGTGCGCCTGGCGGAGAGCCTGCTCGACGGCGTCCGGCGTGTCGGCGCGGGCGAAGATGAACCCGAGATACTGCCAGCCCTCCGGAAGCGGCACGACCTCCTGGCCCGGGTGCATCGTGATGGCCACCTCCTCGACGCCATCGACCGCGGTGGCCTCATCGGCGCCGTGCACCGACGCGAGCCGCCCCGCACGCGGGATCGGAATCATCATGACGCCGGCGGCGCGCCGCTCGCGCTCGAGCGATTGGAGGGGGCGGCCGAGCGCATGGCTGAGGATCAGCTCCTCGAGGCTCAGGCCGGTCCCGAACGTCAGCGTGCGCGAGCACAGGCCGCCGATCGAGCGCGCGGCGACCTCCAGCACGAATGGGCCACGCTCGTTCAGGCGCAGCTCGGCGTGGATCGGCCCCTCGGTGAGCCCGAGCGCCGAGCACGCGTCGCGGGTCACCGCGGCGATGCAGGCCTGAGCGGGCTCGGGCAGGCGCGACGGGGTCACGTAGATCGTCTCCTCGAAGAACGGTCCGTCGAGCGGATCCGGCTTGTCGAAGATCGCCAGCACGTGGAGCGTGCCGCCGACCAGCAACCCCTCGAGCGCGACCTCGTGTCCCGCGATGAATTGCTCGACGAGCAACGCCTGGCGAGCCTCGTCCGGCAACCGCGCCTCCACATTCTCGAGGATCGCCGCGATCCGGTGAAAGGCCGCCACGAATTCTCGCGCGTCGTTGGCGCGGATCACGCCGCGGCTGGCCGAGAGCGCGAGCGGCTTGAGGACGCACGGGTAGTCAACCTCCTCGGCGCGGGCGGCGGGATCGTCGGATAGCCGCACGAGCCGGAACCGAGGCACCGGCACGCCGGCCTCGGCGAGGCAGCGCCGCATCGCGTGCTTGTCGCGCGCGATGGCGGCGGCGGGCAGGGAGTTCGACTTGAGGCCGAGGCGCTGGCTAATGGCGGCGGCGACGACCGTGGTCTGATCGTCTACGGGAACGACGGCGTGGATGGGTCGGCGCGCCGCGAACCGCGCGATCGTCTCGGCGCTCGCGCGAGGATCGGCGAAGTCGAGCGTGACGAGGGAGTCGGGTGCCAGGTGCTCGAGCGTGCTCGGTCGCTCGGAGGCGCACACGAGCTCGACGCCCAGCTTGGTGGCGGCCTCGACGAAGGCCTCGGTGCGATACGTCGTCGTCGGCAGGAGGAGCAGTAACCGATTTGCCGACGACGACACCGGCGGCAGGCCCTCACGCCGAGGCGTGAGGCTACGCTTTGCCCGGGGTGTAGTAGGGGTTGCTCCCCGCGGAGTGGTCGGTCGCGTCGAGGACTTCGGCGACTTCCGGGATCTCTTCCTTGATCAGCCGCTCGATCCCCTGCTTCAACGTCACATCCGCGGCGCCGCAGCCCTGGCAGCCGCCGCCCATCTGGAGATAGACCCGGTTATCCTGCACGTCGACGAGCTCGACGAAGCCGCCGTGGCCGGCGACGGCGGGGTTGATCATGGACTCGATCAGCTCCTGGACCCGTGTCTTCAGATCGTCGCTCATAACGCACCTCTCAAATCGTTACTCTACCCGAGTTTGCGTTCAGGGCCAACTGGCCCTCGGTGGGCTCCGCTCAGCAGAACCAGGGCTCGGTCAGCCGCGGCGGCCGCGTGCGACGAGCCACCGGCGCCGAAGCCGGCCGCGGCATCACGCCGGCGCTCCGGTCCGCGAGCTCGCGGACCCGCTGGAAGGTGACGGCGGCGTCCTCGCGCCGTTCCGCGGCGCCGGCGACCAGCGACGACACCGCCGCGTGAAGCGCTTCCATGCGCGAATCGGGGTGGGTCCAGCGGTGATAGAACTGGTCTTCGACCAGCTCACCCAGGAACGGACGCAGCGCGGCGCTTTCGAGCAGGAGCGAGCCGGGCGGTACCAGGAGGCGGATCGAGAACTGGACGGGGTCGACCGCGTCGACGAGCCCGTTCGTCTCGACGAAGTCCAGCAGCTCACGGTAGTCGTCGAGCGTCGTCCACGGAGTGAAGGCCACCCACGTGGGGCGCAGCGTGATCCCGGCCTCCGCGGCGAGCCGCACCGCTGTCTCGATGTCGGCGCGCGTGTGACCCTTGTCGAGGTGCGCCAGGACCGTGTCGCTCAGCGACTCCGCCGCGGACACGATGAACGCGCAGCCCAGCCGCGCGAGCTCGGGCAGCCGATCCCGGTGACGCAACAGGTGTTCGATCTTGGCCGTGAAGTCGAACGTGAGCGCCGGGAAGGCCTCGTGGAGCGCCCGCGCGACGGCCAGGGCGTGGCCGGGGCCGTTGAGGAAATCGGGATCGCCGAAGGTGATGTGCGTGGCGCCGGCATCCACTTGCTGGCGAATATCGGCGAGCAGGACCTCGACCGGCACGACGAAGAAGCGTCCGCCGTACACCGGAGGGATCGGGCAATGCCGGCACAGGTGCTTGCAGCCTCGGCTCGCCTCGACGTAGCCGACGAGCTCGAGCCGGTCGTTTCGCTCGAGGTGCGCGTACTTCTTCAGCGAAGGGAGAGCCGCGCGGCTCGGCGCGGGGAATTCGAGCTTCGCGAGGACGGGCGAGGGCTGTGCCGGCGTCGTCGGTCGGCTCTCGCCCTCCAGCGTCCGGACCAGATCGACCAGCGCGGCTTCGATCTCGCCGCTCATGACCGAATCGGCGGGACCGGACAGCAAGTGGCGGGCGTTGAGCGTCGCGTAGAGTCCGTAGAAGGCGATGTGGCAGGTCGGGTTCGCGTCACGCACGCGCCGCGCGACCGTCACGCCGAGGCGGAGGGCCGTGTGCATCGGCACCGAGATCGCGACCAGCTTCGCCCGTCGAACACGCTCGGAGTCGAAGGGCTCGACCGACACGTCCATCACCGCCGGCGCGTAGCCCGCGCGCTCGAGAAACGCCGCCGGCCACGCGACGGCCAGCGGCTGATGGCCGAGCTCGTAGCACGCGACGAGCAGGACTGCGCCGGGCTCCCTCATAGCCGAGAGTGTACCCCCGCGCTGCGCGCTGCGGGCTCGCACATGGTGGTATCTTGATGGGCGCTGCTCAACCCCCAAGGAGGACTCACACGATGGCCGTCAAGATCACTGCCCGGCCGAACGGCCCCTACCTGATCGAGGGCGAGTGCGAGCTTTACGATCCGACCGGAGCCCCGATCAATACGGCGGGCCAGGCGAGGATCGCGCTCTGCCGCTGCGGCGCATCCGCCAACAAGCCGATGTGCGACGGCACGCACAACAAGGTCGGCTTCCAGGCCGCGGAGGCCGCGAAGAAGTAACTTATTCCGGGCGAGCGTCGGGCTCGACGTCGGTCAGCAGGACCCAGTCGTCCGGCGGGTCCGGAGCGGGCCGTGTCTTGGGCGCCGAGGTGACCGTGCGGCCGCGACTCGGTGAGAACCACTCCCACATGCCGGTGGGTGCGCCGGTGTCCTGGGCTTCCCCGACTTCGGGTCCGGTGACGCCGGACTCCGCGCGCTCGGTCTTGCGCTGTCGCTTCGCTTCCTGCTTCGCCTTCTGGATATCGGCCCGGCGTCGACGCTCGAAGCCGTAGTGCCCTCCGCGACTCACCGAACACTCACGATTGATCTCATCGCCGAAATTCTAGCACGTGTCGCGCGGCTCGGGTCTTGGCGCCGGGGAACGGGGCTAAGCTCCGCGACGGCGCCCGACGCCCTCACCGAGGAGCCGTCCAGTCGCGCCACAGGGTGAGGAGAAGCGCGATCGCGACCGGTCCCACGAAGAGCCCGAGCGGTCCGAACGCCAGCAGACCGCCGAGGACGCCGAAGAAGCCGAGAAGGAACGGAATCCGCGCGGCGCCGCTCAGGAACCACGACTTGATCACGTTGTCGACCATGCTGACCGCAAAGATGCCCCATCCCAGGAAGATGAGACCCCCGACGATCCGCCCTTGCACGAGGAGCCAGATCGTGGCGGGCACGTAGACCAGCGGCGGCCCGATCGGCGTGAGCGCCAGGAGTCCGGTGACCGCTCCCAGGAGCACGGGTGAGCCAAGGCCGATCACCCACGCGCCCAGCGCCAGGAGCAGCGCCTGGGTGAGCGCGGTCGAGAGGGTTCCGTACATCACGGCGCGGACGGTCTCGCCGAGTGTGTGGACCAGCGTGTCCACGTGTCCGCCCGCGAGGCGCCGCGCCGCTCCATGGATCTGCGGGACCAGCTCGGCCCCGTGCCGGTAGAAGAAGAACAGCGTCAGAAGGGTCAGGATCGCGTCGAGGGCCGCGCGTCCCAGGTCGCCCGCCGTGGTCGCGACGAGTCCGACGAGGAGGCCCGTGCGGGCGAGGACCCACTGCTGCATCTGCGCCGGATCGGCGACCAGCCCTTGAATCGATTCAGCGACCCTCGGGCCCACTCGCGGGATGCCACGCAGTGCCGTCGTGAACGCCTCGGGGCCGCCGGCGAGCCAGCCCCGCAAGCCTTCGTAAGCCCTCTGGAGCTCGACGACGAGCGCCCCGGTCACCAGGACCGCGGGAACCACGACGACCAGGATCATGAGCGCGGTCATTGCGAAGGCGCTGAGGCCGGCGCGACCGCGCAAGACGCGATCGATTCGCGCATGGAGGGGCCAGCTCGCGTACGCGAGGATCGCCGCCCATGCGATCGGGACTAAGAACGGGCGCAGGACCACGAAGGACGTGAGCACGATGAGCGCGACTCCCGCGATTTGAGCCCATCGCTGCTCCAGGATCCCGTTCATTCGGAGCACTCTAGACCCGCCCCACACGGCGCGCCACCGCCGCGGACCTCACGAGTGGTCCGCGGCTGATCAGACCTGGCTGTTCCGGGGCGGTAAGAATCGAGCCAGCTCAGCCGACTTCTAGGCCGGAAATTCAAAAATACTTGCTAATACGGATGGTTACGAGCATGGCACCGCCTGGTATCGCCTTTGCGTTACTACCCGTGCAGGAGGGAAAAGGCGATGATCAGCACGATGGTTCGCACGCTCTCGCGGGTTCCGATCTCGCTCCGCAGCCTCGCCGTTTGCGTGGCTTGCGAAGAGTGCTTCGAGCTGGGCGACCCGACCTGCCCCTCTTGCGGCAGCGACGAGTACGTCCCGCTCCTTCATCAGCTCGAGGGCCGCATCCTCAACATGACGAGCAACAACTAAATGCTGGTTCGGCGCGCCGAGTGGAGTCGTTCGGCCGCCAACCAGCTGGCTGCTGGATCGAGAGTCTGAGTCTCGACGCGATCCCCCCTCGAGCAGTCCGCTAGATCGTTCCGACGAGCTCCCGCGCAACTCATCAGCGCCCTTGCCAGTCAGGCTTTCGCTTCTCGAGGAACGAGCGCACGCCTTCGTGGAAGTCCCGGCTCAGATAGCAGGAGACGATGAGATCGTCGAGGTCCCGCGGCGCCAGCGCCGCGAGCACCCGGCGCGTGGCCTCTTTGGTGGCCGCGAGGGTGAGCGGGGCCAGCTCGGCGAGGCTCGCGGCGAGCTCGCGCGCGCGTGACTCGAGCTCCGGCGCCGGATGGATTCGATCGACCAGGCCGATCGTTTTGGCTTCTTGAGCGTCCAGCAGGCGGGCCGTCAGCACGATCTCGCGGGCGCGATTGGGACCGAGCACGGCCACGAGCAAGGTGAGGCTCACCGGCGCCAGAAAGTTGCCGAGCGTGCGGGCTACCGGCACGCCGAAGCGCGCGTGGGGAGCGGCGAGCCTCAGATCACACGCCAGCGCGATGAACAGGCCGCCGCCGACCGCGTCGCCCTGCAGCATGGCGATCGTCGGCTTGCTCATGCCGGCGAGCTTCGAGAGCACCCGGGTCAGGCGGGCCTCGTAGTCGAGCGCGTCCTCGCGGGTCTTGAAGTCCAGGAACTGGCGGATATCGGTGCCGCTGGCGAAGGCTCGGTCGCCCGCGCCCCGCAGGACGACCGCGCGCACCGACGGGTCGGCGTCGAGCGTGCCGCACGCATCGTGGAGCGCCTCGTACATCTCGAACGTCATCGAGTTGCGCGCGTCGGGGCGATTGAAGGTGAGGAGCGCGGTGGGGCCGTCGCGCTCGACGAGGAAGTGCGCGG
>Ga0209474_10005253_pt1 | contig 11050 bp, 9 predicted proteins | sample GraSoiAngelo_145_FD_185902 | JGI IMG/M metagenome (GOLD analysis project Ga0209474, IMG submission 185902) | Grasslands soil microbial communities from the Angelo Coastal Reserve, California, USA - 14_1009_05_20cm (SPAdes) (version 2) | ecosystem: Environmental > Terrestrial > Soil > Grasslands ... | reverse complement strand
GACGAGAGCTCCAGAGCGCGCGCTGCGCGCGCTGTCGACCGCGGTCCCTCTGCTTGCGGCGGCGGCCGTGGCCGCGCGCGCGATCCGTTAGTCCGCCGGCAGCACCTTGAGGACGACGATCGCGATGTCGTCGCGCGCGTCTCCTTCTTGGTAGTCGAGCGCGGCTTGCTCGATCGCGTCGGCGATGTCCCCCGCGCTTCCGCCCACCGAGCGGACCAATGCAGCGTGCAACCCGGCCTCGCCCATCACGTTCGACCCGCGCCTCGCCTCGGTCACGCCGTCGGTGTAGAGAACGACCGCGTCGCCGGCGTGCAAGTCGAGCGCCTCTTCGTGCAGCGCCGGTTCGGGGAAGCATCCGAGCAAGGTGCCCGGACGTCCGAAGGTTTGGATCGCGCCCCCGGCGCGAACGAGGAGCGGCAACGGGTGCCCCCCGCATGCAACCGTGACGCGCGCGCCGGAGTTGACCTTCTGCACGCGCGCGTACGCGACGGTGCAGAAGGGCTGCTCGGACCGAAGCATCGCTTCGTTGAGCATGGACAGGATCCGGTGCGGCTTGCGCGTCTGAACGGTGGCCGCGCGCAGCGTGTGGCGCGCGAGGGCCGTCGTCGCGGCCGCGTCGGCTCCCTTGCCGCAGACGTCACCGAGGACGATCGCCCACTCGCCGCGCGCAGTCTTGAACACGTCGTAGAAGTCTCCGCCGACCTCGTAGCCCTCGCCCGAGGCGTGATAACGGGCGGCGACTTCGACCCCGGGGATCTCCGGCAGGTGCGGCGGCAGGAGGCTGCGCTGGAGTGTTCGCGAGATGTGCGTGTGCTCCTCGAACAGCCGGGCGTGCTCGACCGCCGACGCGGCGCGGAACGCCAGCTCCTGCGCAAGCGCGAGGTCGGCCGGTCCGTACACGCGGCCGGCGTCTCCGGTCGTGACGAACGTGATCGCGCCGAGGATCCTGTCTCCGACGGCGAGCGGAACGCATAGATGCGAGTGGAGGTTCAGGCTGCGAAGGACCGCGAGGTAGTCCTCGCTCCCACGCGCCTCCCGAACGAGCCACTCGTCTCGGATCTGCTCGCGCATGTCCCACTGCCCGGTCTCGATGGCGCGGCGGACGCCCTCGCCGGCCGTGGGATCGGACGGATACCGGCGCAGCGCGTCGACCGAGGAAACCAGGGCAGTCTTCTCTTCATCTCTGCTCGCGATGACGGCCCGTTCGATCGAACGGTCGCGCTGAAGGAGATCGATCGCGCACCAGTCCGCGAACCACTCCGTGACCAAGCCTGCGAGGCGCCGGAGCAGCACGAGGTAGTCGGTGGATGAGGTCAGGGCGCCGCCGGCTTCCGCGAGCAGCGCCGCGCGCTGCTGTCCCTCCTCAAGCTGCTTCGCCGCCCGGCGCTCGATGGTAACGTCTCGGTAGTACCAGGCTCGGCCTCGGAGCTCGCCGGCCTCATCGATCAGCGGTGCGCTCCAGCGGTCGAAGACGCGACCGTCGCGGAAGACGATCTGATCGCGGCCCGAGTTGTGCGGATCCATCGTGAGCTCCCGACGGCGCTCCAGGTACGCGTCGGGGTCGACCGTCTGCGCGGCTTTCTTGCGGACCGCGCGCGCATAGTCGGCCGAAAGGTCCTCTTCCGTCAGGTTGAAGAGCTCGAGCACTCGCCGGTTGTGCATGAGAACCTTGCCCTGGGTGTCGGTCACCACGAAGCCGTCGAGCATCGCCTCGCCTTGCGCGCGCAGCAGAGCGGCTTGCAGGCGCAGATCCTCTTCGACCCCACGAACGTCGCGGAAGAGGCGCGCGTTCTCCACGGCCACGGCGGAGCGGTGCGCGACCTCATGCGCAAGGTTTATGTCCTCCGGCGTGTAGTGGCGCCCCGACTCGGTCGTCGCCACGAACGTGATCGCACCGATCACCCGATCGCGCGCGCGCATCGGAAGGATCATCACCGAGGTCATCCCGAGCTCCCGGAGGATCGCGAGGTGCTCCTCGTCCTGGGCGCCATCGATCAGCGCCTGGTCGCTCACCTGCTCGTACAGCTCAGGCACGCCGGATCGGATCACGCGCTGCACGGCCCCCGTGCCGGTGTCCGCCGGAGGGTCGAAACGCTCCCGCAAGCGCAGCGCCCAATCCACCTTCTCGGGGTCGACGTGCTCGACGGCCAGCGTCCGCACTGTGCCGTCGTCCGCGAGCAGATCGACGACGCACCAGTCGGCCAGCTTCGGGACGCAGGAGCGCGCAACGGTCTGCAAGGTCTGCTCGTACTCGAGCGAGGACGCGAGCAGATCGCTGGTCTGGGCCAAGAAGCGCAACCGACCGGCGCCGTCCTCCGCGCGCTCGAACGCGTCGTGCTCGGCTTCGTACAGGCGCGCGCGCTCGAGCGCTTGGGCGGTCAGCTGCCCGAGGGCCAGCAGGAACGAGCGCTCGTCGTCGGTGAACAACCGTTGATCGCCGAAGCTGTACGTGAGCCCACCGACCGCACGCAGCTCGACGACGAGAGGAACGCAGGCGAAGGACTGGTTCGGCGTCTGCTGGGCGGCGAGCTTCGGATAGCGACCGTCCCGTTCCTCTTGCGACTCGAGCAGGACGAGTTCCCGCGTTCGTACGGCCTCGGACAGGGGAAGGTCGTCCGAGACCGCGAACGTTTTCCACTGTGTTTCCACGTCACTGTGGTAGCCGGCCGCCCTGATGATCGTCAGCGTCGTCCCGTCATGGTTCAGGAGCGCGAGCGCGCCCGACTCGGCGTCCATCGCGGCGAGGCCGGTCGTGACAACGGCGTCGGCGATCTCATCCGTCGTCTGCGCGCCGGCGAACGCGGCCGTGAGCGACTGCAGGCGCCACAGGAGTCCCGCGGTGCGTTGCGCGCGCTCCCGAAGCGAGCGTTCGACCGAGAGCTCTGATTCGAGCGTCCCGCTCGTGCGAACGGTCAAGTTCGACTCGTTCTCCTCGAGGGTTTTCGGGTTCGCCGGTTGCTCAGGCGTCCTCAGCATTCGGATCGGTCCCCCACACGTGTCCCACCGCGACTCGCCGCCACCTGCACGGATGCAGAGCCGGACCCTGCCCGTTCCATCAGGCCGGGGCCCCGAAGCGGCATAGGCAGTTTAGCCCATAGCCAAATTAGGCAATAGGACAGATTTTTCCTGGTCCTAGGAGGGAAGCCCGGTGATCCGGTAGCTAACGCCCGCTTTGTACCGGAAGTTGATCGACACGAGGACGGCGACGAAGGCCTCGACGTATCGGGAGTTCGAAAGGGGGCCTCCGTCGACCGGCCGGACGCCCACGTCCGCACAGAGCGCCATGATCGCTTCCTTCGCGCCGGCGTCGTCCCCGGTCACGATCGTGTCCGAGTCGATCGCGAGCTCGAGCTTCGCGAATCGCGAGACGCGGATCTCGTGCAGCGCGCTCACGACGCGCGCGCGCGGTGCGTCGTGTTGGGCTTGTTCGGCGAGCGAGCCTTCGGGCGGCCCTTCGTAGCTCGCGCGGCCTTGGGCAACCGTCACCGGGTTCGCCATGCTGAGGACGATCTTCCCGTCGAGCAGCCCTGCAAGCGCGCGCACCGTTTCCGGTTGCGCGTCCGCGCGCACCGACAAGACGACGACGTCGGCAGCCGGGATCACCTTCTCGTTCGTGTCGGCGCTAACGCTCCCGTCGCCGGCCAGCGCAAGGACCTGCGCGGCTGCGTCGCGCGCGCGCTCCTCCGACCGGGAGCCGATCGCCACGTCGTGCCCCGCGCGCGCCAGGCGCGCGCCGAGCCCCAGGCCCGCAGGACCCGTGCCTCCGACGAAGGCGATCTTCACGCGACCGTGAACAGCTTCTGAAGACGCGTGAGCAATTTGGGGTGCGTCATCATTCCGTGAACGACAAGCTGCTTGTGCATCATCTTCGTCAGGATCGCGCGCCCCTCCGGCGTCATCGGGTCGGGGCGGCCCAGCCGAAGCCGCACGTTCGCCAGCTCCATCAATGTTCCCGAGTCGCACACAATCTCCAGGTCGGGAGCGGGCAGCGCCGGCCCGATGCGCAGTCCCGTGCCCGTGAAGAGGAGGCCGATCTCCGACTCCACGTCGGTCGCGTTGATGTTGATGCGCCCGGCTACGCCGTTGACGAGGTGCGCGCGTCGGGGTTCGGACTCGATGTTGCTCCGAACGAGGTCGGCGATCATCTGGCCGAGCGGTGGGGTGTCGGGCGTCGTGACGACCAGCTCCACCGTCAGCTCTCGTCCACGAACTTCGTCGGGACGGTGCCCGCGATGTTCACCAGCTCGTTCGCGGCCTTCACGTAGCGGACGATCGTCGGCAGATCTCCCTTGAGCTTCAGCTTCCCTTGCATCATCCCCTTGATGGGGTCGAGCTCCTTGCGGATGACTTCTTTCCACCGAGAGTACGGCGCGCGGATGATGAACCGGGCCTTCTCGCCGTCTTCCTGCGCGACGCCGAACTTCGCGTCCCGGCACTTACCGTGCCAGAGATCGATCCACACCCAGACGTCTTCCGGCACCTTCTTGTCCGGCTCGCGCTCGAAGACGTACGAGAGGTCTCCCTCCCAGCTCGACGCCGCCTCTTCGTACTCCTTTGACGCGTTGATCAAGTCGACGTACTCGGTCAGCCACTCCTGACTCGGAAAAACGGGCACGGCATCCCCTTTCGTACGGCCGAATGCGCGATCGCCGCGCGAGTGTAGTCGCGGGCGAAGCCGGCGCTCAAGACGGCTACTTCCGCAGGAAGATGAACTGCAGCGTGAATCCGATCGCGTTGAACGTCATGTGCGCGAAGACCGAAGGGAAGAGGCTCTTGCGCGCGTAGACGATCGAGGCGAGAAGGGCGCCCAGCGCGAAGATCGGGAGCATGATGAACGGGATCAAGTGAAGGACGGCGAAGATCGCCGCCGAAAGCACGACCGCCCATCCCAGGCGGTATCGCTGACCCAGCCGGCGAAAGATGAAGCCCCGGAAGAACGCCTCTTCCGCAAAGGGCGTGATGGCGATCACGCTGATGCCGACGATGACGAGGACGCTCACGGCGGGATGGGTCTGCAGGGAGATCTGCTTCGGCGTCTGGACCGGACTGTGCGTGAAGCTCTGGATGATCGCGGCGAGGATCCCGGCCACGATGAGGGCCAGGAATTCACCGGCGAGCCCGATCCCAACGCCGATGAGCGCGTTGGCGGCGGTCAGGTTCTTGAATCCCAGCGACCGCGGACCTCGGTTATGGACGTATCGAACCCACAGGAGGACGGTCACCAAAAGCGCGAGCTCGTTGACCCCGATCGACAGAGCCTTGAACAGATCTTGATGCCGTGCGCAGGCGAGGTTCTCTCCGCAATTCGTCAGTGGGCGCAGGGCGAACCCGATCGGGACGAGGACGATGAACGTGGCGATGATCGAGATGACGTATATCGGTATCGCCTCGACGGCTCGCCACGGGAGAACCTCTTCCTCTCCCCCGGCGGGGGCAGGAGGGGGCGGCGCCGCCGTCAACACCGTCCCTCCGGGAGCAGTGACGTCCCGGCCGCAGTGCGGGCAGAAGCGAGCCGTCTCGGTGAGGGGGTGGCCGCAGTTCGAGCAGGCTTTCTGGGTCACGCTTGGAGTGCCCGTTGAACCGTCTCTCGTTGGATCGATGCCCCGAGGCAGGACAACGTGTCTTCGAACGACTGGTAACCGCGATCGATGTACTCGAGACCGGTGATCTCGGTCGTGCCGGCGGCAGCAAGGCCGGCGATCACCAAGGCTGCTCCGGCCCGGATGTCGGGCGCGCGCACCGGCGCCCCCTGCAGCTCGTCGCGCCCGCGGATGACGGCGTGGTGGCCTTCGGTACGGATGTCCGCGCCCATGCGGACGAGCTCATCCACGAACATGAACCGGTTCTCGAACACGTTCTCGGTGGCGATGCTCGTCCCCGACCCGAGCGCGCACAGCACCATCATCTGCGGCTGAAGGTCGGTCGGGAACCCCGGGTACGGCAAGGTGACGAAGTCGACCGCGCGAGGCTGCTCGGACATGACCAACCGGACCCCGCCCGGCGTCGCGATGATGTCGGCACCGGCGTCACCCAGCTTCGAAAGCACGATGTCCAGATGCTCGGCGCGCGCGCCTTCGACGAAGACGTCGCCGCCCGTCGCGGCGGCGGCGATCAGCAGCGTGCCCGCCTCCAACCGGTCGGGAACGACCGCGTGCTCGGTCGCACGCAGCTCCTCGACGCCCTCGATCGTGATGATCGGCGAGCCGGCTCCTGCGATGCGCGCGCCCATCGACGTCAGGAACAGGGCGAGGTCCTCGATCTCGGGATCGCGCGCGGCGTTCTCGATGATCGTGGTCCCTTTCGCGAGGGTTGCCGCCATCATGAGGTTCTCGGTGGCGCCGTGCGACGGCCAGTCCAGCGCGATGTCGGCGCCGTGCAGCCCGCCGCCGGCGTCGAGATAGCCGTGATCGAAGCCGATCGTCGCGCCCATGCGCTCGAGGCCTTTGAGGTGCAGGTCGATCTTGCGGCTCCCGATGTTGCAGCCGCCGGGCATCGCGACGCGCGCATGCCCGCGCCGCGCGAGCAGCGGACCGAGCACAACGATCGACGCGCGCATCTGCCGCACCAGGTCGTAGGGCGCCTCGGAGCCGATGCCGTCCGGGACCGTGATCCGCATCGTTGAGTCGTCGAACCCCGTGCCGCAGCCGAGCCGCTCGAGCACGGCTTGCATCGTGTAGATGTCGGCGATCCGGGGCACGTCGTGCAGGACGTACTCGCCTTCGGCCAGCAGCGAGGCTGCCATAAGCTTCAGCGCCGAGTTCTTCGCGCCGCGCGCACGCACGCTACCCCGAAGAGGGGTGCCGCCGGTCACGACGTAGCGTTCCATGGGGCTCCGATTGTAAGTGGTACCCAGGGCGGACGCGGCTCACCCGGGGATAAACCTCACATGCGCAGCATCCTGTGAAGAGCCTCTTGGCGGGCGAGCTCCCGCTTCGCGTGCTCGTCCTCCGCCTCGGCCGTGACCCTGCGCTTCAGCTCCTCGATGCGATCGGACACCTGCTGCGCGTTGGCTTCTTCCGGAAGGATCGCGTACTCGGCCAAGACGATCACGCGGTCGTCCTTGACCTGAAGGAAGCCGCCGTCCAGCAGCAGCTGCGAATCCCGCTCGCCCTCCTCGATCTTCATCGGCCCCACGCCGAGCGCGATCAGCATCGGCGCCATGCCGGGCAGTATGCCGACGTCGCCTTCGATGCCGTGCGCCAGCACGAACGTCGCGTCGTCGCAGACGGTGACTTCGCGCTCGGGGGTGACGACCTCAACGGTGAGCGCCATCTACGCCCCTTCGACTCCCAGCTCCTGCGCCTTCTTCATCACGTCGTCGATCCCGCCGACCATGCGGAACGCCTGCTGCGGGATGTTGTCCAGATCCCCACGCACGAGCGCGCCGAACGCTTCGATCGTGTCGGCGATCGGGACGTAGACGCCGTCCTGGCCGGTGAACTGCGCGGCGACGAACATCGGCTGGCTGAAGAACTGCTCGATCTTGCGCGCGCGCGCGACGGTGACCTTGTCTTCTTCGCTCAGCTCGTCGATGCCGAGGATCGCGATGATGTCCTGGAGGTCCTTGTACTTCTGGAGGATCTGCTGCACCTCGCGTGCGACGTTGTAGTGCTCGTCGCCGACGTAGCGCGCATCGAGGATGCGGCTGGACGACGTCAGGGGGTCGACCGCCGGGTAGATGCCTTTCTCCACGATCGACCGCTCGAGCCGCGTCACTGCGTCGAGGTGCGCGAAAGTCGTGTGCGGCGCCGGGTCGGTGTAGTCGTCCGCGGGCACATACACGGCTTGCATCGATGTGATCGAGCGACCCTTGGTCGACGTGATCCGTTCCTGCAGCACGCCCATCTCGCCGGCGAGCGTCGGCTGGTACCCCACCGCCGAGGGCATGCGGCCGAGCAACGTGGACACCTCGGAGCCCGCCTGCGTGAACCGGAAGATGTTGTCGATGAACAGCAGCACGTCCTGCCGCTGAACGTCGCGGAAGTACTCGGCCATCGTCAGACCGGCGAGCGCGACGCGGAGCCGCACACCGGGCGGCTCGTCCATCTGTCCGAAGGTCAGCGCGGCCTTCTCGAGCACGCCCGACTCTTTCATCTCGAGCCAGAGGTCGTTGCCTTCGCGCGTGCGCTCCCCGACGCCGGCGAACACCGATACGCCACCGTGCTGGCGCGCGACGCGATAGATCATCTCCTGGATGACGACGGTCTTGCCGACGCCGGCACCGCCGAACATCCCGATCTTTCCGCCCTTCACGTACGGCTCGACGAGGTCGATGACCTTGATGCCGGTCTCGAACATCTCGACCTTCGGCTCCAGCTCGTTGAACGGCGGCGGGTCGCGATGGATCGGCCAATACTCCTTGACCTCGACGTGATCCGTGTCGAGCGGCTTGCCGACGACGTTCCACACGTGTCCGAGCGTCTCGACACCGACCGGAACCTTGAGCGGCGCGCCGGTGTTGCGGGTGCGCGCGCCGCGACGGAGACCGTCGGTCGGCTGCATGCAGATCGCTTTCACGACGTTGTCACCGATGTGCTGAGAGACCTCGGCGATGATCGTGTCGGTTCCTTCGTTCGTCTCACGCGTGATCTCGAGCGCGGTATCGATCTCGGGCAGGTGCTCGGGTGGGAACTCGACGTCGACGACGGGGCCGATGACGTTGACGACGCGCCCTTCGGCCCGCTCGGCCGTCTTTTGTGCTTCCTGTTCAGTGATCGCCATAGCTCTCCACCTTGATCGGCCGCCTTATTAGCTGCCTCTAGACTTTGGCTTCTTCTTTTTCGCGGAGCGCTTCCGCGCCGCCGACGACTTCCATGATCTCGTTCGTGATCTCGGCCTGCCGCTCGCGGTTCGCCACGCGCGTGTACACCTTCGCCAGCTCTTCGCCGTTCTCGGTCGCGGCCTTCATCGCGCGCCTGCGCGCGGCGTGCTCCGAGGTGGAACTTTCGAGCAACGCGGCGAAGATCACGGTGTTGACGTAGCGCGGGAGTAGCAAGAAGAGGATGATGCCGGGTTCCGGCTCGAACTCGTACAGCGGCGTGATCTTGTTCGGATCGGCCTCGACGTCTTCCTTCTTGATCGGCAGGATCGTGTTCAGCGTGGGGATCTGGCGCCCCGCCGACTGGAAATCCGTGTAGGCGATCTTGACCTCGTCCACGGTTCCCTCGACGAACTCCTTCACGAGCAGTGTGCCGAGCTCTTCGGCGTTCTCGAACTGGGGCGTGTCGCTGATCCCCTGCCACGACCCGGCGATCTCGTAGTTGCTGAAGCGGAAGAACGACAGGCCTTTCTTCCCGACCACGTAAAGGCGGGTTTGCCGGCCGGCCTCGCGCGCTTCGCGGATGAGATTCACGCCCAGGCGGATGACGTTTGAGTTGTACGAGCCGGCAAGTCCGCGGTCGCTCGTTACGACCACGATCCCGACGGTGCGGATCTCGTCGCGGGGCTTCAGCAGCGGGAACTCCGTCGCCACTTCGGACACGCCGGCGAGCTCGCGGATCGCTTCCTGGATCCGCTTCGCGTAGGGCCGCGCTTGGGTGAGCCGGTTCTGCGCCTTCACGATGCGCGACGCAGCAACGAGCTCCATGGCGCGGGTGATCTTGGTGATCGAGCGGATGGACTCGATCTTCTTCTGGATCTGACGGAACCTGCCGGCCATCAGCCCTCCGGCTTGTCCTCGAGGAGGTGGTCCTCGGTTCGCTGGGCGTCGCCGAGACCGTCCTGCGAGCTGCCCCCCTGGAATCCACGCTTGAACTCTTCGATCGAAGACGTGAGCTTGCCGGCCGAGTCCTCCGACAGCTTCCCGGTCTCGACGATCTCTTTGGTGATCCACGGCTCGCGAGAATGGATGTACTCGAGCAGGTCGGCTTCGAAGCGTCGAACGTCGGCGACCGGAACGTCGTCCAGATACCCCTTGGTGCCGGCGAAGATCGCGATGACTTGGTCTTCGACGGCGACCGGCGAGAACTGCGGCTGCTTCAGCAGCTCGACCAATCGCTGGCCGCGCGCGAGCTGCGCCTGCGACGCCTTGTCCAGCTCGGACCCGAACGCCGCGAACGACTCCAGCTCGCGGAAGGCGGCGAGGTCCAACCGCAGCGAGCCGGCGACGTCCTTCATCGCTTTGATCTGCGCGTTGCCGCCGACGCGGCTGACCGATCGGCCGACGTTGATCGCGGGGCGAACGCCTGCGTTGAACAAGCCCTCTTCCAAGAAGATCTGCCCGTCGGTGATCGAGATGACGTTGGTCGGGATGTACCCCGATATGTCGCCGCCCTTCGTCTCGACGATCGGCAGCGCCGTCAGCGAGCCTGCGCCGAGGTCGTCGGACAGCTTCGCGCCGCGCTCGAGCAGCCGCGAGTGAAGGTAGAAGACGTCGCCGGGGTACGCCTCGCGTCCGGCGGGGCGGCGCAGGAGCAGCGAGATCTCGCGGTAGGCCTCGGCCTGCTTGGACAGGTCGTCGTACACGATCAGCGCGTGCTCGCCCTCGTACATCCAGTTCTGGCCGATCGCGGAGCCCGCGTACGGCGCGAGGTACTTGAACGGCGCCGGGTCGGCGGCGCCGGCGACTACGACGACCGTGAACTCGAGCGCGCCGGCCGCGCGCAGCTCTTCAACGACCTGCGACACCGTCGAGTCCTTCTGGCCGACGGCGACGTAGATGCACTTCACCTGCTGCGGCGTTCCGAAGAATCGCTTCTGGTTGATGATGCAGTCGATCGCGATGGCCGTCTTGCCGGTCTTCCGGTCGCCGATGATCAGCTCGCGTTGGCCGCGGCCGACCGCGGTCATCGCGTCGATCGCTTTGATGCCGAAGTACAGCGGCTCCTTCACCGGCTGGCGCTGGACGACCGAGGGCGCCTGCACCTCGAGCTGCCGGTGACCGGCGATCTTCGCTTGGTCGAGCGGCGGCCCGCCGTCGATCGGGTTGCCGAGCACGTCCACAACGCGACCGAGCAGCGCGTCGCCGACGGGGACCGAGAGGATGCTCCCCGTGAGCTTGACCGTGTCGCCTTCTTCGACCTTCTCTGACTCGCCGAGCACGACGGCGCCG
>Ga0209474_10005249_pt1 | contig 11056 bp, 10 predicted proteins | sample GraSoiAngelo_145_FD_185902 | JGI IMG/M metagenome (GOLD analysis project Ga0209474, IMG submission 185902) | Grasslands soil microbial communities from the Angelo Coastal Reserve, California, USA - 14_1009_05_20cm (SPAdes) (version 2) | ecosystem: Environmental > Terrestrial > Soil > Grasslands... | reverse complement strand
CGCTTGAGCGCCAGCAGCCAGCGGGTGCGGAGCGGATAGTGGTGCTCCTCGGCTCGCAGGTCGTCTTCGCCGACGGCGAGCAAACCCGTGTCGGCCGCCTGCAGCAGAGCGCGGCCTGCGAGGGCGGCGCCTGCCGCCAGCAACTCGAGCATTGCGGCGGATCGTAGTCGGAGGTGACTTCCTCGCCAATCGCTCTTTTTGTCGGCCGTCGCGAGTCCTGAATTGCGACTTTCATCGGATCCATATAAGAGGCAGCATGCGCGCCTCGTCCCTGCTCCTTCGGGTCGCTTGCCGCCGCTTCGCGACTGGCGGCGCTTGCCTGCGTTCATCGATCCCGGCGCAATTCCACCCGCAGTGGCACGGCTTGAATCCGCGGCCGCGCGGCATTAGGGTGCGCGCCTCCGGAGGAGTCGCATGAAGGCGCGCGTCGTGGTCACTCTGAAGAAGTCCGTCCTCGACCCGCAGGGGCTCGCCGTCGGGCGGGCGCTCGGCTCGCTCGGGTTCAACGAGGTCAAGGACGTGCGCCTGGGCAAGGTGATCGAGCTGGATCTCGACGCGAAGGACCCCGCCGAGGCGAAGAAGCGCGTGCAGGACATGTGCGAGAAGCTCCTCGCGAATACGGTCATCGAGGAGTACCGCGTAGAGGAGATCCGCTGATGCTCTTCGCGGTGGTCGTCTTCCCGGGCAGCAACTGCGATCACGACGTCTACCACGTGGCGAAGCACGTTCTCGGCTGCGCCGCCCGCTACGTCTGGCACAAGGATCGCGACTTGCGCGGCGCGGACGTCGTGGTGCTACCCGGAGGGTTTTCGTACGGCGACTACCTGCGCACCGGAGCGATCGCGCGCTTCGCGCCCATCATGGAGGAGATCCGCAAGTTCGCCCACCGCGGCGGGCACCTGATCGGCATCTGCAACGGATTCCAGATCCTGCTGGAGGCCGGCCTCTTGCCCGGCGCCATGCGCCGCAACGACTCGCTGAAGTACGTCTGCCGGGACGTCCACCTCAAGGTGGAGAACGCGATGACCCCCTGGACGCGAAAGTACGCGAAGGGCGACGTCATCCGCATTCCCATCGGACACGGCGACGGAAACTACTTCATCGATGACGAAGGGCTGCGCAGGCTCGAGGGCGAGCAGCAGATCGCGTTCCGGTACGTCGATCAGGCGGGTATCCGCGGCATCCCGGGAAGCAACCCGAACGGATCGCTGGCTGACATCGCCGGCATCACCAACGCGCGCGGGAACGTCCTCGGGATGATGCCGCACCCGGAGCGCCTGGCGGAAAGCGTCCTCGGCGGCGAGGACGGGCGGCGGCTCTTCGAGAGCATCGTCGACGCAATGGGCTGAAGGCTGTTTCCGCCTCCGCGGAAAGAGCCAGAGGCTGCAATGGCCGCAAAGCCGCACTTCTTGCGGCCGCGACTAACTCCGGCGGCTGCGCTTTGCGTGGACTCGCGGGGCGCTCCACTCCTTGCGCTCGTGGAGCCCCTCGGAGGTGGAGGGCAGGGCGTTGATCGCGCGGCGCAGGCGGCCGTGAGCCATCACTACGTCCGTGTCCGTCTGCAAGAGCGGACTGTACTTGTCCCAGAACGGAGACCCGCCTGCCTTCGTGAGCCGATCGATCTCCTGCCGCACGGCGGCGACGGTTCCGGAGGGCAGGATCTCCTGCGTGAGCAAGGAATCCAGATCGACGATCAGCTCACTCATCGGATGTAGCCAGGCGAAGTGGGGGTGCTCGGTCAAGAGCCGGAGCATCTCGCCCGGTCCTCCGGCAGGCCCGTTCTTCTGCTCGTAGGCCGCCCTGGTCGCCTGCACCAGCGTGCGGTGTACCTCGCGTAGCGCCGCGGCCGCCTCGAGCAGCGCGGGCTTGTGCACACCTTCCCCGGTCATGGCGTTAGTTTATGCCGGGACGGGCACGATTGCGGGAGAGATCAGCGGATCAGGCGTCGAGTTGACGACCGAAGCACCCTTCCAGCGCCGCAGTTCCGCCAAGCCGCCCGTAACCACCACGTGCGGGAAGCCGTCGTTCGATCGGCCGGTCCACGAGCCGAGGTTGAAGTAGCGCGTAGTATTTCCCACCGCCTCCTCCACCATCCGGTGGCTGTGGCCCATCACGATGTACTTGACGTCGAAGACCTTCGCGACGCGCCGGGCAGCCGCCTGGAGCATGGGGTGTGCGTTGGTCCGCCGTTGCTTGCCCAACCTTGCGTTGAGCGCGGCGAAGATGATTCCGACACAGGTCAGGGCGCCTATCTCGGCCCATAGCCCGTTGACCGCTCGCGCCAGGCACCAAGCGACGACGAGGCAGACCACTGCCAGCAGCATCCGGTCGAGGTAGAAGAGCTGCATGGAATCGAACAGACTCTGCTCGGCCGGCCGGGACGCGATCTCCGCGAGCTGTTGCGCCTGCCTGTCGGTTCCCTGGAACCGTCCCAGGAGCTGCCGGACGTGGGCGTCGCGGTCCATGGCCGGGGCCAGCGCCTTGTCCGCTGCGCGCGCGAAGGCGCGGGAGATTCGCAGCGATTGCCGCACCATGGGATAGATGACCCGGAACACCATCACGAAGTAGTCGGCCGCGACACGCAGCGGATTGCCGGCTTTCAGCACCCAGTCGAGGTATTCCTTCAGCCCCCAGGCGTCGACGTCGTCAGCGAGCTCGACCTGCTCGGCGTACCGGTTCACGAAGTAGCGCAGGACCTTGGAGCTGAGCGGAAGCTCGATCTCGGTGTCGTCGTTGTGCGCGGAGAAGAAGTCTGGCTGGACCGAGTAGTGGTCGTGAGCGTGACCATGCTCGGCGTAGAAGAACCCCGGCTCCAGGTAGAACCAATCGTGGAATTCGACCAGCCGATCGATCTTCCGGCGGGGGCAGCCGCTGCGTTCGGCGAGAATGCAACGGAGCTCCTCTTGGACCGCGGGCCAGCGCCATTCGGAATCGTGGTTCCCACGAATGATGTGTACGGAGTTGCCCCTATGGACAAAATGGGCGAGCGCGTCAAAGACGCCTGGATGACGTTCGGCGGTGCGCCGCAGCTTCCACACGCACTTCGGCTCGGTGGGAGCGAGCCCGAGCGCGCGCTCCTCGCGCGAAATCTCGAAGAGAACCGGCTCCTTGGGTACCAGGGTGATCGCGACGAAGTCCACGATGTCGCCGTTCAGGATCAGACGCCAGGGCTTGCCGCCCTCGCGCTGTGCCGCATGATGCCGGAGGAACGAGGCGAGCGGCCCGTCGGCCGGCCGCGGCTTGTCGAGCCTGTTGCCGGGCCGGAGATCGCAGCCGAGGTGCAAGTCCGATATGGCGAGCAGATTGTGCGGTCGCTCCGAGAGCGATCGTACCCGCTGCCACACCCTCCCGAGACGCATCGGAATCCGCCCCTTCCCCTGGAGGCAGTATTTGAGCAAGCCCCATGCCGCCGGTGACGGCACGGTTTCGCATCAGCTCAAAGGGAGGAGTCAGATCGCTTTCTCGTAGACACGATACGTCTTGTACTTGCGGGCGCCCATGCGTTCGATGCCGCGATTGATCATGACGTTGTCCTCGAGCGTCCAGGAGAGCTCGCCTCCGACATATCCTCGGGCAGCCCCGCGTCGCGCGACCTCGACGTAGAGCACCGCCGCGAGCGTTCCGTATCGATGTGACGCCCGGTACTCCTCCTTCACCCCGAGAAGCAGCAGGCGGGCGTGTTTGGGACGCCTGAACTTCAGCCGCCAGAGCAGCCGGGCCAGGTTCAGCGGGTTCTTCATCAGCTCGCCGTCGAAGTCCTTCACCATCTCGTTCACGTCGGGGATGGCGAAGCACATTGCGGCGGGCTTGCCGTCCACTTCGGCGATGAGGGCAATCTCGGGGTCAACGAACATCTTGTACTCGGTGGCGATGATCTCCAGTTCGTCGGAGGTAAAGGGCGTGAAGTTCCAGTTCTGCGACCAGGCCGAGTTGTAGATGTCGCGCACGATGTCCACCTCGCGGCGGAAGTGCGACAGATCCATGGGGCGGACCCGGACGTTCGGCAGCTGCAGGGTGCGCTCCGCGATCTTCTTGGTGCGTTCGTCGATCTGACCCGAGGTGTACCACCAGGCGTAGAAGTCCTTGGCCTTGGCGAGTCCGGCCGATTCGATCAGCGGACCGACATAAGGCCGGTTGTGCGGCATCCCGATGCGCGGCGGCGTGTCGAATCCCTCGATCAGCACGCCCACTTCGCCCTTGGAATCGAGCGTGAACGGCCCGCGGATGCTCGTGCGTCCCTTCGATCGGGCCCAGCCGGCGGCTGCGTCGAACAGAGCGCGGGCGACAGCCCTGTCGTCCCTGCTCTCGAAGAAGCCGAAAAACGCGACGCCCTTCTCCTGCGGCCACTGCTTGTCGAAGTCGGCATCGATCTGGGCGGAGATCCGGCCTGCGGGCTGTCCGTCAAGCAGCGCGAGAAAGCACCGGAGCTCGCCGTGCTTGAGAAACGGGCTCTTCTTCGGGTTCAACGCGCGGCGATGGTCGTCGAGCAGCGGCGGCACCCACTTCGGGTCCGATTTCATCCCCAGGATCCAGGGCACCCGCAGGAACGTCTCCAGCTCTTTGTTCGACTCTACGGTGCGGATCTCGATCGGCATGAACGGGCGCGGAACCTAACACAGCGGAGCGTTGCGGCGGCGCGCCTCGCATGATACGCGAAGCCCCTTTCTTGTCCGGACGTTGGAATGGATTATCGAGAGACAGTCCACCTGCCGAAGACCGATTTCCCCATGCGCGCCGCGCTCAGCGAACGGGAGCCCGCGCAGGTGAAGGCCTGGGAGGAGGAGAAGGTCTACGAGAAGCTCCTGGCGAAGAATGCCGGCGCGGAGAAGTTCGTCTTCCACGACGGGCCCCCGTACGCGAACGGCCCCATCCACCAGGGGCATTTCCTCAACAAGATCCTCAAGGACCTGGTAGTGAAGTACCACCTGATGGGCGGCCGTCTTGCGGACTTCGTCCCCGGCTGGGACTGCCATGGTCTCCCGATCGAACGGCAGGTCGACAAGCAACTCGGCGCGAAGAAGCGGGAGTTGAGCGTGGGAAAATTCCGCCGCGCCTGCCGCGAATACGCCGAAGAGCAGATCGACCTGCAGCGCAAGGATTTCAAGCGCCTCGGCATCCTCGCCCGCTGGGACCATCCGTACAAGACGATGGACTTCCGCTATGAGGCGGACATCGTCCGCGAGCTTTCGCAGTTCGCGCGGCGTAGGGCGCTCTATCGGCGCAAGCGGCCGGTGCACTGGTGCCCGGTCGACGTCACCGCGCTGGCCGAGGCGGAGGTCGAGTACGCCGATAAGACGAGTCCGTCCATCTACGTGCGCTTCCCGGTGACCGCGCCGGGACCCCAAGGATGGGGCCTGGCGATCTGGACGACCACGCCCTGGACCATCCCGGCGAACCTCGCCATCACCGCCAATCCCGACCTCGAGTACGTCGCCTACGATCTCCCCCGGCACGGCGTCACCGTCGTTGCGCGCGACCTGCTGCATACATTTCTTGCGGAGTGCGCGCCCGACGAGCTGTCGCAGCCTTCCCATGCGCGCGGGGACGATCTGCTCTCGGCGGCGCGCGCCACCGGTGCCACGCTGAAGCATCCGGAGCGAATCCGCAGGACCCTGCAAGGGACCGAGCTGGACGGGTGGAAGTACCGGCACCCGCTGGTTGCGCGCGAGGGCCCTGTCGTGATGGGGGCACATGCCACGGCTGACGCCGGCACCGGTCTGGTCCACACCGCCCCGGGCCATGGCGAGGACGACTTCAACATGGGCGTGCAGTACGGGCTGCCGATCTGGGCGCCCGTGGACGGGCACGGCCGCTTCACCGCTGACGTCGGCATCGCGGCGCTCGAGGGTCTCAAGGTGTTCGACGCGAACCCGAAGGTCATCGAGCTGCTCGCGGGCGCTGGAGTCCTGCTCAACGCAGGGGGCCGGGCGGGGCAGATCCGCCACAGCTACCCGCATTGCTGGCGCTGCAAGAACCCGGTGATCTTCCGCGCCACCGATCAGTGGTGGATCGGTCTCGACATCGAGATCGATCTCCCGGGCCGCGGCCACACCACCATCCGCAAGGCGGCGCTCGCGGCCATCGACGAGATCGACGCGCAGGGCGGCTGGATTCCAGCCTGGGGCAAGGAGCGCATCCGCAGCATGGTGGAAGGACGCCCGGACTGGTGCGTTTCGCGACAGCGGGCCTGGGGCGTCCCGATCCCGGTCTTCTACTGCGCTCGGGATCACGAGCCGCTCGTCTCGGCCGAGGCGATGGACCACGTGGCGCGCATCTTCGACAAGGAAGGCGCGGACGCATGGTTCGATCGATCCGCGCGCGAGTTGCTCGCCCCCGAGACGCGCTGCGCGAAGTGCGGCGGCACCGAGTTCGAGAAGGAGTCCGACATCCTCGACGTCTGGTTCGACTCGGGGTCATCCTTCGCCGCCGTGCTCGAAAGCGGTGTCTGGCCGACGGTGCGCTTCCCCGCGGATCTCTACCTGGAAGGCTCGGATCAGCACCGCGGCTGGTTCATGTCCGCGCTGATGATCGGCATCGGCACGCGCGGACAGGCGCCGTACCGGGCGGTGCTCACCCACGGGTTCCTGGTGGATGGCGAAGGCCGCAAGATGTCCAAATCCCTCGGGAACGCGCCGGATCCCCAGGGCCTGCTCAAGAAGTACGGCGCCGAGCTGATGCGGCTGTGGGTGGCGGGTTCCGATTACCGCGACGACATCGGGTTCTCCAACGCCATCGTCGACACCCTCTCCGAGAGCTACCGCAAGATCCGCAACACGATCCGCTATTGCCTGTCGCAGCTCTACGACTTCGATCCGCAGCAGGATACTACCGGCGAGCTGCAGCCGATCGATCGCTGGGCGCTCTCCCGATTCGAGCGGTACCGCGGCGCGGTCATCGAGGCATACGACAAGTACGAGTTCCACAAGGTCTACCGGGCCACGGTCGAGCTCTGCGCGCTGGATCTCTCCGCCTTCTATTTCGATGTGCTCAAGGACCGCACCTACTGCTCGGGCAAGCGCTGGCCCGAACGCCGCGCGGCCCAGACGGTCCTGTACCGCATCGTCCATGACCTGTGCCGCCTGCTTGCTCCCGCGCTCTCGTTTACGGCAGAGGAAGCATGGCGGTTCGTCCCTCGACGGGAGACGCCCAGCATCTTTCTCGCCGGGCTTCCCTCCCCGGAGCCGGGCCTGGTTTCCGATTCTCTCGAGGAGGAGTTCCGCCACCTCCAGTCGCTGCGTCAAGTGGTGAACCTTGCCTTGGAGCAAAAGCGGGCCTCGAAGGAGATCGGCAAGGCCACCGAGGCGGATGTCACCCTCACCGTCCCTTCGGGGATGGCAAGAGAGGTCGCCGAGCGTTACGAGAAGCAGCTGGCAGATCTCTTTCTCGTCGCCTCCGTTACGCTGCGGGCCGGGAAGAGTGTCGCGGCCGAGGTGCGGAAGAGCCCGCACCGGCCGTGCGAGAGGTGCTGGCGTGCGCTCCCCGACGTGGGAGAGAAGGGTCTGTGCGCGCGCTGCCAGCGCGCGGTCAGCGAGGGTTGATGCACAACGGGTTGTCGAAATGGAAGTTGCTCGCGCTGATCGCGAGCTTTTGGGTCATAGCCGATCAGGTGACGAAGTACCTGGCGGTGGAGCACCTCACGGCGGCGTTCCTGGTGGCGCGGGCGCGCACGTTTCCGGAAAAGCTCGCGGCGTTCGTCTCCCAGAAGGACCTGCTCGAGCGCGGCCTCGCCAGTCCGATCCCGGTGACGGTGACCTCGTTCTGGCAGCACCGCTACACGCAAAACCGCGGCGCCGCCTGGGGCGTACTCTCAGGTGCGGGGGAGCAGTTCCGCGTTCCCTTCTTCTACCTGGTGAGCATCGCCGCCGTGATCTTCATCTTTTCCTACTACCGCAAGCTCCGGACAGACCAGCGCTACCTGCAGATCGCGCTCGCGCTCGTGCTCGGCGGTGCGGTGGGAAACGCCCTCGATCGGCTGCTGCGCGGCTATGTAATCGATTTCATCGATTGGCACTGGTTCGATCCGGGCTGGCTGCGGCCTGCCCTCCACTGGCCCACCTTCAACGTGGCGGACAGCGGGATCACCGTCGGTCTCGCGATGCTGTTCCTGGAGATGCTGTTCGCGAAGAAACCCGCCAAAGCGCCCGCCGAGCCGGCGGCGAGGAAAGTCTGATGCTTCCAGTCTTGTTCACCCTGACGATTCCGCCCTCGCTGGGCATCGTGGTCTGGCTCGCCCTCTCCGCCGCTTCCGGCGCCTGGCAAGTCCGCTCGGCGCGCGCCGCCGGCGAGAAGGAGCCGTGGAAGACGTTCGGCATCTGGACTGCCGGCACCGCGGCAGTGCTGTACCTGGCGGTGAGGGTGCTCGGCGGGCAGAACCTCCTTCACCTCGAGCGGCCGCTGGCGATCCCGGTGCACACCTACGGAATCCTCGTCGCCGCCGGCTTCCTTGTGGCCATGACGCTGGCGGCACGTGCCGCGGAGCGATCGGGGCTCAACCGCGACAAGGTGCTCGATCTCTCCTTCGGCATCCTGGTCGCGGCGATGATCGGCTCCCGGATCCTCTTCATCATCGTCAACTGGGACGAGTACGCGCACGATCTCGCCGGTATCTTCCAGTTCTGGAAGGGCGGCCTGGTGTTCTACGGCGGCTTCGTCGGCGCGGTCCTGTTCTCGATCTGGTACATGCGCCGGCACGACATGCAGTTCCTGCCCTATGCCGACGCGATGGGCCCGACCGTGGCCATCGGGCAGGCGCTTGGGCGGATCGGCTGCTTCTCCGCAGGCTGCTGCTGGGGCGATGCTTGTGACACCCACTACTTGTTCGCGGCGCGCTTTCCGCCCGATTCGCTCGCGTACCAATCGCAGGCAGCGGGGCAGCTGATCCCGCCCGGCGCGCCGAGCACCATCGCCATCCATCCGACTCAGCTCTACGAAGCGCTCGGTTGCGCGCTGATCTTCATCTTTCTGACGTACTGGCGCAGCCGCAAGCGGTTCCACGGCGAGTTGCTCGCCCTCTACCTGATGCTCTACGCGCCGCTGCGCGCGGTGGTCGAGACGTTCCGCGGCGACGAGGAGCGTGGCCGGGTATTCAATTTCCTCGGCGGGTGGGCGCGGCACGCATGGTGGAACCTCTCGACGAGCGAGCTGATCAGCATCGGGATTTTCGCTGCGGGCGTGGCCATCTACGCCACGCAGAGCCGCAGGGCCTATGCGGCGTCGATTCCCGCCGCCGCGTGAGGTAGAATTCGGCCGTGGCCGCGACGATCGGGACACAGCAGCTCCCCCAGGAGAAGTACGCGGACGAGCTGAACGAGCTCGACGAGGGAATCCAGGAGCTGCACGTCCTCTACGAGAAGTACTTCCTCGGCATCGATCGCAAGCCGCCCGAGCATGAGCGAAAACGCATCTCGCAAAAGGCGCGCGAGATGCGCACGTCGACCATCCGGAATACAGCGCTCAAGTTCAAGATCAACACGCTGTTCGCGAAGCTGATCTCGTTCGAGCGCATGTGGGACCGGACCCTGCGCGAGATCGAGGAGGGCACCTACAAGCGCGACGTCTTCAAGGCCAAGCTGCGCGCCAAGGATCGCGACGATACCCATCCCTCGAGACGGTCGGGTCCCGCCGCACCGACGATCTCCGACGCGAACCTGCGGCGCCTGTACGACACCTATCTCGTCGCTCGCCAGCGCTGCGGCGAGTCCACCGAGGGGCTCTCCTTCGACTCGCTCGCTTCCCGCATCCGCTCGCAGGTGCCGGAGCTGATGCAGAAGCACAAGGCGAAGAACATCGAGTTCAAGGTCGTGATCAAGGGCGGCAAGGCCATCCTCAAGGCCGTCCCTTACACCTGAGCCGCAGCTTCAAACTGAACAGTTCTGAACGCCTCCCCGTGCGCCCGGAGTTGCCGAGCGCCCGAGCGGTAACCACCCTTTGCTCGGGCGGGACAGGGGGGCGGTGTGATGCGGCGAACGATTCTGCTTCTGGTCCTGGCGGCGGCGTGCGTGAGGACGGCGCCCGCGCCGCGACAGTCGGAAGCGATGGAGCGCTCGGCGCGGATACTGAAGCGGCTCGCGGCGCTCGAGGCCGACCTGCACTCCGGTGACACCGAGGTCGCGACCTACTCCGAGTTGGTCCGCCGGCACTCGCGCACCGAACAGATCGCCTGCAAGGTGACCGATGAGCACGTGGCGGAGATCTCCCGCCTGCAGGCGGTGCAAGAGGCGCGAATGACGCGCAAGCTCAAGGATCGCGTGAAGAAGCGCAAGGTAGTGGCACTCGTCCATACTCGCCGCAACGACCGCGGCCTTTAGGCCGCGGAACCCGCGAGACTCGCCGGGTGGCCGATACACCTACATGTCGGTCCCTCCGCCCGCCTTGCCGGAATTCGTCCAGGCACCCGCGTGGTTTGAAGTCACGTGAAAGACGGGCCGTCCAACGGGCGGCAGGACAAGGAGACAGCATGCGGAGATCTCTCATCTTGATCGCTCTCGCCGGCCTCGCGGCCTGCGCCACCCCGGGAAAGCGCACCGCCATCGGCGCCGGCGGAGGCGCAGCGGCAGGCGCCGGCGTGGGCGCCATCGTGGGCGGATGGAAGGGCGCGGCCATCGGCGCCGCGGTCGGCGGAGTCGCCGGCGGCGCGGTGGGGAACTACCTGGACAAGCAGGCCCAGGAGCTGAAGGAAGTGGCCGAGACCACGCGGCGGACGAAGGACGGGATCATGGTCGATCTCAAGTCCAAGCTGCTCTTCACCACCGACAGCTCGGTCCTGAAGCCGGAGGCGGTGGAGCTGGTGGCGAAGCTGGGCGACATCCTCGCCAAGTATCCGGACGACCGCATCCGGGTCGCCGGCTACACGGACTCCACCGGATCGACGGCGCACAATGAGGAGCTCTCGCTTCGCCGTGCCAAGGCCGTGCGCGAAGTGCTGCAGGGCCGCGGCGTCAAACCGGAGCAGATGCTGGTCGAAGGCATGGGGCCGGTGCGGCCGGTCGCGACCAACGCCACCGCTTCTGGGCGTGCGCAGAACCGACGGGTCGAGCTGCACATCGACGTGCCGGAC
>Ga0209474_10005248_pt1 | contig 11057 bp, 13 predicted proteins | sample GraSoiAngelo_145_FD_185902 | JGI IMG/M metagenome (GOLD analysis project Ga0209474, IMG submission 185902) | Grasslands soil microbial communities from the Angelo Coastal Reserve, California, USA - 14_1009_05_20cm (SPAdes) (version 2) | ecosystem: Environmental > Terrestrial > Soil > Grasslands... | reverse complement strand
GTGGAGACAGTGAGGGCCGGTATCGCCGTCAGCTCCGCTCGATCTACGAGCGCATCCGCGTCGACGCAGTCGACGCGCGTGTGATCGCCCTCCCACAGCCCGACTGGTCGCTGTCCCCGGCGGGATCCACCTTCGGCGACGGGGGTGCCATCGCCCGCGCGATCGAGCGGTTCAATGCGATCGCCCGCGACGAGGCTGAGCGCGCCGGGGCATCGTGGGTCGATCTCTTCCCGCTCATGCGGGAGCAGGGACGGAAGAAGATGTTCGCCGCGGACGGGCTGCACCCCTCCGCCGAGGCGTACGCGGGATGGGCCAGCGAACTCGGACGTGCGCTGTGATCATCCACATCCAATTTGCCGCGACAGAGGACCGCTTCTCGATCAGGGTCCGCGAGTCCGAGTTCAGAGTCGATATGCCAAACGCAGCCCGCTTCAATGCCGATGGTCAGCTCGCTGGGTTCGGCGAGGACGAGCCACACGCTGGTTGGACGGAACGGCCGATTTACGACCCTCTCCATTTCGAACGGAGACTCCTTGGCGCCGCGACCTTTATCTACACAAATCGAATCTCGAGGTACATGAAGAGAGGTTGGCGGGCGCTGTTCGATGGCTATGAGTGGGATTTGACGCTGCCCGCCTACGAAGAGATCCCGCTCGACGCACGACGCGAATACGAGAGAGCCTTGAGCGCGTGGTTTCCGATGCACGCTTTCGCGATCAACGGCAAGCGCACACGATTGCTTCCGTACATATTCCGCCTGAGTCGCTAGGACAGCGTCGGCTTCGTCACCATGAGAAAGACGATCACGACCACGATTACCGCAAGCAATATCCCTACGAACCGCGCGTTGGCGGAATGGCGCTTGTAGTCGTCGCTTTCCGGGCCCGCGGTCTCCAGCGCGTGGATCTGGTTGCGGAGCATCGGCGTGTAGACGAAGAACCCGAGCGCCACCGCGATGGCCCAGAGCACGATGCCGCCGGCGATCCAGAACGTCGTGAAGCGCAGCTCGCCGACGAACACCATCGTCACGCCGGTCACAGCGAGCAGGACGTAGGCGGGGTTGGCGAACCAGTCATCGAGTCGCTTGATGCCATGGAGTACGAATGACTGTGTCGGCGCCGGCTCGCGGGCAACCCGCGCGAGCCAGACGCCATATGTCGCGTTGAATCCCACCGCGATGATCGCGAGCAACACGTGGAGAAACTTCACAAGAACAAAGAGCGACACCGGCGACGGAGTCTAGACGCGGGCGGGCGAAGCGAGCCGTGCGGGTGGCACGGGGGAGCGGGGTGAGCAGTGTCGGGGTCTTCTGAGCGAGCGGCCCCTGGGCGGCAGTACATCGCGATCCCACGAGGGGCCGAGCGAAGAAGACCCCGGCGCTGCTCAGCACCCAACGCTGGGACAGGATTCGCACGGCGCCCTCACATCCGCGCTGCGACGGGTATCGCGGCGCCAGTAATGCCGCTGGCCTCGTCCGTCGAGAGGAACACGATGATGGCGGCGATCTCCGCCGCGGTGGCCCAGCGCGACGGATCGGCCTTCGGCATCGCGGCTCGGTTCTCGGCGTTGTCGATGATCCGCGGGAGGACGCAGTTCGCAGTGATGCCTTCGCGCTTGGTTTCCTCGGCCAAAGACTCGGTCCAGCGGATGAGCGCCGCGTTGGCCATCGCATAGCCGGCCGCACCCTTCTCCCCCTTCAGCGCCGCGGTCGAGGCGACGTTGACGACGCGCCCGTAGCCACGCGCCCGCATCGGCCGCAGGCACGCCGTCGTCGCGGTCACGATCGTCGCCACCTTTTGGTCCCAATACGTTCGGTACGCGGCGAGATCGCCGGTCGCGGCATCCGCTGAGGCGTATCCACCGATGAGGTTCGCCGCCACATCGAGGCGGCCCCACGCCCGAAGAACCTGTTCGACGAAGCTCTCCATTGCGGCGCGATCTCCTGGGTCAGCGGCACGCATCAACACCCGCGGGTCGGGCCCACCGGCCAGGTCACCAAGCGAGTCGCGCAGAGCGGCGCCTTTCGCCTCATTTCGGAGGGGTATCGCGACGTGAGCGCCCTGCTCGAGATACGCGCGCAGCACCGTCGGCCCGATGTTGCCGGTGGCGCCCGTAAGTACTACGGCGCGCTTAGAAAGATCGAACACCTTGGCTAGTATCGGGAAATGACCGTGCTCGATCGCATCCAGCAGCCGCGCGACCTGCGGCTACTTCATCGCGAAGAGCTCCTCGAGCTCTGCCGTGAGATCCGCGAGTTCACCGTCGAAAGCGTCCAGAAGACAGGCGGCCACATCTCATCGAGCCTCGGTACGGTCGAGCTGACGGTCGCGCTCCACCGGGTGTTCGATTCGCCGCGCGACAAGCTCGTCTGGGACACTGGGCATCAGGCGTACGTGCACAAGATGCTGACGGGGCGCCGCGGACGGTTCGATACGCTCCGCCAGTTTGGCGGCATCTCAGGCTTCCTCGCGCGAAGCGAATCGGAGCATGACCAGTTCGGAGCGGGACACGCGGGGACCTCCATCTCCGCCGCGCAGGGTATGGCTGTCGCGCGCGACCTCAAGGGCGATGACAACCACGTTGTCGCCATCATCGGAGACGGCGCGCTGACAGCAGGCATGGCTTTCGAAGCGATGAACAGCATCGGCCACATGCGCACGCGCGTGATCGTCGTTTTGAACGACAACGGAATGAGCATCGCGCCGAACGTCGGCGCGGTGTCGCGCATGCTCGAGGCGCTGCGCACCGCACAGCCCTATCGAGGCGCTAAACACATCGCTCGGCAGGTCCTCGAGCACATGCCCGGCGGCGAGCTGGCCGAGGAGGCCCGCCGCCGGATCTTCACGAGCCTGAAGGCGCTCTTCATCCCCAACATCCTCTTCGAGCAGTTCGGCTTCACGTACTTTGGGCCGGTCGATGGTCACGACCTCTTCGCGGTAGAGGGCGTGCTCGAGAAAGCCCGCGATTTCGGTGACGGCCCGGTCTTCGTCCACGTCCAAACCCAGAAGGGCCACGGCTACGGTCCCGCCGAGGACGACAACGTGAAGTGGCACGGGGTTTCGGCGAGCGGCTCCGCCAAAGCGACGGCCCCGCAGTACACGGCGGTGTTCGCCGATGCGGTCCGCGAGGTCTTGAAGGCGGACGAGCGCGCGGTCGCGATCACCGCTGCGATGCCCGGCGGCACCGGCCTGCTCCCGCTCTTCAAAGAGTTTCCGGAGCGTCTTTTCGACGTTGGCATCTGCGAGCAGCACGCCGTCACGTTCGCGGCCGGGCTCGCGACCCAGGGGATCGTGCCGATCGTCGCGGTCTATTCCACTTTTCTGCAGCGCGGCTTCGATCAGGTCGTCCACGACGTCGCCGTGCAGGACCTTTCGGTGGTCTTCGCGATGGACCGCGGCGGGATCGTCGGCGACGATGGCAGGACCCATCAAGGTCTGTACGACATCGCCTATCTACGGATCCTGCCCGGGATGACCCTCATGGCCCCGAAGGACGAAGCCGAGCTTCGCCAGATGGTGTGGACCGCGTACCGGCACGCTGCGGCGAATCGCGGGCCGATCGGCCTTCGCTTTCCGCGCGGGACCGGTTCCGGTGTCGCGCTCGATGCGCCGCTCAGCGAGATCCCGATCGGCGTGTCGGAGACTCTTCGCGAAGGCGACGGCATCGCGATCCTCGCATACGGCCATCCCGTGGCGGCGGCACTCGACGCCGCGGAAATCCTCGCGCGCGACGGGCTCGAAGCGACGGTCGTGAACGCACGCTTCGCGAAGCCGCTCGATGAAGAGCGGATCCTCGCCCTCGCAGCTCGCATCCCTCGCTTCGTCACCGTGGAAGAGCACGTCATCGCCGGCGGATTCGGGTCCGCAGTCGGAGAGCTTCTCGCGGAGCGTGGCGCGCGCGTTGACTTGGAGATGTTGGGCGTTCCGGACGAGCACGTAGATCACGGCGCCCAGAAACTGTGGCGGCATCACTACGGGCTCGATGCGGAGGGGATCGCCGCCGCTGTCCGTCGCCGCTGGCCACGCCTCGCGCCAGTGCATACCGAAACCGAAGAGAGCGCCGGCTAGCAAAGCGCGTCGACGTGCGGGTGGCACGGCGCAGGGGATTGCTCGCGACGCGCGGGTGCCCCGGGGACCCGGCTCCGCGGCCGCGAAGCGGTCCGCGGGAAGCTGGGGAGGGTGCGCGGAGCGAGCGATCCCCGTAGCCGGGACAGGACCCGCACGTCAAGCCCACTGTCTAGCCGGCGCTTTTGCTGAGGCGCGCGAATTGCAGCAGCCGAGCAGGCTATGCAAGAGCTGTCGAGTCACGTGGCAAAGGCGATCAACACTGCGATCTCGAGCTCGTGGGCCATCTTTGTCGCCGCGACTGTCGCACTGTTTTTGTTCTTCTACGGAGACAGCATTGGACTCGATCGACAGCGCGTCGATCTGCACTTTCTGGTCGACGCCGCGACGTTTCTCATGGTCTTCGTGATCGAGCACACCCAAAGCAGGGAGATGGCCGCTCTGCACACGAAGCTCGACGCGATCATCCGGGCGCTCGACGCCGACACGAGCACCGTTGGTATCGAGGAGCTTTCGCAGAAGGAGATCCAGGACATCCGCGACCGTCGCCGCGAACGCACACCGGGCGCGCGAGCGCGGGGCTAGGCGACTTTCGCGGCGCGCGCGAGAAGGACATCGACGCGTCGCGCGAGCGCGTCGCCGTCGAACGGTTTGGCCATCACGTCGCTGATCCCGAATCGCGCGAAGGCCTGCTCGGCGCGGTCGGGCGTCGCCGTGAGAAATAGGACAGGAACGTCCACGGATGGCGCGCTGCCCCTCAGTAGATCGAACACATCGATCCCGTTGAGCCCGGGCATCGAGACGTCCAGGATCAAGAGATCGGGATGCGTGGCGGTGATCTGGTCGAGAACGAGCGCTCCGTTCGTCACGTGATCGACGGTGATCTGAAGACGCTCCTCGAGCGTCAGTTTGATCGCCGCCGCAGTGTCAGCGTCGTCCTCGGCGACGAGGACGCGCTTCACACGACGAAGAGAAGGGCGAGAACTCGGAGGAACATCCGCTCGTGCGTGCAGAGCTTGCAGTGGCACATGCCAGGCATCTATGCACCGGCCATGCCAGCCCTATCTCTTGGGGGTGGGCCTCGCCGGAACGTTCGATGGCCGCCCGCCGCCCTGTCCACCGCGGCCTGGGTTGTCATTCGGTGCGGTCCGTTCCTCTTCCCGGTCGATCACCTTCTGCACGTCGTTCTGATCGACCTGCGGAAGGCGGTCCTTGACGGCGTCGAGGACGGCCTTGTGCTTCTCGCGAGCCGCTTCGGCAAGCGCCTGGGCCGCGTTTCGCTTGTCTTCGTTATCGGCGTTGCGCACATCGTCGAGCGCGTTCGCGAAGCGCTCGACCGCGTCGGCGTACTCCTGAGTCGCGGTCGGCGCCGACGACGGACGCTCCTTGGCGATCTCGGCGAGCTCCTCGAGGCGACGATCGGCGAGGCGCGCGAGCAGCTGCATGCGAGCCACCTCATCGAACGTCAGGGCGAGCTGAACGTCCTCGCTCGTACGCTTCACGGCGTAAAGCGGATCGCCGGGAAGACTGGACGCGGCGGCGTTCGTCGCGCCGGCGAGCACCAGCACGAGGATGGCAGCCGCCGCAAGGGCGGGACGAAGGATCGCCGGGAACGAGAACCAGGACGGGCGGGGCGCAAGGACGATTGCGGCCTCGGACATGAGCCGCCCGCGGAGCTCCTTCCGGAACCGCTCGCGCATGACCGGCCGCTCGAGAACGGGCGGGCGCCGCTCGTTCATGCCAGAGCCTCGCGAGACGGAATGAGCGCGCGAAGCGCCTCGAGCGCGCGGAACTGGATCCCGCGCACGGTCCCCTCACGCTTGCCGACGAGGTCCGCGATCTCGTGTGTGCTGTACCCCTCGACGAAGCGGAGAACGATGACTTCTTGCTGCAGCGGCGTGAGCTTCGCGAGCGCGCCGCGGACGGCCTCTTTGTCGGAGAGCGCGAGGATCGACGCGTCGGGCTCCACGACCTGGTCGACACCGGGGTGCGCAAGCGCGTCCTCGAACGAGATCTGGGTCCGGGAGCGCCGGGCGCGGTCGATGACGGCGTTCCGCGCGATGCGGTACAGCCAGGCGAGGAAAGCCACCCGCGGCTCGTAGCGCGGGATCGCCCGGAGCGCACGCATGAACACGTCGCTCACGAGGTCCTCGGCGTCCGCGTCGTTCCTCACTCGGTAGAACACGTATCGGTACACGGCCTCGACGTAGCGGTCGTAGAGCGCTCCGAAGGCGGCCGCGTCCCCCTTTCCGGCGCGTAGGGCGAGGTTTCGGTCCTCGTCGCCCGGTCCATCGGGGCTAACGGGGTCGGCTGGAAGGGTGTTAGGAGCCGGCTTCACTTGAGAGACAGAAGGTAGGCGACGAGGGCCCCAAGGTCGGTAGGCGAGAGGTCTCGGCCCAAATCCCGCGGCATCGAGTCCTGGTACCCCGGTACGACGTACGCGCCTGGGTCGAGGATCGATTGGCGGATGTACTCCTCGGCGGAGAGGCCCGGGCGGCGTGTTTCAGCGACGGTTCCGATGCGCTCAAGCGGGGGTCCGAGACGCTGTCCGAAAAGGTTCGGCTCGTGGCAGTTGGCGCAGCCCAGCGAGTGGTAGAGCTGCCGACCCCTGGCCACCGGCTCTGTTGCCGGCGCTTCGGGAGCGCATGCCACGAGGAGCGCTGCGAGCGCGGTGCACACGAGGAGAACGCGTCCCATCATGCGAACGTTGCAGTCGGGCGCATCACTCCACGATGCCACGGTCGTCCTCGACGATCGCGTGATCCTCCGCGCCGTGAACGTCACGGTCGGCCCGGGCCTGACGCTCGTGCGCGGACCAAACGGCTCGGGCAAGACGACGCTCCTTCGGGCCCTGGCCGGTCTCGTGCCCCTCGCGCGCGGCGATCGCCACGTCTTTGGGGACGTCCTGTACATCGGCCACCGCCCGATGCTGCTGCGCGGGCTCACCGCCCGCGAGAACCTCGAGTTCTTCGCGCGGTTCCGTGGCGGCGACACGCGCGGCATCGATGGCGCACTACGCGCGTGGGGCGTCGGGGAAGTTATGGACCGTCCCGTCGAGCGTCTCTCTGCCGGCGAGCGCCGGCGAGCAGCTCTGGCGCGGGTCGAAACCGAGCGCGTCCCTCTTCTCCTGATGGACGAGCCATTCGCCGATCTGGATGACGCTGGTGTGAACCGGCTGAGACAGACGATCGCGCGCACACGCGACGACGGGCGCACGATCGTCGTCGCGACGCACGCGCATCCCGAGCTAGACGAGATCGCCCGCGCCCGGATCGCGATCGACTACGGCGCCGCGACGGCCGCGTGATCGACAGGATCGCTCTCGTCGCGGCTCGCGAGCTGCGAGCCGAGCGGAGGCAACCCGATGGCGTCGTTGCGGCGGTGACGTTCATCGCCGTCCTCGTGCTCCTCGAAAGCCTCGTCGTCGGTCCGCAGATCGCGCGCGATGCCGACGTCGCCTCAGCCCTCTTCTGGCTGGCGCTCGCGTTCGCGACGATCCTCGCGACGATGCGGTCATTCGATCGCGAGCTCGAGGACGACGCGCTGGAGGGCCTCGTCGCCCTCCCCGGCGGACGCGACGCGCTCTTTGGCGGAAAGGTCCTCTCCCTCGCGGTCGTCCTTGTCCTCGTGGCAGCGATCGGTGGCCTTCTCTCGCTCGTGCTCCTCGATCTTCCGGTCGCGCTGCCGCTGCATCTTCTCGTGGTGGTTCTCCTCGGTGTCGTCGCGCTTCCACCGATCGTCGTCGTGGATGTCGTTCTCGCGCTTCGTCTGCGCGCGCGAGCCGCGCTCGTTCCGATCCTTGCTCTCCCGGTCCTCGTGCCGCAGCTGGTGGCGGCGACGCGCGGTACGAGCGCGGCGCTCACCGGCGACGCTCTTGGAGCTCTCTCGTGGGCCGGTCTGCTCTTCGCCTTCGCGGTTGTGTACACGGTCGTCGGCCTTACCATCGTTCCAGCGGCCATCGAGTGATTGAAACCACCATCCCGCGCGGAACGCCGTTGCCGCGCATCCGTCCCTGGCTCGGCATCGCTGCCGCCGCGTCGTTCGTCGTGGCGAGCGCGATGGCGCTCTTTTGGGCGCCTACCGACGCGGTGCAGGGCGACGTCTATCGGATTCTCTACGTCCACGTACCCTTGGCGTGGCTCGCGTACCTCGCGTTCGTGGTCGTGTTCCTCGCCTCTGTGGCTTGGCTGTGGACGAAGCGGCCTTTCTTCGACGCGGTCGCCGTCGCTTCGGCAGAGATCGGCGTGCTCTTCACCGGCCTCTTCCTCGTCGCGGGCTCGATCTGGGCAAAGCCGACCTGGGGAGTGTGGTGGACCTGGGAGCCGCGGCTCGTGACCACCGCGATCATGTTCGTGATGTACGTCGGCTATCTGCTCTTGCGCGGACTGTCGACGGACTTCTCACGCCGCGCGACCCGCGCCGCGGTCTTCGGGATCGTCGCCGTCATCGACGTCCCGATCGTTCACCTCTCGGTGCTTTGGGCAAACTCGCTGCATCAGCTTCCGACCGTCCTGCGTATCGCGGGCTCGCCCGCGCTCGATACGCCGATGCTCGTGACGCTTATGGTGTCGCTCGGCGCATACACGCTCGTCTACGCGTACTTCATGTCAGCACGGGTCTCGCTCGAGCTCGCGCGTCAGGGACGGCTGTGGACGCGAACCTAGGCTTTATCGTCGCCGCGTTCGCGATCGTGTGGAGCGCGCTATTCGTCTACCTCATCTCACTGCGCGCGCGCGGTGCTTGAAAGAATTGGAGCGCGCCGCGTCCTGATCATTGCGGCGCTCGGTGTTGCTGTCCTCGTAGGGACAGTCGCCGCGACGAATCTCGCCAGCTCGACGGTGTACTACCTCACGCCCAGCGAGGCCAAGGCGCGCAACATACCGTCCAAGCAGATCGTCCGCCTCGGGGGCCAGGTCAAGGCGGACACCCTGAAAGTCGCATTCGGAGGCGGCGGCACGGCCACCTTCAGTCTCGTGATCACCGACGGGGTCGAAGACATCTTGGTCATAGCGGACGGAGCCCTCCCGGGCCTGCTGCGTGAAGGGGCCGGCGCTGTCGTCGAGGGGGCGTTCCTGCCGGACGGGACGTTCCACGCCGACCAGGTGATCGCGAAGCACGACGAGGTCTACACGGCCCCGACGGCGGGAGCGACGCCGGCCCACCGAACCTCATTCCCATGAGTGCCGGCGATCTCGGCGCGGCCGCGCTCCGCGCCGCGCTCTTCCTGTCGCTCTGGGGGACAGGGGCCGCGATCTACGCAGCATGGCGCCGCGACGTCCGAGCACTCTTGTCCGCGCGGATCGCGGCTGGCGTCGCCTTTGGACTCGTCGTGATCGCGGCGCTCTCGATGATGTTCGCGCTCGCGACGCACGACTTCTCGATCCTCTACGTCGCCGAGAACAACGCGCGAGAGACTCCGCTCTTCTACTCGATCATCAGCCTCTGGGCGGCCCTCGAGGGGTCGATCCTTCTCTGGACGGCGATCCTCGCGGGCGCGACCGCCTTCATCGCGTTCCGCGGCACGCTGGCCATTCCACGCCTTGCGACGACCGCGCTCGCCGTCATGTTCGCAATGCTTACGTTCTTCCTGCTGCTCATCACGACACCGGCGGCGGATCCGTTCGTGCGTCTTGCGGTCGCGCCGGAGAACGGGAACGGGCCGAACGCGCTGCTGCAGAACCATCCGCTCATGGCGCTGCACCCGCCGCTCCTCTACCTCGGCTACGTCCTCACCTCGGTGCCGTTCGCCTATGCGATCGCGTCGCTCATCCTCGGCGAGGGCGGCGATCGCTGGCTCGTCGCGACGCGCCGCTTCGCGCTCATCTCGTGGGCACTTCTCGGCGTCGGCATCGTCGCCGGCGCCTGGTGGAGCTACGCGGTGCTCGGTTGGGGCGGCTACTGGGCGTGGGACCCGGTCGAGAATGCCGCGATCATGCCCTGGCTCACCTCGACCGCGTACCTGCACTCGGTCATGGTCGAGGAGAAGCGGAGCCTGCTGCGCACCTGGAACCTTGCCCTCGTCGTCGCGACGTTCGCGCTGACGATCCTGGGGACGTTCCTCACACGGAGCGGCGTCGTAAACAGCGTGCACTCGTTCAGCCTTTCCGCGATCGGCCCGATCCTCCTCGGCTATCTCGTGGCGATCCTGGTCCTGTCGGTCGGCCTTCTCCTGTGGCGGTCCGCGAGGCTCCGCGACGCCGGACCGATCGGCGCGCCACTGTCACGCGAAGCGATCTTTCTGTTTCAGAACGTGCTCTTCATGGCCGCGATGCTCACGGTTCTATTGGGGACGCTGTACCCCCTCGTCGCGGAGGCGATCTCGGGTGCGCAGCTCTCGATCGGCGGTCCGTACTTCGACCGCGTCGAGATACCTGTCGCGCTGGCGCTCCTCTTCCTCATGGGGATCGGCCCGCAGCTTCCCTGGCACGGCGCCTCACGCGCGACCCTCGAGCGCCAGTTCACCGCGCCGATCGTCGCGGCGGCCCTCGGTGCGGTGGCCGCGCTCGTCACCGGCACGACCGCCCTGACCGCCGTGCTCACCTACGCCCTCGGTGCGTTCGTCGTCGCGACGGTCGTCCAGGAGTTCGCGCGCGGCGTGCGCGCGCGGCGCACGCTCCACGGCGAAGCCGCGCTCGCGGCGTTCTCGAACCTGTTCCGTCGAAACGGGCGCCGCTACGGCGGTTACGTCGTGCACCTTGGGATCGTTCTCGTCGCGCTCGCGGTGGCGACGAGCCAGGCGCGGACCGTCGACGCGGAGCGGACTCTCGCGCCGGGAGACTCGCTCGAGATCGCCGGTTACACCGTTCGTCTCGACGCGATCCGCCCGGTGAGCGAGCCTCAGCGCGATTCGATCGTCGCCGACCTCGCGATCAGCGGAAACGGCGCGAGCGAGCACCTGCGGCCTGCACTCGTGCAGTACCCCAACAGCGCGGCGGCGGTGGGCTCGCCAGGGATCGGCGCCGGCCTGCGCGACGACCTCTATACGATCCTCGC
>Ga0209474_10005247_pt1 | contig 11059 bp, 8 predicted proteins | sample GraSoiAngelo_145_FD_185902 | JGI IMG/M metagenome (GOLD analysis project Ga0209474, IMG submission 185902) | Grasslands soil microbial communities from the Angelo Coastal Reserve, California, USA - 14_1009_05_20cm (SPAdes) (version 2) | ecosystem: Environmental > Terrestrial > Soil > Grasslands ... | reverse complement strand
CGGGGCTGGCGGCCGCGATCAGCCACTGGTGATTGAGGAACGAGCCGCCGAAGGCGGCCTGGAAGAAGTCGTCGGCGATCGCGTACTTGGGATGGTCCTCCGAGTGCAGGTACTGGTAGATGGGAAGGGCCCGGGTGTCGTAATAGCCCATCGTCAGTCCCACCGCGTCGCTCCCCGCCGTGTACCGGTTCTGCAGGCCGCCGTCGAGCTGGTACTGCTCCTGGTAGAAGCGGTGGACGATGTCCTCGGTGCAGCCGCCGGGCAGGTTCGAGGGACTCGGCGTCAACCCGTGAGGCGCGAAGACGCCCGGCTGGGGACAGGTCCGGGCGCTGGCCGGGATGTAGGCCTCGATCGAGAAGGGCGCGTTCGTGAAGTGGCTGCTGAAGGCGCCGTTGGCCGGCGTTCCGGTGGTGTCCGGGCAGTCGGCCGGCAGCGGTGGCGAGGTCAGGTTGACGTCATTCTGGAGCAGGCAGCTGAAGGTCGAACCATCCTCCTTGACCTGCAGGGTATGGGTGGCATCGGCGCCGGCCCGGCCGTTGACCCCCTCCCAGGCTCCATAGAGGTTGTCGAAGCTGTGGTTCTCCTCGTAGATGACCACGATGTGGTCGATCCGGGAAAGGCCGCCGGGGTTGGCGGCCGAGACGGGGCCGCTGAGCGCTGCGGACGTGATCGCGACGGCGGCTGAAAGGGCGAGGGAAACCGTCCGGGGACGGACCATGAACAACCTCCTCCTCCTGATCCTCTGACGCGGCTGCGGTGCCGACGCCAACTATGCCAAGCCGGTAGCCTCCCGTCAAGCGGGGGCGAACTCGGAATTTGGCCGAGACGTGTGCCTATGCTATCATCTGCGCTATCACATTATGTGCGCCCATGTACGCCATTTGATGACTGTCGCCCGCTGCTCACTTCACCTTCGGCCGGCGTGAACCACACGATCCGCGCCCGCACCCTCCTCCATCTTCGCCGCCTGCGCAAGCGCCGCCAGGCCGTCCGCTTCAGGCGCGCCCTGCTGGCCGGAGCCACCGTCATCGCCCTCTTCGCCGGCCTTACCGTGCCGGCCTTCGCCGCCGGCAGCGTCGGCGCCCTACCCGCCGTCACCGGGATGTCGACCAGCAACCTGGACCAGGACACCCTGATCTTCGACCGCAAGGGGGCCCTCCTCGCTGACGTCGGCTACCGAGGCGACCACCGGATCGTGGTACCGCTCGAGTACATCTCGACCAACCTGGTCCGGGCCACCATCGACATCGAGGACCACACCTTCTACCAGAACAGCGGGATCGATCTCGGCTCCATCGCCCGGGCGGCGATCGCCGACTACACCCACCACCACATCGCCCAGGGCGGAAGCACGATCACCCAGCAGCTGGTCAAGCAGGTCTACATCGGCCCCAACCCCGCCCCCACCCTGCAGCGGAAGATGAAGGAGGCGATCCTTGCGGTTCAGCTGAACAGCCACTACAGCAAGGCAGAGGTCCTCTCCATGTACCTGAACACCATCTATTACGGGAGCCAGAGCTATGGGGTGGAGGCCGCGGCCCGCAGCTACTTCCATACCAACGCCCACGACCTGACCCTGGGCCAGGCCGCGATGCTCGCCGGGCTGCCCCAGGCGCCGACCGGGAACAGCCCCCTGTTCAACCCGGACCAGGCCAAGCGTCGTCAGGCGGAGGTGCTGAACGCGATGGTGGCCCAGCGTGACATCACCCGGGCCCAGGCGGAGCAGGCGCTCTCGCAGCAGATCCGGGTCTATCCCCCGGCCAACGTCGTCCAGGCGCCCCACTTCGTCGACTACGTGCTGCAGTACATGCAGAAGACGCTGCACATCCAGCCCAGCGACCACAAGGGCTACCGGGTCACGACCACCCTGGACCTCAACCTGCAGCACCTGGCGGAGCAGACCGTCCACGACCAGATCGCGCGCTACGGCGCCTACTACAACTTCCACGACGCCGCCCTGGTCAGCCTCGATCCCAAGACGGGCGGGGTCCTGGCCATGGTCGGAGGCAACGACTACTACCGCTTTGGCGGGGCCTACAACATGACGACGCACGCCTCGCGGCAGCCCGGCTCCAGCTTCAAGATCTTCACCTACACGGCGGCGATCGAGAGCGAGCGCCTGAACATGACCAGCCCGATCTACGACCAGCCGCTGATCTTCCCCACCGGCGGCGGCAGCGACGGCCTCAAGCCTTGGGCGCCGCAGAACTACGACCGGCGCAATCACGGCACGCTTCCCCTGAAGATGGCGATGGGCAACTCACTCAACATCCCGGCGGTCAAGGTGGAGCTGACGGTCGGCATCCCGGCCGTGCTCGACGCGGCGCGCCGGATGGGCGTGACCAGCCTCAACCAGGCAGATCCCACCTACGGCAAGAGCCTGACCCTGGGCGGCTACGCGGTGCCGCCGATCGACATGGCCACCGGCGCCGCCACCCTGGCGACCCTCGGAGTGCGCCACCGCCCGGCGCCGGTGCTCAAGGTGGAGAACGGCCTGGGCCAGCCGCTCTATAACTACGACGTGAAGAAAAACGAGTTCCGGGCGGTCAGCCCCCAGACCTCCTTCATCATCGACTCCATCATGTCCGACGACCGCAACCGCTGCATGGAGTTCGGCTGCGGCGGCGACCTGACCCTCCCCGGCCGGCACGTCGCGGCCAAGACCGGGACCACCCAGGACTTCCGCGACAACTGGACCGTCGGCTTCACCCCCAGCCTGGCCACCGCGGTCTGGGTCGGCAACACCGACTACGTCCCCCTCAGCCACAACTCGACCGGCATCGTGGGCGCCGCGCCGATCTGGCACCGTTTCATGATGCAGGCGCTGGCCAGCACCCCCGACCAGTGGTACCAGGTTCCGGACGGGGTCGACCAGGTGGGCGGCAACTACTATCTGCCCGGGACCGAGAGCCTGCCCGGCAACCTGGCCCAGCCCTGGCCGGTCTGCCGTTTCCGCGCCTACAACCCCTATACGCTGACGGACGCCGCCCAGACCGTCAACGGCCTGCCCTGCGTCCTCGGCTATACGCCGCGCGACCTGACCCGCGGCTGAGGCCGTCCATAATTGGTCCGACGTGCCTCGTCTGAGCGTCCTCGCCACGCTGGGGTTGTGCCTGGTCGCCGCCGCCAGCTGCTCCCTCAGCGGCGCCTCGGTTCAGGACGCCGCACCCCGCTATCAGGCGGCCAGCGACGCCTACCAGAGCGCGATCCTTCAGGCCGCCGGCACCATCCAGACCACGACTCCCGCCCCGGGCACCGTCGCCGCCGCCATGGGCTCGATGGAGCGCGCGACGCGGAAGTTCCTGGGCGACCTCCGCCAGATCTCCTTCCCTGATGGCATGCAGCCTCACCTGAGCACCATGGAGTCGGATTCCCGGAGCCTGGCCGACCAGGATCACCTGCTCTTCAATGAGGCGGGCAACCTGCCCCGCGCCGACGTCGCCCGGTGGAATCAGCTCGACAGCGCCTGGCGCAGCGATGACAAGCAGCTGCGCAACGACCTCAGCCTTCCCATTCCCGACTTCGACAACCGCTGAAAATACCCTCAGTCCGCTGTCGCCACGTGGCAGGCGGCCACGTGCGCGGGCCTCAGCTCGCGCCGCCGGGGCGTGACGTGCCAGCACTCGTCGACCGCCAGGGGGCAGCGCCAGCGGAAGCGGCAGCCCTCCCCCGGGTCGACCATCCGGGGCGGCTCCGCGACCTGGGCGCCCGTGGTCAGCGCGATCGGCGCCCTGGGATCGGGAACCGCGGAGAGGAGCAGCTGGGTGTAGGGATGCTTGGGATGGGCCAGCACGTCGGCGGCGGGGCCGGCCTCGACCAGGTGCCCGGCGTACATCACCAGCAGGCGGTCGGCGACGTAGCGGGCGCTGGCGATGTCGTGCGTGATGTAGAGGAAGGAGACGCCGGTCTGAGAGCGCAGCCGGGCCATCAGGTTGAGCAGCCCGATCCGGATCGAGACGTCGAGCATCGACACCGGCTCGTCGGCCAGGATCAGCTCCGGCCGGCTGGCCAGCGCCTGGGCGAATCCCACCCGCTGCCGCTGCCCGCCGCTGAGCTCGAACGGGTACTTGCGCAGCACGTCGCGCGGAGGGTTCAGGCCCACCGACTCGAAGAGCCCGGCCGCCACCCGCTGCCGCTGCCCGCCGCTGAGCTCGAACGGGTACTTGCGCAGCACGTCGCGCGGAGGGTTCAGGCCCACCGACTCGAAGAGCCCGGCCGCCACCCGCTCCCGCTCCCGGACCGGGACGTCGGGCCGGTGCAGCTCGAGGGCGCGCATGATCCCGTGCCCGCTGCGGTAGACCGGGTTCATCGAGCTGTAGGGATCCTGGAAGACCATCGGCACCCGGCCGTGGTAAGCGAGCATCTCGCGCCGGGAGCGGATCCGCGCCAGCCGCGTCCCCCGGTAAAGGATCTCGCCCGAGGTCGGCCGGTAGAGCATTCCCAGCAATCGCGCCACCGTGCTCTTGCCGCTCCCGCTCTCTCCCACCAGGGCCACGATCTCCGACTGCCCGACCCGCAGATCGACGTCGTCGACCGCGTGCAGGAAATGGCGCGAGAACGGTCCGCCCAGGCGGAAGCGCTTGCTCAGCCCCGTGGTGGCGAGCAGCGGCGCCGCCGGGGCCGCCTCCTTAGAGGGGGCGGACGCTGGAAAGGAGGGGGACAGTGGATTGCTGGCCATCGGGATAGAGGTGACAGCGGACCAGGTCGCCCTCGACGTCGATCACGGCCGGCTCCTCGGTGCGGCAGTGAGTCATGACGTGAGGGCAGCGGGGATGGAAGCGGCAGCCCGCGGGCGGCTTGAGCAGGTCGGGCGGCGAGCCGGGGATGCCGGTCAGCTCCTGCCGCTCGCCCGCGATCGAGGGGAAGGACTGCATCAGGCCCACGGTGTAGGGGTGGCGCGGCGCGTCGAAGACCTTGCGCGTCAGCCCCAGCTCCATGACCTGCCCGGCGTACATCACGGCCAGGCGGTCCGAGAAGTGGCTCACCAGGGACATGTCGTGGGTGACGAAGAGGACGGCAAACCCCAGCCGCCGCTGGAGGTCCTTGATCTGCAGCATCAGCGACCGCTGGGCCACCACGTCCAGCGCCGAGGTGGGCTCGTCCATGATCACCAGCTCGGGGGTGAAGAGAAGGGCCATGGCGATCATCGCCCGCTGGCGCATGCCCCCGCTCAGCTGGTGGGGAAAGCTCCTGAGGTGGACCGCGTCGATGCCCACCAGCCGCATCACCTCCGCCGACCGCTCCTGGATCTTCTGGGATGTCAGGCTCTCGTGTGCCTGGAGCGCGTCACGCAGCTGAGCCCCGACGGTGAGCACCGGGTTGAGCGCGTTCATCGCGCTCTGCATCACCACGGAGCACTCGCGCCAGCGCCAGTGGCGCAGCTCTTCCTCGCTCAGCGCCACCATGTCCTGTCCCCTGAAGCGCACAGTCCCCTCCGCGATCCAGGCAGGCGGATTGAGGAGCTGCGCGATGGCGTAGAGCAGGGTCGACTTGCCGCAGCCGGACTCGCCCACGATCCCCAGGAACTCCCCGCGGGCCAGGCTGAACGAGACCCGGTCGACGGCGCGGACCGAGCCCGCCTCGCCGCCGTAGTCGACGCTCAGGTCGCGGACTTCGAGGATCGGATCGATGGCTCGATTGCCCTCCTTGGCTTGGGTCGCAGGGCCGGGTTGGTTATCTCGTCGAAGGCGTAGTTGAGCAGGGCGAAGGCCGCGCCCAGCATGGCGATGCACAGCCCGGGCACGATCGCCCAGAGCGGCGAGCCGGCGTTGAGCGCTCCGTTGTTCTGAGCCCAGAAGAGCATCGTCCCCCAGCTCATGTCACTCGGGTTACCCAGGCCGATGAACTGCAGGCCCGCCGCGGCCAGCACGGCGTAGAGCGCGGCGCCAAGGAAGTTGGCCACGATCAGCGAGGTCATGGTGGGCAGGATCTCGAAGACGATCACGTAGACCGTGCGCTCGCCCCGCATCCGCGCCGCGTCCAGGAAGTCCCGGTTGCGCAGCGAAAGCGCCTGGGAGCGCAGCTGCCGGGCGCCGTAGGACCAGCCCGTGATCACGATCACCGCGATCAGGACCGCCAGTCCGCCGCTCCTCGCGTAGGCCGCGACCACGATCATCAGCGGCAGCGTGGGGATGACCAGGAAGACGTCGGTCAGCAGCGAGAGCAGATGGTCGCTCAGCCCGCCCAGGTAGGCGGCGGAGACTCCCACCAGCAGCGAGAGCACCGTGGCCATCAGCCCGGCGACGACCGCGATCGCGAGTGATTCGCGGGTGCCCCAGATCAGCTGGGAGAAGATGTCCTGCCCGTTGCCGGTGGTGCCCAGCAGGTGCTCGCGGGAGGGGCCGAGCGTCTGCTCGAAGATCAGGGCGTGCGGGTCGTAGGGGGCGAGCAGCCCCGGGATGACGGCGATCACCACGAAGGCCGCCAGGATGACGCCCCCGACCAGGGCCTTTCGGTTGGAGCGCATGGCCCCGGCGACGATGTGCAGCGCGCCGCGCTCGGGGCGTGCCGCCTCGGTTGCGATCGCGGGCTGCTCGGCGACCAGCCGGACGTCAAGGCCCATGCTCTCGCCTCAGGCGCGCTCCCGCGTCCGCGGGTCCAGCCAGGCGGTCAGGAAGTCAGCGGCGACCACGGCCAGCAGCACGGCGACGGTGATCAGGAGGAAAAGACCCTGCATCAGCGAGAAGTCCTCGTTGTTGACCGCCTGCAGCAGGAACGTCCCCAGGCCGGGGTAGTTGAACACGATCTCGACCAGCAGCGCGCCGCTGATGACGAAGCCGAGCGACATGGCGAAGCCCACCAGGTTGGGCAGGATGGCGTTGCGGGCGGCGTACTGGAACATGATTCTGGTCGGCGAGAGCCCCTTGGCCCGGGCCATTCTGATGTAGTCCTCGGCCAGGGTGGTGATCATGTTGTTGCGCATGGTCAGGATCCAGCCGCCGATCGAGGTCAGCACGATGGTGAAGGCCGGCAGGATGGAGTGCCAGAGCACGTCGAGGACGTAGGGGAACGACAGCTCGCTGGTCACCTCGCTGCTGCTCCCGAAAGCCTGGGGGAACCAGCCCAGAGTGATCGAAAAGAGAAGGATGCAGATCAATCCCACCCAGAAGTAGGGGAAGGCCGAGATGACCACGAAGACCGGGGGCAGGACGCTGTCCAGCAGGCCGCCGCGCCGCCAGGCGCCGAAGATCCCGATCAGGGTTCCCAGCACGAAGGCGATCACGGTGGCCATACCCACCAGCCCCAGCGTCCAGGGAAGAGCCATCATGATCACCTGGGTGACCCGCTCCGGGTAGAAGCCGAGGGATACGCCGAGGTCGCCGTGCAGCAGGTTACCCAGGTACTCGAGGTACTGCTGGAGCTGGCCCTGCTGGGTATGGATGCCGAGGGCGACCTCCAGGCTCTTGATCGTCCCCGGGCTGACCCGGCCGTGGAACCGGGTCCGCAGCGCCACCTCGGGACCGCCCGGCAGCAGCCGGGGCAGGATGAAGTTGAGCGTCAGGGCCGCCCAGAGCGTGACCAGGAAGAACTCGAGGCGCCGCACCAGGTAGCCCATCTCGCTCTACATTGTCCGATTCCTAGGTCTTGTGCACCCGCAGCATCACCTGCTCCCAGTCGGGGATGTTCCAGGGTGCCGGCGCGGCGTAAGGATCGGATGGCGTCGGCCAGCCGGCAAATCCCTTGGTGCTGTACTGGTACCAGGCGACCGATTCGGTGACCGGGATCACCGGAACCTGCTCCAGCATGATCCCCTCGATCTGCTTCATCAGGCTGTGCTGCTCGGCGCTGTCGGTGGTGGCGCCGAACCGCTCGATCAGCTTGTCGGTCTGCGAGTCGGTCCAGCGTCCGTAGTCGCCCGCGGCCGTCTGGCCGATCGGGGCGGAGGTCTGGCTGTAGAGCGTGTTGCGCAGCTCGTAGTAGGGGTTGGGCCCGGGCGAGGTGGAGAGCGAGCCGTAGGCCATCTGGAAATCGCCCACGAACAGGTGGTTGAAGTAGTCGTCGTGGGAGAGATCCTGCTCCTTGATCTCGATCCCGGCCTGCTTCAGGTTGTCCTGCACCACCTGGAGCGAGGCAGTCCAGTCGGTGTAGCCGCTGATGCTGTAGATGGTGAAGGAGAGCCGCTTGCCCGAGGCATCTTTGAAGATCCCGTCGGAACCCTTGCTGAAGCCCGCCTGCTGCAGCAGCTGCTGGGCCTTGGCCGGGTCGAACTTGTAGCCGTACTTCTGGGCCTGGCTCGAGTCATACCAGTCGTTGAAGGTGGGGATGACGATGCCGGTCTGGCTCCCCGGCGGCTGGTAGCCGTACTCCCCGATCTTCGAGACCTTGGGGCGATCGACGCCATAGGCGATCGCCTGGCGGACCAGCTTGTTGTCGAAAGGCCTGACCGTGTGGTTGAGGAAGATGTTGACGTTCTGGATCGGGGGGAACCAGTAGTGATTGTTCGCCTTGTCCTTCTTCACGTAGTAGCTGTCGATGTTGGGGATGAACTGGCCGCCCCACTGCGCCTGGCCGCTGGCCAGGTACTGGTTCGCGGGGTCGTTGTCGGTGAAGGCCGGGTAGTTGACCTTGTCCAGGTAGGGCTGGCCTGACTGCCAGTAATTGGGGTTGCGCGTGTAGCTGATGTTCTGCGGGGTGCAGCCACCGGCCTTGACCATGAAGGGCCCGGTGCCGACCGGGATGTCGTTCTTCTCGGCCACCGGATCGCTGATCTTGGACCAGACGTGTTCGGGCACGATCGGCTGCTGGTTGGCGATGTAGTAGAAGTAGGGCACGGCCGGCGACTGGAAGGTCATGACCACCTGGTCCGAGCCCTGCTGGCTGACGTCCGAGAGCACCGACCATACCGACTGGAGGTCGAGAGCGTTGTTGGACTTGATCAGCTTGAAGGTGTAGACGACGTCGGCGGCGGTGAAGGGCTGGCCGTCGCTCCACTTGACCCCGGAGCGGATGGTGAAGGTCAGGCTCTTGCTGTCGGAGCTCCACTTGTAGGAGCTGGCCAGCATCGGCACCTTGCGGTCGTTGAGCAGGTTGTCGTAGACAAGAGGCTCGTAGACCGGGCCGAAGGCGAGGAAGCTGACGTTGCCGTTGAAGGGATTGAAGCCGCAGTTCCAGAGCGTGCCGCTCTCGTTGTCGATGGTGAGCGTTCCACCCTTTAACGGCGTGCCGGTGCTGGAGGATGGGCTTCCGCAGGCCGCCGCGAGAACCGTAACCAGTACGAGCAGGCCAATCGACACCACGCCTCGACGCTTCATCTGACTCCTCCTCAGGCTTCCATGGCCCTTGCGGGTGATCTCGAAAAGACGCGTTCACGAGCTGCCTGCAGCGCGGTCGCCACCGCCCCCTGCAGGACTCCGTCGTCGCCGAGCGCCGAGGTCATCACCCGCGGATGAAAGGGTGACCAGCGGCGCAGCTCCCGCTCGATCCCATCCAGCAGGAGGTCGCCGTTGCGACCGATGCCGCCACCCAGGACCACCAGCTCGGGGTCGAGGATGGGGGTCACGGTCGCGATCGCCAGCGCCAGCCGCTCCGCTTCCACCGCGATCGCCTTGCGGGCCGTGGGTTCGCCCCGGCGGGCCGCGTTGAAGACCTTGAGGGCGGTCAGCGGCGGGCGCATGCCGAGATCCCTTGCCGTGCGCACCATGCCGGCGGCCGCGGCGGCCTCCTCCAGAGCGCCCCAGCGGCGATGCGCCGAGCGTCCATCGCCACCCAGGGGCAGGTAGCCGATCTCCCCCGCCGCCCCGGTCGACCCCGTGTAGAGGCGGCCGTCTACGATCAGCCCCATCCCGATCCCGGTGCCCACCGAGAGGTAGACGAAGTCGCGCACCCCGCGGCCGTGGCCGTGGGCTTGCTCGCCCAGCGCCGCCAGGTTGACGTCGTTCTCGAAGCTGACGTTGGTCCCGAGCTCCTCGCGCACGGCCTGCACCAGCCCGCTGCGGCCCCAACCCGGAAGGTTCGGCGCCATCGCGACGTAACCATGGACCGGGTCGAAGACGCCCGGGCTGCCCAGAGTTGCGTGGGTGACCTGCGACCAATCCACGCCGGCTTCCGCGGCAAGCCGGCGCGCGGTCGCGCCAACCTGGCCGATAAGCGTTCCCGCGCTGGTGACCCTGGCCCGCTCGTCGCGCCGCGCGACGATTGTGCCCGCGATATCGGCGATCGCGGCCCTGACCCATTTGCGTCCGATGTCCACGCCCACCACCCATCCCGCCATTGGATTGAGCTCGTACAGGAGGGCGCTCGGGCCTCGCTCGCCGCGCGATCGGCCGACCTCGCGGACGAGCCGCGCCTCGAGCAATCCCGCCAGCGCGAGGGAAACAGTCGGCTTGGAAAGGCCGCTCACCCGCGCCACCTGCGCCCGGGAGACAGGTCCCTGGTTGTGGATCAGGTCGAGAATCGTTCGCTCGTTGATCGCGCGCAGGAGGCTTGGCGTGCCGACGGTGATTGGGGATGGACCGCGCAGCATCCCGTACTGCGGCCTACGTAATCTTTTAGCCTCGTCCATAGTTAGGAAGAATTCCTTACCGAAACCATAATCGGGAGATGTTGACCCGTCAAGCACGCGATCAGTCGCGGGCGAAGAAGCGGGGAAGGTGAGCCCGATTCGCCTCGAGCAGCGCATCGAGCAAGGGTCGAGCTACGTTGTACCGTGCGACCAGCGGGTTGGCCAGCAGCGCCTCCAGCGCGGCTTTGCGATCGCCGTGGACCGCGGCCGTCACGGTGAGCCGCTCGTACGCCTTCATTTGCTGGACAAGCCCGAGCATCTCGGGGGGCAGCGCGTCCAGCTGTTCGCCGACCGCGCCGCCGGCCCCGACCCGGCCTGGGATTTCGACCACAGCGTCATCCGGCAATTCGGGTAGCGCGCCATTGTTGCGGACGTCGACGATCTGCACGTCCTGGGCGTCGGAGTGCAGGGAGGCGATGAGCTGGGCCGCGGCCTCGCTGTAGTAGGCTCCGCCGCGCTGCTCCAGCAAGGCCGGCTTCTCCGTGAGCGCCGGATCGCGGTACATCTCGAGCAGGTCGCGCTCGATCTGCATCACCTCGGCGGCGCGCGACGGCGCGC
>Ga0209474_10005245_pt1 | contig 11060 bp, 13 predicted proteins | sample GraSoiAngelo_145_FD_185902 | JGI IMG/M metagenome (GOLD analysis project Ga0209474, IMG submission 185902) | Grasslands soil microbial communities from the Angelo Coastal Reserve, California, USA - 14_1009_05_20cm (SPAdes) (version 2) | ecosystem: Environmental > Terrestrial > Soil > Grasslands... | reverse complement strand
CATGGTGCCCTTGGCGATCGGCACGCAGACCGGTGGGTCGGTGATCCGCCCCGCTTCCTATTGCGGCGTCGTCGCGTTCAAGCCGAGCTACGGCCTGTCTCCGCCGGCCGGCATGCACCCCAATACCGAAAGCCTCGACACGGTCGGCATCATGGCGCCCTCGGTCGAGGATATCGCTTTGTTGCGCGCCGCGCTGATGGCGATCCCCTACGAGCCGCCGGTAATGCCGGAACGGCCGCCGCGCCTGGCCTTGTGCCATACGCCGCATTGGGACCGCGCATTGCCGGAAGGCAAGGCGATGCTCGAAGATGCCGCGGTGCGGCTGCGCGCCGCCGGCGCTGAGATCGTCGAATCCGAATTGCCGCCGGAATGCGGCGATGTCTCGGAGGTGCAGCGGCGCCACAGCGTCTTTGAGGCATTGCGCGTGCACGCGCCGGAGCTCTACCGCCACGAAGCGCTGCTGAGCGCGGATCTGCTCGCCAACGGCAAGCTCGCCGATGCGAAAGAATTGACCCTCGCCGATTTCCGCCAGGCCTGGCGCGATGCCGAGCGCATGCGCGCCGCCGCGGCGGAATGGGCCAGCCAGTTTGATGCGGTCCTGACCCTGCCGGCGCCCGGGCAGGCGCCGCGCGGGCTCGGCGAGACCGGCTCCGCGATCTTCAACGGGCTTTGGACGGTGCTCTACATGCCGTGTTTGACCTTGCCGGCCGGGACCGGTCCGGACGGGTTGCCGGTCGGCATCCAACTGATCGGCAAGCGTCACGCCGATGCAAGGCTCTTGGCGACCGGCGTCTGGGTCGAGCGCCATTTGGGAGCCCGCCAATGACCGCGAACCAACTCAGCGCGGCGCAAGCCGTCGCGCAGCTGACCTCCGGCGCCTTGACCGCCGAAGCGCTGACCCGAGCCTGCCTCGATCGCGCCGAGGAGCGCAGATCGGTCAAGGCTTGGACTTGGCTCGATCCCGAGCAGGCATTGGCGCAAGCGCGCGCCGCCGATGCCAACACCCGGGCAGGCCGCCCCGGCCTGCTCGCCGGTCTGCCGATCGGGGTCAAGGACATCATCGACACCGTCGACATGCCGACCGAGCACGGCTCGCCGATCTACCGCGGCAACCGGCCGTTCGCCGATGCCGCCTGCGTCGCATTGCTGCGCATGGCCGGCGCGGTGATCCTCGGCAAGACCGTGACGACCGAATTCGCCAACCGCTTCCCGGGCGCGACGGTCAACCCGCACAACCCCGCGCACACCCCCGGCGGTTCGTCGAGCGGCTCGGCAGCCGCGGTCGCCGATTTCCAGGTGCCGGTGGCGCTCGGGACCCAGACCGGCGGCTCGGTGATCCGTCCCTCGGCATTTTGCGGTGTCATCGGCTACAAGCCGAGCTTTGGCGAATTCAGCCGCAGCGGTATCAAATTGCAGTGCCATAACCTCGACACCCTCGGTGTGTTGTGCCGCACGGTCGAGGATCTGGCATTGCTGCGCGCGGCATTGATCGCCACCCCGCATCGCAAGATCGACCGCAATGTCGGCGCGCCGCGCATCGGTGTCTGCCGTACCCCGGCCTGGGATGCCGCCGACAGCGCGACCCAGGCCCTGATCGAGCAGAGTGCGGCACGTCTGAGAGCAGCGGGCGCCACGGTCAGCGAGGTGTCGTTCGTGCCAGAATTCGCCAACATCCTCGAGCACCATCGCCGCATCTTCAATTTCGAGGCGGCGCGCAACTATGCCTATGAATACGAGGAGCACCACGACCAGGTCAGTCAGGTATTGCGCGATACGGTGCTGACCCCCGGGCGTGAATTGCCGCTCGACGCCTATGTCGAAGCGATCGAGACCGCCGAAGCCTTCCGCCGGCATCTCGATGCCATCTTCGCCAGTGTCGATGTGCTGTTGACGCCGAGCGCCGCGGGCGAAGCGCCCGAGGGGCTCGGCTCGACCGGCAATCCGAGTTTCAACTCGATCTGGACCTTGGCCTGGGCGCCGTGCGTGACCTTGCCGGCCGGCGCCGGCCCCAAAGGGCTGCCGCTCGGTATCCAGCTGGTCGGCCCCCGCTTCCGCGACGAGTCCCTCCTCGACCTCGCCGCCTGGACCGAAACCCACCTCGCGTAACCCTCAGCCCCTCACCCCGGCCCTCGCCCCGCAGGCGGGGAGAGGGAGAGCGGCGCACCGGTCGCGCATAGGCCGTGACACATTGGTGCGCTCTTGCAGCTGCGTTCCCTCTCCCCGTTCACGGGGAGAGGGACAGGGTGAGGGGCTTCACGCCAATTCGAACGTCAGGATTCCTTGCGCCGCCGCGCGCCGAAGCACCGCGACGATGTCGTCGAACCGCGGCCCAAGCCGCGCCGACGATTGCGCCGAGTTGCGCCACACGATCTCGATCGGCTCGCCGCTATGTTCGGTAATGACGTCCCACAGCGCATCCGGGTTGTTGCCGAAATGGGCCGGCGCGCGCAGCGCCTCGCCGAGCTTGCGGTACGCCGCCGCCGCATCGGGCAGGGTCGAACCATCGAGAATGCAGTTCTTCATCTCTAAACCATGACTGTCATTGCGAGCGCAGCGAAGCAATCTCCCTCCGACCTTGCTCCTCCGATGGGGATTGCTTCGTCGCTCCGCTCCTCGCAATGACAACCTCTTTGTGGGTTGGGAGGTCTGGTCCTACGGTACCTGCGTAAACGTGCTGTAATGGTCGACCGTCACAAAAATCGCGCCGTCATTCGCATAGATCAGCCGTTTCGCGCCGCGCTGGCCGCAGCCGGTGTCGAGATCGGCTTCGTGATAGATCCAGCCGGGCCCGCCCGGCAGCTGTCGCCCGAAATTGTTGAACACATCGCCGCCGATCACATGTCCCGGCCACACGTTGCACAGCCCGCCGCCGCGCCAGCCATGGGCCCGCGCCGCGTCCTTCGTCACATAGCGCGATGGCAGATGCCCGGTATTGCGCAGCGTCTGCACCGTTTCGACAAACCCCGGCACATCGCGCAATCCGACCCGCTCGCCAATCGCAGCCAGCGCCTGCGGATCGCTGCTGAGCTGGGCGAAACACGGTCCGCCCCAGACCAGCAGCACCAGCGCGACGCCGCGCAACAGACCGATCAGGTGCAATGCTCCGCCCCTATTCTCCGATTTGACGGCTTGCCGCCCGCGCGCCGGCAACGCATGCTGCCGCCGATCATACATCGGAGAGCCCCATGATCTATGAGTTGCGGGTCTATCATTGCGTGCCGGGCCGGTTGCCGGATCTCTTGAAGCGGTTCGACACGATCACGCTGAAGCTGTGGGACAAGCACGGCATCAAGCAGGCCGGGTTCTGGACCGTCCTGGTCGGCGATTCCAACCAGGATCTCTATTACCTCCTCAAATGGGAGTCGCTCGCCGAGCGCGAGGCGAAGTTCGGTGCGTTCGGCGCCGATCCGGACTGGCTGAAGGCACGGGCCGAGACCGAAAAGAACGGTCCGATCGTCGCCTCGATCACCAACAATCTGATGACACCGACCAGCTTCTCATCAGTGAAGTGAGCCTCTCTTACGTCGGGGAGATTGCTTCGCTTCGCTCGCAATGACAGCCAAAGTGAGTTGTCATTGCGAGAAGCGGAGCGACGAAGCAATCTCCTCGCCAATCCTGGGTAAACCCGTGTGCGGAGGAATGACATGATCTACGAACTGCGCGTCTATCACGCGGTACCTGGCCGCCTGCCGGATCTGCTGAAGCGTTTTGACACGATCACGCTGAAGATCTGGCAGCGCCACGGCATCGAACAGGCCGGCTTCTGGACCGTCTTGGTCGGCGATTCGAACCAGGCGCTTTATTATCTGTTGAAGTGGGAGTCGCTCGCCGACCGCGAGAAAAGGTGGAACGCCTTCCAGGCCGATCCGGAATGGCATCGCCAGCGCGCCGAAACCGAGGCGAACGGCCCGATCGTACAGCGCGTCGCGAACTCCTTCCTGCAACCCACCAGCTTCTCGTCGGTGAAGTAAAATTTCACAATGAGGCAGTGAGACACAGAGGAAAAAAACACCGTCGTCCCGGCGAAAGCCGGGACCCATCGTTCCGCCGCTCGTAATTCGGACAAGTGGGTCCCGGCTTTCACCGGGGCGACGGTTTTCTCGCTGCCTCACCGTCTCATTGTGAATTACCCCTTGAACTTCTTCTCGAAGCCGGCCCAAACGGCATCGTAATCATTCTGCAGGGCCGGGGTTTCGAGCGCGAATTTAGTCGGCCGCACCACGAGCCGCGTCTCGAACATGAAGGCGAGCGTATCCCCAATCTTCTGCGGCTTAAGATCCGCTGCGACCGCCTTGTCGAAACTGGCGCGGTCGGGCCCGTGCGCCGACAGCGCGTTGTGCAGCGACATGCCGCCCGGCACGAACCCTTCGGCTTTCGCATCGTACGCGCCGTGCACCAGCCCCATGAACTCGCTCATGACGTTGCGGTGAAAGAACGGCGGCCGGAAAGTGGGCTCGGCGACCAGCCAGCGCGGTGGGAAGATCACAAAGTCGCAATTGGCGGTGCCGGCGGTGTCGGTCAGCGAGGTCAGCACGGTGAAGATCGACGGGTCGGGATGATCGAAGCTGACCGTCCCGATCGTGTTGAACCGCGCGAGATCGTATTTGTACGGCGTGTAATTGCCGTGCCAGGCGACGACATCGAGCGGCGAATGCGTGAGTTCGGTCGCCCACAAATTCCCCTCGAATTTGGCGACCAGCTGGCACGGCCGGTCGCGGTCGTCGAAAGCGGCACAGGGCGCTAGGAAATCGCGCGGGTTGGCGAGACCGTTGGCGCCGATCGGCCCCAATTCCGGCAGTCGGAACAGCGCGCCATAATTCTCGCAGACATAGCCGCCGGCCCGCCCCTCGGGCAATTCGACGCGGAATTTGACACCGCGCGGGATCACCGCGATCTCGCCGGGCGCCGCCTCGACCGGGCCGAATTCGGTGACGAGCAGCAATCGCCCTTCCTGCGGCACGATCAGCAATTCGCCATCGGCGTCGTAAAACACCCGGTCGGTCATTGGCCGGGCGGCGCGATACACATGAATGCCGATGCCGTTGCGCGTAGCGGCATCGCCATTGGTGCCGATCGTCACCAGCCCGTCGATAAAATCGGCCGGCGCATCGGGAAAGGGCAGCGGGTTCCAGCGCAGCCGGTTTGGCGACGGCGCGGCCTCGTCGCACAGCGCGGTCCGCACCAGACCGTTGCCGATCCGGCCGAACGGCTTGTGCATTGCCGAGGGCCGGATCCGGTACAGCCACGATCGGCGGTTCTGCGCCCGCGGCGCGGTGAACGGGCTCCCGGACAACTGCTCGGTATAGAGACCGCGCGGCGGCGTCTGCGGCGCGTTCTGCCCCTGCGGCAAGGTGCCCGGGACCGCCTCGCTCTGCTGCTCGTTGCCGAAGCCGGCGAGGTATTTCAGGCTTGGGTTCGGGCGCTCCGCCGCGCCCCCCTGATGCACCTGGGCATGCGCCTCGCCGATCTCGATCCGCGTATCCGGGCTCATCATCGCCTCCCTTCGGAGCGCCGGCGTCCCGCCGGCATGCCGGCCAGAGGCCGGCGCTCCGATTACGTCGGTCACCCGGATATGGGAATGATCACCAATTCTTCGACGATAAAGCTCTTGATCCCGCCGATGAACAGGGCGCCGTCATCGTGCAGCCGCTTGGCTTCCGGCGAGGCGTTGGCGCGGTCCATCGCGGCGCGGTCGTCGTACCACAGCTCGGCGACGCCATCGACCGCGACCTCGGTGGTCGGGATATCCGCCCGGGTGCGCTCGTCGCGGATATGGTTCTGCACATAGCGGCGCATCCCCGGCACCGCATGCGCCAATGGCGCATGGATCTCGACCCAGTGCCGCATGAACTGCTCGTGCGTCAGCTCGGGCTTTCGGGTCAGCAGCGAAATGCTCTTGATCATCCACGCCCGCCGCGCGGCGGCGGACCGCCGGGTGCGCCGCCGGGGCCGCCGGGTGCACCACCAGGCCCACCGCCGCCCATGACCTGATCGGCCACCTTCTTCTGCTGATCGGACAGGGCGTCGTAGAGCGCTTGCAGCGCCGGCACCAGCCGTTTCATCCCGGCCGCCTGGGTTTCGGCCAATTGCTGCGCCTGCTTCAGCTCCTCGACGGCGTTCGGCTGCCGGTTTGCGCCGCCTTGCTGCATCAGCTTGTCGAGATCCTGCTCGTTGCTGCGCATGATTTCGGCGAAGGCATTGAATTGCGGCTCCTGCTGCGGCGTGATCTTCAGCTGTTTTTTGACATCGGCGATCTGCTTATCGACCTCGCTGCCGCCCGACGGCGCAGGCGCAGCTGATTTTGCCCCGCCCTGGCGGGAGGCCTGCGCCAATTGTAGCGATGCGCCGTCACTCGATCCGGCATTCGCCGGTGTCACGGCGAGCGGCACCCAAATCAAGGCCGCGGCAAGCGCCGTCATGGCGGCGGCGCGGCTCGGCCGATCGAAACCGTAAAGCATCGTGTCCACCCCTCAGAAGCGTCTGCGGCCGAGGAAGATACGCGGGCGCCGGACACCCTATCCCTCGCCCGACATCCCTCGGCGCCCGGTCAACGGCGGTCGGCAGGAATGGCTCCGTGACATCTCTGGGGTGCCGAACTCAGCGGCCGCCGCAGCCCTGCAGAAACATCTCGACCGTCTGGTCGATCCAGTCGGCGAGCGCGGCGGGGTTCAGCGGCGTCCCAAGCCCGAGCGCCCGCCGCCGCGGCCCGGTCACCACCATCAGGATGAACTGCTCGGCGGCAAAGCGCACATCAATTTGCCGGATCTCGCCGGTCGCGATGCGCGCTTCCAGATGCCGCGCGATCCGCTCGATCCCGGCTGCGGCGCCGAGTTCGTGCAGCACGCGTGCCGGGCCCGGAAAGCGGCGGGCTTCGGCGATGACCATGCGGTGCAGCGCCAGGGCCTCGGGAGTCAGCGCGACCTTCAGCATGTGCCCGGCCGCCTGCCGCAGCCCCTCGGCGAGGCTCGGCGCCTCGAGCAGTGCCGTGTCGAAAGGCGGCGTCCAGCGCTCGATCAGCCGCCGCACCACCGCCTCGAACAGCATCTCCTTGCCGCTGAAGCGGTGATAGAGCGTGCGCTTCGAGATGCCGGCGCGTTTCGCGACGGCCTCGATGCTGGTCGCGCCAAAGCCGTCGTTGAGAAACAGCGCCGTCGCGACATCGAGGATGCGGTCGGAGAGCTGCGCCGATTCCAGCCGCGACGGGCGGCCGCCATGGCCGCGCGCCTGCCCCCTGGTGTCTGGTTCGGATTGCAGCGACATCGTCCCGGAGATTAACCGTCATATCTCCAAACGCAAATGAGCGACTTGGGACGTCGAATGCCCCTCACCCTGTCCCTCTCCCCGTAAACGGGGCGAGGGAACGCGGCTGAGATGCTATGCACATCCTTCGGACATGCTTGCCGACCCCACTGCAGCTCTCCCTCTCCCCGCCTGCGGGGAGAGGGCCGGGGTGAGGGGCAACTCCTGAATAATCGGCAGAAGGTTGCTCGCTTCGGGCGCGGTTGCGGCTGGCAAAACCGGCTTGATGCAAGCAAGATCGCCCTAATGCGGCGGGAGATTGCTTCGCTTCGCTCGCAATGACAGCAAAAGGTTGTCATTGCGAGGATCCGCGGATTTGATCCGCGGGGATGAAGCAATCCCCCTCCGATAGAGCACAGTCGGAAACCGGGGTGGTGGCCATGAATATCGATTTGACCGGGAAGCGGGCGGTGATCTGCGGCGCCAGCCGCGGCATCGGGCGGGCGATCGCGCTGGCTTGCGCCGAAGCCGGCGCCGATGTGTCGATCTGCGCCCGCGACGCCGAGACGCTGGAGCGCACCCGCCGGGAGATCGCCGAACACGGCCACAAGGCGCATGCCGCGACCTGCGATCTCGCGCAAGCCGACCAGATCGCGCGCTACATCGCCGAGGCCGGCGAAGCGCTCGGCGGCCTCGACATCCTCGTCAACAACGCCTCCGGCTTCGGCAGCACCGACGACGAGGAGGGCTGGGAAAAGAGCCTCGGCGTCGACTTGCAGGCGACGGTGCGGGCAACCCGCGCCGCGACCCCGCTCCTCGAAGCTTCGGATGCTGCCGCGATCGTCAACATCTCGTCGACCTCGGCCTTTCACCCCTCGGTGCGCACGACCCCCTACGGCGTCGCCAAGGCGGCGGTGGTGCAATACACCAAAAACCGGGCGGCGGCGCTCGCCCCCAAGGGCATCCGCGTCAATTGCGTCGCGCCCGGCTCGATCGAATTTCCCGGTGGCAGCTGGGAGAAGCGCAAGACCGACAACCCGCCCCTCTACAACGCGATCCTGCGCGGCATCCCGTTTGGCCGGCTCGGCCATCCGGAGGAGGTGGCGCGGGTGGTGCTGTTCCTCGTGTCGCCGCTGGCCAACTGGGTCACCGGCCAGGCGATCATGGTCGATGGCGGCCAGACCCTCGGCCGCTGACCAGCCCCACGGGACCGTAGCTGCGGGCTAAGAGAAGCCGCTCAGGTCGAAACACCCCACTCGTCTGGGCCGGGCTTGTCCGGGCACCCATGAAAACCCGTAGATCCTGGGCTGAAATCTGATTGAGAATTGAGGTATTTGCATTTTTCACTTGACAATCCGGATAGGTTGCGATACAAAAGCGCACGCTACATAATCCGGATTGAAGCCATCTGTAGCCTCCAACAGGAGCCGTGAGAACGTTTATCCGAAGCTTAGATAAGCTTTTTGATAAAGAGCTGCAAGTACCACGATGGCATCGGCATTGAGTGAAAAACTGTCGCCGAATTGTCGCTGATAATTGCTGTTATACACTGTGTTCGTGCCGAATAAAGAGGTGAATGCCCTGACGCGCCCGGGCACCGGGTTCTTTGGGTGCGCAAGCAAGACCGTAGGGGAAAAGCGCAGCGTATTCCGCCACCAGGTTCTGCCCCGCGATTGCTTGGCGGAATGCGCTTTGCTTTTCCGCCCTACTTCGGGCGGGGCAATCTCATAGATCGAGAAACGCGGTCTCGTTCTCGCCCTGCAGGACGATGTCGAAACGGTAGCGCGCCGGGGTGCCCTCTTGGCTGCCGCTGCCCTCCGCGCGCCGCGCCAGCAGCGTGCCGCGCACCGCCGGGTCCTCGATCGACGACAACAGCGGGTCCGCCGTATTGGCCGGCTCGCCGTCGAAATAGATGCGCGTGTGCAGATGAATCAAGAGGCCGCGCGAGAACAGGATCACATTGATGTGCGGCGCCTGTAGGCTGTTGCCGCGCCCCGGCACCGGGCCGGGCTTGATCGTCGTAAAGCGGAACCGCCCTTCGGCATCGGTCGCCACCCGCCCAAAACCGCGGAAATTCGGGTCGAGCGGCTTGTCGGTTTGCCGGTTGTCGGGATGCGCGTAACGGCCGGCGGCATTGGCCTGCCACAGCTCGATCAATGCATCCGGCACCGGCGCGCCATCGCCGTCGAGCACCCGCCCCTCGATGACGATGCGCTCACCAAGTGGAGTTCCCTGGGGATTGCCCGCCGTCAGGTCGCTCCATTCCGGGCGGTCGAGCCCGAGATGAAAAAACGGCCCGACGGTCTGCGACGGCGTCGGGATCAGCTTCTGGGCCATCGCGCGCGCCTCACGCCGGATCCATCGGCGTCGCGGCGCGGCCGCGCAACACCATGTCCCAGCGATAGCCGAGCGCCCATTCCGGCTCGCTGAGCTCGGGGTCGTATTGCGCGATCAGCCGCTCGCGCGCCGCCGCATCGGCGGTGCTCTGATAGATCGGGTCGTAGGCCAACAGCGGGTCGCCCGGGAAATACATCTGCGTGTTGAGCCGGGTCACAAACGCCGGGCCGAACACCGCGAGATGGATATGCGCCGGCCGCCACGCATTCAGGCTGTTGCGCCACGGATACGCCCCGGGCTTGATCGTCAGAAAGCGGTAGCCGCCCTCCGCATTGGTGACGACCTGGCCGGCGCCGGTGAAATTGGGGTCGAGCGGCGCGTCGTGCTGGTCGACCGGATGGTGATAGCGCCCGGCTGAGTTGCACTGCCACAGCTCGATCAAGGTGCCCGGCACCGGCCTGCCGTCCTCGTCGAGCACGCGTCCCGCCAGGATCATCCGTTCGCCGAGCGGCGCGCCCTTGTGCTGCCGCGTCAGATCGGCGGCGTCGGGCCCTGCCCAGCCGCCCTCGAACACCGGCCCGGTGGTCTCTGACAGCGTGTGCTCGAAACGGATCGGCGGCCGCTTTGGCGCGCGCTTCTGGGTGCTGGCGTAATCGGGATAAAGCGGCGGCGGCTGCGTGCCGGGGCGCGGCCGGGCAAAGGCAGGAGGGTCGGTCGCCATGGCCTGTCCTCGTCAAGGGTGACGCCTGAACGTGATCCGGTTGCGCGCCGCCGGTCAAGACCCGCCATGCGCTTTCGCGCGACCGCGGTATCGGGCAAACTCGCTCGATCGGAATGTGAATGACAAGAGGTCACGATGGCGTTGCGCAAATTCATCATCGAACGCGACATCCCGGCGGTCGGCAGCCTCGAGCGCGAGCAGTTGCAGGGCGCCGCGGCGAAGTCGAACGGCGTCTTGCGCGAGCTCGGCCCCGACATCCAATGGGTCGAGAGCTTTGTCGCGGCCGACAAGACCTTCTGCGTCTATCTCGCCAAGGACGAGGCGATTATCCGGAAGCACGCCGAGATCAGCGGCTTCCCAGCCACCAAGATCACCGAAGTGCGTAAAATGATCGACCCCACCACCGAACACGGCGCCTGAGGTTTGGCCCCTCTCCCGCATTGCGGGAGAGGGAGGGGCCCGTCGCGCAGCAACGGGAGGGTGAGGGCCTGAACTGCTGAACCACCCTCACCCGGCTTTGGGCTCCGCCCTCAGCCACCCTCTCCCGCAATGCGGGAGAGGGGCTATTAGCGGCTACCGCTCGACCCAGGCGATGCGCAGGATGTTGGTCGAGCCGGGGGTGCCGAACGGCACGCCGGCGGTGATCACGACACGCTGCCCCGGCCCGGCGATCTCCTCGCGATGCGCGGTGCGCACCGCCTTCTGCACCATATCGGCAAAGCTCGTGATATCGGCGAGGTGGACGCAATGCGCCCCCCACAAC
>Ga0209474_10005244_pt1 | contig 11061 bp, 7 predicted proteins | sample GraSoiAngelo_145_FD_185902 | JGI IMG/M metagenome (GOLD analysis project Ga0209474, IMG submission 185902) | Grasslands soil microbial communities from the Angelo Coastal Reserve, California, USA - 14_1009_05_20cm (SPAdes) (version 2) | ecosystem: Environmental > Terrestrial > Soil > Grasslands ... | reverse complement strand
ATTCAACTTCCTTCCTTTCGTTCTCTCTGCATGGCGCCTGTATACTCTATACGCATTCTAAGCCCAAGCGGATTCAGGTACCAGCGCCCGCCTTCAGTTTCTTCCCCACCAGATACATCTCATTCGATTCGCCGCGCGAAGCCACGGGCTTGCGCGAGGCGACCGAAACAAAAATCCGGCGCATCGCCGCCAGAAACTCGGGGTAGCCAGCACCTTGAAACGCTTTGACCACGAACGCCCCGCCGGAATTCAAGTGCGTTTCGGCAAAATCGAGCGCCAATTCACATAGATGGATGCTGCGGGCCTGGTCCGAGGAGCGCACGCCGCTTATGTTGGGGGCCATGTCGGAGACTACAAGGTCGATTTTTCGCCCTCCCAGGGCTTCTTCGAGCCGCCTCAACACGGCCTCTTCGCTGAAATCTCCCCGGATGACCATGACTCCCTGCACCGGCGCCACTTCCAGCAGATCGACCGCGACGACGCGTCCGGAGCGCCCGACGCACTCGACGAGCACTTGCGACCAACTTCCCGGCGCGGCGCCAAGATCGACGACGGTATCGCCGGAACGCACCAGCCCGTCCAGCTTCAGGAGTTGGAGCAGCTTATAGGCCGCGCGCGATCGGTATCCCTGCGCCTTCGCACGGTGCACGTAGGGATCGTTGACATGGCGCTTGAGCCATGCGCTGCTGGATTTGCTTCGGGGCATTCTCTAGAATCCGCTTTAACTATACGAGGGGACACATCCCCTCGTGCTCCCCTAAATTGGGTGCAACGACACAGTCGTTGCACCCTATATTGGCGCTGGTTGCTGTGGTGTTCACTACTGGAGCAATTGTTGGTGTCAACCACGCAGCGTATCGTCGCATCTCCGAACTGGAGAATCTCTGATGCTTTGGGCCGTAGTAGCAGCTGTTGTTGTTTTCATTGGCGGCATGTTGTTCGTTGCCTATGAAGCAAGCAGCGCTGGGCGTAAGTAACTATAACAAGCCATTCGAGACGGACCTTCGCAAGCGGGCTTCGCCCACTTGCTCGGCGCTCAATGGCGACGTTGTGCCTAAGCTCCGATTCGTCGCCTCAATGAGCGTCACGGCAGCAGCCGTCTCTGGCTGCGGCGACCGCTATCGCGAGGAAGCGACGCGATATCACGCCGTTGCGCAAGAGGTTCTCGTTGCCAGGCAGGATCTGTCCAACTGTGCGCCGAAGGTGACGCAGCTCAGGTTCGCAGGAGACTACTCGTAGCGGACTTCGAGCACCTCGTACTTCCGCACCCCGCCCGGCGTCTGCACCTCGACCTGGTCCCCGGCGGACCTGCCGATGAGCGCCCGCGCGATGGGCGAGCCGATCGAGATCTTGCCTTTCTTGATGTCGGCTTCGTCGTCCCCGACGATTTGGTAGGTCACCGACTCGCCGCCCTTCATCTCCTCGAGATCGACGGTGGCGCCGAACACGCAGCGCCCGTCGGCGTCGACCACCTTCGGGTCGATGACCTGCGCGTTGGAAAGCTTGCTCTCGATCTCCTTGATCCTCGCTTCGATGAAGCCCTGACGCTCCTTGGCCGCGTCGTATTCGGCGTTCTCGGAAAGATCGCCGTGAGTCCGCGCCTCGGCGATCGCCGTGATCGCATTCGGCCGTTCCACCGTTTTCAGGCGGTGGAGCTCCTGTCGCAACAGCTCGGCCCCGGTCGTGGTCAGCGGAATAGTGCTCATGGCCGTATCAAGAAAAAGCCGCCGCGGCGCCCCAAGAGCGCCAGGCTGCGGCATGGGTTGTTCAGAACAGAAGAGTTCGCGGAAGGCGATCTAATGTGACCACTTTTCGAGCCATTTTGCAATAGGCCCGCTCCGGCGCAGGCCGGAGTGCAGCTCCTGAAGAGAGTACGGCACCAGGGACTTCATGTGCCGCATGCCCTCGCAGGCCGCCCGGGCGCCCGCCACCGTGGTGTAATAAGTCACCCGCCGCTGCACCGTGCTTGTGCGGATCGAGCGCGAATCCGCGACGGCGGTGCGCGTTTCCTCCACCGTACTCACGACGAGGCTCACTTCGCCGTTCTTGATCATGTCGACGATGTGCGGCCGCCCCTCGACCACCTTGTTGACGACGGTCACGGCAATGCCGTGCGCGGCCAGCACCCCGGCCGTCCCTCGCGTCGCAAGCAGGCGAAAGCCGAGCTCGAGGAGTTCCCGCGCGACGTGCACCACCGCCAGCTTGTCGCCGTCGCGTACGCTGATGAACGCCGCGCCGGTCTCGGGGAGCTTCGCCCCCGCGGCGAGCTGCGATTTGACGAAAGCCTCCCCGAAACTCTTCCCCACGCCCATCACCTCCCCCGTCGATTTCATCTCCGGGCCGAGAATGGTATCGACGCCCGGAAACTTCACGAACGGGAACACGGCTTCCTTCACCGAAAAATATGTCGGCACCACTTCGGTGAGCGCGCCTTGCTGCGCGAGGGTCTTTCCCACCATGCAGCGCGCCGCAATCTTCGCAAGCGGAACGCCTGCGGCCTTGCCGACGAAAGGCACCGTGCGCGAGGCGCGCGGGTTGACTTCGAGCACGTATATGACGTCCCGTTGAATCGCGAATTGCACGTTCATCAGGCCGACGACCTCGAGCGCGTGAGCGAGCAGAACGGTCTGTCGGCGCAGCTCCCGCTCGACGCGGGCGGAGAGAGAATGCGGCGGCAAGGAGCACGCCGAGTCGCCGGAATGCACTCCCGCCTGCTCGATATGCTCCATGACGCCACCGATCAGCACGTGCTCGCCGTCGCTTGCGGCGTCCACGTCCACCTCCGTGGCGTCGGAGAGGAACCGGTCGAGCAGCACCGGCGAGTCGTTCGAGACCTTGACCGCCTCGCGCATGTAGCGCTCGAGGTCCTTCTGCTCGTGCACGATCTCCATCGCGCGCCCGCCGAGGACGTAGCTCGGACGCACCACCAGGGGATATCCGATCTCTCCCGCGAGGCGCAGCGCGCCGGCTTCCGTTCGGGCCGAGCGATTGGGCGGCTGCCTTAAGCCCAGCCGGTCGATGAGCTGCTGGAAGCGCTCGCGGTCCTCGGCCATGTCGATCATGTCGGGCGTCGTGCCGATGATGGGCACGCCGTTCGCCTCGAGATCCCGGGCAAGCTTCAAGGGGGTCTGCCCGCCGAACTGGACGATCACTCCGTACGGTTTTTCCTTGTCCACGATCTCGAGCACGTCCTCGAGCGTAAGGGGCTCGAAATAAAGGCGGTCGGAAGTATCGTAGTCGGTCGAGACCGTTTCGGGGTTGCAGTTGACCATGACCGTCTCGAAGCCGTCCTCGCGCAGTGCGAGCGCCGCGTGCACGCAGCAGTAGTCGAACTCGATGCCCTGTCCGATGCGATTGGGCCCGCCCCCCAGCACGATCACCTTTTTCCGCTGAGTGGGAGAAGCCTCGCATTCCTCCTCGTAGGTCGAGTACATGTACGCGGTCCGCGTCGCGAATTCCGCCGCGCAGGTATCGACGCGCTTGTACACGGGGCGGATTCCGAAACGGTGACGCGCCGCGCGCACCTGCGCCTCGCCCGTGTTGAGCAGGTACCCGAGCCTCCTGTCGGAGAAGCCCTTGCGCTTGAGGCCGCGCAGCGTCTCCGCGTCGATCTCCTCGAGGCGTTTGTCGTCGAGGTCCATCTCCAGGTCGACGATCTCCTTGATCTGGGCGAGGAACCAGGGATCGATGCGGGTGAGCTGGTACACCTCCTCCAGCGTGAACCCGTTCTCGAAGGCGTCGCCGACGTACCAGATGCGCTCGGGCCCGGGCTCTCCGAGCTCCTTCTCGAGCTTCTCCCGGTCGGTGGTCTTCTGGTTGAGGCCGTCGACGCCGACCTCGAGCCCTCTCAGCGCCTTCTGGAAGGACTCCTGGAAGGTGCGGCCGATCGCCATCACCTCGCCCACCGATTTCATCTGCGTCGTCAGCCTGTCGTTCGCCTGGGGAAACTTCTCGAACGCGAAGCGCGGGACCTTGGTGACGATGTAGTCGATGCTCGGTTCGAAGGAGGCCGGAGTCGCGCCGCCGGTGATCTCGTTCTTCAGCTCGTCGAGGGTGTAGCCGATCGCGAGCTTGGCCGCCACCTTCGCGATCGGGAAGCCGGTCGCCTTGGACGCGAGGGCGGAGGAGCGCGACACGCGCGGGTTCATCTCGATCACGAGCATGCGCCCGTCTTTGGGATTGACGGCGAATTGCACGTTCGAGCCGCCGGTGTCGACGCCGATCTCGCGGAGCACCTCGATCGCCGCGTCGCGCATGATCTGGTATTCCTTGTCCGTCAAGGTCTGCGCGGGCGCCACGGTGATGGAATCACCCGTATGCACGCCCATCGGGTCGACGTTTTCGATCGAGCAGACGATGATGCAGTTGTCTTTGCGGTCGCGCACCACCTCCATTTCGAATTCCTTCCAGCCGATCACTGATTCCTCGATCAGCAGCTCGCGCGTGGGCGACGCCTCCAGCCCGCGCTCGCAGATCGCCACGAATTCCTCGCGGTTGTAGGCGATGCCGCCGCCCGAGCCCCCGAGAGTGAACGAAGGCCGGATCACGGCGGGAAAACCGATCGCAGCCTGAACCTGCAGGGCCTCTTCCAGCGAATGCGCGATCGTCGAGCGCGGGCAGGCGAGCCCTATCCTCGCCATCGCCTGCTTGAATTTTTCGCGGTCCTCGGCCTTGTCGATCGCCTCGCTGCTCGCACCGATCATCTCGACCCCGTACTTCTGGAGCACGCCGTGCCGGACAAGGTCCAGCGCGCAATTGAGGCCGGTCTGGCCGCCCATGGTCGGCAGCAGCGCATCGGGCCGCTCCCGGGCGATGACGGCCTCCAGCATCTGCCAGTTCACCGGCTCGATGTAGGTGACATCGGCCATCTCCGGGTCGGTCATGATGGTCGCCGGATTCGAATTCACCAGGATCACCTTGTAGCCTTCGGCGCGCAGCGCCTTGCAGGCCTGCGCGCCGGAATAATCGAATTCGCAGGCCTGGCCGATGACGATGGGACCGGCCCCGATGATGAGCACGCTCTTGATGTCGGTGCGCTTAGGCACTGCGGCGCTCCTGCATCATCTTGGCGAAGCGGTCGAAGAGATACCCGATGTCGTGCGGCCCGGGGCTCGCCTCGGGATGCCCCTGAAAGCAGAACGCCGGCCGGTCGGTGCGTGCGAGGCCCTGCAGGCTGCCGTCGAAGAGAGATACGTGGGTGGTCTTGAGGTTCGCCGGGAGCGTGTCCGGGTCGACCGCGAAGCCGTGATTCTGGCTGGTGATGACGACCGTTCCTCTCTCCAAGTCCTTCACCGGGTGGTTGGCGCCGTGATGCCCGAACTTCATCTTCACGGTCTTGGCGCCGGAGGCGAGCCCCATGAGCTGGTGGCCTAGGCAGATCCCGAAAGTCGGAATCCCGGTGTCGATGATTTGGCGGATGGCGCGTACCGCGTAGTCGCAGGGTTCCGGGTCGCCCGGACCGTTCGACAAAAACACACCGTCGGGCCCGAGGGCGAGGACATCCTCTGCCGGCGTCTGCGCCGGAAGAACCGTAACCCGGCAGCCGCGATCGACGAGCATGCGCAGTATGTTGCGTTTGATGCCGTAATCGTACGCGACGACGTGAAAGCGCAGCTCGGCGCCCTTGCCGAACCCGCCGCCGGCCCGCCATCTCCCCTCCGACCATTCGTAGGGCTTGGCGGTCGTCACGACCTTGGCCAAATCCATCCCGGCGAGCCCGGGAAAGGCTCGAGCCGCTTCCAGCGCCCGATCCGCGTCGTCCGAACCCGCAAGCACGGCGCCGTTCTGGGCGCCTTTTTCGCGGAGGATGCGGGTGAGGCGCCGCGTGTCGATGCCCGCGACGGCGACCACTTTGTCCGAGACGAGAAAATCGGAGAGACCCCGTTCGGCCCGCCAGCTCGAGGCCGCAGCGGACAGATCCCTGACCACCAGACCCGCGGCGAACACCTTTCCCGACTCCAGGTCCTCGCGGTTGGTCCCGGTATTGCCGATGTGCGGATGGGTCAGAGTGACGATTTGGCGGCAATACGACGGGTCGGTGAGGATCTCCTGATACCCGGTGATGGCCGTGTTGAAGACCACCTCCCCTGAAGCAAGACCGGCCGCTCCGGCGGACGTACCCCGAAAGACGGTGCCGTCGGCTAATGCGAGCAGGGCGGGCGGGGCGACAGGCACGGCGGCGGGCTCATGGTGGGGCCACATATGCAGAGCGGGACCGGCTCACACCGGTCCCGCTCTGCAAAGAGCGAAGAAGTATACCGTGATTCCTCCTACCCATCAACCTTCCGGCTCGCGGGTTCGCTTCTTGCTCAGAGGAACGGCACCGCTTGCTAAACCGTGCCAGAATTAATGACTCACTCTTCAGAGCTCGCGAGAACGAAAACGTGACCGCGCCACGCGCCTCGATCGGCGCCCTGTCCTCCGCCGAATTCCTTCCGCAGCGAGTCTCGCTTCTCTACCGGCTGTCGGGAAACGACGTTCCCGCAATCCTTCTCACATCGGCCATCGCGGCATTCGCGCTTTGGGGCTACATCAGCGACAAACTCCTCGCCGCCTGGCTGATCTGGCTGGTGCTGGCGAGCCTGGTGCGGTTCGTCCTCAAGCGCGCATACCGCCTGCGCCAGCCCGGACCGGAAGCCGCGGCGCGCTGGGAGGGGTTTTTCTGCCTCGCGAGCGCCTTCGTCGGCACTGCCTGGGGTGTGACGGTGATGCTGCTCTACCCGGAGCACGGCCAGTTCCACGAGATCCTCCTTCCATTCCTGATCGGCAGCGTCGCGATGGGGCTACCTCCGGCGCTCGCTCCCAGCCCCAAGTCGTTCGCCTGCCTGATCGTGCCGATCTTCACGCCCTTGATCGGCCTGCTTTTTACCCAAGGCGGCGCATTCAACACCTCCGCCGGGATCCTGATTCTGGTGTTCTCCGCGGTGCTCCTGGCGCTGTATCTGTCCTCAAACCGGGCGCTGATCGAGACGCTGCGCTTCGGCCGGGAAAACGAGCGCTTGCTCGAGCAGGTCAAGGAAGCCAAGGATCGCCTGGACCTCGCACTGCAGGCGGCCAACATCCTCATCTGGGACTGGGACGCGCGCAGGACCAACGTGTTCCTGGGCGGCAACTGGGCGATCATCCTGAGAGTGGGCAAGGAAACCAGCGCTCTGAACCTGGATGAATTGGCTCAAATGGTGCATCCCGATGATCTTCCGAAAGTGAAGCAGGCCTTGGACAACTGCCTGAACGGCGGGGAGTCTGAGTATGTCGCCGAGCACCGCGTCAAGACGCTCGCTGGAGGCTGGGTTTGGAGCCTGTCCCGCGGAAGAGTGGTCGAGCGCGATGCGGGCGGGCGGGCGCTGCGCGTGACCGGCGTCAACGTGGACATCGACGATCGCAAGCGCGCCGAGGTCGAGTTGCTGGCCGCCGTACAGCGCGAAAAAGAGCTCTCCGAGATGAAATCGAAGTTCGTCTCGACCGCCTCGCACGAGTTCCGCACGCCGCTCGCAACCATGCTCTCGTCGGCAGAATTGCTCGAGCACTACTCCGAGAGTCTGAGCCCGGCCGAGAAAGCCACCCTCCTGCAGACCATCCAGGGCGGCGCAAAACGCATGAGCGAAATGATCGACGACGTGCTCACATTGGGCCGCGCGGAGTCGGGCGTGCTCAAGTTGAACCTCGGACCGGCGAATCTGCGCGAGCTCTGCAGCACAGTCGTGTCGGAATTCCGCATCGCGCAAGGCAAGCAGCACGTCATCACCCTGGACGACCGCTTCGACCGTCCCGATGTGATCATGGACGAGAGGCTGCTGCGGCATATCCTGAACAACCTCCTCTCGAACGCGGTGAAGTACTCTCCTCCAGGCAGCGAAGTGACCTTTTCCGTCAGCCGGCGCAACGAGCAGGCCGCGATCGAGATCCAGGATCGGGGAATCGGGATACCCCTGGAAGACCAGCCGCGGATGTTCGAGAGCTTTCATCGCGCTTCGAACGTCGAGAACCGCCCCGGCACCGGCCTGGGTCTTGCGATCGTGAAGAAGGCGGTGGAGCTTCACGGCGGCGAAATCAGCCTCACGAGCGCGGTCGGCTCCGGAACCCGGTTCACGGTTATGATTCCCCTACGGCCGGTCAAACAGCCGGCCGGAGTGAGCTGATGGCCGACGAATCCAGGAAGAAAGTCCTCGTCATCGAGGACGAGCCCAGCATCCGCAACAACATCATGCTGATGCTGAAGGTCGAACGTTACGCCGCCACTGGAGCGGAAAACGGCCGCGTCGGCCTGGAGCTGGCGCGCAGCGATCCACCCGATCTCATCCTCTGCGACGTGATGATGCCGGAGATGGATGGATTCGCCGTGCTCGAGGCCTTGCGGGCCGAGCCGCGCCTGGCCGAGATTCCGTTCATCTTCCTCACGGCGCTCGACGACCGCTCCAGCACGCGCCGCGGCATGAATCTCGGCGCCGACGACTACCTCCCGAAACCGTTCACCCGAAACGAGCTCATGGAAGCGGTGAACAGCAGGCTGAAGAAATTCGAGAACCTGACCCAGGCGCTGGCGGCGCGGCTGGTCCCGCAGCGGGACCGCCTCACGCAGAAATTCCGGGAAAAAATCTCCGGCGGCGACGGCACCGCGGCGCTCGAGGACGCCGATCCCGGCACCCCGACCGGCAAGATCTCCGAGACGTCGGTGCTCTTCTCGGACATCCGCAACTTCACGACGTATTCGGAGCGGCTCACCAGCAACGAGACCGCCGAGCTGCTCAATGCCTACCTCCAGACCGCTTGCGCACCGATCATCCGCTGCCGCGGCGTCGTCATGAAATTCATCGGCGACGGCGTCATGGCCCTGTTCGAGCCCTCTCAGGACGAAGGGGGCGAATCCCACGCGCACCGGGCGGTGCGCGCCGGCCTCGCAATGCAGCTTGCCGCGCTCGAATTCCGCGAATGGGTTAAGCAGCGCCACCCTTCACAAAGCCTGCCCGAATTTTCCATAGGCGTGGGCATACACAGCGGCGAAGTGCTGCTGTGCCACGTCGGCACGCCGGGCCGCGGAGAGCTCACCGTGATCGGGGACGCCGTGAACATCGCTTCGCGCCTGGAGGGTCAGACCAAGGAACTCGGCTGGGCGGTGGTCGCAAGCGAAGCGACCGTCAACGCCGTCGGCTCGGCGCTCGTCGTCGGGTCGCGCCGCAAGGTGCAGTTGCGCGGACGCAGCGTGCCCACCGAAGCGTTCGAAATCATCGGCATTGCGGCCGGCGATGCCGCCCAGGCCTCCGTTCAGATCCCGGAGGACATGCGGCAGGCGCTCGCGGCCAACGCCCGGGTCGCTGCCGATGCGGCGAAGGCCGCCCTGGGCATCACCTTGAGCATCATGACCGGAGATATCGGCGAAAAGCGCCTGACGGTCCAAGGCTACCGCGTCGTGTCGAAGGTCGGCCGCGGCGGCTCCTCGGTCGTCTACCTCGCCGAGCGGGAAAGCGACCAGCAGCAGGTCGTCCTCAAGATTCTCAACGCCACCGCCGGCCTGGACGAAATCCTGCTGCAGCGCTTCGTGCAGGAGTTCGACATCATCTCGTCGATCGATCACCCCAACGTGGTCAAGATCTACGATCGGGGCTTCAGCGATCGCCACGCGTACATCGCGATGGAGTATTTTCCCAACGGCAGCCTCGCCGAAATCATCCCTCGGGGCTTGAGCGGGCGGCAGGCCTTGTCGCTGCTCGCCCAGGCCGCGGGCGCGCTGCGCGAGGTTCACAGCCGCGGCATCATCCACCGCGATATCAAGCCGGGAAATCTCATGGCGCGCGCCGACGGCAGCATCGTCCTCGCCGACTTCGGCATAGCCAAGCGGCTCGGGGAGGACAAGGGGCGCACCCGGCAAGGGGAGCTCTACGGGACTCCCTATTACGTTTCACCGGAGCAGATCGAAGGCAGCCCCGCGACGCTGCAGTCCGACATCTACGCCCTCGGTATCATCTTCTACGAAATGTTGACGCGCCAGCGGCCGTTCGATGCCGAATCGGTGTCGGGATTGATCGCGCTACACGTCAGCGCACCGCGGCCGAAACTCCCTGACGGCTTGGCCGAGTATCAAGGGCTGCTCGACAGGCTGATCGCCGTGGATCCCCGCAACCGGTTCAAAAGGGCGGACGAGGTGCTCGAGGCGATCGACGAGGTATGGACGCAGCACGCCCTGCGCGCGCTGAAGCGGGGGAGTTGAAGCCGGACTACCGAAGCTCCAGCACGTCCTGCATGTCGTACAGGCCGCGTTCCTTGTTCTCGAGGAAGCGCGCAGCTCGGAGCGCCCCGAGGGCGTAGGTGGCGCGGCTGCCCGAGCGCACGGTGATCTCCAGGCGCTCGCCCTCTCCGATGAACATCACGGTATGCTCACCGGCGATATCGCCGCCGCGAACGGAGTGGAACCCGATCGCCTTGGAATCACGTTCACCGACCTCTCCCTTGCGTCCGTGCACGGCGGTGCGGGCGAGGTCCCTGCCGAGCGCGCGGGCGATCACTTCGCCGAACTTGAGCGCCGTGCCTGACGGCGCATCGATCTTGTGTCGATGGTGTGCTTCGAGGATCTCCACGTCGTAAGCTTCACCGAGCGTGCGTGCGGCAGTCTCGACAAGCCTGAAGGCGACGTTCACGCCCGCCGACATGTTCGGCGCCTTTACGATCGCGATCTTTCCCGCCGCCGCCGCGATGCGTTCGTCTTGCGCCGCCGAAAAACCGGTCGTTCCTATCACCATGCGCACGCCCTTTTTCAGGCACTGGTCCAGGTGCGCGAGCGTACCTTCAGGACGGGTAAAATCGATCAGGCAGTCGCCTTTCGCAACGCCGTCGGCGAGGCTGGACGCGATCTTCAGGCCGCAGGGACGTCCGACCAGTTCTCCCGCATCCTTGCCGATGACCGGGCTTCCGGGAGCTTCCAGCGCGGCCGCGAGCTTGAGATCCCCCGATGCGAGGGTCATCTCGATCAGCGTGCGTCCATGCGGCCCCCCGCGCCGGCGATGACAAGCTTCACTGTTCGCGCTTTCCCGGGGACGCGGCAGCCACGACATCTCCCTCGACGCGCTT
>Ga0209474_10005243_pt1 | contig 11061 bp, 8 predicted proteins | sample GraSoiAngelo_145_FD_185902 | JGI IMG/M metagenome (GOLD analysis project Ga0209474, IMG submission 185902) | Grasslands soil microbial communities from the Angelo Coastal Reserve, California, USA - 14_1009_05_20cm (SPAdes) (version 2) | ecosystem: Environmental > Terrestrial > Soil > Grasslands ... | reverse complement strand
GATCGTGGATCACGCGCTCGACGCGGTCATCACGATGGACGTCGAGGGCCGCATCACGAGCTGGAACCCGCAGGCCGCGGCGATCTTCGGCTGGCGCGCGGAGGCGGTCGTCGGCCGGCGGCTGTCGGAGACGATCGTTCCGCCGGCGCACCGCGAAGCCCACGAGCGCGGCCTCGCCCATTTCCGCCGGACGGGCGAGGGCCCGGTGCTGAATCGCCGCATCGAGCTGACCGCGCTTCGGCGCGACGGGACCGAGATCCCGGTCGAACTCGCCATCACGCCGCTGCAACTCGGGGGCGTCACCGTCTTCAGCGCGTTTCTTCGCGATATCACCGAGCGGCGCCAGAGCGAGATCGCGCGGACCCGGCTCGCCGCCATCGTCGACTCCTCGGACGATGTGATCGTGAGCAAGACGTTGGCGGGCGTCATCACCTCCTGGAACCGGGCCGCCGAACGGATGTTCGGCTGGACCGCCGCCGAGGCGGTGGGCCGTCACATCACGCTCATCATCCCCGACGAGCGGCGCGCGGAAGAGGACGAGGTGGCGGCGCGCATCGCCCGGGGAGAGCGTGTCGAGCACTTCGAGACGATCCGGGTCACCAAGGACGGACGGCACGTGGACGTATCGCTCACGGTGTCGCCGGTGAGGGACCCAGCCGGCGGCATCGTCGGCGCCTCCAAGATCGTTCGCGACATCACCGAGCGGCGGCGGATGGAACAGGCGCTTCGGGATAGTGAAAATAGCTTCCGCCTCCTGTTTGCGGGCAACCCCGTGCCGATGTGGGTGTATGACGTGGCGACGCTGGACTTCCTGGAGGTCAACGCGGCCACGGTCGCGCACTACGGCTACTCGCGCGCGGAATTTCTCCGAATGCGCATCACCGACATCCGTCCGAATGAGGATATTCCCAGGCTCCTGGAGACGGTGGCCACGCTCTCGGCGAACGCTCCGGCGCACGTGCACCACGCCGGAGCCTGGCGGCATCGGCTCAAGGACGGTCGCGTGCGAGACGTGAACGTCGCGTCGCACGCCATCGAATTTGGTGGCCGCCCGGCTGTCCTGGTCGTCGCGACCGATGTGACCGAACTCAAGCAGGCCGAGGTCGCCCTCAAGACATATGCCGAGCGGCTCGGCGTCCTGCACGAGATCGACCAGGCGATCATCGCCGGCACCGCGCCGGTGGCCATCGCCGAGGCCGCCCTGCGACGGCTACGAGATCTACTCGGCGTTCCGCGCACGATCGTGAACCTGTTCGATCTGCGCGCCGGCACGGTGGAGTGGCTCGCCGGCGTCGGCCGCCACCGCACGCACCTGGGACCGGGCGTGCGCTTTTCCCTCGAGTTCATGGGCGATGTCGAGGCTCTCCGAAGAGGGGAATTGCAGGTGCTCGACCTCGCGGGGCTGCCGTCTGGTCCGGAGGTCGACGCCCTGCGGCAGTCCGGGGTCCACACGTACATGGTCGTGCCCATGATCGCTGGCGGCGAGCTCATTGGTGGACTCAGCTTCGGTGGAGCGCCGAGCGAGTTCTCCCCGGAGCAGATCAGCATTGCTCGGGAAACGGCGGCGCAACTTGCCATCGCGATCGACCAGGCCCGCCTCCACGAGCGCGTGAAGCGTCAGGCGGAGGAGCTCGAAGAGCGCGTGCGCGAGCGCACGCTGGAGCTCCGCGACGCCAACGAGGCGCTGGAGGCCGAGGTCGAGCGGCGCCGGCAGGCCCAGGCCGAGGCCGACCGCGCGAACCAGGCCAAGAGCAGCTTCCTCTCCCGCATGAGCCACGAGCTGCGCACGCCGCTGAACGCCATCCTCGGGTTCGGACAGCTGCTCGAGATGGCCGCCGACGGTGGTCGCGATCGCGAGAGCGTCCAGCAGATTCTCAAGGGTGGCCGCCATCTGCTGACGCTGATCAACGAGGTCCTCGACATCGCGCGGATCGAGGCCGGGCGCCTGTCGTTCTCGCTGGAGCCCGTGCGGGTGCACGATGCCATCGCGCGGGTCCTCGATCTGGCGCGGCCCCTGGCCGCCGAGCGTCGCATCGCCGTGGAGACGGATGGCGCGGCCGTCGGCGACCGGCACGTTCTCGCCGACAGCCAGCGCCTCCAGCAAGTCCTGCTCAACCTGGTGTCGAACGGGATCAAGTACAACCGCCCGGATGGAACGCTGTCGGTGACCTGCCGCGAGGCGTCGCCCGGGCGGCTGCGAATCACCGTCAGCGATACCGGCCCCGGGCTCGCGCCGGCCCTCCAGGCGCGCCTGTTCATGCCGTTCGAGCGTCTCGGGGCCGAGACCGGAGAGGTGGAGGGCACCGGGCTCGGCCTGGCGCTGTCCAAGGGGCTCGTCGAGGCGATGGGCGGCGTCATCGGCGTCGACAGCGTGGAAGGGGAGGGCAGCCGGTTCTGGGTCGAGCTGCCGGAGACGGACACGCCGATCGCCGCTCACCTGACCCCGGCACAGGGCTCGACGGTGGCGACGTCGACGCACGAGCACGGCACGGTGCTCTACGTCGAAGACAATCCCTCGAACCTGCAGCTCGTGGCCCACGTCCTCACCCATCGCCCCGGCGTGCGCTTGATCCCGGCCATGCAGGGGCGTCTCGGCCTGGAGCTGGCCCGCGAGCATCGTCCCGACGCGATCCTGCTCGACCTGCACCTGCCGGATGTTCCGGGCGAACACGTGCTCCGCGCGATCCGCGCCGACGCCGACTTGCGGTCGACACCGGTCATCGTCCTGAGCGCCGACGCGACGCCCGGACAGGTCAAGCGGCTCCTGGATGCCGGCGCCGACGACTATCTGACCAAGCCGCTGGACGTCCGACAGCTCCTCGCCGCCGTCGATCGCGTCCTGACCGCGAAGCACCGGCCGCCGGCTCCCGGTCCCTCCCGCGCGTAGACTGCTCGCAGGGGGAACCCCATGAAGCGTTTCCTGTTGCTCGTGGCCCTGACGCTGGGAGCGGCGTCGGGCGCCGCCGGCGCGCCGGTCACGATCACCTACGGGGTCGTCAGCTGGAACCCGTTCCACTGGGTCGTCATGGTCGGCACCGCGCGCGGGCAGTTCGAGAAGCACGGCGTGAAGCTCGACATCCCGATGACCGGCAGCTCCGGCGCCGCCGTGCAGGCGCTGATTGGCGGCTCGCTCGACATGACCACGACGAGCCCGGGGGCGGCCTTCCTCGCCCAGGACAAGGCCCCGGACATGAAGCAGATCATCGGCATCTACGAGCGCTCGCCCTACAGCCTGGTGGTGAGGCCGGAGATCAAGAAGCTCGACGACCTGCGCGGCAAGGTGCTGGGCGGCACCGGCGTGAAGACCGGGGCCGACACCGAGAACCTGCGCGTGATCCTCAGTCACCACGGGCTGCAAGACCCGCGCGACTACACGGTGGCCGCGGTGGGCAGCGTGCGCGAGCGCAGCCAGGCGCTGCTGAACAAGACGATCTGGGGCGTGGCCCAGATCGAGCCGTACACGTCGATCCTCAAGGAGCAGGGGATGGTCGAGCTGGCCCGCGCCGCCGACTATTCCGACCTGAAGCTGATCGAGATGATCTCGGTGGTGTCCATGAAGCCGTGGTACACCGCCCACCAGGACGTGGTCGTGCGGTTCCTGCACGGCTGGGCCGAGGCGACCGACTGGCTGAACGAGCCGAAGAACAAGGCCGAGGCCGTCAAGATCCTGTCCGAGCGCATGAAGATCGAGGAGAAGTACGCGGCGCAGGCCTACCGCGTGTTCGTCGAGGAGGTGAAGGGCTTCGCGCCGCGCGGCCGGCTCAACCTCGACGCCGTCCGCCAGGCCGCCGCCAACATGAAGGTCATCGGTGGCACACCGCCCACCGACGTCGCGAAGTACGTGGACACCGGCCTCTGGGAGAAGGCGTTCGGCCGGTGAGGCGGACCAGCCTCCTCTCGCTGGTGGCCGGCCTCGGGCTCTGGGAGCTGGTCGCGCGCTACGTCGTGAAGTCGACGCTCATCATCGTCCCGCCCTCCCACGTGGTGGTGGCGTTCGTCGACCTCGTGCGGAAGGGCGAGCTGCAGACCCACGTCTACGTGAGCGGGCTCGAGTTCCTGGCGGGCTTCGGCCTGGCCGCGGTCGTCGGCGTCGTGCTGGGGGTCGCGATCGGCGTCAGCGACGTCACGCGCGATGCCCTCGATCCCTGGCTGTCCGCGCTGTACGCGACCCCGGTCGTCGCCTTCGCGCCGCTCTTCGTCGTGTGGATGGGCATCGGGCCGTCGTCGAAGGTGGCGGTGGCCTTTCTGCTGGCCGTCCTGCCGATCATCATCAACACCAGCGCCGGCATCCGCACGACCGACCAGGACCTGGTGGACGTCGCCCGCTCGTTCTCCGCCTCCCGCGGCCAGATCTTCTTCAAGATCCTGATCCCCTACGCGCTGGCGTTCATCATCGCGGGGCTGCGCCTGGGGGTGGGGCGGGCGATCATCGGCGTGGTGGTGGCGGAGTTCTTCGGCACCCGGGCCGGGCTCGGCTACCTGATCCTCACCTCCTCGCAGCTCTTCGACACCTCGGCCCTCTTCGTGGCCGTCGTCATCCTGGCCGGCGTCGGCGTGCTCTCGGTCGTGCTCCTGCAGAAGCTCGAGCGCCGCCTGGCGCCCTGGCGCGAGCTCGCGGTGCGCACGTGACGGCGGCGCTCGAGGTCGACGGCATCCGCAAGGCGTTCGTCACGCCCGCGGGGCAGGTGATGCCGGTGCTCGAGAACGTCTCGTTCTCGGCGGCCGGCGGCGAGTTCGTCGCCATCGTGGGGCCGTCGGGCTGCGGCAAGACGACGTTCCTCCGGGTCCTGGACGGCCTGGTCGACGCCGACGCCGGCACGATCCGGCTCGGCGGCCGCCCGGTCAGCGGGCCGGGACCCGACCGCGGCTTCGTGTTCCAGAGCGACTCGCTGCTGCCATGGCGCACCGTCGCCGACAACGTGGGCTTCGGGCTCGAGCTGCAGCGGCAGGATCGCGCGGCGAGTCGCCGCGTCGTGAGCGAGCTCGTGCGGCTGGTCGGGCTCGAGGGCTTCGAGCGCTACTATCCGCACCAGCTCTCGGGCGGCATGCGCCAGCGCGTGAACCTGGCGCGGGCGCTGGCGATCGATCCGGACGTCCTGCTGATGGACGAGCCGTTCGCCTCGCTCGACGCCCAGACGCGCGAGCTGATGCAGGCCGAGCTGCTGCGCGTCTGGTCCGAATCGCGCAAGACGGTCGTCTTCATCACGCACCAGATCGACGAGGCCGTCTACCTCGCCGATCGCGTGATGGTGTTCTCGGGACGGCCCTCGAAGGTGAAGGCGACCGTGTCGGTCGACATCCCACGGCCACGCCCGCTGGCGGCCAAGCGCCAGCCGGCGATGCTCGCGTGCGTGGACGAGATCTGGCGGCTGATCGAGGAGGAGGTGCGGCCGGGCCGGCGATGAGCCAAGCCGCCCGCCGGTGAGCGTGGACGACGTCGAGTTCTATCGCATGGTCCGCGCGCGGCTCGAGCACGAGGACGGGCTGACGGTGAACCGGTTGTCGTGGCTGGTGGCCTCGCAGTCGTTCCTGTTCACCGCCTACGCGATCACGCTCAACGGCCTCGCGGCCGGCCCGGGCGGCGCCCTGGCCGAGCGCCAGGCCATGCTGTGCCGGCTCATCCCCGTCATCGGCGTGGCGACGACGGGCCTCATCTATACCGGCCTGATTGCCAGCGCGCGCGCCACCGCGTGGCTGCGCGGGACGCTGCGCGCGCGGATCACCGACGAGACGCGGCTGGGACTGCCTCCGGTCCACGCGCCGGGCTCGATCGTCGTGCTCGGTCAGGTCGCCCCGCGGGTGCTGCCGCTCGTGTTCCTGATCGTCTGGCTCGCGCTGCTGGTCGCCGGCTGCTAGCGCGTCTGGATGGTCGGCACGACCGACATCCCGGGGCCGAGGCGGCTGGGATCGTCGGGCAGGCGGTCGAAGACGATCTTCACCGGCACCCGCTGCACCACCTTCACGTAGTTGCCGGTGGCGTTCTCGGGCGGCAGCAGGCTGAAGCGCGCGCCGGTGCCGGCCTGGATGCTGTCGACGTGCCCCTCGAGGACCGTGTGCGGATAGGCGTCGATCTTGATGTCGACCGGCTGGCCCGGCCGCACGTTGGTGAGCTGCGTCTCCTTGAAGTTGGCGATGACCCAGAAATCGTTCGGCACGATCGTCATCAGCGCCTGTCCGACCTGCACGTAGGCGCCTTCTTCCACGGTCCGGTGGGTCACGCGCCCGGCCTCCGGCGCGGTGAGGCGGGTGTACTCGACCTTCAGCGCGGCCTCGGCCGCCCGCTTGCGCGCGGCCTCCGCGTCGGCGGCGCGCATGCGGGCGGTGGCCAGCGCGGCGTCGAGGGCCTGGCGCGCGATCAGCTGGCGCGCGAAGAGCTGCTCGGCCCGGCGCGCGTCGACGGCCGCGTTCTCGGCGGCGACCGCGGCCGCCCGCGCCTCGGCGTCGGCCTGGGCAGCCTGGGCCCGGTACTCGCGGTCGTCCAGCTGCACGAGCAGGTCGCCCTGCTTCACCCACTGGTTGTCGGTGATCGCGAGGCGGACGACGCGACCGGCGACCTGGGCGCTGATGCGGACGATGCGGCCCTCGATGAACGCGTCGTCGGTGGAGACCCGCCCGGAGGCGCGCCACCACCAGAGACCGGCCGCGAGGGCGACGGCGATCAGCGCGATCACCATCGCCACCCTGAACCAGCGCTGACGGTACAGCGGCCGGGGCAGGGTCGGCGCTCGCTGCGGCCCGCCGCCGTCGGTGGCGGCCGGCGAGGTCGGCGTGGTCGTCGACGTCGGTTCCATTCCAGCGCTCGCTTTCAGTGTACGGCCGCCGCCGCGTCGGGGCGCGCGCGGACCCGCCGGAAGAGGAAGACCAGCGGCACGCACAGCAGGCACACCAGCGCGATCAGCCGGAAGTTGTCGATGTAGGCCAGGAGCATCGCCTGCCGTTGCAGCGTCTGGTAGATGAGCGCCGTCGCCTGCTCACCGGCGCTGGCGCCGAGCTGCGGCGTCAGGGCCGCCGTGAGCGCGCCGAGCTGGTCGAGGTAGAGCGGGTTCTCGGGCGTGAGGTGGCCCACCAGCAGCGCCTGGTGCTGCTGGGCGGCCCGCGCCAGCAGCGTGGTGGTGGCGGCGATGCCGACCGAGCCGCCGAGGTTCCGCATGAGGTTGTAGAGCCCGGTGGCGGCGCCGATCTGGTCGTCGCGCAGCATGCCCAGGGCCAGCGTCGTCAGCGGCACGAAGATGAAGCCCATCGCGAAGCCGGCGATGACGTTCGGCAGCACGATGTTGCCCATCGCCACGTCGAGATCGAGGCGGCCGAGCATGAAGGTGGCCACCGCCAGGCCGGCGAACCCGGTGGCGATCAGCAAGCGGCCGTCGACGCGGCCGACCAGGCGGCCGACCACGAGCATCGAGGCGAGCGCGCCGAGGCCGCGCGGGCTGGTGGCCATCCCGCTCTGCAGGGCCGGATAGCCGAGGAGCGTCTGTAGAAAGAGCGGCAGCAACGAGAGCGACGCGTAGAGCACCGCGCCCATGACGGTGATCAGCAGCAGCCCGACGGCGAAGTTGCGATTGCTCACGATGCGCAGCTGCACGATCGGCGCCTCGGTCGTGAGCTCGCGCACCACGAAGCCGGCCAGACCGAGCACGGCGATCACGGCCAGCCAGCGCATCGTCACGCTCGCGAACCAGTCCGCTTCCTGGCCCTTGTCGAGCAGGATCTGCAGCGCGGCGAGGCCCACCGCCATGAGCCCGAAGCCCAGGTAGTCGATGCGCCCGCGCCGCCCGCCGCGCAGGTAGGGCGGATCCTCGACGAACGTCTGCGTCATGAGGATGGCGAGGAGGCCGACCGGCAGGTTGATATAGAAGATCCAGCGCCAGGAGTAGTTGTCGGTGATCCAGCCGCCGAGCGTCGGTCCCACGATCGGCGCCACCACCACGCCCATCCCGTAGACGGCCATCGCGACGCCCCGGCGGTCGGGCGGAAAGCTCTCGAGCAGCACCGCCTGGGCAAGCGGCTGCAGGGCGCCGCCGCCGGCCCCCTGGATGACGCGGGCGACGATGATCATGCCGAGGCTGGTGGCGGCGCCGGCCAGGACCGAGGCCAGCGTAAAGATGACGATGCAGGTCGTCAGGAACCGCTTGCGGCCGAACGCCCCGGCGAACCAGCCGGTGGCGGGCAGGACGATCGCGTTCGAGACCAGGTAGCTCGTGAGGACCCACAGCGCCTCTTCGTTGGTGGCGGCCAGGCTGCCGGCGATGTGGGGCAGCGAGACGTTGGCCACCGAGGTGTCGAGCACCTCCATGAAGGTGGCGAGCATGACGGACGCCGCGATGACCCAGGGGCTCGCGGAGGGGCGCCAGGCGGGGCTCGCGACGGCGGCGGTGTCGGCCACGGACACGGGAGCTTCATGTTCTGTGCCTGGCAGGCTTGGCGACAACGGAGCCCGCGGCTAGACTGCGTGGGCATGCGCATTCACAGCCTGGAGGCCGTCCCGGTCGAGATCCCGCTGACCCGCAACTTCGGCGGCAGCACCTACGCCGTGCTGTCGCGCTGCACGGTCGTCACGCGGCTGCGGACCGACGCCGGGCTCGTCAGCGAGGTCTACAACGGCGACAACCGCCGGGATGGCCGCGAGATCGTGCGGGTCATCCAGGAAGAGCTGGGGCCGTGCGTCCGCGGCCGCGACGTGTTCGAGCGCGAGCGCATCTGGGAGGCGATGTTCGCGCTGAGCCACGCCCAGCGCGACCGCAAGCTGCTGCTGGAGGCGATCGCCTGCGTCGACTGCGCGATCTGGGACGCCGTCGGCAAGGCCGAGGGCCGCAGCGTGTGCGAGCTGCTGGGCGGCGACCGCCGCGCGCTGCCCATCATCACCATCGGCGGCTACTACCGGGAGGGCAAGACGCTGGCCGATATCGGGCGCGAGCTGGAGAGCTACCGTGAGGCCGGCATGGCCGGCTGCAAGTTCAAGGTCGGCGGCCTCTCGCCGGAGGACGACGCCGCCCGCGTGGCGGTGGCCCGCCGGGCGGCCGGCCCCGACTTCGTCCTGGCGGTCGACGCCAATCGCGCCTGGTCGGTGGACGACGCGATCGCGTTCGCGCGACTGGTGGAGCCCCTCGAGATCCGGTGGTTCGAGGAACCCTGCCACTGGCACGACGACGCCGCCATGATGGCGCGCGTGCGGCGGGCCACCCGCATTCCGATCACCGCCGGTCAGAGCGAGATCACGAGCCACGGCGTGCGGCGCCTGCTCGACGCCGGGGCCGTCGATCTCGTGAACTTCGACGCCTCCGAGGGCGGCGGCGTCACCGAGTGGCGGCGGGCAGCGGCGCTGTGCGCCGCGGCCGGCGTGCAGATGGCGCACCACGAGGAGCCGCAGATCGCCCAGCACCTGCTGGCCGGCGTGCCGCACGGGACCTACGTCGAGTGCTTCGCCGATCCCGAGCGCGATCCCGTGTGGCAGGCGCTGTGGGCCAATCGGCCCGCCGTGAAGGACGGCACGATGGAGGTCGCCGCCGGCCCTGGCTTTGGGCTGGTGCTCGATTCCGCGATGATCCGCCGCTACCGCTGCGACTGAGGCGCGACGCCCGGCTCGAGCCCGCGCGACTCCCGGATCAGCAGGCCGGCGGCCACCAGGACCACGGCGGCGGCGCTGAGCGCCAGCGACCAGTGGACGTCGATGAGCGCGCCGAGCACGCCGACCGTGACGCCGCTGCCGGCCCGCAAGCCGAGGATGGCGGTGTTGAAGAGGCCGACCACGGCGCCGCGAACGCGGGGCGGCGCCAGGACCTGCACCAGCGTCTGGGCCATCGACGTGAACGCGATGTTGAAGGCCCCGGCGAGGACCAGCAGGGTCACCGCCACGGGGTAGCTCGTGGCCGCCGGAAAGAGACCCATCGTGAGGCCCCACAGGCCGGCGAAGACGATCGCGGTCCGCGTGGAGGGGCGGATGGCCGTCACGGTCTCCAGCAGGAGCGTGCCGGCGATGGCGCCAGCGGCGTTGGCGGTGAGCAGCAGGCTGTACCAGGCGCCGGCGTCGTCGGCGCCGAGGTCGTGGGCGTAGGCCGGCATCTGCGCCTGGAACGCGTTGCCGACGAAGAACGACGTGGCGCCTCCCAGCACGATCATCGTCACGATCCGGCGGTCGGCCCGCACGTCGCCCAGCACGCGCCAGCTGTCGGCCAGGCGCGGGCGGCGCGCCGGCCGCGGCGCCGCGCCGTGGCGCGCGTGGCCGGTGTACGGCACCTGCATCAGGAAGATCGTGAACGGCAGATAGAGCAGCACGTTCGTCAGCAGCCCCCAGGCCGGCCCCAGCAGCAGCATGAGACCGCCGCCGACGGCCGGCCCGAGCAGGATCGCCAGGTAGCGCGCGCTGGCGTTGAGCCGGATCGCGCTGGGCAGCTCACCCGGCCGGACGACGTCGTGGATGATGAGCTGCACCGCCGGCGAGATGATCACGCCGGCGGCGCCGTGAACGAGCAGGATCACGGCCGCGTGCCAGATGCGCAGCGAGTCGGTGAGGAAGAGCACGCCCCACGTCAGCGAGGCCAGCATGAACAGCGCCTGGCCGATCTGGATGAGCTTGCGGCAGTCGTAGCGGTCGGCCAGCGCCCCGGTGTAGACGGAGAAGAGCAGGAACGGCAGCCAGTGGCTGATGACGGCGAACCCGCCGAGCGTCGGCGAGTGGAACTTCTGGAAGATCACCCAGTAGCTGATGACGTGCTCGATGTTGTCGGCGGTCATCGACAGCAGGCTCAGCGCGAAGTACCGCCGGTAGTCGCGCTCGTGCAGGGCGGCGAAGCGCGCCGGCGACGGCGCGGCGACGGCGGGCGGGGGCGGAGGGCTCACTGAGCGGATCGTACCATCGGGGTTGGGCCGGGTCGCCACGTACGGCGGCGACCCGGCGCGGTCCCGACCTAGAAGCTCAGCGTGCTCTTGAGCATCCCGGCCCATGCCGGACCGGCGGCCGGCGTCGAGTACAGCGCGTTGTCCGCGCCCCGCACGAAGACCTGGAGATTGCCGGTGGCGTCGACCTCGACATGCGGGCCGGACGCGGTCGTCGTGCTCGGCGGC
>Ga0209474_10005242_pt1 | contig 11062 bp, 8 predicted proteins | sample GraSoiAngelo_145_FD_185902 | JGI IMG/M metagenome (GOLD analysis project Ga0209474, IMG submission 185902) | Grasslands soil microbial communities from the Angelo Coastal Reserve, California, USA - 14_1009_05_20cm (SPAdes) (version 2) | ecosystem: Environmental > Terrestrial > Soil > Grasslands ... | reverse complement strand
TAGGGTCGGAATTCAAATGGCTAAATACAAAATTGCGTGGATGCCTGGTGACGGAGTTGGGCATGATGTTATGGAAGCGGCGCGACTCGTGTTGGATCGTTTGGGCCTCGACGCTGAGTACGTGCCTTGCGACATTGGCTGGGAGTTTTGGTGCAAGGAAGGGAACGCCCTGCCGGACCGCACAGTAAAGGCTTTGAAGGAAACCACCTGCGGTCTTTTCGGCGCGATTACCAGCAAACCGCAATCTGAAGCTAAGGAAGAGTTAACTCCGGAACTCAAGGACAAGGGGTTGGTCTACTTCTCGCCCATCGTAGGGCTGCGCCAAATGTTCGATCTGCATACCAATATGCGACCTTGTAAAAGTTATCCAGGCAACCCGTTGAATTATCGCGGGAACAAGATCACCAATCCCAGCGGAGAAGACGTCTCGATCGATCAAGTTGTGTTCCGTGAAAATACCGAAGGCATGTACGGCGGGGTCGAGTTCTTTCCGTTGCCCGAGCCAGTTTACACCGCACTCTGCGCGAATCCGAAAATGAAGAAGTGGAAAGACAAGGCAGGCCTTGAGAATATCGCGCTTTCCACCCGCATCATGAGCAAGCAAGGTTGCACTAACATTTGCAAGCAAGCCTTCGAATTCGCCAAGAAGAGCGGCCGCAAACGCGTCACGCTGATCGAGAAGCCAAATGTGCTGCGCGAGACCGGTGGCTTGATGATGCGTTGCTTCAAAGAAGTGGCCAAAAATTATCCGGACATTCGCGCGGATGACGCGAACATCGATGCGATCTGCATGTGGATGTTCAAGAATCCGCAGGATTACTCCGTGTTGGTAGCGGAAAACATGTTTGGCGACATCGTTAGCGATTTATGCGCAGGCCTGGTCGGGGGACTTGGGTTCGCGCCCAGTGCCAATCTCGGCGATAACTATGCCGTCTTCGAACCAACGCACGGCTCGGCGCCAAAATATGCCGGGCAATACAAGGTCAATCCCATTGCCATGCTCCTCACCGCCAAGTTGATGCTCGATTGGCTCAAGGAAACCGAAATGGCTAGCCGTCTGGAATCGGCCGTTGCGCGCGTCATTGCCGAAGGGAAGATGCGCACCTACGATATGGGCGGCAAAGATTCTACTCTCGACGTGGCCAAAGCCATCGCCGAACACGCTAGTTCGTAGTCCCATTGGAAAGGGAGAGTAGAAGTAGTTGGCCCCCGCCCAGTTAATATTTATTCGGCAAACTGGCCGAACGATCGATCCAATAAATCGGCTGGCTCGTTGACACCGGAGAGCGAGATTCGTACGCTTTAAGTGGCATTACCGGGATTAATTCACCTTGCAAGCTAACGACGATTATGTGCTGAAAGTGCTCGAAGAGATCGGGCTGGTTTCGCGCAAGCAAATCGCTCAGGCACGCGCGAAACTTAATGGCGCTCCCGGCATCGTGGATGTGTTGGTCCGTGATGGGGTTGTTTCGGCCGATGACATTTCGCGCTCCCTCGCGGCCCAGGCACAGATGCACTGGATCGATCTCTCAGCGGTCGTCATTCCACCCGAAATCATTTCGCAAATCAGCGCGGCAGACGCGCGCCGCTTCAAAGTCATTCCCGTGACCTTTGGCGAAAGCGGCCTGGTCCTCGCCATTAGCGATCCACTTGATGTCGATACTATCGACAGCCTCAATTTTCTTCTCCAGCGCGACCTTGAGCTCGTTTGCACTTCGCCAGAAAAAATCCGCCAGGCTCTGATCAAATATTATGGCACGGCTGAGGAAGCGGCTGACGTCCTCCAGCATAAGATTGGTGACGAAGTCGATCTTGGTCTCGAGATCGGCGATGGCACCGAGGCCGTCGCCATCGATGAAGCGGATGCACCCATCATCCGGCTGGTCTCGATGTTGATCATCGAAGCGCACAAGCTCGGTGCGAGTGATATTCATCTCGAGCCGCTCGACAAAAAGTTCCGCGTCCGTTTTCGCATTGACGGCGTTCTCCAGGAAATGCAGGCGCCACCGAAGCGTTTGCAATCCGCTATCATCAGCCGGCTCAAAATCATGACCGGCTCGATGAGTATCGCGGAAAAGCGTTTGCCGCAGGATGGACGCATTCAGGTGAAGATAAAAAAGAAACCGATTGATCTGCGCGTCTCCACCATTCCCACGAACCATGGCGAAAGCATTGTCATGCGCGTGCTCGATAAATCGAGTTTGCTCCTCGGCCTTCCCGAACTCGGCTTCCTCAGCGACGATCAGGAAAAATTCGAACGGCTGTTGCGTTCCCCCGATGGAATTTTGCTCGTGACCGGGCCGACTGGTTCGGGAAAAACGAGCACCCTTTACGCCTGCCTCAACTACATCAATAAGCCGGACCGCAAGATCATCACGGTGGAAGAACCGGTTGAATATCAGATGACCGGGATCAATCAGGTGCAGGTGAACAACGATGTCGGAATGACGTTTCCGATTGCGTTGCGCTCGATCTTGCGTCAAGCCCCGAACATCATCATGATTGGCGAAATCCGTGATTTGGAGACCGCATCGATCGCAACCAACGCCAGCCTGACGGGTCATCTGGTCTTTAGCACCCTGCACACCAACGACGCGTCTTCAGCAGTAGCGCGTCTCGTTGATATCGGCGTGCAGCCATTTTTGGTCGCGTCTTCGGTGCGCGCGATCATGGCGCAGCGTTTGGTGCGCCGATTGTGCACTCATTGCAAACATCCGGCCGACCTCAGTGAAACCGAAATGCGTGCGCTCCGGATCGAGCCATCGCAGGTGAAAGACGCGCAAGTAATGAAGGCGCCTGGTTGTGATCATTGCCGCCACACTGGCTACCGAGGCCGAATGGGAATTTTCGAGATCTTCATCATCGACGATGAAGTGCGGCACATGATCAATAAACGGACTTCAACGTTCCTGCTCCGCCAGCGCGCGAGGGAGCTAGGGATGCGCACTTTGCGCGAAGACGGCGTCCGCAAAGTTCTTTCCGGCCTGACCTCGGCCGACGAAGTGATTTCAGTAACGATTGCAGATGTAAGCTAGTTCATGAGTAACGTTGCTAACGAGAATTGGAGGGGCGAGCTCTGCGAGCCCGGTCCGAGCGGGACTGGCGGTTCCGGCGTCGCAGCGCTCCGCCCTCCAGCTTCGGTTTTGCACGCGGTAATTCGGCGAAAATGAATAGCCAGCAGGTCCTCGATCTTTTTGTCGATCAAAACGTTTTGCAAAAGACGCAGGCTGACGATGTCCTGACCGAAGCGCAACAGAACGGCAAGACCATCGTGCAAGCGATGGTCGATGGCGGATTCATGGATGAAGCCGGCTTTTATCACACCGTTGCGGATGGAATCGGCGCCGAGTTTATCGATCTAAACGATCGGGAAATTGGTCCCGAGATTGTGAAGATCGTTCCGGCCGGCCTGGCCCGTTTACATCGCGCACTGCCGGTCGAACTTGTCGACGGTACCTTGCGGGTCGCTTTGGCCGATCCACTGGAACCGCGGACCGCGGAAGATCTGCGTTTTGCGCTAGGCCGTGACATCGACGTCGTGGTCGCGCCGGTCGAACAAATCGAGGACCGGATCAGGATTTTCTACGGAAGCGACACCTCCAGCATGGAGGAAGTGCTCAAGCAACTCGGCGAAGTCGGCGAGCTGATGCAACTCCGCGAAGGCGATGGCGCGACCGGCGCGGAAGCAGAAGCCAATGCCACCCCGATCATTCGCTTTGTCGATCTGATTTTGTATCAAGCGATTCAGGACCGGGCCAGCGACATTCATTTCGAGCCATTCGAAAACGAATTCAAAATCCGTTATCGCGTCGATGGCGCGCTTTACGAAATGGCCCCGCCCCCGCGACATCTGGCACCGCCGGTAATCTCGCGCGTGAAAGTGATGGCGAGCATGAATATCGCCGAGCGCCGATTGCCACAGGACGGCCGCATCCAAAAAAATATCGCCGGCCGTAGCGTGGATCTCCGCGTCTCGACTTTGCCCACGCAATTCGGCGAGAGCGTTGTTTTGCGCGTGCTTGATCGCACTACCGTGAACCTCGATCTCGAGATGCTCGGTATGCCCAAGTATGTCGGCGATTACATTCTCGAAGTCATCGAACGGCCGAACGGAATTTTTATTGTCACCGGCCCGACTGGTTCGGGGAAAACGACGACGCTCTATTCTTGTCTGCGCAAGATCAACACGCTCGATTCCAAGTTGCTCACGGCAGAGGAGCCGGTGGAGTACGATCTGGAAGGAATCATACAGGTGCCGGTGAATGAAAACATCGGGCTGACTTTCGCGCGCGTGTTGCGAGCGTTTCTGCGGCAGGACCCGGATCGAATCATGGTGGGCGAGACTCGCGATCTGGAGACGGCGCAAATTGCGATTCAGGCGTCGCTTACCGGCCATCTCGTCTTCAGCACACTGCATACGAATGATGCGCCAGGAGCGATCACGCGTTTGATCGACATGGGGGTCGAGCCATTTCTCGTTTCTTCAACCCTCGAAGCGGTTCTCGGGCAACGATTGCTGCGTAGCATCTGTCCGAATTGCCGGACGAATTATGAGCCGAATGCAAACACCCTGGATCAACTTGGATTGAGTCGGCGTGATTTGGGTGAGAAGAAATTTTATTACGGCAAAGGTTGCGACGCGTGCAATCAGACCGGTTACAGGGGCCGCAAAGGCATTTACGAATTGATGCGAATCACCGATCCGTTGCGCGAGTTGATTAATGAGCGCGCGCCGACAGTGACGCTGAAACAAAAAGCAATCGAGCTTGGAATGATCACGCTACGTCAGGATGGATTACGCAGCGTTTTCGACGGCAACACCACGGTCGAGGAAGTGTTGAAATATACTTAGCGTAGTGCCCATTGCGTGCCCTATGTCATTCCGAACGCAGTTGAGGAATCTCTACTTATTTTGTCTTCAAATAGCATGAGATGTCTCGACTCAGCTCGACATGACAAAGTGGCATAATGGATTACGCAGCGTTTTCGACGGCAACATTACGGTCGAGGAAGTACTCAAGTACACCTAGAATTTTCGGGTTTCAGATCTCAGATTTCAGATTTAATACGTCATGGTCCACGACTTAACGGTTCACGATTCAACGACTTAACGATGCCTCATGCTCGTTAACATTGAGATCGACTTCTTGATCGTTAAATCGTTAAATAGTTAAACCGTTAAATCGGTAATTTACCCCATGCCCCGCTTCCAATACGTCGCTCTCGATGCTCGCGGCCAGGAATCTACCGGCTTAGTCGAGGCTAATTCTGCCAATGAGGCCATCGGGCATTTGCGGCAGGCGGGATATTTCCCGACCGGCGTTTATGAAGAAGGGAAAGCGCCAGCGGCCCGCAATGGAAAAGTAAAACGACCTCGCACTGGTCGAATCGCCGTTCCCGTCGTCGCGACCCCCAAGCGCAAGACCGGGATCACGCTTTTCCAGCGGCAGAAGGTGAAATCGAGAGTCCTGATGATTTTCACACGGCAGCTTGCGACCCTGATCGATTCCGGTCTCCCGTTGTTGCGCTCGCTCAACGTCCTGGCAAGACAAGAACGCGATCCTGTTCTCAAACGCGCTACTGAAGCGCTGACCGATGCGGTACAAAGCGGTAACACCTTTTCTGATTCGCTCGCGCAGCATCCGAAAATCTTTAATGAACTTTACATCAGCATGGTGAAAGCGGGCGAGCTCGGCGGTGTCCTCGAAGTCGTGCTGGGGCGATTGGCCGAGTTCCAGGAAAAGGCGCAAAAGATCAAAGGCAAAGTCCTTTCCGCCATGATTTACCCGGCGATCGTCATGACCATGGCGGTCACAATCATGGGCTTTCTTCTCGTCTTCATCGTGCCCAGATTCGAGGCAATTTTCAAAGACATGCTCGGCGACAAACCGCTGCCTGGAATCACGATCTTCGTTATTAGCATCAGCAGGTTCGCACAGAACAACTGGGTGATGCTAATCGGCGGTGTTGTTGCGCTCATTTTTGGGATCAAACTGCTGGCACGGACGCCCGGCGGTCGCAGCTTGGTCGATCAATTCAAATTGCGGCTCCCGCTTTTCGGCGATCTCATTCGCAAGACCTCGATTTCGCGTTTCGCGCGCACCTTAGGCACTCTCGTCACGAGCGGCGTTTCCATTTTGCAGGCGTTGAATATTACCCGCGATACCGCTGGCAATACCGTCATCGCCAATGCCATCTCACAGGTGCACGATCGTGTGAAGGAAGGTGAATCGATCGTGCAACCGCTCGAAACCAGCGGCGCCTTTCCCCCGATGGTTGTGAGCATGATCGATGTCGGAGAAGAAACCGGTCAGTTGCCCGATATGCTGTTGAAGATCGCAGATGTTTATGATGGCGAGGTGGACAATTCCGTTGCCGCGCTCACGTCCATCCTCGAGCCCCTCATGATTGTCTTTCTGGCGGTAGTGGTCGGAACAATCGTGATCGCCCTCTTCCTGCCTCTCATCAGCATCATCACCACCCTGCAGCAACAGACGTGACCCGATATGGCGCGAATGACGAATGACGAATGACGAATGACGAAGCACGAAGGAATGATAAAATCCGCATAACCAGAAGTAGTAGTCAGCGGTTGCGACTTCGTCATTCGGGCTTCGGCATTAATTCGTCATTCGTCATTCGGGCTTCGTCATTTCACGCCGAAGGCGCGATGACCATCATCGAGCTGTTGGTGGTCATCATAATCATTTTCATTCTGGCTGGTCTGGTTCTCTCGATTAGCAGTTATGTGCAAAACAAAGGCAAGCGTGCTCGCGCCGAAACCGAAATCGCCGCAATGTCCGCCGCCCTCGAAAGTTACAAGGCGGATAATGGAATTTACCCGGCGAACAATGCAACGAACTCGCTCGATCCTACGACAATGACAGATCCGTCGTCGTCTTCGTACGTATCAGCTTCAAATTATCTGTATATTCAACTCAGCGGTGATTCCGATGGCAATCCGACGACGACGAGTAGTTCAGACACGCGCAACTATCTTAGCGGGTCGTTAAAGCAATCTATGCTTAGTCCTAATCCTCCTGGGGCAAATACGTATTTTCACGATCCATTCCGCAACAGGAATCCTTCGTCGAGCACGCTCGTGCCATACAACAGCTATGGTTATTCGACATCGAAGAATCCGATAGCCAACCCAACGGGTTATAGCACGGCTGGTGGTTATAACCCCACATTTGATCTTTGGAGCACGGATGGAACAGGTACGAGCGGGACCCCGTCTCCCAGCCCGATTCAAAACACCTGGATCAAGAATTGGTAAGCTCGAGATCCTAAAGTCGAAGGATCCCGCCGTGGTATCTTAGGTAACTTCGACGGGATCCCTCGACTGCGCTCGGGATGACGAACAGTGCTTGCTAGCGATTATTCGCCGCTTGTGTGAACGACGATCACCACTCGTCGATTCGGTTGCTGTCGCGCAATCTCGGCTTGCTCCATCGCTGGGTCCATCACTGGCCGCGGCGCCACCAAAAACTTCGACGCGCCGTAACCGCGCGCTTGAATTTGTTCCGAATTTATCCCCATCACCCCGACCAAATAATTTTTCACGCTATCGGCGCGACGCTGGCTGAGATCAAGGTTGTATTCGTAGCTGCCAAACGCGTCCGTATAACCCTCGATTGAAAATGTCGCCCTCGGATTGCGTCGGATCAGCGTGCCGAGCTTTTGCAGTTGCTCGACCGAACTCCCCTGCAACTCCGCGCTATCATATTGAAAGAGCTGGTCATCCGGCATTCGGATTGCCGTCCCCGATCCCAACGGACCTTTCTGCGCCAGTAACGAATCGAGATCGCTAAAGCCAGCAATACGATTCTTGTTCGGTCCGGCGCTATCCGCCTGGATCTTGCTGGTAAACGTGTTCGGCCGCTTGATGTTCGTGCTTGTCGCCAATTCGGTCCCGCTCAGGGCCGGTTGCGGGCGACCCGAGACGGCCGAGTCGTTCAACAACGATTGTTCGTGAGTCGCGTTCGGATTTTTCGAAAGTGTTTGCGCGGTACTTCGCTCGATCTCGTTTAACATCGATGTCGCCGGCGCGGGGTCGACTCTTGGCTTGTCCGGCAAAACATCCTGCGTGTCATCTGGCATCGCCGTCGTCGCCTGCACCTCTTGCAACAGCGCGTCGAAGGACTTCTTCTCATCGGGCAGTTGTACGTTCGTTTTGTCCGGCTCCGGCTTCGCCGCTGGGTTAGTCTGGTCCAGGCTCGCCTTATCCAGCGCCGCTTGCGTATCAATTGGCTTCACTTTGAAGACGGGCGGCTCGCTTCTTGGAGCTAGAGCCAGGTCCGCTGGTGCGAAACGCGTTTGATAAAGATAAAGGCAGAGCAGGAGATGCAGCGCGAGCGACAACACCAACCCCAAAAACAGCCAGTTTCGCTGGCCGGTCGCGTTTAATAAAGCGTCGTTATAATCAGAATCCGGAAGCGCCATTTCTAGATAAACAAACCGGCAACGCCCGGGCCTTGTCAACCGCCTCGGGTGCGGGCAACAAATGCCCGCGCCGCGTTCCGAACTTGCTCAGCCACGTTCGCCTCGGGCGCGACAAATTTCGGCGTGAACCACGGAAATAAACCAATCAAATCGTGCGTGACCAAGATTTGCCCGTCACAATCTTTACCTGAACCAATCCCGATGGTTGGAATTTGGATTGCCTGCGAAATCATCCTCGCCGTTTCTGGTGCGACAATTTCCAGCACGACTGAAAACGCACCGGCGCTTTCCACCGCGCGCGCATCCCACAGCAGCGCTTCCGCCTGCTCATGCGTGCGACCTTTCACTTTGTACCCGCCCTCCTCGCGCACGCTTTGCGGGAGCATTCCAATGTGACCCATGAACGGGATCCCGGCCGACACGATCGCTTCGATTTGCGGAACGTGATTTACTCCACCCTCGAGTTTCACCGCTTGCGCACCTGCTTTCATAAACAAGCGCGCTGTCTCAAGGGATTCTTCAGCGGTGTCGTAAGTGTGAATCGGCATGTCCGCGACGGTTAGCGCGCGTTTCACCCCGCGGGCGACGGCGCGAGTGTGATGCAACATTTCATCCAGCGTCACCTGGGTCGTGTCTTCGTAGCCTAACACCACCATCCCGAGGGAATCACCAACCAGGATAATGTCGAGTCCGCTTTCATCGAGCAGGCGCGCGGTTGGATAATCGTAGGCAGTCAGCGCAGTGATGCGTTGTCCGTGCCGCTTCATTTCGCGAAATTTTTCCGTCGCGTTCATTGGCACGAATGAATGGAGGGTCGAACTCCGCGAGACCGCGGCCAGAGTTTCATATTACCAATTCTCGGTCAGGCGCGTAATTTTACCCTGATCCTGCAACTGCGCGAGTAGCTCGCCTACATTTTTTGTTTGTCCGGGCAAACGCAAATCCGGCGCGATATCACATAATGGTTGCAGCACGAATTTCCGTTCCGTTATTCGCGGATGCGGCAATTGCAATAGTGCATCGCCGCGGCGTTCACTGCCGAAATACAACAAATCGAGATCGATCGAGCGCGAGACATTGCGCTCATGGTTGCGTTCTCTTCCGAGGGCTTGCTCAATTTTTTGCAGCTCCTCAAGAAACGCGTCAGCCGATCTCTCGAATCCAACCTCAATAACTGCGTTGTAAAAATTTCGCGCATCCAGTTCGCAATCGACCGGCGAGGTTTCATAAACTGCTGACTGCACCGTTGGCTCCGTGATGCCATCGAGTGCCCGAATTCGATCGCGCGCATTCTGAAGATTTGCGAGCCGATCACCAAGATTAGACCCAAGTGCAATCGCGGCTCTCATGCTGAGATTGCTGTAGAGGCAGGCGTGCCGCCTGCAAATCAAAAAAGCAGCCGACACGGCTGCCACTACAGACCCAAAACGTTTCGCATGTCATAAAGCCCAGCCGGTTTTCCTACTACCCACCGCGCCGCGCGCAAGGCGCCACGCGCGAATGTTTCACGGCTGCCCGCGCGATGCGTCAACTCGACGCGCTCACCCTGTCCGGCAAAAATCACGGTGTGATCGCCCACCACGTCGCCGCCGCGCACGGAATGGATCCCAATTTCCGATTTCTCGCGCTCGCCTGATATTCCTTCGCGGCCATGGCGTAAATTTTTCGTCGGAAGCGCGCGCTGCAAAATTTCTGCCAGCGTTTTCGCCGTTCCGCTCGGCGCATCTTTCTTCATTCGATGATGCACTTCCACAATCTCCAGATCGAAATCGTCCCCGAGAATTTTTGCGGCGCGCTCGGTCAGGGCCAAGAGCGCATTGATCCCCACACTGAAGTTTGAAGCGAAGACTACGGCAATTTGTTTCGCGGCTGCGGCAATTTCATCGCGTTGTTTCGTCGAATGACCGGTCGTTCCCATCACCAGCGGCACCTTCGATTTTATGGCCGAGTCGCAAATCGAACGGCTTGCATCCGGATGACTGAAATCAATCAACACCTCCGCGCCAGCGAGCGCGATCTCATCACCGAGATCCGATTTTGCAACAATCTCCGCGTTCTCGCTTGCGGCGACGTCCGCGATCGCCTGCCCCATCCGGCCCGCCGCGCCCACAAGTGCAATACGAAGTTTAGTCATCTTCGTCTTACCTGTCGCTGTTGTAGCTGCTGCTGTCCTCAGCGGCAGGACCTGGAATTCTGCCGCCTGTTACGGCGCCAGCTACAACCTCATCAGTCGCGTTCAAATTCCTCCAGCGTCTTGCGCAGACGCGCCTGGTTTGCGGCACTCATTTCGCAAAGCGGCAATCGCACTTCCGGCGAGATTGTCCCGCGCCACGACAGCGCTGTTTTTATCGGCACCGGATTTGGCTCGATAAACAAGTCTTTGAACAACCAGTAAAGTTTGCGATGCAATCGCTCCGCCCGCTTGCTGTCGCCGTTGGTTAATGCGCTGACCAGTTCGCACATTTCGCGCGGCAATAAATTCGACGCTACACTCACGACTCCGACCGCGCCGGCCGCCATAAACGGAAGCGTCAATCCATCGTCGCCGCTCAAAACCGTGAATGCATCCGGCAAACGCACGCGCAATTCACTAACCCGATCGACGTTTCCCCCAGCT
>Ga0209474_10005241_pt1 | contig 11063 bp, 10 predicted proteins | sample GraSoiAngelo_145_FD_185902 | JGI IMG/M metagenome (GOLD analysis project Ga0209474, IMG submission 185902) | Grasslands soil microbial communities from the Angelo Coastal Reserve, California, USA - 14_1009_05_20cm (SPAdes) (version 2) | ecosystem: Environmental > Terrestrial > Soil > Grasslands... | reverse complement strand
CGGCTTGCTGCGCAGATTTTCCGACCGTGCAGATGTGTTGCGGGAGGAAGCGCCGGATTATTTATCCGATCACGATTACGAGCACGAGCACGAGGGCGAACACGAGCAGAACGAATGAAATTAACCCTGCGCGATCTTGAGGTTCGCGGGAAACGCGTCCTGGTGCGGGTCGATTTCAATGTGCCGGTAGAGGAGCGCGACGGAAAAATTGTCATTACCGATGATACCCGGATTCGTGAATCGTTACCCACGATCAATTGGCTGCGCGAGCACGGGGCGAAAACAATTTTGATGTCGCACCTTGGTCGGCCGAAAGGCAAACGGGTGGACAAGTACACGCTGCGACCGGTGGCTGATTATTTGCACACGTTGATTAACCAGCCGGTAATTTTCAGTCACGACACTATTGGCGAGGTGCCGGAGAAAATTGTCGCGCACATGAACGAAGGCGACGTGGCGTTGCTGCAAAACCTGCGTTTTCAGCCGGGCGAAGAAGCGAACGATCCAAAATTTGCCGAGGCCCTGGCCAAGCTCGGAGATCTTTACGTGAATGACGCCTTCGGCGCGGCACATCGCGCGCACGCCAGCACCGTAGGGATCACAAAGTTTATCCCGCAGGCCGCGATGGGTTTGCTGATGGAAAAAGAACTTCGCTATTTACACGAGGAACTCGATCACCCGGGTAAACCATTCGTCGTCATCATGGGCGGGGCGAAAGTGTCGGACAAAATCGGGGTGCTGAAAGCGCTAATGGAAAAGGCCGACACGATTTTGATTGGCGGCGCGATGGCAAACACGTTTTTCAAGGCGCAGGGGATTTCAATCGGCGCCAGCCGGGTGGAGGCTGACAAGGTTGATCTGGCCAACGGACTACTCGCGCTCGCGAAAAAGCGCGAGGTGAAACTGGTGTTACCTGTCGACGCCATTATTGCGCAGGAAGTTCGCGCGGGCGCACCCAGCCGCGAATCGGGCCCGCTAACGCCCGATCACGGGATTCCCGATGGCTGGCAAAATCTCGATGCCGGGCCGGACACGATTGCGCTCTTCGAAGGCGAAATCGCGATCGCAAAAACCATTTTATGGAACGGGCCGCTCGGCGTTTTTGAAATTCCCGATTTCGCCAAGGGCACTTTCGCAATCGCGCACGCGCTGGCGCGATCGAATGCGACCACAATCATCGGCGGCGGCGATTCGGTGACCGCGGTCAGGCAAGCAGGGGTGGCAGATAAAATGACGTTCATTTCTACCGGCGGCGGCGCGTCGCTCGAATTACTGGAGGGAAAGGAGTTGCCGGGAGTGGCGGCGCTGACGGACAAGGCGTAATGGAGTAATGGAGTAATGGTTTCGGCTTCGCTCATTACTCCACTACTCTCCTTTACTCCAGCACTCCATTGCAGTGTTTATGAGAAAAAAAATCGTCGCTGCTAACTGGAAGATGAACATGCTGCAGGCTGAGGCAGCCGAGTTCGTCAAAGATTTACTGCTCGAAATTGGCGACATGTCGGTGGTCGAGGTGGTGATCGTGCCGCCCTTTACCGCCATCGCCAAAGTGGTCGAATCGCTGGACAAAGCGCAGAACATCAAGGTTGGCGCGCAAAACATGCACTGGGAACATAGCGGCGCGTTCACCGGGGAAATTTCCGCCGCCTTGTTGCGCGATCTTTTCGTTCGTTACGTCGTGCTGGGTCACAGCGAACGACGCCAGATGTTTCACGAGACCGACGAAATTGTGAACCGCAAGGTGCGGGCTGCACTGGAAGCGACGCTGCGGCCGATTGTTTGCGTGGGTGAAACGCTGGAGCAGCGCGAGCGAGGCAGTGTGGAAAAGATTCTGTCGCTGCAACTGCATGGCAGTCTTGCCGGGCTTAGCAGCAAAGATCTCCACGAAACCGTCATCGCCTACGAGCCGGTCTGGGCGATCGGGACCGGCCTTAATGCCACACCCGAACAGGCGCAGGAAGCACACGCATTTATTCGTGAAACCCTTACTGAGTTGTCGGATGCGACAACAGCCGATCGCGTTCGGATTCAATATGGGGGCAGCGTGAAACCGGAAAATGCGGGCGCGCTGATGTCGCAGCCAGACATCGACGGCGCCCTGGTCGGCGGCGCCAGTCTGGATCCGCGTAGTTTTGCAAAAATTGTGCAGGCCGCCGTCGATGATGGAGCAGTGGAGTGATGGGCGCATTAGCCTCGTCATCCCGAGCGAAGTCGAGGGATCCCGCTGCGCAAGCTTTAAGGTAACTTCCGGGGTTCCCTCGGCGCTGCTCGGGATGACGTAGTAGCTGCCGCCGTCACCAGCGGCAGGTTTGCTAATTCTGCCCCGAAAGCGTTCGGGCAACTACCAGGTCATTTGTTTATCTCTAAATAAGTTCGCGCGCTGACACGGCCCGACTGCGGATCAATCCTCTCCACGCGCATTTGTTTCAGATACCAGCGGTTTTCGATTTTCTGCGCGGAAACGACTTCGAAACGTTTGATCATTTTTCCCGCGGAATCATAACCCTCCATCCGCATGAGGGCGCCATTGTCCTTGTCGACCCACAACAAAATCGAACCGTATTGCGAGTCGGTGCCGGGCGCCTGCAATTGTATTTTCCAGCAGTTGCGCGTGCGGATGAAATCGGCCCCGGTGACGCCTGCGTTCGGCCAGTAAAGAAATTTCAGCGCCAGATCTTCGTAAGTGATGGCCGTGCCGCGGATCGGCTCATTTAACTGTGTAATCTTTTCGGAACCGCTGCGTTTGATTTCATCCAGGCGTGAATCATTGGCCCCGATTCGCACCTGCAAGGTCTCGTCAGGATTATTAAAGATATACCGAACAACCGGCCCGGTTTGCACGAGATGAAACGGTACAACCTTTGCCTCCTGCCGTAGTTGCCCACGCAAATCGATCTCCTGTTGCGATTGATGCAGGCGCACGTTCGCCAGTAATTCGGTGGCATCGGGAAAACGTTGCGCCCGCGCCGCAATAGCCGGCAAAAGCAGGGCGACCACGAGAGTCGCTTGTTTCATTCGGCGTGCGCTTTTATTCTCGGTGCGCGGCGGTGTGAGTGAATGGACGAGAAAGTTTTTCATTTAATTAACGAGCAATGGACGAACTCGGGATTCGATTTGTTCATGCCACTCATTAGTTACGCTGAAATCTGGACGCCATTCTTTCTCATCGCCGCCGTCGCGCTCCTCATCTTCGGCGGTTTTCGCGGGCGCGCATTTGTCTTTTGTACCGCGCTCGCACTCGGTTTTTCCAATTTGGCGGTTGATCCGCTTAAACACGCCATCGGACGGCCGCGCCCAAAACAGATCGAAAAGGTGCGCATGATCGAGCTGGAAAAAACGCGGCCCGTTCTGCTGACCATTTTTAAGAAACCGCACCTCCGTTTTTCAAACGCAGCCGAACGCGCCCGTTCCGGCGCTTCCTTTCCCTCTGGTCATACTAACAACAACACGGTGATCGCGATTTGCTGCACGATTTTTTATCGGCGCTGGGGAAAGTTCTATTGGATCATCGCCGCGGCCGTTGCCTATTCGCGAATTTATCTCGGCGCGCATTGGCCGAGCGACGTTGTTGCTACTTTTTTTCTCGCCGCCGGGGAAACATTGCTCATTCTCGCCTTTTGCGAATTGATCTGGCAAAAAATCATCTCCCGCCGGCTTCCTGAACTCGTCGCCCGCCATCCGCGGCTAATCCCAGTTTCGGCATCGTGAAAATCGAGCGCGCGGTCTGGCTTTTTCTCCTCACGATTACGGGCCTGCGTCTGTCTTTGCTGGCCACGACCGATCTGCAATTCGACGAGGCGCATTATTGGATGTGGTCGGAGCGACTGGCGCCCGCCTATTTCAGCAAGGGTCCAGGGGTGGCTTTCGCGATCCGCGCCAGCACGATGATTTTTGGAGCGAATGAGTTCGGTGTGCGCTTTTTCAGTCCGTTACTCGGCGCCGGCACCAGTCTGCTTTTGTTTTATTTGGGGCGCCGAATGTTCAACGCACCCGCCGCACTTTGGGCGGTGATCGGATTAAATGCGACTCCGATCTTCAACCTTGGCGCGTTTCTGATGACGATCGATCCGCTTTCGCTCTTTTTCTGGGTCGCAGCCATGTTCTCGTTTTGGTGCGTGGTGGAGAAGAGCCCGGAGTTTTCCTGGCACTGGCTTCTGACCGGCATTCTTATCGGTCTCGGATTCCTGTGCAAATACACCAATGTATTTGAGCTGCTCTCGATCATCGTCATTCTCGCGCTTATGCCGAAGCTGCGGGTGGAATTTCGGCGGCCCGGTTTTTACCTCATGCTCTTAACTTTCGCGGCGTTTTGTGTGCGGCCGGTGCAATGGAACCAGGAACGGGCTTGGGCGACAGTGACGCATCTGAAGTCGCGCGGCGGCGTCAACCAGGGCGTCGGTTTTCATCCGCTGGAATTTCTCTCGTTTATCGGGGAACATTTTCTTGTCTATTCGCCACTGCTTTTTCTCGGGCTTGCCATAGGTGTAATCGCACTGTGGAAACGTTCGCAGCAGCAGCCGCGCCGGCTTTTTCTAATGTGGTTTGGCCTTCCGGTGTTCGCCTTTTACGCACTCCTCTCATTCAATAAAGCCGCCGCCCCGAACTGGGACGCGCTCGCTTTTCCCAGTTTTGCTCTGCTCGCGGTCGCTTTCTGGCAGCCGCATTTGCAGGCAAAACGGGTCTGGCGACCTCTCGCCGGTTGCGCGCTCGGCCTGGGCCTGATCATGAGCATGCTGGCTTTGGATAGCGACATGCTGCGGAGCGTCGGGATTGAAATTAAGCGACGTGACCCATCTGACAGCATGCGCGGCTGGAAAAGTGCCACTCTTGCTCTGGAAAACTTTCGCATCGAGTTCGAAAAGGAAACAGAAGAAAGATTTTTCCTCATCGCCGACGAACGCGATCGCGCCTCCGAGATCGCGTTCTATTTACACGACAAACGCAGCGAAGGGCCAGGGCATCCACCTTGTTACATTGTCGAATCCCAGGACGTGGTGAATCAATTTTCGTTCTGGCCGCGCTACGACGAATTTGTCGAACGCCCGCCCGGCAAGCCAAATCCGGAAGACCAGAGCTATACCGAAGAAGGCGGCGTCAATTTATTTACCGGACGAAGCGCTCTCTACATCCAGGACGCCGGGCGCAAAAGAATTCCGCATAATCTTCAGGCGGGTTTTTCCTGGGTCGATCGCGTCGCTAGGATCGAAGTGCGCCGTTTCGGAAGAGTGATTCGCACCTGGGACGTTTACCTTTGCCTGCATTATCGGACGCTGCCGCTATGAGCAACGTCTCGGTAGTTGTTCCGCTCTACAATGAAGAGCAGAGCGTCGCGATCTTGCAGCGCGAACTGACCGACGCGCTCACTGGGCTCGATTACGAAATCATTTTTGTAGACGATGGTTCGCAGGACGAAACCGTTGCCCGCATCGCGGTCGATCCGCGGATACGGCTTCTGCGCTTCGAGAAAAATGCGGGACAAAGCGCGGCTATTTTCGCCGGTCTCCAGGCGGTCCGCAGCGAGGTCGCGGTCTTAATCGATGGCGATTTGCAAAATGATCCGGCCGATATTCCGCGTCTGCTCGCGGAGATTTCGCGCGGCGCCGATCTGGTGTGCGGGTATCGAGCGCAGCGCAAAGACACCTTGCTGAAACGCATCACCAGTCGCGTCGCTAATTTTGTCCGCAGCCGATTCACGCGGGATGGCGTTCGCGACACCGGTTGCACTTTGAAAGCGATGCGGCGGGATTGCATTGGGGCGCTTGTTCCATTCAAGGGCATGCACCGTTTCATCCCCGCACTTGGGAAGGGGGCGGGATATCGGCTGGTTGAGATTCCGGTAAATCATCGGCCGCGTCGTTTCGGCCAAAGCAAATACGGCCTCGGGAACCGCGCGCTCCGCGCCACCATTGACATGTTTGGCGTGCGCTGGCTCCTTTCCCGCCGGCTCAATTATAAACTGCGCGACGAGTCTGCCAGGTAATCCCGCGTCGCCTCAGTAACGGTCTACTTTGATTCCGTGCCGGGCGAGTTGCGTTTGCAAACTGTCCGGGCCGACCAGGTGACCGGCTCCGACCGCGATGATTTGGACGCCTGAACCCGCTAGCAATTTCTCGATCTGCGCGCTCCACCGCGCATTCCGCTCGGCGAATATCTTCTGGTAGACCGGCTTGTCGTGTTCTTTGATATCACCGAGCAGTTCGGTCTCGATCGTTTTGGTATCGCCGTTCATCCAGGCAGCAGCAACTTTTTCCAGCATCGCCGCCCCCTTTTCCACGTCGTCGAACGTCGACTCTAGCAGGTCGAGCTGCTCGTTTTCCGAAAGGTTGGCCAGCAACCGGAATTGTTCCTCCAGCGTTTCCAGACCGACAATTTTATGTCCCTCCTTTTTCGCTTCGTCGAAAAGGGAGCGGTCTACCCCGGCGCTGGGATCGAATCCAGCCTTTACGACCGGCAATACTGCCAACGTCAGCGCGGCCAACCACGGCTTCATCGACTCGAGACCGGTCACCGGGAAATTGTATTGCGCCGCGATCTTCGCCAGCCGTTCGCGCTGCGCTGGAGTGAGTTTGTTTGAGAGCGAGTGCTCTCGGTCAAATCCATATTTCTGGATTAAGGGGAACGCTGCCAACTGATCGTCCGGATTCACAATTTCCAGCCAGAGCTCACTGCTTTGCTGCTGCGCTTTTTGCAATTTCGCGGATTCCCATTCCGTTTGCCGGCGCAACAAATGCAGGGTTCCGACCAGATAGATGGTCGAGTCGTTATCGTGAATCACCCAGATCGCGGGCTCGGCGCGCGCGGCATTACTGAAAAAGGTCCCGCTGATGATCGCGCCGCAGATGGCGGCGGATCGGATGATGGGGGCGAAATGGATCACGGATGGAGCAATTTGGTTTTTCGAGGAAGCTCCACATCTTCGCCCTTGTCCCGATCGCAGACAACTGCCTCAGCTCATTTTGCGAAGCCACCAAATGGACCTTGTCATCCTAAAGCGACACGATAAGCTTCCCGCTCCACTGGAGTCTGCATGTCGCTGGCTGAGCTTCTTTCCGCTGACCAAATTATCCCTGAAATGAAGGCGACTGAGCGCTGGGACGCCATCGTTGAGCTGATGGATTTGCTGGTCGCGCGCCGCCAAATCAAACCGGAAGATCGTGATGGAATTCTTGCATCGCTCAAACAACGCGAAGAAACGATGAGCACCGGTATCGGCTTCGGCATTGCCATTCCGCATTGCTCATCCGACCGCCTGGAAAAGGTGGTGGCGGCGTTTGGCCGTTCCAGCACCGGGATCGAATTCGACGCACTCGACAACGCGCCGGTGAAGTTTGTTGTCCTTTTCATCGTTCCCAAAAATCAGTTTCAAACGCACCTGCGCACTCTCGCCTCCATTGCAAAATTTTTAAACGATCGCAGCGTGCGCGACCAACTGGCCAACTCCAGCTCGGCCGACGAAATTCTTTCAATCTTCCGCGCGCGCGCTCAGGCGACATCCTAGCTGTTCTACTTGTCCCTTTACCCTCGCGTGGGGCGAAGGCAGGTGGATCGGCCGCTCCGCGGGCGATGCTGACCCGAGTCCTTCGGGGCAAAATTAATATCGAGGTCCGAGCCGGACTGGCACTACTGCTCGATCCACCTTCTCGCTTCGACCAGCGAAGCGGCTACAATCAAAACGCGATGGAAACATTTCAGTCGCAACTCACGCGAAACCTTTCCGAGGCGCTGGCAGCGGCCGGCTTTCCGAAGGCCGGCGAAGTAACCCCCGCGACCGATCCGCGCTTTGGCGATTACCAAAGCAACGTTGCGCTGGTCCTCGGGAAACAGCGCGGTGAAAATCCGCGCAAAATAGCTGAGACGATCGTCGCTAACCTCGACGTCACCGAAATCTCCGAGCAGCCGAGCGTTGCTGGCGCGGGCTTCATTAACTTCACACTCAAACGCGAGGCGGTTGAGACAAAAATCGCGGCGCTGCTCCGCGACGAGCGCCTTGGGGTTTCAAGAATTTCGTCGCCGAAAAAAATCGTGGTCGATTTCGGATCGCCTAACGTGGCCAAGCCGATGCATGTCGGTCACATCCGCAGCATCTTCCTGGGCGATGCCCTCGTGCGCATCGCGCAATTCCTCGGGCACGATGTTATTCGCGACAATCACATTGGCGATTGGGGAACGCAGTTCGGCATGGTGATCTGGGGCTGGAAGAATTTGCTCAATTTGGAAGCGCTGAAAGGCGATCCCATCGCCGAGCTGGTCCGCATTTACAAAGAGACCAACGAGCGCGCGACCAAAGATGAAGCCGTCCGCGAAGCCGCCCGGGCCGAACTGGTGAAATTACAGAGCGGCGATCCGGAGAATTACTCGATCTGGAAGCAGTGTGTTGATCTTTCGATGCAGGAATTTTCGAAGGCATACGAATTACTCGACATCCATTACGACATCGTTCGCGGCGAAAGTTTTTATAACGACCGGCTGCCGGCGGTAGTTGATCGTCTACTCCAATGCGGGTTGGCTGAAATCAGTGAGGGCGCGGTCTGCGTTTTCTTCCGCGATATTCCCGAGCTGGCGGATAAGCCTTGCATCATTCGCAAAAGCGACGGCGGCTACAATTACGCCACCACCGATCTAGCGACGGTGGATTACCGCATCAATGATTTGAAGGCCAATGCCATCTGGTATGTAGTGGGCGCGCCCCAGATTTTGCACTTCAAACAAATTTTCGCGATTACTCGGCGAGAAGGTTACAACGCCGATTTTCATCACGTCTCTTTTGGCAGCATCCTCGGCGCCGACCGCAAGTTGATGAAGACGCGCTCGGGCGAAAACGTACCGCTCCGCGACTTGCTTGAGGAAGGAATAACGCGCGCCCGCGCGATCATTGCGAATAAGAATCCGGAGCTAGCTGAATCAGAGCGAAATGAAATTGCCGGGATCATCGGAATTGGCGCGATCAAGTATGCCGATCTCTCGCAGTACCGGATGACCGATTACATTTTTTCCTGGGAAAAAATGTTATCGTTGCACGGAAACACCGCGCCCTATTTGCAAAACGCCTACGTCCGCATTCGCTCGATCTTCCGCAAAGCTGGAGCGACGTCTGTCTCACAGGCGCCGGTCTTGGGTGATCCGGCCGAGCTCAATCTGGCGAAACGCCTCGGCCAGTTTGCCGAGATTGTTCCGCAGGTGTTAAACGATTTTCGTCCAAATATTTTGGCCAATTATTTGTTCGAGCTGGCGAACAGCTTTCACACCTTTTACGAAGCCTGCCCGGTTTTGAAAGCGGACGAACCGGTGCGTTCATCGCGGCTGGCACTGTGCGATCTGACCGGGCGCGTCCTGCAACGTGGCTTGAAATTGCTCGGCATCGACGTGCCGGAAAAAATGTAATCGAGGTGGTCGCGCCGATACCCTGTAGAATAACTTGCCATTCTTAGCGTCAGCAGGCGACGCCTGTCCTATAATTTTGTCTGGGAGCAAAAACCCACGCGATTGCAAAGCGGGTCATGTTGAGCGAGCGAAATAATCTCTCAATTCTCTGATCGACCAACGAGAGATCGTTCGCCGTCGTTCGGGATGAGGGTTGTTGTGAACGAACACATACGCATCCCGACCGCGACTTACCGGCTGCAGTTCAACAAGAACTTCACCTACCGGCAGGCGCGCGAAATCGTTTCCTATCTCCATCATCTCGGGATCAGCGATGCTTACGCCTCGCCGTATTTCCAGGCTGGTGCCGAAAGTTTACACGGCTACGACATCACTGATCATAACAAGTTCAACGCCGCGATCGGGTCGCGGGAAGATTACGATGCATGGGTCGCTGAGCTGCATGCGCACGGCATGGGACAAATTGCCGATTTCGTCCCTAACCACATGGGGATTAACGATCCGCAAAACGTCTGGTGGCAGGACGTGTTGGAAAATGGCCCAAGCTCGCTTTACGCGCCCTATTTCGATATCGATTGGCGCCCGCTCAAGACCGATCTGCACGATAAAGTGCTGCTTCCGATTCTAGGCGATCAATACGGCCATGTGCTTGAACGCGGCGAGCTCCGGATCCGTTTCGATGGCGGCTCCTTTTCGCTCGCTTATTTCAATCACGTTTTCCCAATCGCCCCCGGCACCTACCGCTACATCCTGCAATTGGCACTGGAAAATCTGGCCGAGTTTCGCGACGAAGATTTTTATGCGGAATTTCAGAGCATTCTGACCGCACTCGAATATCTGCCGCGGCGGACCGAGACCAACCCCGAACGAATCAAGGAGCGCGCCCGTGAAAAGGAAATAATTAAGAAACGCCTGGAACGGCGTTGTGCTGAAGCGCCCCAGGTGCAGCGGGCGATTGAGAAGGCGGTCGAGACGATTAACGGGCACGTCGGCGACCCGCGCAGCTTCGATCGGCTTGATGAATTGCTGAATGCGCAATCCTATCGCCTCGCTTTCTGGCGTGTGGCGGCAGAGGAAATCAATTATCGGCGATTTTTTGACGTCAACGATCTGGCCGCGATCCGGGTGGAATTGGCGGAAGTTTTCGACGCCGCTCACAAACTACTTTTCGAGCTGGTCGGGAGCGGCGCTGTCACTGGTCTGCGGATCGATCACCCTGACGGCCTGTATCTGCCGCTGGAATATTTCGAGAAGCTGCAATCGCGCTGCGCCAAGGCCTTGCGCGTTCCATTACCAAAGGATGGGCGCGCGATTTATCTGATCGTCGAAAAAATTCTGACCGGCGAGGAACAGTTGCCGAAAAATTGGCCAGTCCACGGCACGACCGGTTACGATTTTGCTAATCAAGTCGCGGGAGTGCTGGTCGATCACAACGCGGAAGGCGCTATCACCAAAATCTTCAAGCGATTCATTGGTCACTCCCTCCATTTCGGCCATCTCGTTTATGCGAAGAAGCGATTGGTTATGCGCATTTCGCTGGCAAATGAAGTTAACGTTCTCGGTACCATGGTTGATCGGTTGTCGGAACAGAACCGCTGGTTTCGTGATTATACTTTGGAAGCACTGGCGCGCGCGGTGCGCGAAACGATTGCCTGTTTCCCCGTCTATCGCACTTATCTCGA
>Ga0209474_10005240_pt1 | contig 11063 bp, 7 predicted proteins | sample GraSoiAngelo_145_FD_185902 | JGI IMG/M metagenome (GOLD analysis project Ga0209474, IMG submission 185902) | Grasslands soil microbial communities from the Angelo Coastal Reserve, California, USA - 14_1009_05_20cm (SPAdes) (version 2) | ecosystem: Environmental > Terrestrial > Soil > Grasslands ... | reverse complement strand
AAGAAATGCCCCGAAAAACCGCGCGCCTCGAGGAGATCCGCCGCCGTCATCGCGCTGATCCCACCGTCGTCGAACGTGATCACAGGGTCGGGCAGGTCAAGCGGGTCGGGCAGGTCGGGCAGGTCGGGCGCCTCGGGCGGGGAAGGCGTGGCGGCTCGAATGGCGTCCAAGTGCGCGGCGAATTGCTGCGGCGTCACTTTGTAGAGCGCGGCGTCGCGGCCCGGGAATCCGCTCGTGTCCTCGGCGCCGGCCGCCACGACGTCGTGATACATGAGAGCGGTCATCGGAAAAAGTTAAAAGTTAAAAGTTAAAAGTTAAAAGTTGAAAGTCCAGAAATCAGGGAGTCAGAAACATGAAGTTCGAACTCAGAATGTGACGTCCTTCTTTCATCTTGTCCTTCACGTTTAGACTTTTGCTCCTTCACTTTTCACTTTTAACTTTTCGCTTTTGACTTCCGTGGTCGAGCGAGCGTGGATCTTGATCAGCGAGCTCAACCACGGCTGGCCCCACGCGGCCGATCGGCGTCCGCTGGTGTCGATCGGCGGCGCCGTGCCCGCTTCAATCGCCAGCAGCATGTCGCGGATCGCGTCGAGCTGCTCGGTGACGACGCGGTGCTGCGTGACGACGTGCGATTCGCGGGCGTCGGCGGCGACGCGGAAGTACCCGAAGACCGGCCCCGTGTCGACGCCCTTGTCGATGCGCAAGAGCGTCATGCCGACGTTGCCGTCATCGCCCGACGCCTTCGCCCAGAAACAGCCGTGGGCGTTGCGATACTCGGGGCAGATGCCCGGGTGCATCACGAACGTGCCGAGCCGCGGAATCGAGAAGACACGCTCGGCGAGCAGCGTCTTGCAGCGCGCGACGACGAGATCCGGACGCTGCGCGCGGACGAACGCTTCGGCCTCTTTCGAGTTCGGCGACGAGACGATCAGCTCCGGCGCATCCGGCCGCTGCGGATAGGCGGCGCGCAGCCGCTCGAGCTCGCGCCGCTCCCACGCGCGATCGGCCGCCGCCTGCGCCACCACGTAGTACGCGCGGAACGCGAGCACGTCGAGAAACCGCCAGAGGCCGACGCGCTCGATCTCGCGCACGATCCGCTTGCGCAGCCGGCCGCGCGGCTCGCGAATCACCACGACGCCGGCCAACGTCGAAAAGGATCCGAACCAGCGCGCGAGCCCCTCGCGATCGAGATCCGCGCCCTCGTGGCAGATGAGGAGTGTGCGCACGCGGCCTCTACCAGCAGATGCCGCGATACTCGGCCTGCAGGAGCGATCCGTAAATCGGCAGCCGCACGAGATCGATGACGATCTGATCCTTGCGCGTCTTCGTCAGCGCGTCGCTGAACTCCGGCGACTGGTTGCCGACGACGATCACCTCGGAGCCATCGATGACCTCGTCGATCGTGTTGCAGAGCAGCGACGAGAGGTGAGGAATCTGCTTTTCGATGTACTCCTTGTTCGCGCCGACCAGCTTCGCGAGCGACACATTCCTGTCGTAGATCTTCAGCGACACGCCTTTGCCGAGCAGCGCCTCGGCGAGAATCACGATGGGGCTCTCGCGCAGGTCGTCGGTGCCCGCCTTGAAGCTGAAGCCGAGGAGGCCGACGCGCTTGCGGCCCGTGTCGAGCACCTGATCGAGCGCGTTCTGGATCTGCTGCTTGTTGCTCGGGAGAATCTGCGCGATGACCGGCAGCTCGACGTCGAGCTCCTTCGCTCGGTACTGCAGCGCGCGCACGTCCTTCGGCAGGCACGAGCCGCCGAACGCGAACCCCGGCTTCAGGTAGTACGACGAGAGGTTGAGCTTCTCGTCGCGGCAGAAGATGTCCATCACCTCGTGGCTGTCGACGCCGAGCTTCTTGCACACGTTGCCAATCTCGTTCGCGAAGACGACCTTCAGCGCGTGCCACGTGTTGCTGGTGTACTTCATCATCTCGGCGACGCGGATGCTGGTGCTCACGAGCGGCGCGTCGATCGCCTGATACAGCGCGATCGTGCCGCTCGCGTCGGCTGCGTGGTTGTGGCCGACGAGCGTGAGCGGCGGCTTGCGGAAGTCCTTCAGCGCCGTCCCCTCGCGGAGAAACTCCGGGTTCACCGAGACGCCGAAGCCGTCGCCGTACTTCTTGCCCGACGTCCGCTCGAGCGCCGGGATGACGACGCCGTGCGTCGTGCCGGGCAGGACGGTGCTGCGCACCACGACGACGTGATAGGTCGACTTGCCCGCGAGCGCCGCGCCGACCTCCTCGCTGACGCGCTCGAGATACGTGAGGTCGAGGCTGCCGTTCTTCCGGCTCGGCGTGCCGACGCACAGCAGCGACACCTCCGTGTCGGCGATCGCCTCCGCGGTGTTCGTCGTCGCGCGCAGCCGGCCTTCGGCGGCGTTGCGCGCGAGCAGATCGTCGAGGCCCGGCTCGACGATCGGACTGCGGCCCGCGTTGATCGCCGCGACCTTCTCGGCGTTCACGTCGACGCCGATCACGTCGTGCCCGTCGGCGGCGAACGATCCCGCGGACACGCTGCCCACATATCCCAGACCAAAAACGGAAACTCTCATGTCGCCCTCGAGGGCCGCCCCGCAGGCCGGTCCTCCAAATGAAGTTCTCCCTACAGGCCCGCTCCCACGGATGCGCGCAGCCGCGCGCCTTCGCGGACCTCCGACGCCGACGCGCGCGCCATCCTCAGGAGCGCGTCTTCCAATTGCCCTGCCACCGCCGACCAGTCGTAGCGCTCGAGGACCAGCGCGCGCGCCGACGCTTCGAGCGCGCCGCGCGTCGCCGGATCGCGCATCAGCCGGAGGATCGCGTCCGCGAACCCGCGCGGATCATCGGCCAGCACGACGTGCGTGCCGTCGACCACCGGCAGCCCTTCGGCGCCCACCGTCGTCGAGACGACGGCCTTGCCCATCGCCATCGCCTCGAAGATCTTCAGCCGCGTCCCGCCGCCGATCCGCAGCGGCACGACGTACACCGCCGCGTCGCGCACGAACGGCCGCACGTCGTCCACGCGGCCAGTGACGCGGACGCCGGCGTGGTCGTCGGCCAAGCGCTTCACGGCCGGCGTCGGCGCGCGGCCGACGATCGTGAGCGTCGTGTCCGGCGCCTCGGCGCGGACGAGCGGCAACACGTCGCGGCAGAAGAACTGCATCGCGTCTTCGTTCGGCAGCCAGTCCATCGAGCCGGTGAACACGAGATGTGTATTGCGGATTGCGGATTGCGGATTGCGGGATTGCGGATTGCGTGATTGGGGCGTGAAGTAATCCGTGTCGACGCCGGTCTGGACGACGTGAACCGGCTGCTTCACGGCGCCGGGGTAAAGGCGCGTGAATGTCTGGCCGTCGACAGCGGACACGGCGAGCACGCCGTCGAAGCGGGCGAGCGTGCGTCCTTCGTAGCGGAGCATGCGGCGGTACTGCGCGCCGTAGAGCATGCGGCCGAGCCATCCGCTCTTCGTCTCGGCATGGCGCCGCCAGATCTCCGACTCGACGTTGTGCGTGAAGATCACTGCGGGGCAGGGCAGCCTTTTCGGCAGGTTCACCGCCGGAAACAGGAAGTCGCACACGATCACATCGAACGGCCGCTCGGCGACGAGCGCCTCGACGCGCTGTCTGAAGGCGCGCGAGCGGTACTTGCCGACCGCGTACGGCAGCGGATCGATCACGTGCATCGCCGCGTCGGCGTAGAAGCGGAGCGTCCCCTTCGCCGGCTCGCTGCGGGCGATCGTCTCGACGCGCGCGGCAACTTCGCGCATGCCGTCGACGTCGGACGCCGGCGTGTCCGGCTCCGCGAACGCGAGATAAGTAATCTCGTGGCGCCGCGCCAGGTGGCGCATCAGGTGCCACGTGCGCAGCTTTCCGCCCTTGTCAAGCGGCAGCAGCAGATCCGACTTCAGCCACAGTATCCGCATGGGGTAGCGTCTGCACTCCTTCGTGGTCGATGAACGTGCGGTGCCAGAGCTCGAGGTTGAGCAGCATCCACAGGCGATCGCCGCCGTCGGTACGCCCCGTCCGGTGATCGCGCAGGAGACGATCGACCGCCACCGGGTCGATGAGGCCGCGCTCGCGCGATCGCCGATCGAGCAGCACTTCGCGGACGACGCCGTTCCACGCGCCGCGCGTCCAGCCGGCGAACGGCACGGGGAAGCCCATCTTCGGCCGGCTCAAAATCGATTCCGGCAGCAGTCCCTTCATCGCCTCCCGCAGCACGCGCTTGGTCGTCCAGCCTTGCAGCTTCCACTCGTCGGGCAGCGCCGCGGCGTACTCGACGAGCTTGTGATCGAGGAACGGCACGCGGCTCTCGATTGAGGTCGCCATGCTCATCTGGTCCTGCTTCATGAGCAGCTCGACGAGATACGTCTTGATGTCGGCGTAGAGGAGCCGATCGAGGAGCGTGCTCGTCCCGGTCGGCATGTTGAAGTAGCCGACCGACGGGCCGTACGCGTTGCGCCGCGTCGCGAGATCGCGCAGCCCGGGCGCGAGCAGCCTCCGCTGATCGGCGAGGCGGATCGACGCGAAGTTGTCGAAGAACATCGCCTCGGGCGAGCGGTCCATCGCGAGGAACGATCGCGTCGCGTAGCGCGCGAGCCGGCGCGGCAGCCGCGGCACGACGCCCTGCGCGATCGATCGGCGCAGCGCCGGCGGCATCACGCGCTCGTACACCGTGCCGGCGCGCCAGTTGAACGCGACGCGTGGGTACTTGCCGTAGCCGGCGAGCAGCTCGTCGCTCCCTTCTCCGGTGAGGACGACGGTGACGTGCTCGCGCGCGAGCTTCGACACGAAGTACAGCGGCACGCTCGACGTGTGCGCGATCGGCTCGTCCTCGTGCCACACCAGCTTCGGAAGCGCGCCGAAGAAGTCGCGGTCGTCGATGACGATCTCGTGCGAGTCGGCGCGGATCGCGCGCGCGACCTCGCGGGCGTACTCCAGCTCGTTGAACGCGCGGTCCTTGAACGCGACCGAGAAGGTCTGCAGCGGGCGATCGATCATGCGCGCCATGATCGCGGCGATCGCGCTGCTGTCGATGCCACCCGAGAGGAACATGCCGAGCGGAACGTCCGACATCAACCGCAGGCGGACCGACTCCTCGAGCAGCTCGCGGAATCGTGGAACCACGTCATGGCTGATGGCTGATCGCTGATGGCTGACGGCAGATGGCTGATCCTCACGTTGCGGCAGATCCCAATACTGCCGAATCGTGATCTCGCCGCGCTCGAAGACGAGCAGGTGGCCCGGCAGCAGCTTGTGGATCCCCTTGAAGAGCGTGTCGCTGCCCGAGGTGTAGCGCGTGCTCAGCACCTCCGGCAGCACGTCGTAATTCGCCTCGGCCTGCACGAGATCGCTCGCAAGGATGGCTTTGATCTCCGACGCGAAGAGCAGCGCCTCGCGCGTCTTCGTCCAGTAGAGCGGCTTGATGCCGAGCCGATCGCGAACGAGCAGCAGCCGCTTGCGCGGCGCGTCCCACAACGCGAACGCGAACATGCCGCGGAAGCGCTCGACGCACGCGTCGCCCCACTGCTCGTAGGCATGGACGATGGTCTCGGTGTCGGACTTCGTGCGATACCGGTGGCCGTGCGCCTCGAGCTCCGAGCGGATCGACGCGTGGTTGTAGATCTCGCCGTTGAAGGTCACCCAGATGCTGCCGTCCTCGTTCGACAACGGCTGCTGGCCGGTGCTCAGATCGACGATGCTGAGGCGCCGGTGCGCCAGCGCGGCGGCGTCGTCCCAGTGCAGCCCCGCGTCGTCCGGCCCGCGGTGCGTGATGATGTCGCGCATGCGGACCGCGCGCATCGGCGCGTCGTCACGCAGCTTGTCGACCGCGACGATTCCTGCAATGCCGCACATCGTTACGCCGCCTCCAGCGCGGACGGCCGCCGCTGCGTGTCCGGCGCCTGCGCCCTGCCGTCGACGAACTGTCTGAACCAGAGCTCGAGCATCACCAGGCTCCAGAGCCGGTGACGATGATCGCGGGCGCCGTCGCGGTGCTCGGCCCACAGCGCCGCGACCGCGCGATCGTTGAACACGCCGCGGTCGCGCAGGCGGCCGTCGCCGAGCAGCCCGTCGACCATCGGCGCCAGCGGACCGCGCAGCCACTCGCCGATCGGCGCCTCGAAGCCGTGCTTCGGCCGATCGACGATCGATTTCGGGATCCGCCGCTCGAGCAGCCGGCGCAGGAGGTGCTTGCCGCGCCCGTTCTTCAGCTTCAGCGACGAGGGCACGGTGGCCGCAAACTCGAGCAGCTTGTGATCGAGCAGAGGCTCGCGCGATTCGAGCGACACCGCCATGCTCATCTTGTCGACCTTCGTCATGATGTCGTCGACCAGATACGTCTTCACGTCGACGTAGAGCGCGCGATCGATCGGATCGGGCGAGGGACACGAGTCGTACGCCAGGCGGAAGCCGGCGAATGGATCGGCATCGCGCACCTCTCGCGCGAAGTCGGCCGCGTAGAGCGATCCGCGAACGCCGCCCTCGAACAACCCGTAGGCGTGCTTCCGCGCGCACGCCTCGGCGGGCGAGAGCGCGAGATGGCGCAGCGATCGCGTCCCCTTGACGCCGATCGGCAGCCGCGCCGCCACGCGCCCGGCGATCCGGCCGCCGGTCGGCCCGAGCCACTGCCGCGCCGCCGTCTCCCACTGTTCGACGCGGTGGCGCGCGTAGCCCGCCCAGAGCTCATCGCCGCCGTCGCCCGACAACGCGACGGTGACGTGCTCGCGCGCCGCCTTCGACACGTAGTAGGTCGGCACCGCCGACGAATCGGCGAACGGCTCGTCGAGATGCCACGCGAGCTTCGGCAGCAGATCCGCGACGTCGGGCTTCACGATCTTCTCGTGCTGCCGCACGCCGAGATGCCGCGCCACGGTGCGCGCGTGCTCGAGCTCGTTGAACGCGTGCTCGTCGAAGCCGACCGACGTCGTCACGACGCGGTCGGCGCCGCACGCATCGGCCATCGCGGCGACGACGGCGGTCGAGTCGATGCCGCCCGAGAGGAACGCGCCGAGCGGCACGTCGCTGATGAGACGCAGCCGCACCGATTCGGCGACGAGCGCCTCGAGCTGCTCGAGATACTGATCCTCGCGCGCGGGATCGCCGTCGCCGGTGAACGGCAGATCCCAGTAGCGGCGCACCGACACGCGGCCGCGCTCGGCCACCAGCAGATGCGCCGCCGGCAGCTTGAAGATCCCCGAGTACATCGTCTGCGGCGACGGCACGTACTGAAGCGCGAGGTAGGCGTCGAGCGCTTCGGGGCTCCAGCCGCGCGGCACGTCGGGATCCTCGAGCAGCGCCTTGATCTCGGAGCCGAAGGTGACGCCCGCCGCGGTCGCGCTGTAATAGAGCGGTTTGACGCCGAGCCGATCGCGGACGAGGAGCAGCCGGCGCTTCGGCTCGTCCCACAGCGCGAAGGCGAACATGCCGCGGAAGCGATCGACCGCGCGGTCGCCCCACTGCTCGTACGCGTGCACGATCACCTCGGTGTCCGAGTGCGTCCGGAACCAGTGGCCGTGCGCCTCGAGCTCGGCGCGGATCTCGGCGAAGTTGTAGACCTCGCCGTTGAAGACGATCCAGATCGTGCCGTTCTCGTTCGCCAGCGGCTGATCGCCGGTCGAAAGGTCGATGATGCTGAGACGACGGTGGCCGAGGCCGATGCCCTCGCCGACGTAGAACCCGTCGGCGTCGGGGCCGCGGTGCGCGATGACGCTCGTCATCGCGGAGAGGCGTTCACGATCGATCGGATTTGCAGAGTCGAAATTGAATTTGCCGGCGATGCCGCACATGTCAGGAAGCCGCCCATTGGGGTTGGTCCGCGGCGACGACGCCGCGGCGCGTGAGCTCGGACGAATAGATGGAATCGAACGCCGCAACCATGCGATCGAAGGAGTAGCGCGCCCGCGCGGCGTCGCGCGCGGCGGCGCCGAGACGCGCCGCGAGGATCGGATCGGCCATCAGCGCGGCGATGCGCTCCGCCAGCGGCTGCGCCTCGCCGGCCGGCGCGAGCAGGCCCGTGCAGCCGTCGTCGACGAGCTCGAGAATCCCGCCGACGCCGGACGCGACGACCGGCAGGCCGGCGGCCATCGCTTCGAGCACGGCGTTGGGAAACGCTTCCGATCGCGACGGCAGCACGAAGAGGTCGGCATCCGCCAGCCGCGCCGGAACGTCGTCGCGATGGCCGAGGAAGGTGAACGCGTGCAGGACGCCCCGCTGCTCCGCGCGCGCGAGCAGCGGCTCGAGCTCCGGGCCGCCGCCGACGATCTCGAACGCGGCGTCGGGGAAGCGGCGCAGGACGTCGACGGCTGCGTCGATCAGCACGTCGTGCCCCTTTTCGCGGCGCAGGTTTGCGACGACGACCACTTTGCGAAGCCGCGGCCGGGGCTGGTGATCGCGCACGCGATCGAAGTCCACGCCGTTCGGCACGATGGCGATCTTGCGCGCGGGCACGCGCTCGGCCCGCAGCCGGGCCGCGGCCGCGCGCGAATTCGCGACGACCGTGTGGGCGAACGCGTAGGCCGCGCGCTGCATGGCGATCTGCGCGCCGCTCTTGTCGGGATTGATCTCGCGGCGGTTGCCGATGCGCACCGGCACGCCCGCGAGCGCCGCGCCGGGAAGGCCGAAGATGTTCGAGTAGAGCTCGGTCGTGTGGATGATCGCCATCTGATTGGCGCGGCACCAGCGCGCGAAGGCGGCGATATGGCGCGCCGTGCGCGCGCTCTTGAACGAGCGCACCGGGAATTCGGCGACCGACGCCGCTACCTCAGCCGCCCGCGGAAACCAGGCGCCTTTGCCCTCGAAGCAGGCGACGTGCACCGTCCAGCGCGCGCGATCCAGACGGCGAACCAGCTCGATCATCTGGCGCTCGGTGCCGCCAGGCTCGAAGCTCGTCATCACGATCGCGATCGGGAGCGGGGCCGTATGCGCCACGGCCCCAATCTGAGCAAGGCAGGTGCCACTGAAATGCAGGAAAAGCCGCTCGCAGTTCCGTCAGCGCGACTGTACGGCTCTGGCCGACGGAAACGCCGGTGTAGAGAGTGGAAAAGAATTGACGTACTGCTGATGCCAGCGCTCGAACACGACGAGCTGCCACAGGCGCAGCGTGTGGTCGCGCTTGCCCGAGAGATGCTCGTCGACGATCTGCCGGACGAACGCCGGCTGGAAGTAGCCGCGCTGGAGGCTGGCGGGCGAGAGCAGCGTGTCGGCGAACAGCTCGCGCAGGTTGCCGCGGAACCAGACGCCGAGGGGCACGCCGAATCCCTGCTTGCGCCGATCGAGAATCTCGCGCGGCAGCAGCGTCGCCGCCACTTCCTTCAGCACGTGCTTGCGCCGGCCGTTCTTTATCTTCATCGCCGCCGGCAGCGAGGCCGCAAGCGCCATCACCTCGTTGTCGAGCAGCGGCACTCGCGACTCGATCGAGTGCGCCATGCTCATGCGATCGACTTTCGTGAGCACGTCTTCCGGCAGGTAGGTTTCGGCGTCGAACCGCATCATCTGGCTCGGCCACGGCAGGCCGGCGAACCGCTCGAAGTGGCGCGCGAGCCGCGTCTCGGGATCCGGTCCCTCGAGCTGCCGCCGGAGGTCGGAGGTGAGCAGCGCCGGTTTTTCGTCCGCGCCGAAGAAGCGGATGGCGTCGAGGTAGCGTCCCTGCTCGTCGCGGCCGACGTGGCGGAGGAAGTTCTTGCCGCGCGCGCCGTGCGGCAGCTGCGCCGCCGCGATCGCCGCGACGCGCCGTAGCGCGCGCGGGCTGTAGCGGTCGAACGCGACGACGCGCGGGTGCGGCACGTAGCGGTCGTAGCCGCCGAACAGCTCGTCGCCGCCGTCGCCCGACAGCACCACCGTCACGTGCCGGCGCGCCATCTCGGACACGTACCACGTCGGGATCGCGGAGGAGTCGGCGAACGGCTCGTCGAAGTGCGAGACGAGCGCGTCGAGGATCTGAACGGCATCGGGCTTGACGACGAACTCGTGATGATCGGTGCCGAAGTGCTGCGCGACACGGCGCGCGTGTTCGAGCTCATCGAAGGCGGGCTCGTCGAAGCCGATCGAGAACGTCTTGACGCGTGCGCCGGAGGTCTCCGACATCAATCCGACGACGAGGCTCGAGTCGATGCCGCCCGAGAGGAACGCGCCGAGCGGCACGTCGCTGAGCAGGTGGCACTTCACGGCGTCGGCCAGCACGGCCCGCAGCTGGCGCACCGCATCGGCTTCGCTGCCGTGAAAATCCTCGGCCGCCGGCATCTGCCAGTAGCGCTCGATCGACACGCGGCCGTCCTGCCACGTCAGCAGATGGCCCGGCGGCAGCTTCCGCACGCTTTTGAAGATCGATCCGTCGCGCGGCGTGTAGAGGAACGACAGGTAGTGATCGAGCGCGTCGAGATCGACATCACGCGGCAGATCGGGCGCCTCGAGCAGCGACTTCAGCTCAGAGCCGAAGTACAGCCGGCCGTTCACGGCCGCGTAATGCATCGGCTTGATCCCGATGCGATCGCGCGCGACGAGCAGCGACTTCGTGCGCGTGTCCCAGATCGCGAGGCCGAACATGCCGCGCAGCCGCGCGATGGCGCGTGTGCCCCACTGCTCGTACGCATGCACGATGGCTTCGGTGTCGGTCGACGTGTAGAAGTGGTGGCCCGCCGCCTCGAGCTCGCGGCGCAGCTCGGGGAAGTTGTAGATCTCGCCGTTGAACACGATCCAGATCGTGCGGTCTTCGTTGTGAATTGGCTGATGGCCGGTCGACAGATCGATGATGCTCAGCCGCCGCATCCCCAGCGCGACGCCTTCGTCCACCCACACCCCCTCGTCATCGGGGCCGCGGTGGCGGATGACCTCGCACATCCGGTGCACGAGCGCGCGGCTCTCGTCGGGAGCGAGCGGGGAAGTGGTCTCAGCCGATTCGACGAATCCTGCAATCCCGCACATATCGAACTTCCTCGGTTCTGTCTGCGAAGCTTTCAGCCTCGCCACGCGCCACGGCGACCCTGAAAGGGTCGCCCTACACTGAAAGGGCGACTGTAGGGCGAGGCTTTCAGCCTCGCCACAGGCGACCCTGAAAGGGTCGCCCTACACGGAAAGGGTCGCCCTACACG
>Ga0209474_10005239_pt1 | contig 11063 bp, 9 predicted proteins | sample GraSoiAngelo_145_FD_185902 | JGI IMG/M metagenome (GOLD analysis project Ga0209474, IMG submission 185902) | Grasslands soil microbial communities from the Angelo Coastal Reserve, California, USA - 14_1009_05_20cm (SPAdes) (version 2) | ecosystem: Environmental > Terrestrial > Soil > Grasslands ... | reverse complement strand
TTGACGCTCGCGTCGGCGCCCTGCTCCGTCTGCCACGATCCGCACGGCATCGACTCCGCGCAGGGCAACACCACGAACAACGCTCACCTGATCAACTTCGACACGCGCTTCGTCACGCCCAACAGCAGCGGTCTTCTGCGGTACGAATCGACGGGACAGGGGCACGGGCGCTGCTACCTGTCGTGCCACGGGATGCAGCACAACCCGCTAACGTACTGAATTAGGAATTTGGAATGTGGAATTTGGAATTCGTGATTACGGCGTGACAGCGTGACGACGAATTCCAAATTCCAAATTCCTTGATTCTTAATTCTTGATTATGCCGTTCACGATCCGCTCCGCTTCCGCTTGCGTGTAGTTGCCGGTGATCATCGCCGACGCGCCGATCGGCGCCCGAACGACCGGCGCCATGACGACGTTGCCGTCGATCAGGATCGCGGCCGGCCTGCCGATGTGCGCGGCGGTGGCGTGGCGCATCTTCTCGGCGCCTTCCGGCGTGAACTCGACGGCGATGGCGAAGCTCGACGGCCGGTCGCCTTCGACCACGTGCGCTCGGGCGATATCGTCGTTGGTCACGACGACCTCGCGGTGCAGGTACACCACGTTGCCCGATGCCTCGACTCCCGCTTCGAGGAGACCCGGCGCCGCCTGCGTCTCGGCGAGGCGCACTTCGAACCGAACCGCCGCGTGCAGCGTCGCGCCGCCGTGCCAGAACTGCGGCGCGGCGGCGGCGATCCCGATGGCGATCGCCGCGGCGGCCGCGATCCACAGCGCGCGCCTGCGCGGCTGTTGCACACGCATGGCCGCATCGGCGGACGCCACGATCGTGCGACGAAGCCGATCGCGCTCGGCCTCTTTCGACGTCACTTCCGCGCGAAGCGGATCGGCCTCGCGCAGCAGGTCTCCCACGGATTTCATCGCGGCTCCTCCATCTGCGGCGCGAGCACTCGCGCCAGATCGCGTCGGCCGGCCGCCAGATGCCAGCGGACGGTGATCGCGCTGACGCCGAGCAGCGACGCGATCGCGGCGCTGGTCAGGCCCTCGATCTCGTGCATCACGACGACGGCGCGGCGGCGGGGCGGCAGCGCGTCGAGCGCGCGCCAGACGATCGTGCGCGCCACGAGCGCGGCCTCGTGATCGCGCGCCGCTCGAACCGGCGGCTCCGCGGCGGCGCCGTGGCGCTTCCGAACGGCCGCCCTGCGCCACTGGTCGCGGCCGATGTTGATCAGCACGCGGACCAGCCACGCTTCCTCGTTGGCGTGTCCCTGCGGCACCGACTGCGGCACGCGAGCGGCGCGCAGAAACGTGTCCTGCACCAGGTCCCGCGCGGCGTCGGCGTCCGCCGCCATGCGCCGCGCCAGCGTGTAGAGCCGGTCGTGGTGCGCGTCGAAGAGCGCGGCAAGCCGCTCCGCCGGGCTATCGGGCAGCGCGGCCGGAAGGACGGTGGCCATTGGCGCTCCGTTCATACCCGATCAAACGCGCGGCGCGCCAGTTTTGTTGGGCCGCGCCGCCGGAACTCCACGCCCCGGGCGTTCGTCCGACCCTGTAGGTGCGTTTGGTGAGTATGGCGTTCATGAAACGGCGATCGTCGGAACCCGGCGACGGCGGCCGCCCGGAACCGCTGGGCGGCGGCGGCGCGCTCGACGGCCGGTGGAGCGACATGCAGCACGCGCTCGCCCGCTGCCGGCGATCGCTCCGGCTCTCGCGGCGGCGCGCGCGCCGCGGGCCGCCGGGCCGCCGGGCCGCCGCCGATAGACGTCGGACACGGACCTCGACCGTTCGCTCGAAGCGGTCGGCGGTCGGCAGTATCATGCGCCCACGATGCGCACCGCCGCTCCTCTCGCAATCGCCGTCGTCCTCGGCTGCGCTCCGGCGCTCGGCGCTCAGGACCTTCCGCGCGGCACCATCGTCGACGACGTGAAGTGCGCGGCGGAGCCGGCGCAGAGCTATGCGCTCTATCTGCCGTCGAACTATTCTCGCGACCGCGGATGGAGCGTGCTGATCGCGTTCCACCCGGCCGCCCGCGGCCGCGCGATGGTCGAGAAATACCAGGCCGCCGCCGAACAGTACGGCTACATCGTCGCCGGATCGAACACGTCGCGGAACGGACCGGTCTCGGTGTCGGCGGCGAGCGTGCGCGCGATGTCGATCGACCTCGGCCAGCGATTCGCCATCGACGCCGATCGCGTCTACCTCGCCGGGATGTCAGGAGGCGCGCGCGTCGCGCTGCAGATCGCGCTCGGCAGCAACAACATCGCCGGCGTGATCGCGTCGAGCGCCGGATATCCCGACAGCAAGCCGCGGTCGTCGGTGCCATTCGCCGTCTTCGGCACGGCGGGCACCGACGACTTCAACTACCTCGAGATGCGCCAGCTCGATCGCAAGCTGACGTCGCCGCACCATCTGGTGATCTTCGCCGGCGGGCACACGCTGCCGCCGGACGCGGTCGCGCTCGAAGCGATCGAATGGATGGAGCTGCAGGCGATGAAGGCCGGACGCCGCCCGAAAGACGATGCGCTGATCGAACGGCTGCTCGACACGCGGCGGCGGCGCATCGCGGAGTCGTCGGATCGCGCGGCGACGGTGCATCTCGTCGAGGCGCTCGCGCAGGATTTCAAAGGGCTGCGCGACGTCGAGGCCGATGCGGGGCGGGCCAGAGAGCTCTCGCGGCAGCCCGAGGCGAAGAAAGCGCTCGCGCGCGAACGCGCCGACGAGGATGCGGAGATCCGGACGGTCGGCGGGATCTTCGACCTCGAGGCCGGACTACGTGACGAGAGCCGGCGCGACGCGAGCCTGATGCGCCTGCGTCAGCAGCTGCTGCGCTACGCGCAGCTCGCAAACGGATCGACTGATTCGCCCGAGCGCAGCCAGGCGCGCCGCCTGCTGCGGCTGGTGACCGGCGGCGCGGCCGAGCGCGTCGACGATCCCGGCTATCTGAAGCTGCTGGAGCAGGTCGCGCCTCGAGGGGAACGCCGCTGAACGCGCGAGGGCTGGGGGCTGGGGCCTGGCCGTCACATGACGGAACAGCCGGCCCCACGCCCCTGGCCCCGACGTTTCTTCAGAAGACGAACTTCAGGCCGATCTGCACTTCGCGCATCGGCGTTCTCGTGTTGTTGATCGTCCCGTACAGCGGGTTGCTCAACGTCGTATTCGGGTCGCTCCAGATCGGATTGTTCAACGCGTTGAACGCTTCGAATCGGAACTGCGCGTACTTCGAGCCGAACCGGAAGTTCCGGATGATCGACGCGTCGACCCTGAAGACACCCGGACCAATGATCGTGTCGCGTCCCGCGTTGCCGAACGCGCCCGCGGCCTGCGTGACGTACGCATCGGTGTTGAACCACCGGTTGATCGTCTGCTGATCGCCCGACAGATTCGGATCCTGCCCCGTCACGTTCGGACGATCCTGGCCGCCTCCGGTATTCGATCTGTCCGTGCCGGTGAACACCGTTCTCGGGAATCCGCTCGAGTCCGTGATGATCGTGCTGAGTTGCCACCCACCAAGGATTGCGCCGCCGACGCCGGTCTGCAGGAATGGCTTCCCCTGACCGAATGGCAGCTCGTAGAGGATCGACGACACGAACCGATGACGGACGTCGAAGATCGACAATCCCCACTCGCAGTCGAGGCAGAAGCTGTTCTGTGGGAACAGCGTGTCGCCGCCAAGCGTCCGGATGCCGCTGCCGTTGTCCTCCGACTTCGAGAGCGTGTAGCCGCCAAGCACCGACAATCCCTGGTGCAGCCTGCGCGTCACCTTGATCGCCAGCGAGTTGTACCGCGCCTGGGCGACGTTGCCGATCTCCTGGACCTTCGTGTACTCCGGATACGGCTTGCGGCTCTGCACGGACCCAATCACGCTGGGAGTCGTTTCGTTCCAGTCGTACATGCGCTCCAGACGATAGCTGTGCGAACCGAGATAGCCGATCTCGAGCGCGGTCGACCCCCCCAGCTCGCGCTGGACGTTGAACAGATACTGCAGCATGTACGGCGTCTTGCGATTCGGATCGTTGCCCAGCACGTAGATGTTCGTGAGGCACACGAGCGGAGGCGCCACGCCGCAATCGTTTGCGGCGCCGACCCCTCTGAACGGCGCGTCGAGCGTGAGGTCCGGCGTCAGGAGCAGCGTGTTGTCGCGGCGCCGTCCCGACAGGTTGCGCGCCATGTCGAATCGTGGGTTGCCGGTGTCCTGCATGTAGAAGATGCCGGTTCCCGCGCGGAACGACGTCTTGTCGCTCGGGTTCCACGCCCAGCCGGCGCGCGGCGCGAAATTCTTCTTGTCGTCGAAGATCAGCCGGTCGCCGAGCCGGCCGTCGCGCGCGACCTGGATGTTCGGCGCGAACCGGAGCGGCGTGTTCTCATAGACGTCGCCGCTGCCGATGCGCACCATCACGGGGTGGCATGCCAGGTTCTGGACGTTCGGCGTCGTATCGTGGCACGGGAGCGACGCATTCATCAGCGTGCCGTTCTGGTCGAACCACGGCGGGGTGTATTCGTACCGCAGGCCGAGATCGAACGTCATGTTCGACCGGACCTTCCACGTGTCGGCGAAGTAGTACGACTGGCTGACCGCGCGGAACTGCGTCACCGCGAGCGCCACCGCTGATTCGGTCTGCTGCGGGTAGCCGAGCAGGAAGTCGGCGAACGCGTACCCGGTCGCGATCGGCTGGAACGCGAAATTCCCGCGCGCGAACTGGTTGCCCACCTGGTTGTACATGTCGTACCGGAGGCCGCCGCCGATCTTGAGCGCGTGGCGGCCGCGAATCCACGACACGTTGTCGGTGAACTCGAACGCGCGGTTGCGGTTCGTGTACGGCCCTTCCGTGTCGTCGCCGAAGCCGCTGAACCCGGTGATGCCGATCGAGGGGATGCCCCACGCCTCAGAAGGGTTCAGCGAGATGCCCGGGATGTTCAGCTCCTTGATCACGTCGCGCTCGTTTGCCAGCTCGCGTCCGAACGTGTTGAAGAAGTAGTTGAAGCCGAACCGGAATTCGTTCACGAGCGTCGACGAGAGCGTCATCGTGTTGCCCAGCGCGACCTGGTGAACCCGGGTATCCAGCTTCGTGCCGTTCAATTTCAACGCCGGCGTGACCTGGGCCTCCTTGCCGTAGCTGTAGCGGCCCATCCACGACGATTTGCTGCTCTGCACGAGGTCCGCGCGCTGCGTGTACTGATACTTGTCGATGACGCGATCCTGCAGCGACAGATAGTTGTTCGTCAGCCCGGCGGCGCCAGTGTTCGGCTCCGGATAGAATTCGAGGAGCTTCGTCGAGATCGCATTCACGCGGCTCGAGGGGATCACGTTCCCCGGGAACGCCGCGCACGTTCGCGTCGTGCCGACGACCGTGCACTTCGTTGGATCGACGATGACCCCGGTTGGTTGCCCCGTCTGCGCGTTGATTCCACCGAGGCTCGCCAGCAGCGCGGAGAAGTCGCCGCCCCGCATCGCCGAGGACGGCACGCTGTAGAGACTCTGGAACTGTTTGCGATCGTTGTAGCCCTCGAAATTCGACATGAAGAACAGATGGTTCTTCCAGACGGGGCCGCCGGCCGTGTAGCCGTACTGATTCCACTTGAACGGCGCTTTGGGGGCGGCGGCTTGCGAGGCCGTGAAGGAGTACGGTCTGGCATCGAACGCGTCGTTGCGGACAAATTCGAAGAGCGTGCCGTGCAGGTTGTTCGTCCCCGACTTGGTGACCACGTTCACCTGGCTCGCCTCGCGCCCGAATTCGGCGGAGTAGACGCCGGTCTGCACTTTGAATTCTTCGAGCGCGTCCACCGACGGCAGAAAGATATACGTGTTGAAGTTGACGTCGGTGTTGTCCACGCCGTCCAGCGTGTAGTAGTTGAATTCCCGGCGCTGCCCTGAAATCGACAGCTGCTGGTTGGCGCGCGTCCCGCCCTGGCGGCTGCCCGCCTGCCCCGCATCGGCAAACTCGGCGCTGACGTTCGGGCTGAGCGCGACCAGCTGCAGATAGTTTCGGCCGTTCAACGGCAGCTCGACGATGCGCCGGTTCTCGATCACGGTGCCGACCGTGGCGTTCGACGTCTCGACGAGCGGCGAGACGCCGGTCACCGTCGCCATCTCGGAGATCGTGCCGAGCTCCAGCGCGAAATTGACCTGCGCGGTCTGGTTCACCTGGAGCTCGAGGTCGCGGCTGGTCGTCTTGAAGCCATCGAGCTCAATCTTCACCGTGTAGTTTCCCGGCGGCAGCGCGGGGAAGTCGTAGATACCCACGCCGTTGCTCGTCGTCGTACGGGTGGCGTTGGTCCCTTTGTTCACCACCGTCACGGTGGCGCCGGGGACGAGGGCCCCCGAGGAATCTTTCACTTCACCGGTGACCGTTCCGAGGATTTGCGCGAAGCCAGGCGCGCAGAGCAGCAGCCACGTGAATCCCACCAACAGGGTCCGGCGCATACAGGAGGCTCCTTTCGAGCAAACGGCCGACGGCGAGATATCAAGAAAAACGCTGCGCGCGGAATAAACCCAGCGTAAATGACCGGAAGGCTACGCCGGGCCCCAGGGCAAGTCAAGGCGAACGCGGGGCGATCGCATTGGTTTGTGCAGTTGCGGCGCGCGCGGATACGGAAATATGAAGGCTTGAATGTGGCAGACGTTCCGAGTCTGATCGTCGGTTGAAGGGACCGCGATGAAGGCTGCCGCAGGCTGGCTTGTCGTCCTCTCAGCGCTCGTTTATGAGCCGTCCGCCGCGCAGAATCGTGAATGGACGACGGCCGACGACCATCGGCACATGATGGAACAGCTCGGCATCAGGGCGCTTCGTCCAGGCCCGAGCGGCAACGAGCAGGCGCCCAATCACGCGAACTACGACGAAACGCTCGCCAATCCGTTCCCGAATCTCCCCGATCCCCTGGCGCTCGCGAACGGCCGGCGCGTGACGAGCGCGGCGACGTGGTTCGCCGAACGGCGCCCGCAAATCGTCGAAGACTTCGAGCGCGAAGTCGTCGGCCGCGTGCCCAAGCGCGTCCCGTCCGTGACATGGCGAGTCGCGCAGACGATGAAAGCCGAGATCGCCGGACGTCCCGTCGTCGGCAGGCGCGTGGTCGGCCACGTGGACAACGCGTCGCATCCCGCGATCTCGGTCGACATGCAGCTGGCGCTCGTCATGCCGGTGGATGTCCGCGAGCCGGTGCCGGTCATGATCATGTTTCGCGGCGGTGGATTGCCGGGAGAGCCCGCGCCCGACGCGCGCGGCGGCGCGGCTGCGGCAGCATCCGCCGGCGGCGATCCTCCGGCCACCGAGCAGCTGATCGCCGACGGATGGGGCTATGCGTTTCTCAATCCGTCAACGATTCAGGCCGACAACGGCGCCGGCCTTACGAAAGGCATCATCGGCCTCGTCAACAGAGGACAGCCGCGCACGCCCGAGGACTGGGGCGCGCTGCGCGCGTGGGCGTGGGGCGCGAGCCGCGCGCTCGACTATCTCCACACCGATCGCTCGGTGGATGCCGCGCGCGTCGGCATCGAGGGGGTGTCGCGCTTCGGCAAGGCCGCGCTCGTGACGATGGCGTTCGATACGCGGTTCGCGGTCGTGCTCGTCGGATCGTCGGGCGAGGGCGGCGCGAAGCTGCACCGCCGCAACTTCGGCGAGGCGGTCGAGAACCTCACCGGGAGCGGGGAGTATCACTGGATGGCGGGCAACTTCCTGAAGTACGGCGCAGCCGACGCGGCGTTCGGCAGCAGGAACGCGGGCGATCTTCCGGTGGACGCGCACGAGCTGATCGCGCTGTGCGCGCCGCGGCCCACCTTCATCAGCTACGGCGTGCCGGAAAAAGGCGACGCGCGGTGGCTCGATCATCAGGGCAGCTTCATGGCGGCAGTGGCCGCAGGACCGGTGTTCCGGCTGCTCGGCGCGAAAGATCTCGGCACCTCCGACGACTATCGCGTCGAGAAGATGCCGCCGGTGAACGTCGGGCTGCTCCGCGGCCAGCTGGCATGGCGGCAGCATGACGGGGGCCATACGGACGCACCGAACTGGAAGTACTTCATCCCTTGGGCGGACGGTTGGCTGAAGGTCAGATAGGTCGGGCAGGTCGGGCGGGTCAGGCGGGTCAGGCGGGTCAGGCGGGTCAGGCGGGTCAGGCGGGTCTGGCAGGTCTGGCAGGTCCGCAGAGGGCACGGAGGACGGGGCGGATGTCGGCGAGTGTGGTTGCGCGTGCTCTCCTCGCGGCGATCGCGATCGTCGCGTCCGCGTGCGCGTCGCGCGCGCCGCGAATCGCGGCCGGCGGGGCGGCGGATTCGCCGTCGCCACGTACGGACCAGAACTCGCTCGCCGCGCACGCGGAGCTCGTCGAGAAGGCGAAGAGCGGCCGCATCGACGTGTACTTCGTCGGCGATTCGATCACGCGCCGCTGGGGCGCGCTCGATTACCCGGAGCTGCTGGCGAACTGGACGTCGAACTTCTTCGGGTGGAACGCCGCGAACTTCGGCTGGGGCGGCGATCGCGTGCAGAACATTCTCTGGCGGCTGCAGCACGGCGAGCTCGACGGCGTGCAGCCGAAGGTCTTCGTCGTGCTCGCCGGGACGAACAACATCGGCGCGCGCCGCGGCGACGACAAAGAAGCGGCGGACATCGCGCACGGCGTCAGGGCGATCGTCGATGTCTGCCGGCGGAAGGCGCCGAAGGCCACCATCGTCCTGATGGCGGTCTTCCCGCGAAACGACAACATGGCGTACGAGCCGGAGGTCGAGGCCGTCAACGCGCTGCTGGCGCCCCTCGCCGATGGCCGGCGGATCCGCTTCGTCGACATCAACGACAAGCTCGCCGACGGCGACGGCCGCCTCTTCGACGGGATGATGGCGGACGGACTGCATCCGACAGCGGCGGCGTATCAGATCTGGGCCGACGCGCTGAAGCCGATTTTCAGAGAGCTGCTCGGCGCGGCGGCGACCGTCGATCGCGCGCCGCCGCCGACCGGCGATCCTGCGGCGATGAAGCGTCCGTCAGCGTGACCTTGCAAACTGTTTTCTGCGGGGTCTGCGTTTTACGTCGTCCGTGCGCGCGGCGGCCGATTTCGCGCGCCGTGAAGGCTTGGCTCGCCGCGCGGCGAGCGCGTCCGGCAGCTCGTACGCCTCGCGCAGCCAGTCGGTGATCGGCGGCTCGACCTCGTCGCGGTGCGTGATGTGGACGATGTTCACGCGCTTGGCGGCCGACTTGCGCTCGACGCGGCGCACCTGCGGCGCGCGCACGGCGCGGCCGAGGAAGATGCAGACCTGGAGATGGCTCCGGCGCGGGCGGACGAAGAAGTAGCACGAGCGCCGCGCGAGAACATGATCGCCGTGCCGGATGCGTAGATCCGCTGATCGCCGAACTCGACCGCCGCCTCGCGGATCCGCTCCCATGCGTCGCGCAAGTCCTCGGAGAGATCCGCCGTCAGCGCCCCTTCAGTCGTCGTCCAGCAGTCGTGCGCCTGGCCGGGCTCGATCCACTGATGGCAGTGATAGCACTCGCGTCCGTCCACGGGCTCATTGTACGCGCGCGCGCCAGGCGTGCTTTCTGACGCGTCGAACATTCAGGCTCCGTGAGCATCACACCGCACGGCGCTCCGTGAAGAGCCAGCGCGGGAGCGCCGGCTCGGTGAACGCCCACTCCCACACGTTGTGATCGACGCCGGCGTACTCGGTATAGAGCGGATGCCCGCCGGCCTTGCGAAGCGCCGCCATCCGGTCGCGCGACACCGCCACGGGCACGGTGCGGTCGGCGTCGCCGTGGAAGCTCCACAGCGGCGTGCGCACCGCGTGCGACACATCGTCCAGCGTGGCGCTGCCGCAGCAGATCGCGGCGGCGGCGAAGACCCGCGGACGATGCGTGATGAGATTCCACACGCCTGCGCCGCCCATCGACTGCCCGGCGACGTAGATGCGCCGCTCGTCGATCGCGAACTCGCGGCCGACGGCGCGAACGATCTCGAGCGCGAGCCGCGCGCCCTCGCCGAAGCCGGAGACGACGCGCGCCGCGCCGTCGGCCGACTCCCGATACTTCGCCCAGCCGCGATCGGTCTGCGGCGCGACGACGCAGCAGGGAGCGAGCGACTGGTTCCCGGGGAGCGCCCAGAGAAGCGCGCCGAAGATGTTGCCGAGGCCAAGCTGCTTCTCGTTGTCGTTTCCCGCGCCGCCGCTGCCGTGCAGATACAGGACGAGCGGAGCGTTGCGCGCCGACGGGCGGAAGACCCGATACGGCATCGTCCAGTCGCTTTCGTGCACGCGCTTTTCGAACCGTTCGGGCAAGCCCGCGATCTTTCGCGTGAACGCGTCGACGAGCGCCCGCCGTTCGGGCGACATGGGCTCGCCGGGCGCGAGCGCGGGCGTGGGCACGTCGCGCGCCGCGGCGGTGCATGCGAGAAGCGGCGTCGAGGCGATCGCGCGAAGCGCGTCCCTCCGCGTGATCATGGCGTGTGAATCGCCGCGGACGAGAAGTACGCGTCGGTCGACCAATGCGCCCACAGGGCGACGCGGCCGTGCGCGGCGCCGAGTTTCAGATCGTTGACGATCAGGCAGGGCTGCGTCGCGCCGTTGACGAAGAGCTGGGCCCGTCGATCGGACACCGTAATCTTGACGTCGGTCCACGCGCCGGGATCCAGGTCGACGTACGTCTCGTACTTGCCGGGGCTCTCCTCGCGCAGGCGTGGCCAGGGGAAATCCGGCTCCGACGCGTACTGCACCGAATGATTGCGGCGGAGTTGATCGTCGGCGCGGCCATTGGTCGGGCGCAGGTACAGGTTCTCGTAGCGCGACGGGTCGGGCTGGACGCGAAACGCCATGCCGATGAAGCCGCGCGCGTCCGGCGGCGCGTCGCTGCGCGGCGCGCCCGCGACTCGAGCCTCGATCGTGCCGTTCGCAAAATCGGCGTCGCCGAGAATGGCGAGGACGTTGTCGTCCGATCGATGGTCCGGCGCGGCGACGAGATGAACGGCGCGGCGGCCCCGATACGTCACGATCTCGCTGCGGCCGTTGATCGTCTTCAACCCGTCGAGCGAGTCGAACGTCCAGACGTGATCCCCGGAGCTCGCCGCCGGGCGGCCGAGCGTGCCACACGCCAGCGCGA
>Ga0209474_10005238_pt1 | contig 11065 bp, 8 predicted proteins | sample GraSoiAngelo_145_FD_185902 | JGI IMG/M metagenome (GOLD analysis project Ga0209474, IMG submission 185902) | Grasslands soil microbial communities from the Angelo Coastal Reserve, California, USA - 14_1009_05_20cm (SPAdes) (version 2) | ecosystem: Environmental > Terrestrial > Soil > Grasslands ... | reverse complement strand
GAAGGGTCCGTCGGTGGGCAACACGATCAGTCACGCGCACAAGCTCACGCGCCGCCGGTGGCTGCCGAATCTCGTGTCGATGCGCGCGCTGGTCCGCGGCAAGCCCGCGCGCGTGCGCGTGTGCACCCGCTGCTTGAAGGCGGGCAAGGTCACGAAGGTCATTTAAGCACACAAGCACAAACGGGAGGGGGCCGCGCCCCCTCCCGATTGGTAACTGGTGGGAGGCCGCCACCCCCCACCGTGACTGCCACGTCCTTACTTCTTCTTCTTCTTGGCCGCCTTCTTCTTCTTCGCCATTCGAAATCTCACCTCCTCCGTGCTGCCAGGGTGACCGCGGCTGCCGGAGCGTCCCTACTTCTTCTTCTTCTTGGCCGCCTTCTTCTTCTTCATCGAGTTGTCACCTCCTTTCGTCAAACCGTGTCAGTAGCCCATGGCCTCGCGGCGGAGATGCTCGGCCTGCTCGGGGCCGCGCCGCTCGTAATGCACGAGATCGGCGTAGAGCTGCGGTAGGCACACGACCTTGAGGCCCGCCTTGTCGAGCGGGCCGTAGAAGACGCCGGGATCGTAGGGGGCCAGCAGGTGGACCGCACCGTCCGCCTCGCCGGCCGGATGCAGGCCGAGCGCGGCGGCGATGGGCGCCGGATCGCCCTCGAGATAGCAGTGGATGCCGCCGAGCCGCGCCTGCGGCGCCACCAGCGACAGCCCCGCGCTCAGGGTGAACGCGTAGCGGCGGCCGTCGGCCGCCAGCGTGCGGGCGAGATCGGCCATCAGCTTGCGGGTGACGCGCTCGGGCACGAAGTACGACGCGATCTCGTTGGTGCGGTACGTGTACGACTCGCACCACGCCTCGAGCAGGTCGGCCGGCTTGCCCAGATGGATGCGCTGCGCGTCGTCGCGCTCGAGCCAGCGCAGGTCTTCCAGGCGCTTCACGACGTTGTGCGAGTGCCCCAGGCTCACCGCGGCCGCCTTGGCCAGCTCCTCCAGCCGCCAGGCCCGGCCCGGCTCGGTCAGGAGCACGCGGACGACGCGGGTCGCCCGGGGCGCGAACAGCGAGCGCAGCGGGCGCGTGGAGGGCCGCACGTTGCGCTTGCCGTCCTTCTCGATGAGGACGTGCTCGAAGGCCAGGTAGCAGTTGCCGGAGAGGTCGACGTAGCCGAGGCTGTTGTCCTTGAGGATGCGCGCGCTCTGGGCGCCGATGTAGACCGAGGCCGCCACCGGATAGGCGGTCGGCAGCGCCCGGCGCATCTCCGACAGCTTCGTCACCGCCGCGCGGATCTGCCGCGGTTGACCGAGCGAAGTCACGTCAACGACCAACGTCTGCTCGTGCTCGCCAAGCCGGAACTTGACGAGCAAATCCGCGGTTTGGCTGCCGACGCGCGCGTCGGGCGTCTCCTCCCATCCACGCGCCCGGGGAAAGATCTCCTGGAGGCGCTGGGATGCTTGCCGCCGAATCTCCGCAGATTTGAGCATGTTTCGCTTGCTCCGCTTCTTTCAGCATCTGCTGAAACAGTAAAAAATAATGAAACAGCCTGTCAAGCCAAAACTTACGGGACGGGACTAGAAGACCGAGGCGGTGGGTGTTGACAGCGACGGCGGCGCGCGCCGGTGCTAGCGGCCGCGCGCCCGCGCGGGCGTGGGCCGGGCGCTCGGGGCCTCGCCCAGCGCCTGCCAGGCGCGCAGCGTCTCCGACACGCTCCACGCCTGGGCGATGCAGCCGCGCGGGGCGAACGGCGGGTCCCCGTCGAAGATCTCGGCGATCGAGCCGACCCCGTAGTCGGCCAGGTGGTGCGCGAGCGGCAAGAGCAGGGCGCGCGCCGCCGCGGGATCGCCGTAGACGCGCGCGTGCGCGAGCGCGAACGGACCGAGGAGCCAGCCCCACACCGTGCCCTGGTGGTAGGCGCCGTCGCGCTCGCGCTGGGGTCCGCCGTAGTGGCCGCGATAGGCCGGATCGCCGGGGGTCAGGCTGCGCAGGCCGTGCGAGGTCAGGAGATGGCGGGCGCAGGCGTCGACGATCCGCTGCTGCCGGTCGCGCGGCAGCGGACTCTCCGGCAGCGAGACGGCGAAGATCTGGTTGGGACGCAGCGAGCGGTCGTCGCCGCCCGGCCCGTCGAGCACGTCGTAGCAGTGGCCGGCCGCATCGCACCAGAAGCGCGCGAACCCCTCGCGCACGCGGTCGGCGGCGGCGTCCCACGCCGCGGCCGAGCGCTGGAGACGGCGCGCGAAGCCGGCCATCGCCCGCAGCGCGTTGTACCAGAGGGCGTTGATCTCGACCGGCTTGCCGATGCGCGGCGTCACCACCCAGTCGTCGACCTTGGCGTCCATCCACGTGAGCTGCACGCCGGGCTGGCCGGCGCGCAGCAGGCCGTCGACGGGATCCTCGCCGATGCCGTAGCGGGTGCCGCGCCGATGCCAGTCGACGACGTTCTCCAGCGCCGGGAAGAGGTCCTTGAGGAGCCCGTCGTCGCCGGTGGCGGCGTGCGTCGCGCGCACGGCCTCGAACCACCACAGGGTCGCATCGACCGTGTTGTACTCCGGGGACTCGGCATCGTCGGGGAAGCGATTGGGCAGCATCCCCTGATCGACGAAGCGGGCGAACGTGCGCAGCAGCCGCACGGCGAGGTCCGGCCGCCCGGTGGCCAGCGCCAGTCCCGGCAGCGCGATCATCGTGTCGCGCCCCCAGTCGCCGAACCAGTGATACCCGGCGATCACCGTCATGCCGGCCGGCTCGTCAGGCAGCGGCCGCCGCGCGACGAACTGGTCGGCGGCCAGGACGAGGTGGGGCACCCACGCCGGCGCCGTGGCCGCGCCCGGCCAGCCCCGTGTCCAGCGCGCGAGCAGGTCGGCCTCGTGGGCCTGCCGCCGCTGCCAGGCGGCCTCGCCGTCGGTGGCGGGCGCCGTCTCCGTGGAGAGCACGACGGTGAGCGCCTGTCCCGGCGGCAGCGTCGCCTCGAAGGTGCCGGCGTGCAGGTTGTCGTCCTCGGCGTCGAGGCCGCGCTCGGCATCGCGCGGCAGCGCGAAGCGCCGGTACCAGGTGTGAGCCAGGCTCGCCCGGGCGCCCGGCGCGAGCAGGAGCACCGGGGCGGCGCCGTCGAAGCTGTCCACGCGGCAGCCGCCGTCCACCGGCACCACCGCCATCACCCAGCCCTCGGCACGGGTGGTGCTGTGATAGTCGCAATGGTTCACGAGCACGCGCAGCGTGAGGGCCAGCGGCGCCGAGCCGCGGATGACGCGATAGCGCACGTAGGTCGTGCTGGCGCCCGGTTCCATCCACACCCGCTTCTCCACGAGGGCGTCGGCGCAGGCGTAGGTCCACACCGGCGTCGTGCCCTCGAGGTGAAACCGCTCCAGCAGCCGGTAGCCGGTCGGCGTCACGGTGCCGTCGGCCCAGCGGTCGGTCGACAGCGCAAACCCGGCGCCGCCGTACTCGACGTCCTCCTCGAGCTTGGTGACGACCCGCCGGCGGCCGAGCGGCGGGCGAAGCGCGGCCACCAGCAGTCCGTGATAGCGGCGCGTGAGGCTGCCGGCGACGGTGCCGGAGGCGTAACCGCCGAGCCCGTTGGTGCACAGCCACTCGCGGCGCTCGGCCGTCTCCAGCACGCCACAGATCTCGCGACCCCAGTCCAGCACGGTCAGCCTCCGCGAGCGAACCCGGGATAGAGCGTCATGCCGCCGTCCACGAAGATCGTCTGACCGTGGACGTAGTCCGCCGCGTCGGAGGCGAGCCAGACCGCGGTCCGGCCGATGTCCTCCGGCTGGCCGATGCGCCCGTAGGGGATCAGCGTGAGCAGCGACTGCAACGCCTCCGGCGTCTCCCAGGCGGAGCGGTTGATGGCCGTCTGGATCGCGCCCGGCGCGATCGAGTTCACGCGGATCCGGTACGGCGCCAGCTCCTGGGCGATCGACTGCATGAAGAGCTTCACGCCGCCCTTGGAGGCCGCGTAGTTGACGTGGCCCGCCCACGGAATCACCTCGTGGACGGACGAGACGCAGATGATCTTGCCGGCCGCCCGCGAGAGGACGGGATCGACGCCCTGGCGGATCATCGCCCGCGCGGCGGCTCGCGCGCAGAGGAACATGCCGGTCAGGTTGACGCCGAGCACGGTGTTCCACTGCTCGAGGGTCATCTCGGTGAAGGGGGCATCGCGCTGGAGCCCGGCGTTGCTGACCAGGATGTCGATGCGACCCCAGGCCCCGAGCATCTCGGCCAGCATGGCCTCGACCTCGGCCTCCCGGGCAACGTCGGCGCGAATGGCGCGGGCCTGGGTGCCGCCGGCCTTGAGGTCGTCGACGATCCGCGCGGCGGCGTCGGGGTGGCCGGCGTAGTTCACGACGACGTCGGCGCCGGCGGCGGCCAGCGCCCGCGCGATGCCCTCGCCGATGCCCGAGCTGGCGCCGGTGACGAGCGCCTTCTGTCCGCGCAGCGAGTCACCCATATCGACGGCGAGTCTACACCTCGCCGTCCTCGATGCGGTGCATGGTGTCGTCGTCGAGGCCGAAGTAGTGGCCGAGCTCGTGCACCACCGTCTCGCGCACGATCTCGGCCATCTCCGCCTCGTCGGCGGCGTCCTCCTCGATCGGTCCCTGGTAGATCGTGATGACGTCGGGCAGCACGTTGCCGTAGCTGGAGTCCCGATGCGTGATGTCGATCCCGCGATAGAGCCCGTACAGCGTGTCGGGCGGCTCGATCCCCATCTCCTCCAGCGTCTCGTCGTCCGCCCAGTCCTCCACCACCACCGCAATATTCGCGATCTTCTCCTTGAACCCCCGCGGCAACTTCCTCAACGCCCTCTCGACCACCGCCTCGAACTGCTTTCGTGTCATGCGTCCCGATCTTACCCCGCCACGGATCGATGCCGAAGGCGATCCGAGCCACGCGAGGATCGCCGGCCATGGAGTTGGAGGAGGATCAAGCGAAGCGCAGATCCCTCCGCGATCGAGCGAAGCGAGGATCGCTCCTGCCGGGCCCCAGCCCACGGGCCCAAAGGGGCGCCGAGAAGGGTCCAGATACGAGGCGACGAGGAGCGACGAGGGCCCTTCTCGGCGGCCCGAGCGGGCCCGTGACCGCGCGGAGGATCCTACAGCCCGCGCACCCGCTCCACGTTCATCACGTCCGGCACCTCGCGGATCGCCCCCATGATCTCCTGCAGCTGCCCCAGATCCGCCACCTCCACCACGAAATGGTTGATCCCGCGCCGATCGTCGGTGACCGTGACCTCCGCCTTCGTGATGTTGCCCTTGCGCGACGAGATCGCGCCGGTGATCTCCGAGAGCAGCCCCGGACGGTCGTTGCCGATGTAGACCGCGATGCGCACCGGGCGCTTGGCCGGCTCCTCGACGTCCCACTCGACGTTGATGAGGCGCTCGCGGTCGAGCACGCTCTTGGCCACGGTGAGGCAGTCGCGCGCGTGCACGGTGAGGCCCCGGCCCCGCGTGATGAAGCCGACGATCTGGTCGCCGGGCAGCGGGTTGCAGCAGCGCGCGAAGCGCACGAGCAGGTCCTCGACGCCGCGGATGCGGACGCCCTGGTCGGCCTTGCGCGTGCCGGGCGTGACCGGCCGCGCCCGTTCGACGGTCTCCAGCGTCGCCCCCGGCGCCAGCTTGTTCAGGAGCTGGTGGACGGACGCCTTGCCGTAGCCCACCGCCGCCAGCACGTCGTCGGCCGTCGGATAGCCGAGGTCGGTGGCCGCCCGCGCCATCTCGTCGCCGGCGAGGAGCGCGGTCGGGTTCAGCCGGTACTTCTTGGCCTCCCGCTCGAACATCTCGCGGCCGAGCTCGATCGAGCGGGCCCGCTCCTCGACCTTCAGCCACTGGTTGATCTTGCTGCGCGCCCGCGAGGACTTGACGATCTTGAGCCAGTCGCGGCTCGGATGCTGGTTGGGCGAGGTGACGATCTCCACGATGTCGCCCTGGCGCAGCGTGGTGCGCAGCGGCACCAGCTTGCCGTTGACCTTGGCGCCGACGCAGTGCTCGCCGACCTTGGTGTGGACGGCGTAGGCGAAGTCGATCGGCGTCGAGTTCTCGGGCAGCGCCTTCACGTCGCCCTTGGGGGTGAAGACGTAGACCTCGTCGGGGAAGAGATCGACGCGGACCCCGTCGAGGAACTCGGCGGGGTCATTGGTGTCCTGCTGGTTCTCCAGCAGCTGGCGCAGCCACACCAGCGACTCGTCGACCTTGTCCTTGCCGGTCTTCTTCTCCTTGTAGAGCCAGTGGGCGGCGATGCCTTCCTCGGCGATGCGGTGCATGTCCCAGGTGCGGATCTGGATCTCCACCGGATCGCCCTTGGGGCCGATCACCGTCGTGTGGAGCGACTGGTACATGTTGACCTTGGGCATCGCGATGAAATCCTTGAAGCGCCCGGGCACGGGCTTCCACAGCGAATGGACGACACCCAGGGCTCCGTAGCAATCGCGCACCGAGCTCGTGATCACTCGAACGGCGGTCAAGTCGTAGATCTCGTCGAACTCGCGACCTTGATCGTGCATCTTCTTCCAGATCGAGAAGAAGTGCTTGGGCCGCCCGCGGATCTGCGACTCGATACCGACCTCGCGCAGCTTCTGCTCGAGGATGGCGATCGCCTGGTTGATGTCGGCCTCGCGCTCGAGCCGGCGCTTGGCCACCCGCCGCTGCAGGTCGAGATAGTCCTCGGGCTGGAGCGAGCGCAGGGCGAGGTCCTCCAGCTCGGCCTTGACCTTGGCCATGCCGAGCCGGTGGGCGAGCGGGGCGTAGATGTCGAGCGTCTCCTGGGCGATCTTGCGGGCCTTCTCGGGCGGCAGGTAGTCGAGCGTGCGCATGTTGTGCAGCCGGTCGGCGAGCTTGATCATGAGCACGCGCAGGTCGCGCGCCATCGCCACCAGCATCTTGCGGAAGTTCTCGGCCTGCCGCTCCTCGCGCGAGGAGAAGGCCAGCTTGCCGATCTTGGTGACCCCGTCCACCAGGTCGGCGATTTCCGGGCCGAACTCGCGCTTGAGGTCGTCCTTGGTGGCCTCGGTGTCCTCGAGGACGTCGTGCAGGAGGCCGGCCGTCACCGTGGTGACGTCCATCCTGAATCCGACCAGGAGGTGGGCGACCTCGAGGGGGTGGGAGAGGTACGGCTCACCGGAGGCGCGCTGCTGACCCTGGTGCGACGCCTCAGAGAATCGGTAGGCGCGCTGGAGCACCTCCAGGTCGGCACCCGGCTGATACTTGGGAATTTCCGCGATCAGCGTTTCCAGCTGGGTCACAAGACGTGCGCCTCTGTGTAATCATATGATTTTACGCGTCTCTCAGGCCTTTGCCACCGCTTTTTTCCCGCGCCGCAACCGGCCCTCGACGTACTGGGTCCAGTCGACCACCAGCGCCGCTGCCACGTACGTCGTCGAATAGGTGCCGGTGATGACACCGACGAAGAGCACGAAGGCGAAGTCCTCCAGGGTCTTGCCGCCGAAGAACAGCAGGATGGCCGCCGAGAAGAACACGGTCAGCGAGGTGAGGATCGTCCGCGAGAGGGTCTGGTTGACCGCGTCGTTCATCTGCTCGGCGAAGGTCTTGCCCTTGGGGACGAACTTCGCCCGGTTCTCCCGCAGGCGGTCGTAGGCGACGATGGTGTCGTTGACGGAGAAGCCGATGATCGTCAGCAAGGCGGCCAGCACCGGCAGCGAGAACTCGCGGCCCGTGAGCGAGATGGCCCCCAGACACACGAGCACGTCGTGGAACACGGCGATGACCGCCGCCACCCCGCCCTTGAGATCGAACCGCAGGGCAATGTAGAGCAGGATGCCGACCAGACCGAACAGCACGGCCTGGATCGCCTGCCACTGCAGCTCCTTGCCCACCTGCGGTCCCACGAACTCCACGCGACGGATCTCGAACTTGCCGAGCGACGGCTCCGTCTGGAGCGCGCCGGTCACCTGCTTGGTCAGCTCCTCCGAGCTCGACGCCGTCAGCGGCATGCGGATGATGTACTCCCTGGGATCGCCGAACTGCTGGATGACGCTCTCGCCGAGCCGGATGCGGGAGAGCCCGGCCCGGATCTGGGCGACGGTGGGCGGCTTCTCGAAGCGCACCTGGACCAGCGTGCCGCCGGTGAAGTCGAGGTCGTAGTGCAGGCCGCGGACGCCGAGCGAGAGGAGGCCGATCAGCGTGACCGCCAGCGAGACGATGTACGCCCACTTCCGCCGGCCGATGAAGTTGTAGTTGGGGCTCCGGAAGATCTCGATCATATCGAGATCGTCTCCAGCCGGCGGCGGCCCAGGTAGACGAGATCGAAGAGCAGCCGCGTGAAGAAGTACGCCGTGAACAGGCTGGCGGTGAGGCCGGCCAGCAGCGTGACCGCGAAGCCCTTCACGGGCCCGGTGCCGAAGTTGTAGAGGATGAGGGCGGTGACGATGACGGTCAGGTGGGTGTCGATGATCGTGCGCAGCGCCCGCGTGAAGCCGGCGTCGATGGCCGAGCGCACCGTCTTGCCCACCCGCATCTCCTCACGGATGCGCTCGAAGATGAGGATGTTCGTGTCCACCGCCATGCCGATCGTCAGCGCGATGCCGGCGATGCCCGGCAGCGTCAGGGTCGCCCCCAGCGCCGCCATCGTCGCCAGCAGGATCAGGAGGTTGAGGACGAGCGCGACGTCGGCGATGAGACCGGACAGCCGGTAGTACAGCAGCATGAAGATCACGACGGCGGCCGCCGAGCCGAGGATGGCGATCATGCCGCGCCGCACCGAGTCGGCCCCCAGCGAGGGCCCGACGGTGCGCTCCTCGAGGATCTTGACCGACGCCGGCAGCGCGCCCTCGCTGAGGACGATCTTGAGATCACGGGCCTCCTCGGCGGTGAACTGCCCGGTGATGACGGCGCTGCCGCCGGGAATCCGCTCGCGGATCACCGGCGCCGAGTTGATCACGCCGTCGAGGACGATCGCCAGGTTGCGCCCCACGTTCTGCTCGGTGATCTCGGCGAAGCGCTGGGCGCCGCTGGCGTTGAACGTCGCCGTCACCTGCCATGCGCCCGGCGAGTTCGGATCCGTCGTCACGCTGGCGGAGGCGAGGCCGGCGCCGGTCAGGAGCGGGCGCCGCTGCACGACGGCGTACGGCACCAGTCGCTCCGTCTTGGTCGCCCGGTCGACGACGCGCCGGGGAAGGATCTCCTGGTCGGGCGGCAGCTCGCGTTGCAGCTGGGCGACGTCGACTGGTTCGTTGAGGAAGCGGATGACGAGCTTGAACTCCAGCAGGCCGGTCTGCCCGATGATGGCCTTGGCCCGATCGATGTCCTGGATGCCGGGAAGCTGGATGAGGACGCGGTCACTGCCCTGTCGGGTGATGGTCGGCTCGGCCACGCCGAACTTGTCCACGCGGTTTCGCAGGCGCTCGAGCACCTGCGTCACGGTGTCTTCCTGCATCTGGGTCATGAGGCGGGGACGCATGGTGAGCGTGAAGCGCCCCGTCGCCTGGTCCTGGTTGCGGACCTCGAAGTTCTGAAACTCGGCGGCCACCGTCAGCGCGTCGTTCCACGATTGCGGCGACGCCAGCTCGACCGCCACGGTGCCCGGCCGCTCGACGGCGGCGCGCCGGACGGGCACGCCTCGACGATCCAGCGCCGCCTTGAAGTCCTCGGCGGCGCGCTCGGTCTGGGCGGCCAGGGTCTTGTCGGTGTCGACCCCCAGCACGAGATGGATGCCGCCCTGCAGGTCGAGGCCCAGGTTGATCCGCTTCTTCGGCGGGTAGAGAAATCCGAGGGACGCGAGCGTGACGACGGCGACCAGGCCGATCCGGAACCACAGACGTCTAGGCATCCTTCTCGCTCATGACCTCCACGACGCGCCCGATGGCGGAGCGGTCGAACTCGAGCTTCACCTGATCGGCCACCCGTAGCGTGACGGTGGTCTTGTCGAGCCCGGTGACGGTGCCGTGCAGCCCGCCGGTCGTGACCACCCGGTCGCCCCGCTTCAGCGCGCCCAGCATGCGCTCGCGCTCGGCCTTCTGCCGCTGCTGCGGACGCAGCACGATGAAGTAGAAGATGGCGGCCATCGCCGCGAAGGGCAGCAGCGTGCTCACATACGCCGACAGTCCGCCCGCGCCGCCGGGCGGCGCGGCGGCGGCGAACGCGATGTCGGCCGCGTGGGCAAGGGTCATCGACGATCAGACCTCCGGGGACTCGGTGTCATCGCGCGGAACAGCCACGAATGATACTGCATAAATTGCGGGACACCAAACTCCAGCACAGAATCACGTACTTAGGTTCCGGCTGTCCGCCGCCTGGTCCTCGACGGCCATGATGACCTCGCCGGTCTGTCGCCTGTTCTTGGGTGACTGGCCCTACGGTGCGCTACGCCGCCGGCGCGCTCTCGGCCTCGGCGCGGAGCATGGCCGCCGCCACGCTCGAGGACACGTCCAGGTCGAGGTTGGTCAGGTCCACCGTGACGCGCAGGGCGCGCAGGCCCTGGGCGCCCTGCAGCTCGTCCAGCTCCAGCTCCTCGATGTCGCGCGTGAGGTAGCCCAGGCGTTGCAGGTACTCGATGTACTCACGCCACTCGGCGGCTTCGCTCGGGTGCGAGTAGACCAGCGCGATCTTGCCGGGCTGGGTCAGCCGCTCGGTGGTGCCGCGGAGGATGGCCTTGTCGATCCGCTTCTTGATGATTTCGTAGCGGACATTGTAAGCGCCGTCCACATCGAAGCGCTTCTCGTCGAAGCGGAAGCGGATCGAGAGCGGGGTGTGCTGGACCAGGATCAGATTGGTGATGTCGAGCGCTACCGGCAGCCGGTTCTTCAGCCGCTCGACCCGCAGGGCCACCCCGCACGCCACCATCAGCTGCCAGAGGCGCAGGTTCTTCAGGTAGAGCGGGTCGAAGGCGTTGTCCTCGCGGAGGGCGCCGCCCAGGTAGATGGTGTAGTCCACGCCGTCCGTCTTCTGCTTCTCGAAGTAGTGCGGGAACATGCCCTGGGCGGCCTGCTCCTCCAGATCGATGTAGGAGGCCACGGCCTCGTTGATCTGGGTTACGCTCTCGTCGAACTCCTTGCGCCGGGCGTAGACCAGGCCGATGCCCGGGTCCACCGCCGCGCGGTAGGCGTCGATCTTCTCGCGTATCGCGGGGCCG
>Ga0209474_10005233_pt1 | contig 11070 bp, 12 predicted proteins | sample GraSoiAngelo_145_FD_185902 | JGI IMG/M metagenome (GOLD analysis project Ga0209474, IMG submission 185902) | Grasslands soil microbial communities from the Angelo Coastal Reserve, California, USA - 14_1009_05_20cm (SPAdes) (version 2) | ecosystem: Environmental > Terrestrial > Soil > Grasslands... | reverse complement strand
GTTTTGGTGCCGCCGCCCGCCAGGCGGTGGCGGAAAATTTCGATCAGGAAATGACGATTCGCGAACTGGAACGGATTTACGAAGAAGTATGTGACAGGGGTGTGGTGCGCGAACCGAGGCTGGGAGAGGTGGCATTGCCAGCCCCGCTGATCGAAAGCGCGGTCGCGAAATAACTTGTCATCCCAGGAAAAGCGGCTTTGGTAACCGCGGCAAGCGCCCAGGGTCGAGCGCGGGACTGTCAAGGCTGGTCCCCCTCCAGGCAAATCGGGTTTTCGTTTGCTCAAACGCACTCAATGTTCTCGCATCGCTGTTTCCTTCGAACCAAGTTGATCGCGCTTTTTGTCATCGGCTCTCTGAGCGCGCCGGCGATGTCATTTGCGGCGGAGGCGGCCGAACACGAGACGCTCTCACTGAAGGCCACACCCCTCTTCCAAGTCGGAAAATTCTCGGTAACGAATTCGATGCTCGTTTGCTGGATTGTGGCTCTGGCCGTGATCATTTTCGCGCAAATCGCAACCCGCAATGTCAAAACGGTTCCAAGCGGAGCGCAGAATTTTTGGGAGTGGCTGGTGGAAAGTCTCTACAATTTTCTTGAGTCGATCATAGGACGCGACCTGGTAAAGAAAACTTTCTGGTTCTTCGCCACCATTTTTATCTTCATTCTCTTCACCAACTGGGCGGGGTTGATTCCGGGCTTCGGCACGATTGGCTGGGGTCATTACCAACCGTCTGGCGCGTTCCACGTCGACCGACCGCTGCTGCGTGGCGGTAATGCTGACTTGAACATGACCACCGCAATGGCCGCGATTTTCTTTTTGCTTTGGATTATCTGGGCTATTCAAGCGAACGGCGTTGGCGGATTCCTGCTTCACATTTTTGGCCCAAAAGGCGAGACCTCTGGTTTTTTGAAAATCATCATGGTGGTAATCTTTTTCATGGTGGGATGGCTTGAGATCGTATCCATTTTATTCCGGCCGATCTCGCTGAGTTTCCGGTTGTTTGGGAACATTTATGCTGGCGAGAGCATTCTGGAAGCGATGTCAAACATGGTCCCAATACTGTCGTGGCTGATTCCGATTCCGTTCTATTTTATGGAATTGCTGGTCGGAATCGTGCAGGCGCTCGTTTTTATGTTGTTAACCGCTGTCTTTACCCTTTTGATCGCGCAACATCAACCCGGACACGAACCGAACCACTAACAATTTCGGCGAAAGCTCGCGGAAAAGCCGTGAGCGCGTCAAAGAGGAACCTACAAAACTATGATACTACCACTACTGGCAGAATTGAGCGGAAACATTGGAAACATTCACGTCGGTCTTGCGGCCTTGGGCTGCGGCATCGGCGTAGGCCTGACCGGCTTGGGCGCGGCGACGGCAGTGGGGCGCAATCCGGGCGCGGCGACACCAATTTTGGTGCAGGCAATCCTGGCCATTGCTTTCACCGAGGCCATTGTTTTTTACGCTCTCTATCTTGCTCACGCTCAGTGAAATTTTGGTGCGGCGAAGTTTGCCGTGCTGAAATCATAATTTATGAATCCGACATTTTTCGCCGCGGCGGGTTTTACCGATACATTGCGGGAGACGGCCGACACCTTTGGATGGAATCCATGGTTGTTCTTCTCGCAGGTGCTCAGCTTCGTCATCGTCGCGTTCTTACTGAAGCGCTTTGCCTACAAACCGATTCTAGCGGTGCTGGAACAGCGCCGGGAACAAATTGCGCAGGCACATTTGAACGCGGAAAAAATCAAGCAACAGCTTGCCGAAGCTGAGCAACGTCACGCCGAAATTTTGGCGAAAGCAAATGCGGAAGCGCAGAAGATGATCGAAGAAGCGCGTAACAGCGCCTCTAATCTGGCAGAACGCAAACAGCAAGAGGCGATCGCGGCGGCGGAACAAATCGTGGCCAAGGCGCGCGAAGCCAGTGCGATTGAGCACGAGCGCACGATGACGCAATTGAAGCGCGAATTGGGCAGATTGGTGGTGGAGACAACGGCGAAGGTTACTGGCAAAGTTTTGACGCCAGATGATCAGCGACGTCTGCAGGAGGAAGCATCACGCACCCTCTCCGCCTAGATCAAAAACAAGCACCATGCAGGTCAAAAAGGAAGTCCGACAACTCGCACGCGAAATGTTGCGCGCGAGTTTCACCGATGGTCAGCTCGATCGCGGGCGGATCGCGTCGGTGGTCGATTCCATTTTGGCGAAAAAGTCCCGGAACTACCTCAAGATTCTTGAATATTACAAGCGATTGCTTCGCCTCGAGGCTGAGAAACGGCATGCCCGAATCGAGACTACGACGGCACTGGAACCGCAGATCGCCTCGCAAATTTCCCTTAATCTGGCGAGACGTTACGGCACCGATTTAACCACCGAGTTTGTGGTTAACCCAGCGTTGCTCGGCGGGATGCGAATTCGCGTGGGGAGCGACGTTTGGGACAGCAGCGTGCGCAATCGCCTGGAAAGACTTCAGCAACAACTTTGAAATTACCTAACGAGATATGAGTAGCATCCTTGAAGAAATCGAAACAAAAATCGCGGGACTGAAAACCTCGACCACCAAGAGCAACATCGGTACTGTCCGCGAAACCGGCGACGGCGTCGCGCGCATCGAAGGACTAAGCGACGTGATGCTAAACGAGATGATCGAATTTCCCGGTGGCGTTTTCGGACTGGCCCTTAACCTCGAGGAAACTGAGGTGGGCGCGATTTTGCTTGGCGACGCCACCAAGATATCTGAAGGCGACGAGGCAAAAACGACCGGCCGCTTGCTCTCCGTTCCCGTAGGGAAAGGGCTGCTCGGTCGCGTCGTCAATACCCTTGGGGAACCGCTCGATGGCAAGGGGGAAATTAAATCAGAGACATTTTATCCGCTGGAAAAAATCGCGCCCGGGGTAATCAAGCGCCGCAGCGTCAGTCAACCGGTGCAGACAGGCATCATGGCAATTGATGCGATGATTCCAATCGGCCGGGGCCAACGCGAGTTAATCATCGGCGATCGCGCCACCGGCAAAACCACGATCTGCGTCGATACCATCATCAGTCAGGCGCGTTTGAACAAGGCGGGGGAGGATTCCAGGAGCAAAGATTACCGGCCGCTCTATTGCATTTACGTCGCGATTGGGCAGAAAAATTCCAATGTCGCACGTGTCCTGGCTGTTTTGGAGAAAGAGGATGCGATGCGCTACACCACGATTGTTTCGGCGCCGGCTTCGGACAGTGCGACCAATCAATATCTCGCGCCATTCGCGGGCGCGGCCATGGGCGAGTGGTTCATGGATAACGGAATGGATGCGCTCATTATCTATGATGATTTGTCGAAACACGCTGTAGCCTATCGCCAAGTCTCGTTAGTTTTGAAGCGACCATCCGGGCGCGAAGCGTATCCGGGCGACGTTTTCTATTTGCACTCCCGCTTACTCGAACGCAGCGCCCGCGTCAGCGATGAATACGGCGGCGGCTCGCTCACGGCCCTGCCAATCATCGAAACGCAGGCCGGCGACGTATCCGCGTATATCCCGACTAACGTGATCTCGATTACCGATGGTCAGATTTATCTCGAGACCGATCTCTTTTACCAGGGAGTGCGGCCGGCAATTTCAGTCGGTTTGTCAGTCAGTCGTGTCGGTTCGGCCGCGCAGATCAAGGCAATCAAGCAGGTCGCAGGCAAAGTGAAGCTCGATCTGGCGCAGTTCCGTGAGCTGGCTGCGTTCGCGCAGTTCGGCTCCGATTTGGATGCGGCAACAAAGGCACGGCTCGATCGCGGTCAGCGTATCGTTGAGCTATTTAAACAGATCCAATATAATCCACTCCCGGTCGAGTTACAGGTGGCGGTGATGTGGGCGATGCAGAACGGGTTCGTCGATCCAGTGCCGGTGGACCGAGTGAAAGAATTCCAAAACAAACTGCAGGACTTTCTCGAAACGCGCAAAGAACCGCTCCTGGCCTCAATCCGCCAGAAAAAGCAGCTCGATGCGGACCTCGAAGCCAACCTCAAAGCAACTTTGGAAGAGTTCAGCGCAACCAAACCTGTCGGTTAACAGGGATTAGACGACGTGCTTAAGCCTTCGAAAAAAATCATGGCGGTGGATCAGCCCGCGATTCAGTTGGTCCATGGCCAGCGGGTCATGCTCGATTCCGATCTGGCCGCGATTTATCAAGTTTCAACGAAGCGATTGAATCAACAGTTACGAAGAAATCGGAGCCGGTTTCCCGCCGATTTTGCATTTCAGCTTACGGTTGAGGAAGTTACAAACTTGAGGTTGCAATTTGCAACCTCAAGTTTGAGGTCGCAAATTACGACCTCAAAGAAACACGGTGGACGTCGTTATCTCCCGTGGGTTCGCAAAACCGCGCGCATATAGATTATGGCGAATACCCAGGACATCCGGCGCCGGATCAAATCGATTCGCAACACCGCGCAAATTACCAAGGCGATGCAAATGGTGGCGGCGTCAAAAATGCGCAAAGCGCAGCAGCATGCTCTGGCTGGCCGTCCGTATGCGGCGTTGATGAACAAGGTGCTGATTTCGTTGCAACAGCGGACCGATCCCAGACTTCATCCCTTGCTGCAGGTGCGCGAAGTAAAAAAGGAGCTGGTCATTGTTATCAGCACCGATAAAGGCTTGGCGGGCGCGCTTAATACGAACCTGCTGCGCGAAGCGGCACGATTTGAAGCGAACAAAACGGGCTACATTGTGGTTGGCCGAAAGGCGCGACAATTCCTAGCGCGGACGAAACGCGATTTACTCGCCGATTTCGAGTTGAAGGACGCCCCGACCTTTGTCGAAACCAAGCCGATCGCCAAGTTCGCGACAGAAAAATTTCTCGCTCGAGAAGTCGACAAAGTTTCCGTGGTTTACACCCATTTTATCAACACGATTAATCAACGGCCGACGGTGCAGACGCTTCTGCCGATTGACCACGGTGAGCTTCCAAAGGGTGAGGAAGCGTCCGCGAGTGATCCTTTGCTTGGATATGTCTTTGAACCAAGCGCCGAGCGCGTGTTGGAAGCGATGCTGCCTTATTATCTCCAGTATCAAATTTTTCAGATGATCCTTGATGCGCGCGCTTCCGAGCATAGCGCGCGAATGGTGGCGATGAAGAACGCGACTGATAACGCGCAACAGTTCATCAAGGATCTGACACTGGAGTATAACAAAATGCGGCAGGCAAGTATCACGACCGAGTTACTCGAAATCGCAACCGCACAGATGGCGCTCGGTTAGTAACTAGCGAGATTTATGAATACAGGAAATATTGTTCAAGTCATCGGCCCGGTGGTCGATGTGGAGTTTGGCGGTACCACGGAATTGCCCAAAATCTATAACGCGCTCGAAATCGAGTACGAGGTCAACGGTAACCCGACCAAGCTCACGCTCGAAGTACAACAGCATCTCGGCGAAAACTGGGTGCGCTCGATCGCCATGTCGTCGACCGAAGGGTTGAAACGCGGGATGAAGGTGAACGACACCGGTGGCCCCATCACCGTGCCAGTAGGTGAGGGTACCCTTGGGCGCGTTTTCAACGTTACTGGCGATCCGGTCGATAACAGAGGCCCGGTTAAATTCACCAAACGATATCCCATTCACCGACCCGCGCCGTCGCTTACGGATCAAGACGTCAAAGCGCAAGTTCTTGAGACCGGAATTAAGGTGATCGACTTGATCTGTCCCTTTACCAAAGGTGGCAAAGTGGGCGCATTCGGTGGCGCCGGTGTTGGGAAGACGGTCGTCATTCTCGAGTTGATCAACAACATCGCCAAAGGGCATGGCGGATTTTCCGTCTTCGGCGGGGTGGGGGAACGGACACGCGAGGGTAACGATCTGTATGTCGAAATGAGCGAAGCCGGCGTGATCGATCAAAAAGACCTCAGTAAATCCAAAGTCGCGCTGGTTTACGGGCAGATGAACGAGCCGCCTGGCGCGCGTCTGCGAGTTGCCCTCTCCGCTCTCGCCATGACGGAGTATTTTCGTGACGAAAAAAATCAGGATGTGCTTTTGTTTATCGATAACATTTTCCGCTTTTCACAAGCCGGTTCGGAAGTATCTGCTCTACTCGGACGCACGCCGAGCGCGGTCGGTTATCAACCAACGCTCGCGGCGGAGATGGGTGATTTGCAGGAACGCATCACCTCGACCAAGAACGGATCGATCACTTCAGTGCAGGCAGTTTATGTGCCGGCGGACGATCTGACCGATCCGGCGCCGGCGAATACCTTCGCGCATCTTGATTCCACCATTGTGCTGGAACGTTCAATTGCCGAGCTCGGGATTTATCCAGCAGTCGATCCACTGGCTTCCACCTCGAAAGCGTTGGCGCCAGAAGTGGTGGGGGAGGAGCATTATGCGGTCGCGCGTGGTGTTCAGAAAGTGCTGCAACGTTACAAGGATTTGCAGGATATCATTGCTATTCTGGGAATGGATGAGTTGTCGCCAGAAGATAAGCTTACTGTTTATCGTGCGCGCAAGATCCAACGCTTTCTTAGCCAGCCGTTCCACGTCGCAGAAGTTTTTACCGGTCACAAAGGCCAATATGTGCCAATTGCGGAGACAGTGCGCGGCTTTAAGGAAATTCTCGACGGCAAGCACGACGAAGTGCCGGAAACAAATTTCTACATGAAGGGCGGCATTGATCAGATCAAGGAGGAAAGTTAATGGCGACGCTGCGACTTGAAATTGTGACGCCGGAAACAACCGCCTATTCCGAGGACGTCCAGAAGGTGAACTTGGGGTTTATCCGAAGCACGTCCCCGTGCTAACAATTTTAAAACCGGGAGAGCTGCGCGTGGTAAAAGACAAACGCGCCACTTCACTGGCGGTCGGCGAAGGTTTCATCGAAATTACACCAGAGCGTGTCTCGGTTCTTACCGATATGGCCCTGGAAGCCCAGGTAATCGATGAGGCCGCGGCCGAGAAGGCAGTCGCCCGCGCACAGGCCGCAATGAAGGAAGATCATACCGCGGAAGAAGTCGCTGCCATTCAGGCATCGCTGCAAAAGGCCCTTGCGCAATTGCATGTAAAACGCCGGAGGCATTCCTAGCTGCTCTTTCGCGCGAAATTGCACGCGCCCGATCAACTTGCCATCATCGCCGGCAACGGCGTTTATCCGCGGATCCTCGCGCGCGCGGCACGAGCAGCAGGCGTGCGGAAAATTCTCGCTCTTGCTTTCGAAGGAGAAACCGACGCAGAACTTGGTCAGTTCGTCGATGAAATTTGCTGGCTACGCGTCGGTCAATTGAATCGAATGCTCTCTACCTTGCGCGATGCCAGGATTGCCAGGGCGATAATGGCCGGCCAAATCGCGCCACGAAATCTATTCGACCTTCATCCCGATTGGCGCGCCCTGCTGCTCCTCGCAAAAATGAAACAACGCAATGCCGAATCGATCTTTCGGGCAATCGCCATCGAGCTCGACAAGATAGGTGTCGCGCTTTTACCGGCGACCACTTTCCTAGAGGATTTTCTGGCAGGAAAGGGTTTGATTGCGGGACCGAAACTATCGCGCCGGGAAAAGTCGGACATCGATCTCGGCTGGGAGATCGCGCAAAAAATTGCCGCGCTCGATATCGGGCAAACCGTAATCGTCAAAAATGGGACCATTCTCGCGATTGAAGGATTTGATGGAACCAATGAGACAATCCGCCGGGGGGGTGCGCTTGGTCGGGGCGGCGCCGTCATGATCAAGGTCGCCAAACCCGATCAAGACATGCGTTTCGACGTTCCTGTCGTTGGTCCCGAAACAATTTCCGTGGCGGTCGAGGCAAAGATTCGAGTGATTGCGTTGGAAGCAGGCCGCACTCTGTTGCTGGAAAAAGAAGACGTCATCTGTGCGGCGCAAACCGCGGGAATTTCTGTGGTTGGGCGTTAGCTACAAGTTTCGCCAACTGAGATGGTTACCAAGAAGAGCGTGTGACGTCTGCTTGAATTTTTTTCGCGTTCCAGCTGCGCTGCCTAATCGGCTTTCTTTGGTTTGTCCCTATAGTATCTATAATAAGGGGGTGACGCTTGGGGAAACTTGGCCTTCAGCGGGCGGTTTTCCGGAGAGGCGCAAAATATTATTCCAAGCCTTCTCAATGCTGCAGAACAATCTGCAAGAAGGCACACAGAGTGCTGCAATTTTTGGCAATGGCTTTAGCTCGCCCCACGCGACTTCAGGCCGGCGCCACGCTCGCCGAAACCCTCGTCGCTGCCACCCTTGTCGGCGCCTTTTTCGTAACCATTTTCGAAGTCAACGCCGTCTGCCTGCGTTACATCGACGCGAGCAAGGAATGTGTCGCAGCCGTGCAAGGTGTCCAGGACCGCATCGAAGGCTTACGCAACCTCGCCTTCACCGATCTGATCTCACCAGCCTATATGATGAACCCGCAGCCCACCCCTTCGGGGTCGCCCTCAGGGTCGAGGCCGATGTCGTTGGTTTATCCTTCTAATTCGTCTGATCTCGCTGCCCGGGTCACAGAAAAGGTTACAGTCAGTGGCTACCCAAGTGGCACTCCTCTTCCAGGCGGCACACCCATTATCACTTACACGCGCTCACCCGGCGCCGCGGTTTATCCAAGCGCTTCGCCGGCGACGGCGCCAGACTTCAGCAGCACGACCATGGTGAAGGTGAAGGTGAAATATACCTGGACCGCGACCTTCGGCGGTCGGCAACGGAGCGAAGAAAGCGAAACGCTAATCGCGGCGGGAACCAAGAAATGAAGCCGGCACGCCTGCAAAACCAGGGCTTCACCCTGATCGAAATGATGCTGGCCGTGTCCATCGGCTCGCTCATGCTGGCTGCGACCGTGGCCGCTTCGATCTGCCTGCAACGGAGCTTTAGCGCGGTGGATAATTACTTTGCTTCGCACGTGCAACAAGTCCGGATCATCGACTATCTCAGTCGGGACGTGAAGCGATCTTACATTGTCACCACCAGTACAGATCGGCAAACTGTTACTTGCATCATTCCGAACTACCTGGTCGACAATGGCAGCAACCAGCCCACGCGTGCCACGCCAACGCTTTCGCTGGTTGGGAACAAAGTTGTCGCCAATTATCAGGCTAGTACTGTGAATAACGTTACAACAACGCAAGGTTCTACCAGCGTTTCCTGCCCTGGGCTTGGGCTGGTTTCTTCTCATTTTTCGAATGCGAACGTCGGCCAATCTGTCGTTGGCACCGGTATTCCGGCGGGAACCACGATTCAAAACGTCTCGAACTGCCTTTTGGGGAGTTGTAGCCAGGCGACCATGTCGCAGGCGGCAACTTCCAGTAATGGCAACACTACCCTTACGATAGGCGCGCTTACTAACGTAGTTTACTCCGTCGTTAATCAATCGATCCAGCGAAGAGAAAACGGCGGTATCACCAACATCGCCGCAAGTGCTGACAATTTGATTCCCGTCACTAGCGATATCGAGCTTCTCAACACCGAATTTACGCAATCGACGGTGACCTTTCTGCCGAGGTTCGCCAGGGGCGGTCAAAGTTTTTTAAATAACGAGCGCGCCGGCACAACCATCTTTTCTCTCACGTATCTTCGCAACCGGAGAAGAGGGGACGGTTGATTTACTGAAGCTAACGAAATGAAGACACAAGTTCACCATGGAGATAATGGCAACATTCTCATCTGTGCACTGTGCACCATCGTGATTATCTCTTTAATCGGGGCCAATGTTTTGGTTAATTGTACCAGGTATTACAATATTACGGCCAAGCAGCTCAAAGCATGGAAGGAGGCTCTTTACGCGGCAGAAGCGGGCGGCGACGCGGCTTTTGACGAAGTGCGAAAGGCTCTCGATCCAATCAATCTGTCTTTTACTACCGACGGTTGGGTTTCGGCCTCGCCGTCGCCAAGTCCCGGTCCTGCCTGGACGAAAACCATCAGTAGCTTCGGACAGGGAGGCAGCCTTTCTACGACTGTAACCATCGACAAACTCACCGATAACACGGGGACCATTCCAGCTACTACCCCTTATTATCGGATTCGTTCAGTTGGAATTGCCCGGCTCTTTGGCTTACCCCGCGTCGGTCTGTCCGATCAGTTTTTTGCGGGCGGCCCCAATTTCGTGGCCAACTCCGCCAGCCGCGGCGTTGGCGACACTCTCCTGCGCAAGATCGATTTCAAATACGATCACTTTAAAGCAACTTATGGCGACGGTGACGGGAATAACCTTGTTTTGTCGACGGTCACATATCCTCAAATTACACGGCGCATCGAACTGGTTGCCGTTCCGAAGTATTATGTATTTAGCGGTGCGCTGAGGATCGTAAATGCGTTTGACGGCCCCGGCACCACCGGCTTCGTCGATAGTTACAATTCCAAAAACCCAACTAATCCGAATCCCAGTAGTCCCAAAGTAATAAACAACGATATCCCCGGACCAAATACCACTTCGTACTACGGGTCTAATCCGTCGAACTCGACCTTTCTGGCAGACGCGCACGACGGCGACGTATCTGTTGCAACAAAGAACTTTATCGAAGGCGGGCCGATCTGGGGCGACGTGACAACAAACGGCGGCAACGTCACGCATTCCGGTTATCAGATTAGCGGAACGATCGACAACAATGTGCCCCTCACGCTTCCGCCGCTATCGGCGCCTGACACAACCGGCTTCACCGCTACCAGTTCCGGGACCGGGACCATCACCGCGACTGGCACGAGCGAGAGTAGTCCAAGCGGGTTCGTCTGTTCGGGAATTAGCGGTAGCGTAACGATAACGAATGGTAACGCCGGCAGTCCGACGTTTCCGTACGCTTACGCGAAGATCGTTGCCAACGGCCACATCACCGGAAAGATCACCATCGAGAGGGGCGTAACCGCGGAGATCTGGTTCACCGGGAACATGAACGTCAAAGGAGAAGACCTCGATAATCAGAATGTTGACCGGGGTACCCAAACCCCCAATCCTGGCAGCGCCGGCGTCCCACCATCGATCCCGCCAACCCTGGCTGACGATCCGAATCCGAGTCGGGTAGGCCACATGAAGTTTTTTGGGATCAGCCCCACGGCCGCTGGTACTACGCAAACCATTGAGATTGATTCGCCCGGGAACATTTTCGCAACCTTTTACGCGCCCAGTGCCGACATT
>Ga0209474_10005232_pt1 | contig 11070 bp, 11 predicted proteins | sample GraSoiAngelo_145_FD_185902 | JGI IMG/M metagenome (GOLD analysis project Ga0209474, IMG submission 185902) | Grasslands soil microbial communities from the Angelo Coastal Reserve, California, USA - 14_1009_05_20cm (SPAdes) (version 2) | ecosystem: Environmental > Terrestrial > Soil > Grasslands... | reverse complement strand
TCCGTTCAAGATTGCCCATTTGCACTATCTTGGACCCAAAGACTTCATCGTTGCGCATCCTATTAAGCCAGGACTGCAAACATGCGTTATCCGTGAGGTGAAGCCGGGATACAAAAGAATTTTAGCTGTTAAGGATGCGCTCGTTGACGTGCCAGGTTGCCCATTAAAGCTGGAGCCGTATCCCGATCCAGAGTTTGCGGGCTACTTCGGAATCGCGAATGCGCAATACAAAAAAGAAATCCAGCATGCATCGCAAGGAGGTTCATCTGCGCGCCTGTCTCCGACTGCTCACAAATATTCTGGGCCCCGTCCTGTTCCGGCCAAAGTGGCGGCGCCGTGCCCCAAATGTCATAGTGCGGCATTCGAGCCGTGCTAACCCCGCACTAGCGCACGTTTTTTCACTCAACCTCCAACGCAGACTCGACAGACGCGCAACGCTGCTTCGCGGTGCATTGCATCGCCTTCTGGCTTAGACACGTTTCAATTAATTTTAATGTAGTAATACACAGCTACATTCTTCGGCCGCGTTTCGGCACCGCCAGCTGAGAGGGTAGGGTCGGGGCCGTGCAGGTAGTAACCCGCCCCGTCGGCAATACCAGGACCGCCAGTGTGGCCCACCCGGTCATACGAGTGGGTGTGACTTTGAAGCTGTCGACGAGCCGGGCATCTGGATCGAGTTGCTCACGTTTCTGCGCGCTGAGTGTTTTGGGGTCGAATTGATTCAATCCACGCAAGAAAACGCCTCGCAAATCTGGGACGTTTGCTCGTGCAGAAACGCGCACATACGTGGAACCGGGGACCTCTCTGCCGTCGCAAGGTGCCCATTGGCTCTTGTGTGGTAACCATATGGCCCCCACAGATACATCATCTTTAGTGATTGCGCGGAACTGCTCAAACGTTAAGCTTGAGGCAACAATCGTTCCGACCGGAACTGCACCAGTCGCCTTTTCGGTTACTTTGAGAGTTGGATAGGTAAACGACTCCCTCGTTGTATTTATGATAAGGATCGCGTCGCTTGCAGGATTGCGTAAGAACGACACGGAAAACTCGTCTTCTATTTGACTGCCGACCTCCGGAAGGCCGCTGACTTGGGTGCCGCCTCGAACCTCGGATTCTTTCACCGTCGGCATTGGATCGTCGGACATCCGCTTCCGGTACCCGAGCTTGATCGCGACCAACACATCCCCAATCGTTTCTTCTAGGATGAAGAATCCAAACCCGCTCGTAGCGATGACACATTTTGTGTATTCACGCGCGAGCTCGACGTCGGGTATTCGGCTCACAACTTGGTCGTAAGATTGCCGGGCAATCTGGATCGATGTAGCAGTCGCAATTTTCTCTCGGAACCTCGTGATATCTTCCTTGGAAGCGTTGCCGCTAAAGCTCATAGGACCTCCATCGACTATTAAGCTCATAGCTCCCCCCCCACTTCAGACTGTTCAAATCCTCAATAAACTTATCAGACTGCAAATACGTCCGCATGTCCTCGGTAAAGTTGACCGACCTTTGAATTCCGAAGTATTCATAAAGGCCATCCCGAAGGAGTAGTGCACAAGGGGAATCAGTTTCATTCGGTAGTGTTGTTATTAATGGCATTAGTAGGTGTGGCGTTTTTTGCCGAAATTCGTGGGCGTCGCTTACCGAGAATTCGCTCGAAGTTTTACGCCTTTGACGACGGGTTTTTTCACTTTAATGCGGGTTGAGTTTGCGCTAAAAAAACTGGGCTTATCCTGCCCATTCTAGGGTGACCGCGGGCACGGGCAAGCCAAAATTGCTCGAATCGAGCGCGGGATCCATCCACCGCAACATTACAGAACTCGAACAAAGCAGGCTTAGATCGACGGGTGGGGTCACACTTCGGATGAAATCCTTAATTCGCGTGCTAAACTCTGGCGTGGAAAAGAGTTTTGGGGGTATAGCTCAGCTGGTAGAGCGTCTCGTTCGCAATGAGAAGGCCAGGGGTTCGAATCCCCTTACCTCCAGTTCGTCTCGCGTCTACGAAAAAACTGTTACTGACGAAGCCGAACAGGTGATGCGCCTGCCGGCTGAAAATTAGCAGAACCGAAACTCGGCGCTTGCGTTGTGACTTGCGGCGTAACGCGAGAGTGTTTTGCAGTCCAGATCTCAATGAGACGAACGAAATAGTATGAAAATACGACAGGCCAAAGCACCAGCAAAGTGATGTCTCGACCGAGATTGAATGTAAGACCGGCGCCCAGCATGAACAACATGAGGCGCAAAAGCGAATTTCGTTGTTGCCACCACCGGATGAGCAAACCAGTCCAAAGCGCCATGATCATGCCCGCTGCCACTGGGCCAAAAAATGGGCCAAAGTTCAAAATACCACCGCCGATCATTCCGGTGGAAATAGTAGCAGAAACCCCAAGCTCACTTTGCGGGTCCTCCAAGCCACGCCATTTCGCATAGTCAATTCCAACCAATGGCTTTGAGGCCCAAATCACGCGCGGAATCACGTTCAGCAGCTCGTTCAAATATCTTCCACCATACGACGGAGAGGCTGCGCCGGAGCCGAGGTAAGCATTCGCGAAGCAAAGCTCCTGAATCATGTTCAGGCCGCTTTGACGCAAATCTTCATCGACAAGCTCGTAGGGATGCTCAGCAGCCAGCAAGTCTCTAAAGCCGGTGCCGCGAAATGCCGTCACAAGCTTGAATCCATGATCAAGACAGAAGAAGGCAACTGCCAGCATTGCGAGTTTTACGAGCAACGGGTGAGGGCCATAGAAAAGATACGTGACGATAAAAGGCAGAATCGCTGCAAGGAAGTGGCTGCGCGCTCCTTCGAAAAGGAAATATGGGAGCGAAATAACAAACATTGCTCCAGCAAGACAACGCCAGAACGCGCTACGCTGAAAGAACACCAAAACGCCAAGAAACGCGGTAATTGCATTGAACATGTAGCCGGCGAACGCGATCAAGAATCCAGTCGCCGAAGTTGCTACTGCACTACGCCCCCACATCGTGGTGCCTGCGCGTGAATCGATCGGAAACAACGCGCCGATCACATCACCATCCATGCGAGTAATGCCAATCAACAGGAGCAGAAGCCAGATCGCCCCGGTAGCGATTAAGATTTGCTCGGGCATGAACCGCCGCACGTGGAACACACCGGTACTTCGTCGGCGGACAATCCAACGCACTGCAACCGGCACGAAAAACCGAAAGCCGATTAGAAAGAGCAGTACCTGCCCATAACTTTGGCTGATTAAGAAGGAAGGAATGTAGCTGTATTGGTCCGGGTTTAGAAAAGGATCAACGAAATACCATCCGAAAACTGTCACATAGACTGCGAGCGTGATGGAAAAGCTATCTCCGTTCAGCAGCTTTACGCAGCTTTCCACGGTCAGTCCGAGCAACGCAGCGGCAGCGAGATAGAATGTTAGTTCACTCGTGACCATGAACGAAGGCGACGAGCACAGTATCAAACACAAACATAAAACTCAAAGGCGTCATTGATTACGTGGATCGCTAAAGCGCGGAGCCAAGCTCTTGCAGTCGTTGGCCGAGCATATCTGTAGTGAATTCATACTGCACATAGCAGACGGCAGCCAGTGCTTGCAGCCGATTTGGATGAGCCACGCAGTCGCGAATCGCAGCTGCAATGCACGCCGCACTCGGTTCCTCGAGAAAAATTCCGTTCCGACCGTTCTCGACAACGCCGCCGCAACATTTGGACGAAATGACCGGCAAGCCGTGCGCTTGCGCTTCGAGCTGCGTAATTGCAAATCCATCCGAGAGCGTCGGAAGAATGAATACGTCAGCAGCTTTATACTTTTCAGCTGCCTCCTTCCGCGACACTGAGCCAAACCATTTCACTCGCGCATTGCCCGCTGCTGTCTCTGCGTTTGCGATTTGAACGGGTCCGACAATCCAAAATTCGACCGGCTCATCGCGCAAAGTTTTAGCCGCTTGCAGTAATCTGGCGACGCCTTTGCGCAAATTCACCTGGCCGAGGAACAGCACGCGCATCGGTCGGTCTTGCGTGAATTGCACAGGGTACGATCTGACTTGTCTGATTTCGGACTTTTTGTCCCCGACTTCTGAGGTTCCGTACGCGAGGGGTATTAATGTTAATTTCTCACTCGGAATCCCACTGCGGATCAAGCCTTCTCGCGACCATTCGGAATTTACGATGATCCGGTCGGCAAAATCGCACTCTTGACGCCATGAAGCCCAGTAGTCCGCCGGCGCAGCGTGCCACTCGCCTGCCAGCGCAGGCACTCGCGCTACCTCCTGAGACACAATTCTCTCTTCCTCAGGACCAGGATCGATCTGGAACAGGAGCGTTTTCCATCCACGCAATTTAGCGAACCGAAACGGTTCGAGCGCAGCATAGCTGTAGCTCAAAAAAATGGGCTGATACTTGAGAGTTGACGGTTGAGACTTGAGAGCACCGACGACCTTGCGTTGAAACCATCGATTGCGCGCGATGATCGTTTTCCATTCGTTAAGCCGGCGCGCGCGTACAAGCGTTTCGAACAGGATTACAGACGAATTGAACGCGATGACACGCGCGTCGCTCAGGTCGTTGTGAAACCGGTCTGCGAGACGTCCAGCGGAGATTTTTGTCAGGACGGACGAAGGCGGAACCCATGCGTCAGTAACAAGATAACCGAGTAATCCCCGAGATAACAAGGCGCGTGGAACCGCATAATGCTCTCGCGCACCCAACTGACAACAGATCCACTTCATTGCATCTCAAACTGTCATCCTGAGCGAGGCGAAGCTGCAACGCAGCAGACGAAGTCCGCGAGCCCAGGCCTTCAATCTCGGAGCAATATTGGAGAGCTCGTGCTCGACGGAAATAAGCCAGAGATGTTTCGCGTCGCTCAACATGACACCGCGGAGGGAGGATTCAGTTCTAAGGCAAACTAAGCCAGCGTTTGTAACTTGCCCATGAAACGGGCCTACGTTTCCGAACGCAATACGGAACTCCCGCCAGCGCCCGAGCCCACCAAAACGGTTCGCGAACAACCCACGACCAGCCTCGCTTGCACGCATACCGAAACTGCGAGAACACACGCCAGGCAAGGAGGCCAAGAGCAAAGGGGAAAGGACACCGCATCAGAGTGCTCCAGAACTCATTGCGCGCATGGCGGTGATGAATGCGGATTTCATCGCGTCCCTGCCCCGAGTGATGATGACGAATAGTGATAACTGGAGAAAAAAGCACATCATAGCCCGCCGCCACACATTGCAAAGCGTAGTCCGGCTCCTCGTACATGTGGAAAAATCGGGGCTCGAACCCGGGCAGTTGAAGATAAATAGATCGACGCAATACCGCGCCGGAGTTAGCAAACGACCGCGTCAAATGTTCGGACCCAAAGTTTGTTTGCGTAAGTGTTTCGGAATACTCATCAGTGCGCTGGGGAAAATGGAGCACCGCCAGTTCAGCTCGCTGTTGAAAGAAGGGAACAGTGCGCGCCAGGCAATCTACCTGCTCTGGATAACTGTCGTCATCCAGCGCCAGGACCAAATCACCTCGCGCCTCGCGTATCATGCGATCGCGCGAAGGTACCGAGCCAAGGCCAACTTGATTCAAAAAGCGCCGTGCTTCGGGCAACTCCGCTTTGACCGCCTCAACAACGTCATCTGTGCAACCGTCGATCGTGATAAGAACCTCCAGTGGCTGCGGATTTAATCCCTGCAAAGAGCGGCAAGTCCCCCGTAAATCGACGAGGCGACCGCGAGTGGTGATCATCACAGAAACAGTCATAGAAAAAGACGTGGTTCCAACACATCAAACCTCACAAAGCTGACGTGGGGCGGTTTTCGAGAAGCAATGTCAGGCCTACAAGGTGGGGTTGGGGTAAAAAGATCAATCCGATCCTTTGAATCAACCGAGCATGAATTCCTTCCTCAACTTTGGCGTGATGAATCTTTTTCTCCGAACCGCACCGAGCGTCATCCGCAAGTTAAACTTCCGGGTGCGGTCGTCACTGGCGCCGGCAACACTGTCGGGACTGATCCGATAGATTACCGCGTTGAACGGAAGCGTGTGCAACTCGTGTCCCAGATAAGCAAATTGGCTGGCATATCTCTGATGAGTGTCATTGAGCAGCAGCGTTGTGACGCCGGATCCGGGAACGAGGGAATACTGATGGCTGGCCGCCAAGCTGGAGCTTGCATGGTCAAGACGCACACCTTCCACTTCCGTGAGAAATGGTCCACGATCATCTGCAACATCACTTCTAATGATTAAACAGGAACCGCAGGTTCTGTCGAGATACTCGGTGTGTTCAATGAGACAACGTGATCCGGGGCGCCAAAGCCACCCGTATTTAATCAGATAACCGGCTTCACCGCCGGCTTTCGCCAACCAATCAACCAGCTCTGAGCTGATCAAATCGTCTGCGTCAAGCTTCATGATGTATTTTGGGCTGTATGTTGACTTCACGTAGTCCCAAGCAGCTGCGATTTTGGTCAGCTTATCTAATTTCAGAGAAACAGGGTAACTCTCACGCTTTGGAGTAGCATGATTGAGTGACAGGAAGTGGAATCTTGAATCAAACTGGACGTCGAAGTCTGGCGGTTCGTGGCCGGCTACAACAACGCAATAATTCCCGTTGCGAGAGTTTTGTACAGACCTAAGTGTCTGCCGAAGATGGGCGGAGGCTAAATTCCATTTGGACTTAACCTTTTGCGATGCGAATGGGATCAAGAAAGCTAAGGTAAGCTGGTCATTCACTTCAGGGGACCTTAGAACGTTCGGTAGCGATTAGCATGTTTGTGTCTGAGCAAATTCCAAGCCGTCGTCGGACTTTATTGGCGAGAACCCGCGAGTCCTCGTTCAACACCGCCAACCACGCTCCTAAATCTCCATGACGCCTGCGATGATGCTCCAGGCGGGCGATCGTAAACGGGCGTGAATACGTATTGCCGTTAAACAACAATGGTTTACCTCCGCAAAAGTGCGCGACACGCGGCCTTGAGATCTTTGCGGGAAACCGCCAGCCCATGCCTGCGCACTCCTGCTCGAACTCTGCTATGCCTTGATAGGTCGGAATGTGTTGCAAGTCGGACACAATTGTTTTCAGATCGCCTCTCTGTGCCATTGTGTGGATCAAATAGTTGAGCATTCCCATGTCTCCCTTGGAGGTGTTTAGGCCGGACTCGAACAAGCCAGGACTCCGGCGACTGACTGCCTCGAGATCGAAATACTGTTCAAACCGTATCGCATTACGGCGGCACGCGAACACTCCAGCGCTAAAGTAAGGATGCCCGCGCCAATCGAAATCGGGATCAAGCTGCCGCAACTTGCGCGGGTCAAAATAAAAATGCGGCAGCCAAGACGGAATTTCTGTGGCGTCGGCCGGGATCGAGATCTCGCTCCAAAAAATTTGGAAATCAACGTCGGTGCGGATTTGCGAGGTAAAATCGCCCCAAACAATCGCGTCGGAGTCGATCCAGACGTAAAACTCAAATGGCCCTTCCCACATCGCCGCATGCTTGGCGTGAAAACCTCCCGCGATAAGCTTTCTCATTTCGGCAGATGGTAGATCGCCGACTCGGAGGATGATGACCTTGTAATCGTCTTCCAAATCCGAAACATCAAAATCGCCGTCGACGGTCAGGCATGTCGGAACGTTGGGACAGTAACGCCGCATGCTGGCCAGCGTCGCTTGCACCATGAACTTGTCCCCGGCATGGCAACCGGTCACAAAGCCAAATGGTGCCTGCACTTTCACGGCACTAAGGTTGATTGCTCAACGAGACGTGTTTGCCCGGATAGAGGCAGGCCTCATACACGCGAGCAAACGCTGCGCCAAATCGACTCTTCGCATTTCGAGTGGCAACGAGCTTGCTCGCTGCGTTCCCAAGCTCATTTCGAAGCTCTTCACAATTCCGTAGTTTCTGAATGGCGGCTCTGAATGCATCTGCGTCGAGGAGTGCACATAGAATTCCCCCTTCCTCCGAAACGGCTTCGGGAATTCCGCCGGTGCGAAACGCCACCACTGGAACGCCGCAACTCATCGCCTCAATCAGCGTGAACCCGTACGTCTCCATCAACGACGCGCTGACGAAAACATCTGCCGCGCCGTAAAAGATCCCCCGCGCCGTACGATCGGCAATGCCACCAATCATCCGCACATTTGGGCGAGCTGGTATCTCAACGGCGCTTTCTCCAGCCAGTAGCACTATGAGCTTTTCGAGCTCCGGCAGTCGCGCAAGTTGCTCCAACAGCCACGGAATATTCTTGTTCGTGTCCGTCAGCGAAGCAGCTCCACCGGCAATCACAAAAACATCCGGCGCAATTCCAAGCTTCGCGCGGCACTCTGCCTTCTCCTGTGGTCTGAAAACGTCGGTATCAATTGCGGGAGGAATAACCCGCACCCTGCCCGAGGCCCTTACAATTGGACTCTTTTGAGCCAAGTCTGCTAACCACTGGCTACTCGCGACAAACCGCGCGCGACGGTCTCGATACGCACGCAACTTGCGCCTCTGTTCGTCTTTGGCCAGAACCCAATTGAAAGGCTGCTTCAAGATCGGACAGGGAGCACAGGTATCGGCATAAAGATCGCACCCACGGTAAAGAAAGCAGCCGCCCGACACGTGCCACATGTCATGCACACTAATAACAACGGCCATATGTGTTGGTAGCCTCTTCAACCAGCTTGGGACGTTGAACCAATCGGCTACCGTGTGTAGATGGACCACATCAACTTCTTGGAGGTCCTCGGGCGCTGGCGCAGGCAACAGTCGCCGCGTTCCATGCCAAGGTTCGGTCGACAAGGAAACATACGATCGGCGAATAATGCGATCTAAGAGAAGTCTACCGGATTGCGCTGGAATTGAATTCTTGCAGAGCACCTCGCTTTCAATTCCCCGCTCTGCTAATGCGGTCGAAAGAAGTGCGGCATATTCATAGCTGCCGCCGGACGTATGCGTGTTGAGATGCAATACTGTCATACGGTGACAGTCGGCGCAGCTACGGGAAATTTCATTCTGCTAATTTGCTGCATCCGGCGCCGATATATCCGACGCCGCCGTGGCGCGTTGACAATGTAACCGACCCAATAACGCGCCGCTTTCTGATATCCCGCACACTTTTCTTGTCGTCCGGCAACTTTGTGGAATAAGGCGACGAGCGGAAAGCCGAGCGCCCGAAAAGGTGCAAGTGCATTGCGAAAGAATTGTTGGCGGCGCGATTTTTTGAAGTCCTCGGTTTGCCGATTCACCGGCAAACCGGCATTCAGTGCAAACCGTTCAAAGAGTACCTGGGCCGGACCTTCGATTCCACCAAGCCACGGCACCGAACCGGTGAAATGAAGCACGCAATCCAGATCATTGTTGCTCTGCGCATCAAACTGCGAGGCCGCTCGGTTCCAGCGTTCAGGTAACTCGTCAATCTGTCCGTGGAGCAGAAAATTGAAGGCAGACTGCTCGTGAAATCGGTAGCATTCCTTCCAGTCGTTAAAAAATTCGAGGCATTGCTGGATGAAACTCCATCTCTTTAGTTCGTTTAGATCCATTAGCATCACGCCTGAGTTAAAGTAGCGCCCGTCCCGCGGAAGATTCATCGCGCTTGCTATGGTGCGGGAGTCATCCCCCAGTGTCAGAGTTTCCGAATCCGGAACAGCTGCAACTATTTTGCCTGGCGACAATTGGAGATCAAAAAGCTCCGAGAGATCACGAAACACCAGCACATCGCAGTCGAGATAGATCAACCGTGGGACGTCCAGCAAGTGTGGCAGCAATATCCGGCAATAAGCCATGTGTGATTGGCCAGGTCCGAGTGTCGCCTTATCAAAGATCGATGGATCTGCCTTCACAAAATCCAGCTGCGCGTGTTTGCCTATTCGCTCAATCAACCGTGCAAGGGTGTCTCGGGATGCCTGCGACAGACCGCCATCAAGTACCTTCACATCGACTTCCCTCGCCGGATCCATGGCGCTTAATGCGCTCGCGACCGCGCAGTATAGCCCGGGGAAGTAGCCCTCGTCGCTAGTTAGGGCAAGAACGACTGGTTCCGACTCCCGCATAAGCTACGAACTATAACCGCTTCCAAAAATCCTTCGACGGATGATGAACAACGCGTTAGCCAGAGCCATAGCGAAACTCGATTCGTTTGCTCGTCCGCATGCTTTCAGGTTGACGAACAATACGTCATCAACAATGGGCCAGTTTGGCTTTACAATCGCGTACCTTGCAGCACGCATGCGCTGGCAGACATAATCAACATCGCGTCGCGTTAATGGCGGGCGGCTGTCGTGAAATTCCGCGGTGAACTGACCGCAACTGTTAAGATCAGATGCAGGCGTTTCTTTTAGAACGTCTACTTCCGCGCCTTCTATATCAAACTTTACCAAGTCCACTCGTCCCCCGAACTTCCGAATTCCTCGATAGGTCGATCGTGGGAACGTCTACTTGATCAGCTATCCCGTAAGCCGCCGACCATTCCTTGAAAATACTCGACGACTCAGGATTCGTTGATTGATTAAATGTGACCACGCCTTTGTTCTTTGTTGTTTGCTCCTACACTGCAGCATGAAGAACATCGCTCTCTTTGCTGAAGGTTCCTTCAAGGATTCAGCCAATTTAGGATTCGCCTCGACGAGCAGCGCCCGGGAAATTGAATATTCGGATCTCACAGCTGCAAAGAATTCCTAACGATGCGCGCCAAAATCAGCGAGAATTGGCTGGCTGCGGTAGAAGGGAAGCAAAAAATGAATGTTCTTTGAAACGTCGAATTTCGAGTCGATCAAGAAGCACATGAAAGATGCGCCTGAACAGGGACCGCGCTTCGATGCGCAACTGACTAACTTTTCCCTTCAGCATGGGCCTTCGCGCGTCTGAGTGCGTCTATAAATTGCAGCTGAATTCGCTCGTAGTTAAAATCGGCTGCCGCCGCGTCGGAAGCTGATTTCGCAAGGCGTCGTAGCTCGGAGGGCGACGAGGCAAGCTCTTCCAATGTTTCGCGGAGCGCCAAGGGATTCGGATCAATGACGCACAACGCTCTGTCTCCTTTGCGGGCCCATTTCACCGCCGTACAGTATTCCGGTCCCCAAACGACAACAGGCAGACCCAACTGCGTGGCATCGATCAGTTTGG
>Ga0209474_10005228_pt1 | contig 11079 bp, 9 predicted proteins | sample GraSoiAngelo_145_FD_185902 | JGI IMG/M metagenome (GOLD analysis project Ga0209474, IMG submission 185902) | Grasslands soil microbial communities from the Angelo Coastal Reserve, California, USA - 14_1009_05_20cm (SPAdes) (version 2) | ecosystem: Environmental > Terrestrial > Soil > Grasslands ... | reverse complement strand
CCGTATCGAAATTCGGATCCGTCTGCACCTTGACGATATGGACCCCACCGATCACAAGGTTGTCGAGCAGGTTCCGCTTGTGAGCGGCGATCATGGCATCGATCTGATTCTTCCACCGGTGGTAGATGCCGTCCGACATGTAGACCCGGGCCGGTTCGAGGTTGCGGTCCACCCACGCTTTCTGCAGCGCGAAGAATGCCGCCTGCGCCCGGTCGAGGAACATCTGCTGGTTGAAGTTCGGATCCTTGGCCTGCAGCGCAGCCAGGTCATCGCTCAGTGTGGAACGCATCTGTCCCATGGGGGCGTAGGCCGGGCCCCAGTTCGATGCCTGGACCGGATGGCCAATGCTCATCCGGCGGTACGCCTGATAGAGCGCAAACGCGATGAAGAGAAAGAAGATGAACCCGCCGCCACCTCCGCCGAAGAGGAAGAAGGGCAGCAGCAGACCGCCGCCGCCGAACCCACCGCCACCGCCACCATAGCCTCCACCACCGCTAAACCCGCCACCACCGCCAAAGCTCTGACCGCCGCCGGCGCGAGCCAGCGCGAGCAGCGGGCTCGTCAGCAGGAGCGTCAACGCCAGAACCGCACCCAGGGCCAGCCGGCGGGGCCAGCTCACGATTTTTCCGGTGCGCCTCCGCCGGTGAGTGATTGGCCGCAGTTGGTGCAGAACTTGCCGTTGGCGGCGTTTTGCGTGCCGCACTTGGGGCAGGCTAGGGTGGCGCCGGTTGGAGCCGGCGCCGGTGAAAGCGCCTGGCCGCAACTGTTGCAGAACTTCGCGCTCTCGGCGTTGAGCGCGTGGCAGTTGGGGCAGCGCACCTGGATCTGGCCGCCGGCGGCCACCGTCTGACCCAGCTGGCCTGCGACCAGGCCGCCCACGCCAAGCCCGACGCCGAGGAATGCGGGATTCACGCCGCCGCCCTGGCCGGGCCCCTGTGCCAGACCTTGCCCGGCGCCGATCATCGCCGCGCCGGATGCGTACTGCTGGAAGCCACCGGCCAGCTTGGTGTACTGCACATCCTTGAGGAAGTTCTTCAGCTTGTCTTCGTCCTCGGGCTTGAGCGTGATCGTGAAATTCCCGAGCCGGACGATCTGGAGGCCGTAGCTGTTGATGTTGCGCTGGACCTGGGCGATCGTCTCCGATTCGATTTCGTCGGTGTGAGCCGCGATGCCGAGCAGCGGCCAGCCGTTGGTGACCACGTGCGCAACGACATCGGTTCGCAGGGTCTTGAGCAGCTGCTCACGCATCCAGTCGGTGATCTCGTCGTTGGTGGACAGGTTCTGGGTACCGACGAGGTTCACGATCAGCGACTGCGGCTCGACGACTTTCAGCGAGTACTCGCCGAAGACGCGCAGTCCAACACCGAAGTTCGTCTGGGGATCGACGACGTTGTCGATCGCGCCCCCGAATGGGAGGTTGGGGAACTCTCGCGTGGAAACGAAATAGAGCTCGGTGCGAAACAGGTTCCCGCCGCTGGCGGCGTCGACCAGGATGCCGAGGAAGGGGATTTCCGACGAATCGAGAGTGACACGCCCCGGCTGGATCGTGCCCTGGACACGGCCATCACGGAAGAAGACCGCCAGCTCGTCCTGTTCTACCGTCAGCTGGGTCAGCTTGCGGATATTCGTGTCGGGCCACTTGAAGAGGATCTGGCCCTTGGCCGTATCCGGCCGAGCGATGAACTCGCGGCGGACTTCCTGGCTGAAGATACCCATCTAAACCTCCATTGCCGGATCCGGGCGGTTCGCCGCCAATCCGCGTTATAGCAGGAAAACGGCGGACCCAACAAAGTCCTTCCCCTGGGAGGACGGCGCCAAACCCCCGGGAACCGATGGTCAACCCACTTTTTCGAGGCTCTCGCGAGCAGCCCGCCGACCCGCGGCCACGTCCGCGGTTCTCCCTGTCCCGGTCGAGGATCGATCTCCTTGCCCTGCTCGGGTTTACGGGTCTATCGGTGTTGCTCTTCGCCGGCAGCTGGCGCGCGCCCGCGTCGTCGGTGGCGGGAGCGGGCACCGAAGACATCGGGATCATCGTCTGGTTCCTGCGTTGGGTGCCGTTCGCGCTGGGGCACGGGGAGAATGCCCTGATCACGACTTACCTCAACGCCCCGCACGGGGTCAACTCGATGTGGAACGCCTCGATGCCGGTTGCCGGGCTTGCGATGTGGCCCTTCACCTCGAGTCTCGGCCCGATCTTCTCCTACAACCTGCTGGTGACGCTGGCGGTCGCCCTCTCCGCCTGGTGTGCGTTTCTGGCGGCGTGGCGCTACGTCGAGAGTCCGCTGGCGGCTGCGCTGGCGGGCCTGCTGTACGGCTTTTCCCCGTACATGATCGCCCAGTCTCAGGGGCACCTTCACGTCACCCTGGCATTCGTTCCGCCGCTCATGCTCCTGGTCTTCGACGAGATCGTGGTGCGCCAGGGGCGATCAGCGCGCTGGATGGGCGTGCTGCTCGGATTGCTGGCCGCCTGTCAGCTGCTGCTCGCCGAGGAACTGCTGGCGACGGAGGCCCTCTGCGCGATGCTGGGCATCGGGCTCTTGATCACCCTCTATCCACAACGGCTGCGCGCGCATCGCTCGCACGTGTTGACAGCGCTCGGGGTTGCCGCCGCCGTCTTCCTGGCACTGGCCGCGGTCCCCATCGGTTTCCAATTTTTCGGGCCGCAGCACGTGACGGGGGCGGTGCAGATCCGCAATGCCTACGTGAGTGACCTCCTGGGATTCGTGGTGCCAACGGCACATCAGCAGTTCGCGCCCGCCTTAGCCGTCCGGCTGACCGAGGGGTTTTCCGGCTACTCCTCGGAATGGGACGCCTATCTCGGCGTCCCACTGATCGGACTGGTTATCTATGTGAGCGTTCGGTTCTGGAAGCGACCCCTGGTGCGGGTCGCGGCCACGCTGATGCTCGTGCTGGCCGTCCTCTCGCTGGGGACGACCCTTCATGTCGCCGGGCAATGGACCGCGGTGCCCGTCGGCGCACTGGCCCTGATGGCCCCGCTACTGCGGCGAGTCATTCCCGTGCGATTCGGTCTCTATGTCTTTCCGGCAACGTGGCTGGGGTTGGTCGCGGCACCGATCTTGAGCAGCGCTCTTCCCGCCCGCCTGATGCTCTACGTCTTTCTGTTCGCCAGCCTCCTGCTCGCGGTCCTGGTGGACGCCCCCACCCTGCCCTCCCCCGCAAGCGGGGGAGGGTTAATGAGGGCCCTTCCCGCAAGCGGGGGAGGGTTAATGAGGGCCCTTCCCGCACGCGGGGGAGGGTTCAGACGAGGACTGAGGGCTGCTCTCATCGTCGCGGCGCTGCTGCCGCTCATCCCGCGGCTCCCGTTTCCGGCCTCGCCCGTGGAAGTTCCGAGCTTTTTCACGGGCGGCGGTGTGCAGCAGCTCCCGCAAGGCAGCGTCGCGTTGGTGCTTCCCTACGCCCGGCTGGCCAACAGTTCGGCGATGTTCTGGCAAGCGGCGGCCGACATGCGGTTCCGTATGCCGGAAGCCTATGCGGTGCTCCCTGGGCCCTCATTCAGCAGCCCACCGTCGGCGACCGGCAGCCTGATGCGAATGATCGAGTTGGGCGAGGCGCCTCCCGCCCTCACCGACGACCTTCGGCGCCAGGTCCTCGACGACCTCGGGGCCTGGAAGGTTCAGGCCATAATCGTCGGGCCGATGCCCTATCGCGAGCGGATGATTGCGTTTTTCACGTGGCTGACGGGCACGACGCCGCGCCAGGATGGCGGCGTCGACATCTGGAGGCTCGCGACGTGAACCTGGCATCCGGGGCGTCGACACTCGAGGTCATGGAAGGCGCCCACCGATACAACCGCTGGATCTACGATCGGGTCCGCGACGGCTTGGGACAGCGTGTCCTCGAGATCGGTTGTGGCACGGGCACCATCACCAGCTACATGGTTGATCGCCGGCTGGTCGTCGGGATCGACGTGGTCGACGACTACGTTCACGCAACCAGCGACCGGTTCAAAGATCGTCCCAACATCACCATCCGCCGCCATGATCTGACCGAGTCGATCGAGCCACTCCGGAGTTACCGTTTCGATTCGGCGGTCAGTGTCAATGTCTTCGAGCACATCGCCGATGACGAGGGGGCAATGACGGCCGTCTACGCGCTGCTCGAGCCAGGCGGGACGTTCACGCTCCTCGTGCCCTGCCACCCTGCCCTCCTCGGCCCCTTCGACCGCGACATCGGCCATCACCGCCGCTACACCAAACGCGAGCTACGACGCAAACTCGAGGCGAGCGGCTTCACCGTCGAGCGGATCCGCCGGAGCAATCCGGTGGGCGCGCTTGGCTGGCTGGTCAATGTTCGCCTGCTCGGGCTGCGGCGGCTGCGCGGCACGGGTCTGTTCGATCGGTTGGTCCCGGCCTTCGCGGTCCTCGACCGGGTTGAGCTCCCGCTTGGGCTGTCGCTGATCGCCGTTGCGCGAAAACCAGCGGCCGCCTGAGCGTCAGGCGGCGCGCTCGTCCGGCAGCTCCGGCAGGCGGGGCCTCAGGGAAAGTTCCTTGAGCCGGAGGCCGTGGTAGGGATCGTCGATACCGAAGAGTCGGCGCTTCGAGGCCAGCCGCAACTGGAGCAGGGTTCCAAAGGCCCGCGCTCCGTCGACCCAGGTGAGCTTCTTGCCCTCCTCCCGGCTGCGAGCGTAGTACGTGATCGGGACCTCGTGAATGCGATAGCCGAGGCGGAGGATACGGGCCGTGATCTCGGGCTCGATGTCGAACCGATCCCCGTGCAGACTCAGCCGGCGCATCAGTTCTGTGCGCATCGCCTTGAAGCCGGTCTCCATGTCCTGGATGTAGCAATTGAAGAGCACGTTGGTGGCGGTGGTGAGGAGGCGGTTGCCCAGCACGAACCAGTAGGAGTAGGCACTCTGGCCGGCGAAGCCGCGCACGCCATAGACGACGTCCGCACGCCCCTGCAAAAGCGGGTTGATCATGATCTGGTATTCGAGCGGGTCGTACTCGAGGTCCGCATCCTGGATGATGACCAGCGGCGCGGTCACCGCGTCGACCGCGGTGCGGATCGCGGCCCCTTTGCCACGGTTTGCGGGGTGACGGTAGACACGCACCCGTCGATCGCCGAGGAAGCCCTGCGCCACCTGGAAGGTCCCGTCGCCGGAGCCATCGTCGACCACCACGAGCTGCTGGACACAGGGTTGTCGCAGGACCCGATGGAGCACCTGCCCCAGGGTGGGCGCCTCGTTGAAGGCGGGCACGATCACCGCGAGATTCGCGTCCACACTGCTTCAACTGGCAATTCGCGTCAAATTTGCAGGCCCCCACCCTGACCCTCCCCGCAAGCGGGGGAGGGAAATGCTCCGGATCCCCCGCAAGCGGGGGAGGGAGAATCGAGCTCCGGCCAGCACAGGTTTGGCCATCGCATGCCGTTGTCCTCTGGGCACCGTGAACCTTGCACGCCCCAACCACGAAACGGTGATCTCCGGACCCTGGCCCTGGGTGACACAGGCCTCCCTATCCATCGTCCTGCCCGCCTACAACGAGGAGCTGAACATCGAGGGCGCCATCGATGAGGCGTGCGAGGTCGCTGCCGCCGCGGCGCCGGCCTGGGAGGTCATCGTGGTCGACGACGGCAGCCGGGACAGCACCGCTCAACGGGTTGCCCGCATCAGCCAGCGCCAGCCTCGGGTCCAGCTGATCAGTTTTCCAGAAAACCAGGGCTATGGCGCCGCGCTGCGAGCCGGCTTCCACGCCGCCCGCGGGGATCTGATCTTCTACACGGATAGCGACCGGCAGTTCGACTTGAGCGAGCTCCGATATTTCCTCCCCGTTATGGACCGTACCGACGTGGCCATCGGCTTTCGCGTCTACCGCTACGACCCGGTGCTGCGCTGTCTTCTGTCGTGGGTCTACAACCGCCTGGTGAGCGCAGTGTTTCGGGCGCGGGTCCGCGACGTCGACTGCTCATTCAAATTGTTTCGCCGCGAGGTCTTAGAAGCGATCGACCTCGAAACGCGCGATTTTTTCATCGACACGGAAATGGTCGCCAAGGTCAGGAAGTGGAACTTCCGCATCCTGCAGAAGGGCGTCAAGCACTACCCGCGACGGGCGGGTGAGAGCAGCGTCCGAGCGAGTCACATCCCTCGCACCCTGCTCGTGGTAGCGCAGATGTGGCTTCGGATGTATCTCCCGGTGCTGGTCGGTCGACGCGAACGGATCGAGCCAGTGTGTCCGCGACGTTTGGCCGGCCAGGATATCCTCCGTCAACAGATCCCCACGTTGGGTGTGGCCCAGAACCAGGGCCTGCCCATCGAGCCTCGCGAGGCGCACGGTGGAGAGTAGCCTCTACGACGAGTACGTCCGCATCGAAGACATCCACTGGTGGTTCCGCGGACGCCGAAAGATCATCACCACCGTGTTGCGCCCCTACCTGCGACGGCCGGCCCGCATCATCGACGTCGGCTCTGGGGGAGGCGCCGTGGCCCAGGCCCTGCAGGAGTTCGGCCATGTGACCGCCTGCGACATCGACGTCCGCTGCGCCGCCAGCATCGCGCGGCGGCCCGGCATGAGCTTCGCCTACGGCACAGCCGAGGCGATCCCGTTTGCCGATGGTAGTTTCGACCTGGTCACGGCCTTCGACGTCCTCGAGCATCTCGACGACGATGTCAGGGCGCTTCGCGAAATGGCCCGCGTTGTCTCTCCCGCGGGCCTGATCGCCGTAACGGTGCCCGCTTACGGCTGGATGTGGGGCCGGCAGGACGAGATCAGCCATCACCGGCGGCGCTACACGGGCCGCTCCCTCAGGAAGGCGATCAGCGCTGCCGGTCTTTACCCGCGGCGGCTGACGGCCTTCAATAGCATTCTGTTTCCGGGCATCGCGGCGGTTCGGCTTACCCGCCGTCTCGCCGGTCGACTCGCGGATGGGAAGCCAACGCCCGATCCCGCGGGCCTGAGTTCTGACTTCTCCATGACCAAGCCCGGACCGTTAAACGACCTGCTGGCGGCTACCTTCAGTGCCGAAGCGGCCGCGCTGCGGGTACTCGACCTCCCGGTAGGTGTCTCCCTCCTTGCGATCGCCGGGCGCGCGGCTGCTTAGTTCGAACCGAGCCCGGGCGGCCGCGCTGGCGGTCGTGCTGGTCCTTTTCGGCTACGACGTCATCCAGTACTTCAGCTTCGTCATCCAGACACCCTGGCAGCTCGACTTCTCTGACTTCTATTTCGCGGCGCGCACCGGCCTCTCCCATGGCTGGGCCGAGATGTACAACACCACCGTTTCGATGCCCGCGCTCTATGCCGCGACCGGCAACTGGTTTCCCTTCCAACACTCTCCCGTGCTCGCCTGGCTGCTCGTGCCGCTGAGCCTGCTTCCCTATGCGCTGGCGCTGACCATCTGGGATGGTTTTCTTTTTGGCTGTTACCTCCTCTGCTGGCGCATCCTGGCGCCTGGCTCCATTGGCCGACGGCTCCTTCTGCTGGTTGCCGGCCTCGCCCTTTACCCGGTGATGCTTGGCCTGGCGTTGGGACAGCCGACCATGCTGGTCCTGGCGGGGGTGAGCGCCTGCTACTGGCTGTTGGGGCGCAACCGTCCTCTGCTGGCCGCGGTCGCGCTCGCGCTCATCGCGGTGAAGCCGCAGTCAAGCTTCCTGGTGCCGTTTGCGCTCCTCTTCGCCGGGCGCATCCGACTCTTCGCGGGCTGGGCCGCGATCTCCATTGGGCTCGCGGGCCTCACGCTTCTCGCTCTTGGTCAGCAGGGCCTTCAGGATTGGCTGCACGCCATCGCAATCGCCCAGCATCTTCCCGGGATTCGATTTAATAGCGTGGGTTCGGTGATCGGACCCGGCCTCCTGGCCACGGCGGTGAGCGTTGCGGCGGCCGGCATCGCGATGGTGATTGCTAGGCTCGTGTCGCGCGAAGGCCCCGAGCTGCCGATCGCGGCGGGCCTTTCCGGCTCGGTCCTGGCCTCCCCTTACCTGAGCGTGACCGACCTCTCCGCCCTCCTGATCGCAGCTTGGCTCATCCTTCGTCTCAATCCGCCGGGCTGGCTGAAGGCGTTAATGGTGGTGAGTTACGTGCCGTTCTTCTTTGCCAACGCCCTCTTCATGCACGGCCCCTTCCTCGCGCTCGAGTGCGCCTGGCTCCTCGGCCTCCTGATCTTCGCGATCAAGCGGCGGCGGGAGGGTGGTCTGGAAGGTTGGCTCCGGAGCCCGGATTCGAACCGGGAACCGTCGCGTTAACAGCGCGCTGCTCTACCGTTGAGCTACTCCGGAACGCCAGGCGCCGTCCAGTATATCCGCCAACGTCGCCCGCTAACTCGCTAACGGCTCACCGCGATCCGACCTTTCGGCTCTGCGGTGCACTGCTGCGCCGCGACCCCGTGGGCAAGTTCATCACCGCATCCCGCAGGGACCTGAGGTCGCGCTCGCTCAGCTCCAGCAACCCCCTGGGTGGTCGGTAGGCAGCCCTTTCGATTTGGGCCCACAGCCTGTCACCTGCCGGCGTCAGGGCCACCAGCCGCGAGCGCCGGTCCGAAGGATGAGGGCGACGTTCCGCGAGACCGCGGGCCTCGAGCCGATCAACCATCCAGGTCACGGTCGACGCATCGCATCGCCACTCGTCCGCCAGCGAGCGCATGCTCCGCCCCTTCGCAATCGGCGCGATGCTCGCCAGCGTGCGCGCGTCGTTGGGCGTGAGACCAGCTCGACCGAGCGCCGCATTCCGCTCTGCCGAGGTTGCCACGATGAAGTCGAAGATCGCCCTCCACGCCTCCTGGGCGGCTCGCTGCTTGCCAGCCATGTCCGGATCGTAGGGGACCGCCAGCCTCCTTGGCAACACCCGATCATTGATGCAATCCGATAGTTGAAATGATCCAAGCATCTTTGGTATGGTGGGGATCGTCTAGGAGGTGCAATCGACATGGTCTCATGGTTGCTTTTCGTTCACGTCCTTTCGGCAATGGTGTGGCTCGGCGGCGGCCTGACGCTGATGGTTGCCGGTTTCCGAGCGCGCTCCAGCTCTCGCCCGGAAGCTGTTGCTGAGTTTGCCCGGACGGTCCCCTTTGTGGGGTTGCGCATCCTGATGCCGTCGGTCGTTCTACTTCTGGTGACGGGCGTGTGGCAGGTGTTAGCGAGCTCAGCGTGGAGCTTCTCCCAGCTGTGGGTCAGACTCGCGCTGGGCCTTTTCATCCTCGCCTTCCTCGTGGGGGCCATATACCTCAGCCGCGTCGGTATCGGGCTCGCCCGAGCTACTGCCGATAACAGGCCAGCCGGCGAGGCCGCCGCCCTGCTCAACCGTTGGCTCGGCGGCTACGTCGTGGTGCTCGGGCTGCTGGTGATCGCGGTGTGGGACATGATCTTCAAGCCTGGCCTCTGACCGACGTCAACGCTTCGCCCGCTAACTCGCAATCCGCTCGGGAACCTGGCGGCCGGCGGACTCCCCGGCCCGCTCCTCCTCCTGATACTCGGCGTCGGTATTGACCAGCCACGGATCGTAGTGCGCCCCCGTCGCGATATTCCGCGCCACCAGGATCCCCGTCATCATCGAGTGGTCCTGGTTGTTGTAGTGATGCATGCCGTTGCGCCCGACCAGCCACAGATTCGGCAGGGCCCGTTGCAACCATTCGCGCGCGACTGCCACATGCCCCAAATACGCCCCGTCGTACACCGGATAGGCCTTCGGCTGCCGGTACACCATGCCGGCCTTGACCTCGTCCGCGCGGCAAATACCCAACGCGACCAGCTCGCGCCGTCCCATGTCCAGTAACTCGGCATCGGACCAGCGCCACATGCCGTCCTGCTCGAAACAGAAATACTCCATGCCCAACCCGGTCAACCCGCTGTCATCGACCATGGCCGCGCTGAAATTCTTGAAATTCGCGATCCGCCCCACCTTGACGCCCGGATCGTGCACGTAAATCCACTGGTCCGGAAACACCTCGGCGCGGTCAACTACCACATTGACCGTGATGAAGTCGCGATAGCCGAGCGCGTCGGCCGCGGCGCGGACGATCGAGGGCGCGGCCGGCTGTAACTTCGCGATCAGCTCGCGGATGGGCATGGTGCTGATGAACTCGGTCCCCAGCACATCGAGCGTTCCACCCACTCCATCGCGCACGACCACCGATAACACGCGCCCACCGGCGTGACGGACGGCCACCACCTCTTCCCCTAATCGCACCGGGTGCCCGCTCGCCTTCAGCCGCGCCCCCACCGACTCCCACATCTGGCCGGCGCCCAATCGCGGATAGCGAAAGGCGTCGACCAGCGTCTTGACAATCGCGTGTTCGCCGCCGCGCCATGACGGGGGCAGGACGGCATTGCGAATCACCTCGACCAGGTTCAAGCCGCGGATGCGCTGCCCGGCCCAGTCGGCCGACAGGTCGCTCGTCGAGATCCCCCAGACCTTCTCGGTGTAGGTCTTGAAAAAAATCTCGAACAAGCGGCGGCCAAACTGGTTCGACACCCAATCCTCGAACGACTGCGGGTCCACCACCGGATGCATCCGGGCCTGCGCGTAGCTGATAAGGCAGCGCGCGGTCTCGACCGGCCCCAGGTTCAAGAAGGCATTCGAGGCCCGGATCGGATAGTCGAAGAACTTGCCACGGTACATGATCCGGGTCAGGCGCGACACCGGCCTGATCTCCTTGCCGAGCACCTCGCTCCAGAGCGCCTCGATCTCGGAACTCTTGGAGAAAAACCGGTGCGGGCCGACGTCGAACCGGCAGCCCATGAACTCGAGCGTGCGGGCGATGCCGCCCACCTGCCGTGGGTCCTTCTCCACCACCGTGACCGGCGCCCCGTGCCGCGTCAGCTCGTAGGCGGCCGACAGCCCGGCGGGCCCGGCGCCCATGACCACCACGTGGTTGCGCGAACCGGGCGAAGTCGCATCAGCCATCCCGCTGAGGGAGCAACTCCCGGTAGCGGCCCCTCTTGCGGCCCCCACCCTGCCCTCCCCCGTAAACGGGGGGAGGAATTCGACCCTCGGCGGCCGTCTACCTTACTATTGCGCTCCGTGAGCCCTGCCTCCGAGCGCAACAAGCCCCGCATCCATCCGTTCCTCGAGCGGCTTCGCCGCGGTCCCCTCCTGGGCGACGGCGCCATGGGCACCCAGCTCCACGCCCGCG
>Ga0209474_10005225_pt1 | contig 11080 bp, 10 predicted proteins | sample GraSoiAngelo_145_FD_185902 | JGI IMG/M metagenome (GOLD analysis project Ga0209474, IMG submission 185902) | Grasslands soil microbial communities from the Angelo Coastal Reserve, California, USA - 14_1009_05_20cm (SPAdes) (version 2) | ecosystem: Environmental > Terrestrial > Soil > Grasslands... | reverse complement strand
TCACGCCGTTCGAGAAGAAAATGATTCAGGCCGTGGACAAGGCGATCCGCGAGTCAGACCTCGGGCTCAACCCGGCCAGCCAGGGCGACACCGTGCGCGTGCCGATGCCGCTGCTCACCGAGGAGCGCCGGAAGGAGCTCATCAAGGTGGTGAAGCACGAAGCCGAGAACGCGCGGGTCGCGGTCAGGAACCTGCGCCGCGACGCCATCCACCATCTCAAGGACGCGCTGAAGAAGCACGAGGTCTCGGAGAACGACGAGCGGCGCGCGCAGGATGAAGTGCAGAAGATGACCGACCGGCACATCGCCGAGATCGACAAGCTCTTGCAGCAGAAAGAAAGCGAGCTGATGGCCGTATGAACCACCCGAGCTCCACGCAGGAGGTCCCGGCGCACGGCGACGTACCGCGCCACGTCGCGATCATCATGGACGGCAACGGCCGCTGGGCGCGCAGCCGCATGCTGCCGCGCATCGCCGGCCACCGGCGCGGCCTCGAGGCGGTGCGCGCCACGGTGGAGAACTGCGCCGAGCGCGGCATCGGCTACCTGACGCTCTTCGCCTTCAGCTCCGAGAACTGGCGCCGGCCGGCGGAGGAGGTGGCGCTCCTCATGCAGCTCTTCCAGAGCGCGCTCACCCAGGAGGCGGAGCGCCTGCACCGCGCGGCCGTGCGCTTGAGGGTGGTGGGCGACACCCGGCGCTTCGGCCGCAAGATTCGCCTCCTGATCGAGCAGGCGGAGCGCCTCACAGCCGACAACCAGCGCCTGACACTCAGCATCGCAGCGAATTACGGCGGACGCTGGGACATCCTGCAGGCGCTGACGCGGCTCGTTGCCGACAAAGGGCGCCCGGAAAAGCTCGATGAAGCCGCGCTCGCGCCTTACCTCGCGATGAGCTATGCGCCCGAGCCCGACCTCTTCATCCGCACGGGCGGCGAGCAGCGCATCTCGAACTTTCTGCTCTGGCAGCTCGCCTACTCGGAGCTCTATTTCACCGAGACGCTCTGGCCTGACTTCGACGCCCAGGCGCTCGACCAGGCGATCGCCTCGTATCGCGGGCGCGAGCGGCGCTTCGGCCGCACGAGCGAGCAGGTCGCGGCCACGCTTGCCACGGCGAAGCGCGCCTGAGCCGCGCGCTCGCCGCGCGCATTGCCACCGCGGCGGTCCTGATCGCGGCAGCCGTTGCGGCGCTCTTCCTGCTGCCGAAGACCGGGCTCGCAGTATTGGTTGCGCTCCTCGCGGCCGCGGGCGCGCACGAGTGGGCGCGCTTGTGCGGGCTGGCGAACCCTGTTGCGTGGCTCTATGCCGCGGCCGCGGCGATTGTCTACGGGGCGTTGCTCGCATCCGGCGAGCCGGCGATGCGGCTGGCGTTCGTCGCCGCCGCGCTCTTCTGGATGCTCGTCGTACCGATCTGGCTCGCGCGCGGCGTGGACCGAGCGCAGCGCCTCGCGCTGGGCGTCGCTGGGCTCGTCGTGCTGATTCCGGCGGCGGTGGCGCTAGCACGTCTTGCGCCGGCGAGGGTGCTCCAGGTGCTGGTCCTGGTCTGGGTCGCCGATACGGCAGCCTATTTCGTCGGCCGCGCATGGGGACGGCGCAAGCTCGCGCCAGCCATCAGCCCGTCCAAGACCTGGGAAGGCGCTTGGGGCGGCATCGCCGGCGCGGTGGCCTACGCTATCATCGGCGGCACTTTCCTGACGGGAGTCCGGGCGTGGCCGGTTTACGCGGTGGTGGCGCTGCTGCTTGGCGCGATCAGTATCGTGGGCGATCTGTTTGAATCGGCCGCCAAGCGCCAGGCGGGCGTCAAGGACAGCGGCAGCCTGCTGCCCGGGCACGGCGGGATCCTCGATCGCGTCGACAGCGCGACCGCGGTGCTTCCGATAGCGGCCCTCCTTCTGTCGCTCCTCAACCCGTGAACCTCGCGATCCTCGGCGCTACCGGCTCGATCGGCTCGAGCACGCTCGATGTCGTCGCCCGGCATCGCGACCGCTACCAGGTCTTCGCCCTGAGCGCGCAGAACTCGGCCGAGGCGCTGCTCGCGCTCTGCCGCGTGCATCGGCCGCGCTACGCGGTGCTCGCCGGCTTGCGGCCGGATGCGAAGCTCGCCGCCGACTTTCGCAGCCACGGCACGGAGCTTCTCTTCGGCGCCGAGGCGCTCGAGCAGGTGGCGACCGACAGCCGCTGCGACGTGGCGATGGCCGCGATCGTCGGCGCTGCCGGGCTCGCATCTACGCTCGCGGCCGCGCGCGCCGGCAAGCGTGTGCTGCTCGCCAACAAGGAAGCGCTGGTCATGGCCGGGCCGCTTCTCATGCGTGCGGCGCGCGAGGGCGCAGCGACCATCGTGCCGGTCGACAGCGAGCACAACGCCGTGTTCCAGTGCCTCTCGGATGCGAAGGCCGTGCGCCGCATCGTGCTCACGGCCTCGGGCGGCCCGTTTCGCGCCGCGCCGCTCGAATCGCTCGACGCCGTGACGCCGGCGCAGGCCTGCGCGCATCCGACCTGGGTGATGGGGCGCAAGATCTCGGTCGACTCGGCCACCATGATGAACAAGGGGCTGGAAGTGATCGAGGCGCGCTGGCTCTTCGACCTGCCGGCGGCAGCCATCGAAGTCGTGATCCACCCGCAAAGCATCGTGCATTCGCTCGTCGAGTACGTGGACGGCTCGCTCATCGCGCAGCTCTCCAATCCCGACATGCGCGTGCCAATTGCGTACGCGCTCGGTTACCCTGAGCGCATCGCCTCGGGCGCGCAGCCGCTCGACCTCACCGCGATGAAGCACCTTACGTTCGAGCGGCCCGACGAGCGCCGCTTCCCGTGCCTGCGCCTCGCATACCGCGCGCTCGAGCGCGGAGGCACGGCGCCGGCGCTGCTCAACGCCGCCAACGAAGTGGCGGTCGATGCTTTCCTGGCCGGCCGGCTGCCCTTTACGAGCATCGCGCGCGTGATCGCCGATACGCTGGAGGCGGTGCCTGCCACCGAGGCATCCGACCTCGGCGCGGTGATGGCCGCCGATCGCGAGGCGCGACGCGCCGCGGCCGCCTGCGTGCTCGCCGTCGCCGCATGAGCTTCGTGCAGACCGTGGTCGCGTTCATCGTCGCCCTCGGCGTGCTGATCGTCGTGCACGAGTACGGGCACTACCTGGTCGCGCGCGCCTGCAAAGTGAAGGTGCTGCGGTTCTCGGTGGGCTTCGGACGGCCGCTCGCGACCTGGCGCCTGGGGCCCGACCGCACCGAATGGGTGCTCGCCGCCATCCCGTTCGGCGGTTACGTGAAGATGCTGGACGAGCGCGAGGGGCCGGTCGAGCCGGCCGAGCTCGCGCGCGCCTTCAACCGGCAGAGCGTCTGGAAGCGCTTCGCCATCGTCATCGCCGGACCGCTCTTCAACTTCGTCTTCGCGGTGCTGGTCTACGCGGGGCTCTTCATGTACGGCCTGCCCGAAGCGCGACCGATCCTCGGCGCGCCGCCGGCCGGCACGCTGGCCGCGGCTGCCGGCGTGCACGCCGGCGACACGGTTCGCGCGATCGACGGCGAGCCGATCGCGACGTGGCAGGAGCTGCGCTGGCGCGTGCTGCAGGCGGCACTGCAGCGGCAAAGCGCGCAGCTCGAGACGCTCGACGAGCGCGGGCACATCGCCATGGTGGCGCTCGATCTCTCCGGCTTCCCGAGCGCCGACGTGGAAACCGATGTGCTGGAAAAGATCGGGCTGCGGCTCTACCGGCCGCCGCTCGAGCCGGTGCTCGGCCAGGTGCTCGGCGGGGGCGCCGCCGAGCGCGCCGGGCTAATGAGCGGCGATCGCATCCTGCGTGTCGACGGCAGCCCGATCGAGAACTGGGACGCGTTCGTCAACGCCATCCGCTCGCATCCGGGCGGCGAGCTGTCGATCGCCTTCGAGCGCGCGGGCAGCGAGCACCGCGCGCAAGTCGTACCCGACGCGGTGAGCGCCGGCAATGCGCGCATCGGCCGCATCGGCGCCGGACCGCGCCAGCCCGAGGGCTATGCGGAGAAGCTCGTCATCCGCGTACAGCACGGGCCGCTTGCGAGCCTTGGCCGCGCGGCGGCGAAGACCGCCGACATCGCGCTCTTCAGCCTGAAGATGCTCGGCAAGATGCTGATCGGCGAAGTGTCGTGGCGCCATCTCTCCGGCCCGGTGACCATCGCCGACTTCGCCGGCCAGTCGGCGAGCTTGGGCTGGGTTTCATACCTTACGTTCCTCGCGCTGATCAGCATCAGCCTCGGCGTGCTTAACCTGCTGCCGATCCCGCTGCTCGACGGCGGGCATCTCATGTACTATGCGATCGAAATAATCAAAGGCAGGCCGGTCTCCGAGCGCTTCATGGAGCTCGGGCAGCGCGTCGGTCTGGCGCTGCTCCTGGTGATGATGGCCTTCGCCTTCTATAACGACCTGAATCGCCTGCTGACCGGTTGATGAATCGCAGAGGTTTGGCCGCGGTGCTCGCCGCGCTAGTCGTTGCGGCCGCCAGCGCGGTGCAGGCGCAGTCCTTCGCTCCGTTCACCGTCAAGGACATCCGCGTCGAAGGCCTGCAGCGCACCGAGCCGGGCACGGTATTCAGCTACCTGCCGGTCAAGGTCGGCGAGACCATGACGGAGGAGAAGGCGCAGGCGGCGCTGCGCGCGCTCTACGCCACCGGCTTCTTCAAGGACGTGCGCCTCGAGGTGGAGAGCGATGTCCTCGTGGTCTACGTCGAGGAGCGCCCGGCGATCGCCTCGATCGATTTCTCCGGCATGAAGGAGTTCGAGCCCGACACGGTGCGCAAGGTGCTGCGCGAGGTCGGCATGGCCGAAGGCCGCATCTTCGACCGCGCACTGCTGGAGTCGACCGAGCTCGAGATGAAGCGCCAGTACCTCTCGCGCGGGCTCTACGCGGTCGAGATCCAGACCACCGTCACGCCGCTCGAGCGAAACCGCGTCGGCATCAATATCGCGGTGACCGAAGGCGAGGTGGCGAAGATCCGCGGCATCAACCTGGTGGGGGCGAAGGCGTTCTCGGAGAAGGAGCTCTTGAACGAGTTCGTGCTGCGCACCCCTGGCTGGCTCACCTGGTACACGAAGCACGACCGCTATTCGCGCGAGAAGCTCTCCGGCGACCTCGAGAACCTGCGCGCCTTCTACCAGAACCGCGGCTACCTCGACTTCTCGATCGAGTCGACGCAGGTGTCGATCACGCCCGATCGGCGCGACATCTACATCACGGTGAACATGGTCGAGGGCGAGAAGTACGCGGTGTCCAAGGTCGAGGTGTCGGGCAACCTGATCGTGCCGCGGCCGGAGATCGAGAAGCTGGTGCAGCTCAAGCCCGGCGACGTCTGCTCGCGCGAGCAGCTGACGGCGAGCACCAAGGCGATCGCCGACCGGCTGGGCAACGAAGGCTACGCGTTCGCCAACGCCAACGCCATCCCCGAGGTGGACAAGGAAAAGCGCACGGTGTCGTTCAACATCGTCGTCGATCCGGGCCGGCGGGTGTACGTGCGCCGCATCGACGTCGCCGGCAATTCCAAGACGCGCGACGAGGTGGTACGGCGCGAGATGCGCCAGCTCGAGGGCGCCTACTACGACGCCTCGAAGATCCAGCTCTCGCGCCGGCGCATCGACCGCACGCAATACTTCAGCGAAGTGAACGTCGAGACCGTGCCGGTCGAGGGCAACCCCGACCAGGTGGACGTCGTCTATACGGTGAAGGAGCGGCCCACGGGGGCACTGCTTTTCGGCGTCGGCTTCTCGAGCGTGGAAAAGCTCGCTCTGTCGACCTCGCTCACGCAGTCGAACATCTTCGGCACCGGCAAGTTCCTGTCGTTCAACGTCAACAGCGGCACGGTGAACAAGGTCTATTCGCTCTCCTACCTCGACCCGTACTACACGGTCGACGGCGTGAGCCAGGGCTTCGACATCTACAAGCGCAAGACCAACGCCTCGAGCCTCGCCGTCGGACCGTACGCCACCGATGCGCTCGGTGGCGGCATCAAGTTCGGCTACCCGGTGTCGGAGGTGAGCCGCATCGATCTCGGCGTCAACTTCGAGACCGTCAATCTCACCACCTTCGATACGAGCCCGCTCAGCTATCTCACCTTCGTGCAGCAGTTCGGCAATCACTACCGCTACGGCGCGGGCACCGCGGGCTGGTCGCGCGACACTCGCGACAGCCTCATCGTCACGCGAGCGGGCACCTTTATGCGCGCGAGCAGCGAGCTCGCCGGCGGCGACCTGCAGTACGCGCGGCTCGGCTACCAGCACCAGTGGTACTACCCGCTGACGCGCTCGTTCACCCTGCTTGCGGGCGGCGAGCTTGGCATTGCCGGCGGCCTCGGCGGAAAGCCCTTGCCCTTCTTCAAGAACTTCTTCGCCGGCGGGCCGGGCTCGGTGCGCGGCTATCGCCCCTTCTCGCTCGGCCCGCAGGACGCGCTCGGCAACGCCATCGGCGGCAACCGCAAGGCGACCGGCTCGCTCGAGTTCCTCTTCCCGATGCCGGGCGCGGCGCAGGACCCCTCCCTCAGGCTCGCGTGGTTCTTCGACGGCGGCAACGTCTTCGCGCAGAGCTTCCAGTTCAACGATCTGCGCTACTCGACGGGGCTGTCCTTTTTCTGGATGTCGCCCTTCGGGCCGCTCAAGCTTTCGTTCGCGCAGCCGCTGAACGCGAAAAGCACGGACCGCATCCAGCGGCTACAATTCACGTTCGGTACCGGATTCTAAGCAGGCAATGAACGTTCTTCGCTTCCCGCTTTGTCTTCTCGCTCTCGCGGCCGCACTCGCGAGCGCCGCGGCGCTCGCGCAGGACAAGGGCGCGCCGATCAGCAAGTTCGGCTTCGTCAACACCGAGCGCATCCTGCGCGACGCGGCGCCGGCGCAGCGCGCGCAGAAGAAGATCGAGGCGGAGTTCCAGAAGCGCGACCAGGAGCTCGCGCGCATCGCCGATCAGCTGAAGCGCATGCAGGAGGACATGGAGAAGAACTCCGTCACCATGAGCGAGCCGCAGCGCCGCGCCAAGGAGCGCGATTTCGGCGACCTGAACCGCGAATTCCAGAGGAAGCAGCGCGAGTTCCGCGAGGACCTGAATCAGCGCCGCAACGAGGAGCTCGCCCAGGTCGTCGAGCAGGCGAACCGCGTCATCCGGCAGATCGCCGAGCAGGAGAAGTTCGACATCATCTTCCAGGACGCCGTCTTCGCGAGCCCGCGCATCGACATCACCGACAAGGTGATCAAGGCGCTCGAGGGCAAGTCGCCCGCGAAGTGACCGCGCATTAGCCACGGTGGCGGGGCCGCTCACGCTCGGGGAGATCGTGCAGCGCCTCGGCGGCCGGGTCGCGGGCGACGCCAATACGCTCGTGCACCAGGTGGCCTCGCTCGAGGGCGCAGCCGCGCGCCACATCAGCTTCTTCACCGGCAGCCGCTACCGCGCGCAGCTCGCCGCCACGCACGCCGCGGCGGTGGTGCTCGGCCCGGAGGCCGAAGGCGAGACGCGCCTGCCGCGCATCGTCGCCGAGAATCCGTACGCGTACTTCGCGCGGCTCTCCCAGCTCTTCAATCCCGTGGTGCTCCAGGAGCGGGGCATTCATCCTTCGGCGGTGGTGGCGAAGAGCGCCAGCCTCGGCGCGCGCGTCTCCATCGGCGGCGGCTGCGTCGTCGGCGAGCGTGTCAGCATCGGCGACGACAGCACGCTCTATCCCCGGGTGGTGGTCTATCCCGGTTGCACGATCGGCGCGCGCGCCATCGTCCACGCCGGCGCGGTGATCGGCGGGGACGGCTTCGGCATCGCCGAGGACGAGGGCCGCTGGGTCAAGATCCCCCAGATTGGCAGCGTGCACATCGGCGACGACGTCGAGATCGGCGCCAACACCACCATCGACCGCGGCGCGATCGACGACACGGTGATCGAGGAGGGCGTGAAGCTCGATAACCAGATCCAGGTCGGGCACAACGTGAGGATCGGCGCGCACACCGCGATCGCCGGGTGTACCGGCATCGCCGGCAGCGCCGACATCGGCCGGCACTGCACCATTGGCGGGGCGGCGATCATCCTCGGGCACCTGCGCATCGCCGACCACGTCAACATCTCGGCGGGCACGCTGATTTCGCGCTCGATCCTGAAGCCGGGCACGTATACCGGCGTATATCCATTCGACGAGCATGCTTCGTGGGCGCGCGCTGCCGCCGGGCTGCGCCGCAAAGGAAAGAAAAATGGCTGAGATGGACGTCAACGCGGTGCTCGCGCACCTGCCGCAGCGCTATCCGATGATCATGGTCGACCGGGTGAAGGAGTGCGAGCCCGGCAAGCGCATCGTCGCGATAAAGAATGTCTCTGCGAACGAGCCGTTCTTCCCGGGGCACTTCCCGCACCGGCCGATCATGCCGGGCGTGCTGATCCTCGAGGCGATGGCGCAGACCGCGGGCGTGCTCGTGTTCCGCAGCCGCGGCACGATGCCCGACGACAAGACCGTCTACTACTACGTCGGCATCGACAACGCGCGCTTCAAGCGGCCGGTGGTCCCGGGCGACCAGCTCGAGATCGAGGTGCATTACGAGCGGCAGCTGCGCGGCATCAGCAAGTTCAATTGCGTCGCGCGCGTCGGCGCCGAGGTGGTGGCCGAGGCCACGATCCTGTGCTCGATGCAGTCGATCGACCCGATGGGGAAATGAGATTGCGCGCGGAGGTCCACCCGAGCGCGGTCGTCGATGCCCGCGCCCGGCTGGGCAACGGCGTCACGGTCGGCCCCTACAGCGTCATCGGCCCGCACGCCGAGATCGGTGACGGCACGTGGATCGGCGCCCACGTCGTGCTCGATGGCCGCATCCGCATCGGGCGCAATAACCGCATCTTCCACTTCGCCTCGCTCGGCGCGCCGCCGCAGGACAAGAAGTACAAGGGCGAGGACACCGCGGTGGAGATCGGCGACGACAACACCATCCGCGAATACGTCACCATCAACCGCGGCACTGCGCTCGACGTCGGCGTCACGCGCCTTGGCAACGACAACTGGGTGATGGCCTACGTGCATTTCGCGCACGACGTGCAGATCGGCAACCACACCATCTTCGCCAACGCCTGCCAGCTCGCCGGCCACGTCACGGTGGGCGACTGGGCGATCTTCGGCGCCACCACGCTCGTACACCAGTTCGTGCACATCGGCGCGCACGCCTTCACCGGCATGGGCACGTATCTGCCGCAGGACCTGCCGCCCTTCGTCACCGCCGCCGGCAACATGGCGAAGCCCTACGGCATCAACAGCGAAGGGCTGCGCCGGCGCGGCTTCTCCGCGGACGCCATCGCCGGGCTGAAGCGCGCCTATCGCGCGCTCTACCGCAGCGGCCTCGCGCTCGAGGAAGCCCGCCGCCAGCTACAGGCGCAGGTGGCCGATTGCCCGCCGGTCGGCGAGCTGCTGGAATTTCTCGAGCGCAGCACGCGCGGCATCATCCGCTAGGCGCGATGAGGAAACAGCTGCGCGTCGGCATGGTGGCCGGCGAAGCCTCGGGGGACCTGCTGGCCGCGCACCTCATCGCGGCGCTGAAAGCACGCGCGCCCGCGATGGAGTTCGCCGGCATCGGCGGCCCGCGCATGGCGGCCGAGGGCTTCGAGACGCACTTCCCGATGGAGAAGCTCTCGGTGCGCGGCTACGCCGAGGCCCTGCGCCACTATCGCGAGATCATGCGCATCCGGCGCAGCCTCGCCAAAGGCATGCTGCGCGAGCGGCCCGATCTCTTCATCGGCGTGGACTCGTCCGACTTCAACCTGGGCTTGGAGCGCGAGCTGAAGGACGCCGGCATCCCGGCGATCCACTACGTGAGCCCGGCGGTGTGGGCTTGGCGGCGCTGGCGCGTGCGGCGCATCGCGCGCTCGGTGAGCCGCATCCTGGTGATGTTCCCGTTCGAGGAGCCGCTTTACCGCGCCGCCGGCGTGCCGGTCACCTATGTCGGCCATCCGCTCGCCGACCTGATTCCGCTCGAGCCGGCCAAGCACGAGGCGCGCGCGGCGCTGCGCCTGCCCGCCGGCAAGCTGATCGTGGCGCTCCTGCCAGGCAGCCGGCGCTCGGAGCTTGAATACATGGCCGGCGCGTTCGTGCTCGCGGCGCACCGCTTCAGGCAGGAGGTGCACGACGTGCATTTCGTCTGCCCGATGGTCACGCGCGAGACGCGCGAGCTCTTCGAGCGCGCGATCCACGAGAACCAGCGCACCGACCTGCCCTTGACTTTGCTCTTCGGCCACTCGCACGAGGCGCTCGCCGCCGCCGATCTCGTGCTGGTGGCGAGCGGCACCGCGACCCTCGAAACGGCGCTCTTCAAGCGACCAATGGTTATCGCCTACCGGCAGTCTCCGATAACATGGGCGCTGATGCGCCAGATGTTGTACCTCCCGTACGTCGGCATGCCGAACATCCTCGCCGGCGAGCGCCTGGTGCCGGAGCTCCTGCAGGACCAGGCAACGCCCGCGAACCTCGCCGGCGCGCTGCTCACGCTGCTGCGCGACACCGCGGCGCAGCGCCGCCAGGTGGAGCGCTTCCGCGAGTTTCACGAGCTCCTGCGCCAGAACAACGCGCAGAAGGCCGCCGATGCCGTCCTCAGCGTCCTCAAATAGCGCACTGGTTTGCGGCATCGACGAGGCCGGCCGGGGTCCGCTCGCCGGGCCGGTGTATGCCGCCGCGGTGATCCTGAACCCGGAGCGCCGCATCAACGGCCTCGCCGATTCGAAGCTCCTCACGCCCGAGCGCCGCGAGGTGCTCGCCGCCCGCATCAAGGAGCGCGCGACCGCCTGGGCGGTGGCGTTTTCCACCGTGGAGGAGATCGACCGCCTGAACATCTTCCACGCCTCGATGCTCGCCATGCGCCGTGCAGTGCACGCGCTGCCGGTACGGCCGCAGGAAGCGTGGGTCGATGGCAACGTCTGTCCGCCGGGACTGGGCTGCCCGGCCAAGGCATTCGTCGACGGCGACGTATACCAGCGGCCGATCTCGGCCGCCTCGATCCTCGCCAAGACGGCGCGCGACGCCGAGATGACGGCGCTGCACGACCGCTACCCGCAATACGGCTTCGACAAGCACAAGGGTTATGCCACCGCGGAGCACCTCCAAGCGCTCGGCCGCCA
>Ga0209474_10005224_pt1 | contig 11081 bp, 8 predicted proteins | sample GraSoiAngelo_145_FD_185902 | JGI IMG/M metagenome (GOLD analysis project Ga0209474, IMG submission 185902) | Grasslands soil microbial communities from the Angelo Coastal Reserve, California, USA - 14_1009_05_20cm (SPAdes) (version 2) | ecosystem: Environmental > Terrestrial > Soil > Grasslands ... | reverse complement strand
TCCGCCTCCACCCCAAGCCCTCCACCATCGCCGCCGCCGAAACGACCGTCGCCCACGCCGCCGAAGAAGGCGCCGTGTAGGAGAAGCCTCATTTCGGCTTCTTCTTGAAGGGCCTCTTCATGGCACGCCCTCGCGGATCTCGCGTGCTGATGTACTCCCGCAGCCACTTCGTCGAACCGAGCCAGAGATTGCCGTGTCGAACTGCCCTGAGCTTGCCCTGGAATACCAGAAGGCGGAGGTAGTCCACTGTATAGGGCCCTCGTGCTGCGAGCGTCGACAGCGGAACGAGCTTCGCCTCGCCTGCAAGCGCCGGCATCAGGAAGCGCGTCAACGTGCCGCTGACCGCGCGGGCGACAACTTCCGTCAGGGCGTCAGGATTGCCTTCGTCGGCCAGCGCAAGGCCCCGGAGGTAGCGCGCGCGTCGCGCCTTCGGGATCACCGCAGGCGGATATCCATGCTGCAACAGCATGAAGTTGAGCACGAGACGACCCACGCGGCCATTGCCATCGACGAAGGGGTGAATCCGCTCCAACCAGGCATGGTGGACGGCAGCATGCACCACCGGATGCGCGCCCTTGAGGTCGCGAGTGGAGGCACTCCATGTCGCGAGATCTGCCGGCACCGCGGCCGGTACGGAGACCACGACCTTCCCCACCCGCACGGTCGATTTTCGCCACGCACCGGGCTGGTCGCGCGTTGCCGGGGGTTGCTTTGCCCAGACCAGCTCGACAGCGAGCCTGTGCGCCTGGGCGACTACGGCCACGGGCACGCCCTCGTGATCGGCCGCACTTCGGTATGCCCAGTCTGCAGCCATGGCGTAGCCGTCGACTTCGAGCGCCTCGACCAGGCTCGCCGACGCCCGTCCTCGTTCCACCAGTTCCTCGACCTGGGCGCGCGTCATTGTGTTGCCTTCGATGGCGGTAGAGTTGTGAACGTCGTCGATCCAGATCTCGCGCAGGATCGAGTCGGCCTCGACCGCTCGCGGAAGGCCGCCCATGCTCGTCTCGAGGAGGGCGACTTCCTCATCGAGACGTGCGAGGATTTGCCGGAGCGAAGGCCGGCCCCGCGTGCTCCCCTGGGTTTTACTAATACTCCTCGGCATTTAAATACAACATTAGCAAAACCATTGATCGCAGTCGAGCCGGGAGGGGGTTGGGAGCTACCGGGCCGATTCAGCGACGAGGAGCGCCCCGGCTTCGCCGGGGCGCTCCGAGAGTCTGGGGGCTTGGGGGCCATTTCGGGGCCCCCATGTAGATTGGGGGGGCCATCTCGTGGCCCCCCCTGTGGTCAATGCCCGCCGAACTTGCGGCGCATCGCCTGCAGGGTCTTGCAGGCGAACGCGTCCTCGCCGCGCGAGGTGAAGCGCTGGTAGAGCGACGCGGTCAGCACCGTCGCCGGCACGCCCTCGTCGATCGCCGCCAGCACGGTCCAGCGACCCTCGCCGGAGTCCGGCACCTCGGGCTTGACGCTCGCGAGCTCGGGATCCTCGGCCAGTGCGGAGGCCGTGAGGTCGAGCAGCCACGACGCGACCACGCTGCCGCGCCGCCACAGCTCGGTGATCTCCGGCAGGTTGAGGTCGTACTGGAAGTGCTCGGGGTTCCGCAGCGGCGTGACCTCCGCGCTGGCGTGCTCCCGGCCCTGCTTGCCGACGTTGGCGTGCTTGATGATGTTGAGGCCCTCGGCGTAGGCCGCCATCAGGCCATACTCGATGCCGTTGTGCACCATCTTGACGAAGTGCCCGGCGCCGGCGGGACCGCAGTGAAGGTAGCCGTCCTCGGCCGTGCTCGGGTTCCTGATCTTTTCGCGACCGGGCGTCCGGTCGACGTTGCCGCGACCCGGCGCGAGCGCCTTGAAGATCGGGTCGAGCCGCTTCACCGCCTCGTCGGGCCCGCCGATCATGAGGCAGTAGCCCCGCTCCAGCCCCCAGACGCCGCCGCTCGTGCCGACGTCGACGTAGTGGATGCCCTTGGCGGCCAGCTCCTTGCTGCGGCGGATGTCGTCGATGTAGTACGAATTGCCGCCGTCGATGAGGATGTCGCCCCGTTGCAGCAGGGGCACCAGGTCGGCGATGACGCGGTCGACCACGCCGGCCGGCGTCATCAGCCAGAGCGCCCGGGGCGCCGAGAGCTGTCCGACGAGCTCCTTCAGGGCCGAGGCGCCACCCGCCTGGCCGCCGGCCTCTTTCTGGACGCGCTGTTGCGTCTGCTGGATGACCTCGGCGCTCCGATCGTTGACGACGAGCTGGTGCCCGGCCTTGGCGAGCCGGACGACCATGTTCTGTCCCATCCGCCCCAGGCCGATCATTCCGAGTTGCAAGGTGAGACTCCTTTCTGAGTCTTTCGGCTATACACCCCCGACGACCCGGCCCGCAAGCCAGAAATTCCGCGCCGGAGCGCCGCTTCAGCGGCCTCCGGTCATGGCGGGACGCCACTCGGTGGCGCCGAATCGGGAGTGGCCGAGGAAGTTGTAGGAGATGCTGACCGTCTCCACCAGCTGGTGCCGGTCGCGGTGGTTGGGAATCCTCGCCTCGCGGTCCGACACGAGGTACTGGATGCCGAGGGCGTGGGGGCCGAAGAGGCGCACGGTGAAGCCCACGTTGCCGCGGACGATCGTCTCGGCCCCGAAGTCGGAGGTGCTGGACTCCGGTCCGGAGCCGGTGCCGATCACGTAGTACTGGCGTCCCGAGGCCTCCAGCATCGCGCGCTCGCCGTAGATCAGGCGGAGCCCGAGGAGCGTCTGCGGGATCACGCCGTAGTGATAGTCGCTCTCGGCCCGGTCGGCCACGGTGCCGGCCGCGCCGAAGCCGACGCCGCCGATCGCGGTGGTCTGCAGCGCCACCGTGGGCGAGAGCCACCACTGGAAGACGGTGCCGAGCCCGGCGTTGGTGGTGGCCACGCGGAAGATCTGCGGCGACAGGTAATCGTAGCCGCCGAAGAGTCCCCACAGGCCGCGGAAGGCGTCGCCCCCTTCGTAGCGGGTGCCGGCCAGCAGGCCGCGGACCGAGACGTTCTCCAGCGCATTGCCGACGGTGCTGGAGTTCGGCACCGCGGTGAACTCGAAGTGAAAGTAGTCGAACGGGCGCGAGTAGCGATACCCGGGCTTGCCGGGCAGCCCGTACGTGATGGAGTAGTCGAGGCTGCCCTCCTGGCGCTTGAAGGGCTCCGAGAGTCCCGGGTTGTCCACGTGCGTGGTCAGCGTGGCGCCGATCCGCAGACGGATGAAGACCTCCGGATCGCGGCTCGGAAACACGGGCGCGAAGCGCTCGCCGAAGACGAGCCTGTTGAAGCCGGTGGAGGGGGAGATGAGCGCCGCGCCCACCTCACGCCAGAATCCGGGCCGCTCGCCGCTCCCCTCGAGGAGCAGGCTCGCCATCCGGAACGCCGCCTCGCCGATGAAGGTGCCGCCGATGCCGGTGGCGACGTGGTCGTTGATCGACGGCTTGCTGGTCTCGCCATAGGTTTCCCACAGAAAGCTCCCGCCCACCGTGTACAGCGACGACTCCCAGTACTCGAGGCCGGCCGAGCGCGCGAAGCCGTAGTAGATGCTGCCCTGGTACGGGTGCCCGATCTGGTTGACGCTGAACGGGTCCTTGTCGTAGATCGGCGCCGTCCGGAGATTCTTCCAGAACGTGTGGCCATCGGTGTCGTACGTCTCCTTGTCGAAGACGTGCCGGTCGAATTGATTGAGGGCGAAGACGAAGCCAGCAACTTCCACGGCCGGAATCCAGTAGCTGCGGCCCGCGCCGGTGTCCCAGTCGAGGATGCGGGTCGGCCGCGCGCTCCCCTCCTCGGCGGCGGCCGGCGTGACGAGCGCGAGCACCAGGCCGCCGGCGGCGAGGGCCCGGCACATGCGACGCACCACCCTCGCTGGCGACGGGCCCACCGTGGCGCAAGCCGCCTGAGCGCGATGCTGGGCCGGGGCTCGTGCGCCGGAAACGGCCGGGCGCGGTGCATCGTCTGGCGGTTGTCCCACATGACGAGGTCGCCCACCCGCCAGCGGTGGGCGTAGACGAACTGGCGCTGGGTGGCGTGCTCGACCAGGTCGCGCAGGAAGGCGCGCGCCTCCGGCACCGGCCAGCCCAGGATCGTGCCGGCGTGCGAGGAGAGGTAGAGCGAGCGGCGCCCGGTGACCGGATGCGTCCGGACGAGGCGCTGGCGCACCGGCGCGAAGCGGGCGCGCTCCTCGTCGGTGAAGTCGGTGAAGCCGAGCTGCTGCCGCGAGAAGATCTGCGAGTGCTCGCAGACGAGGTCCTCGACCTCGGCCCGGGTCTCGGCGTCGAGGGCGTCCCAGCCAGCGCGCATGTCGGCGAACTCGGTGTTGCCGCCGCGGGACGGCACGCTGCGGGCGTGTAGGAGCGAGTACTTTGCCGGAATCGCCTTGAACGAGCTGTCGGAGTGCCACAGCCGATTGCCGAGGGCGAACAGCCGCCGCCGGTCGTCGCGCGCGAAGACCTTCTGGTGCTTGTCGAGGTTGGACACGTCGGCGAACGTCGTCGGCAGCCGCAGCTCGTCGGGGGCGCGCAGGCTGGTGCCGATCGCGTGCTCGATCTCGCCGAGGCTGCGGGTGAAGGCCAGCTGCTGCTCGTCGTCGAGCTTCTGGTCGTGGAAAACGAGCACGGCGTAGGTGTCCATGCCGGCGTGGACCGCCGCCACCGCCTCCGGCGACAGCGGCCGCGTCAGGTCGAGGCCATCCACTTCGGCGGCGAGGCAGGGACCGACCTGGCGGAGCCCGACGGACATGGGCCGCTACCTCCCCTCACGCATACACGTCTTCGTCGACCTGGCTCGCATCCGGGTACGGCGCGGCCAGCGCGTACTGCACGCCGTTGTCGATCTCCGCCTTCACGTCGGCGGCGATGCGCTCGAAGACGCCGGCGTCGGCGAGCTTGTGAGCGGTCAGCCGGCCGGCCAGCGTCAGCAGCGGATCGTGCTGGGTCATCCACTCCTTCTCCTCGTCGCGCGTGCGGTACTCGCGGTTGACGTCGCCCACGTGGTGGCCGTAGTAGCGATACGTCTTGCACTCGAGGAAGGCGGGACCGTCGCCGCGGCGGGCGCGCTCGACGAGCCGGCGCATCGTCGTGTTCACCGCCAGCACATCCTGGCCGTCCACGCTCTCGGCCTGGATGCCGAAAGCCCGGGCCCGGGCCAGGATCTCGCCGGCGATGGTGTCGCCGCACGGCGTGTACTCGCCATAGAGATTGTTCTCGCAGACGTAGATGACCGGCAGCTTCCACAGCGCGGCCATGTTCATCGCCTCGTACAGCAACCCCTGCCCGAGCGCGCCATCGCCGAAGAAGCACACGGCCACCTGCTCGGTGCCGCGCATCTTCGCCGACAGGGCGGCGCCGGTCGCGATGCCGGCCGAGCCGCCGACGATCGCATTGGCGCCGAGGTTGCCGGTGTCCTGGTCGGCGATATGCATGGAGCCGCCCTTGCCGCGGCAGTAGCCCGCCTCCTTGCCCAGTAGCTCGGCGAACATCCGGTCGACCGCCGCCCCCTTGGCCAGGCAGTGGCCGTGCCCCCGGTGGGTGCTCGTGATGATGTCATCGCGCCGGAGCGCCTCGCACACGCCGACGGCCACCCCTTCCTCGCCGACGTACAGGTGGGCCAGGCCGGGCATCTTCGCGCTCTTGTAGAGCTCGTTCACCTGCTCCTCGAAGGCGCGGATCTTGGCCATCTGCCGGTACATGTGGAGGTGCTGCTCCAGCTCCATCCGTGGCTCGATCGTGGGCGTCGTCATGGCATCCTCCGCCGGCAGTATCCTACGCTGGATGCGCGCTTTCCAACTGTTGCTGTTCCGGCTGCGCGATTTCCGCGCGCTGGGGGCCGCGATGATCCTCAATTCGGCCGGCATGATGGGCGAGAACGTCGTGCTCGGCTGGCTCGTCCTCGAGCTGACGAACTCGCCGCTGCTGGTCGCGGTGGCGATGGGCACGCGGGCGCTGCCGCTCTTCTTCGCCGGGGTGCCGGCCGGCGCGCTGGCCGACCGCTTTCCGCGCCATCGCCTGCTGATGGCCACCGGCGCCGGCCAGGCGCTGACGGCCGCCGCGCTCGGCACGCTGACGCTGCTCGGAGGCGTGAGCCTGGGCCGAGTCCTGGTGCTGACATTCGTCGCCGGCGTCATCCGCGCCGTGGAGCACGCGGCCCGCCAGAGCTACACGCACGACGTCGTCGGCGCCGGCGCGCTGGTGAACGGCTTCGCGATCCTCGGCGTCGCGATGCGCGGCGGCTGGCTGGTCGGCTCGCTGGGGGCCGGCGCGGTCATCGCGCGCTCCGGCACCGGCGCCGCCTACCTGATGGTCGCCGCCGGCTTCCTGCTGGGCGCGGTCGCGCTGCTGCCGGCCGGGGCGCCGAGCGCCACCGTGTCGGCGAACCCCGCCTCGCTCGGGCGCAGCGTGCTGGAGTTCTTCGCCGCGATGAGGACGGACCGGGGCCTGCTCGTGCTGATGCTGCTGACCGCCGCCGCCGAGATGCTCGGCTTCTCGCACCAGGTCCTGCTGCCGAGCCTCGCGCGCGACGTCCTGCACGCCGGGCCCGAGGGCCTCGGCGCGCTCAACGCCGCGCGCTCGGTCGGCGGCATCCTCGGGCTCCTGGTGGCCTCGGTGCGCGGCCCCGTCCACGGCACCGGGGCGCTGTTCCTGGCCATCCTGGTGACGTTCGGCGCGACGCTGATCGGCCTGGGCATCGCGCCCCTCGTCCTCGGCTTCGCGGGTGTCGTCGTCATCCTGACGGCGGTGAACGGCATCGGCGCGCTCGCCGATCTCTTCGCCCAGAGCCTGCTGCAGCTCAGCGTGCCGCGCCAGCTTCGCGGCCGCGCCGGCGGCGCCTGGGTCGTCGCCATCGGCCTGGCGCCGCTGGGCCAGCTGCAGATCGGCGCCCTCGCCTCCCTCTTCGGCGTCAGCGTGGCGTTCGGGGCGAGCGGCCTCGCCCTGGCCGTGCTGGCCGGGGCGACGGCGCTCCTGGTGCCGCGCGCGCGCCGCCTCTGACCGGCGGCTCAGAGGGGGGCCATCTGCGTCGTTGGCTCGGTCGCCCCTCCCTGCGACGTGGGCGGCCCACGTCTCGGTCGGGGCTTCCTTCGCCGCCTCGCATCTGACCCTCCTCTGAGCCGCCGGGCGCTGGTGGCCGGGCTGCAAACAGAAGAAGCCATCTGCGTCGTTGGCTCGGTCGCTCCTCCCTGCGATGCTTCCTTCGCCGCCTAGCATCTGGCCCCCCTCTGAGCCGCCGGGCGCTGGCGGCCGGACTGCAAACAGAAGAAGCCATCTGCGTCGTTGGCTCGGTCGCCCCTCCCTGCGACGCTTCGTTCGCCGCCTGGCGTCTGGGCCCTTGTCAGCCGCCGGTCGCCGGGCGGACCGCTGCTAATATCCGGGGCGACGATGGCGACTCCGCCGGGAGTGACCGACGCGATTGCGGCGCTCGTGCCGCCGCTGCTCGAGGCATTCGAGCGCGTGGTGTGGGTGCAGCGTCATCTTCACCCGCCGCTGGCCGCGCGGCTGGCCGACCGGCTGGCGCCGAAGGCGGAGGCGCTGCGCGAGCCACTGGGCGAGTGCGAGCGGGTCGACTGGCCGGACGACCTCCACTTCCTGCGGGACCGCCTGCTCGACGTGACGCGGCGCACGCTGGAGATGGCGACGGCGTTCGTCGACGCCGCCCGCGGCGCCGGCGAGGTCTTCGAGCTCTTCCGGGCCCTGCGCCGCTTCGGGCGCGTGCAGGAAGCGCTCTACCCGCTGGCGCCGGCCTTCGACACGGTGAGCCGCTGGTTTCTCGAGCCGGCCCGGCGCGACGACGACGCGCTGGTCTCCCGGCTGCGGGCGGCGGCGCTGCGCGAGGATGGCGCCCGGGTCGGCGTCCTCCACGCCGAGAACGAGCGCGACGCGCGGGGCGGCTTCTCGCTCTACGTCCCGGAGTCGTGGGACGGCGCCGCCGCGCTGCCACTCGTCGTCGCCCTGCACGGCGGTCACGGGCACGGCCGCGACTTCCTGTGGTCGTGGGTCCGCGAGGCGCGCTCCCGCGGCATGCTCGTGCTGGCGCCGACCTCGCAGGACCGCACGTGGTCGATCATGGGTGGCGAGGACGTCGACGCCGAGGCGCTGCGCCGGATGGTCGCGCTGGTCGCCGAGCGCTATCCCGTCGACCGCGCGCGCGTGCTGCTGACCGGGATGTCCGACGGCGCGACCTATGCGTTCCTGTGCGGCCTGCGCGAGGCCATGCCGTTCACCCACCTGGCGCCGGCCTGCGGCGTGCTGCACCCGTTCTTGCTGGGCGACGGCCTCGCCCGAGCGCGCGACCGCCCGATCTACCTGATCCACGGCGCGCTGGACTGGATGTTCCCCGTCTACACCGCCCGGGTGGCGCAGGAGGCCCTGCGCACCGCCGGCGCGCGCCTCGTCTATCGCGAGATCGCGGACCTCTCGCACACGTATCCGCGCGACGAGAACCCCAGGATCCTGGACTGGCTGATGACCCCTAGACGGTCTCCAGTGGCCCCCTCTGCTGAAGGCCCGATTCACACCCGCTAGGGTGCGCGACAACCCGCCGGATGCTGAGTGCCTCGTCGGTACCTGTGCAATTTCTCGGGGGTCTGCGCACATCGTCGGTCTGGCACGCGATCTGCTCCCCCGCCGCGCCCGGACAGTTTGATTGGCTGCGGCCATGGAGCCGCGGCAGAAGGGGCCGCTATGACACCACAGAAGAAGTCGATGCTGCTCGCCGTGCTGGTCGCCGCCGTTCTCGTCGCATTCGCCGCTCCCGCCGGGGCCACCGACCTCACCGTCGACATCGTGGCCGCGAGTCAATTCGACTCGGGACTCTTCATTGCGATCGTGGGCGCCCACGGGCCGAACCCGATCATCGACGCGCAGCTGGTGGTCAACAACACCGCCCTCGTTCCCGACAAGGTCGAGGACTACAGCTTCGACACCACCCGGAACGTGACGCTCTTCAAGATCGTGAAGTACGGTCAGGTCGTGAAGGGCGGCGACACGCTGACGGGCATCGTCACCGATACGGTCGCCAACCACGCCAGCCGCACGGCCGTGTGCGGGCGAGGCTTGCCGGGGCTGCACATCACGGCCATCTGTCGATAATGGCCGGTCGCGGCGGGGTCAGGGACGGCGGCCTGACCCCGTCGAGGCAGCGCGCCTAGGCGCGGAACGACGCGCGCTCCACCGTCCACTGCTCGAGCAGGTCAGGATCCGGGGCCTGCGCGATGCCGGGCACGCGCGAGGTGGCGATCGCCCCGCCGGCCACGGTGAGCTCGGGCTTGCCGAGGTCGTCGTCGTAGAAGTAGGACGACGGGAAGATGTCGCCGGCGTAGGTGAAGTTGGGCAGCGTGGCCAGCTCGGCGCAGATGGCGCCGCCGACGGCCGTCTCCAGCATGCCGCCGACCCAGCACGGGATGTCGTGCTGCGCGCACAGGGCCTGGATCGCGCGCGAGGCGCTCAGGCCGCCGACGCGCGCCATCTTGATGTTGACGACCTTGCAGCTCTTCAGCCGGATCGCCGCCTGCACGTGGGCCAGGCTCAGCGCGCTCTCGTCGAGACAGATCGGCGTCTCGAGCTTCGCCTGGAGGTCGGCGTGATTGACCAGGCTGAGGCCGTCGTCGGCCAGCGGCTGCTCGATCATCGCGAGCCCGTAGCGGTCGAGGGCGCGGAACATCGCGGTGTCGGCCGGCGTGTAGGCGGCGTTGCAGTCGATGTGGAACGTGAAGTCGGGGAACGTGGAGCGCACGGCGGCGACCATGTCGGCGTCCCAGCCGGGCCGGAACTTCAGCTTGATGCGCGGGAAGCCGGCGTCGACCGCCGCCTGGATCTTCCGCATCAGGATGTCGAGCGAGTCCTGGATGCCGAAGTCGGCGCCGACCGCCACGGTCTCACCCTTGCCGCCGAGCGCGACGTGCAGCGGCATCCCCCGGCGGGTGGCGTCCAGGACCCACCAGGTGATCTCCAGGGCCGCCCGCGCGAACTGATTGCCCTTCACGAAATCGAGACGGCGCAGCAGGTCGTCGGCCGAGCCGACGTCCTGCCCGATGACCCGCGGCGCCAGATGCTCGCGCACGGTGTGGAACGTGGCCAGGGTGTGCTCGGCGGAGTAGTTGGGGATGTACGGCGGACAGCTCTCGCCCCAGGCGTGATGCCCCTCGCCCTCCATCCGGACCAGGATCGTGTCGGTGAAGCGCTGGTCGCCGTACGACGTCTTCCACACGAAGGCCAGCGGCACCCGCGCCCAGTAGACGTCGATCCGCTCGATCAGCACCGCGCCGGCTCCGTCACGGCGCCAGGGCGATGACCCGCAGCGGCGAGCCGGTGGCGCCCTGGATCTTCAGGGGTGTGACGACGAGCGCGACGGTGTACGCCCGGGCCGCCGACAGCGGCTCCAGGTTCATGTTCTCCACGATGTAGATGCCGCTGTCGGCCAGCAGCATCATGTGGACGCTGAACAGCTCCTTGCCGTACGCGGCCGGCCGCCGCTCGAACGTGGCCGTGTCGTCCCCGGCCAGCCGGACGCCGTGTGCGATGATCCACTTCGCCGCGTCCGGGCCCGGGCCCGGCGACTGCTCGCCGAGGTACTTGGCGTTGTCCGTACCGAAGAGCGGGCCCCAGCCGGTGCGAATCAACAGGGTGTCGCCCTTGCGCACGTCCACCGCCTGGGCGCCGAGGGTGTCGTCGAGATGCTTCGCCGTGATCTCGAAGCCGGGCGGCAGCGGGTCGGGCCGGCCGCCGCTCACGTGCCGCGCGACGTCGAGGAACACGGCGCGACTGATCATGAGGTCCACCGGAAAGCTGTCGATGCCGAGGCCGGCGCCGATGCCGCCGGGCGACGAGGTCGCGGCCACCGCGTCGACGCCCCCGTAGAGCTTGAGGTCGCGGCCGATGTGACCGATCGCGTCGATCGTCGGCGCGCCGTGCTGCCCGCTGAAGAACATGATCTCCGACGCCCACGACACGCGGCTGCCCGGCGCCTGGCCGAAGATCTCGTGGGTCATCTTGTGGGTGCGATTCAGCGCGAACGAGTACGGCGGGTTGAGGCCGAGCACCGGCGACTGGTCGTTCCACGTGAACGACAGGTCGAAGACGCGGGCCGCCT
>Ga0209474_10005221_pt1 | contig 11083 bp, 7 predicted proteins | sample GraSoiAngelo_145_FD_185902 | JGI IMG/M metagenome (GOLD analysis project Ga0209474, IMG submission 185902) | Grasslands soil microbial communities from the Angelo Coastal Reserve, California, USA - 14_1009_05_20cm (SPAdes) (version 2) | ecosystem: Environmental > Terrestrial > Soil > Grasslands ... | reverse complement strand
GCCCGATCCCTCCTCGGTGGCGAGGGCCTCCGCGAGCCGGGGGTCACGGCAAATCGCCCGCGCCCTCACCGCGTTCAGCGGGACATTCTCGAACGCGTCCATGGCGGCCCCGCAACCCTTCACCGCGGTGATGTATTCCCGGTCCCCGATCACGAGCCGCCGATCGGGCAACAGGCAGGAGCGGTTGTCGTCGCGGACGCCTTCCATGGGCGTCCCATTCGGCCGGCCCGCGGCCTTCCACAGAAGGTCTGGCATGTAGCATCCCTCGGCCTCCCGCGACCAGAACGATTCGAAGCGCGGGTCTCCGACGACTTCGAGTTCTCCGCGGGTCCGGACCAGGGGCACCCGGTCGTTCGGGACCCAGACCGCCTCGCGGACCATCAGGTCTGCCTCTGGAGCGCCGTCGGGGCCGCTTCGGGTTTGCGCGAATAGTAGATCGTCTCACCGATCGGCGCGAACCCCGCGCGGGCCGCGATCCGCAGGGAGGCGACATTCTGCTTCGAGATCTCGACGATCACCCGTTGCACCCCTAGGGCCGCCAGGGTGGCGAGCCGAGCGTTCGTGAGCTCCGTCCCGAGGCCCCGCGCCCGGTCCGTCGCGACGACGGTCAACGTGTGCAACCGGGCCACGGGCCCAACGACGGTCGCGAATCCGAAGCCGGCGACCGCGGGGCCGTGCATTGCGACGAAGCCTAGGTCGCCGCCGCGGAACGAGGATTCCACGAACTTTCGAGATCGGCCTCCATAGACTTGCTCGGCGATCGCCACCACGTCGCTCAAGTCGGCGGCGGTCATCGGACGGACGATCGTGGCGTCGTACGCGGGCGCCGTCGGATTCTGGAGTTGCAAGATCGTGAACCGATCGATCTCCTTTGCCCGGAAGATCCGGCCGGGGAGGTTGCCGTCGGCGAAGAAGTCCCGCATGCGCAAACGCTTCGTGAGGACCCGCGCAACGACCTCCTCCGAGGCGAAGAGGCTCCCAATCATCGACTCGCGGTCGAAGAGCGACATCCCGACGATCTTCCGATCGGCCAGGGCGAGGACGACGGGATCGCGCTCCGCGATCGACCGCTCCGCGAAAACGGCGAGGAACGGGCCGAAGAACGGCGAGCCGTCGGGGACGAGGTTCGTGACGTCCGCGGGATGCTTCGCTTTCCGGATCCGGACGTCCGTGGGAAAGTCTTTGGATCCGAGGCGCAAGTGGCTCGGGCCGCGGCGCACACGGACCGAGGTCACGAGGCCGACGACGGCGATCCCGGGGAGCCCCAAGTCCACCAGGGAGAAGGTCACGGTGTCGATCGGGACGGAGTAGCTGCTCGAGGTGACCCACACCTCGGCGTAGTAGTGGAAGCCCGCGACGAAGTTCGCATCGTGCTCGTCGAAGATCTCCGCGACGATGAACCCGGAGTCGCGGTCGAAGTAGTACCGGTCGTGATAGGTCGCATCGAACTGACCATACGCGTCGTTTCGCTTGTACTGACCGGACGCCTCGAGGAGGAGCGTCTTGTGGGGGACGACGCCGAGCCAGAGCGTCGCGTCGGTCGAGGTAACGGTGAAGATGTCATCGAGGACCGGGATCGTCTGCCCAGCGGTCACGGGCGTCGGGATCCAGAACCAGACGGTCGTGGTGTTCGGATTCGACGTGTTCACGTCGATCCCGGAGTAATATCGGCGGGTGGTCAGGGAAAAGACGGGCGTCACGTCGACGGTCCCGGACTGATGCGTCCCGTCGGACCCGTCGAAGGTCCAGCTGCCCAATCCCCGAACCGTCACCTGGTCCCCTTGGACGGACTGCACGGAATACGAGGAGTGGGAGCGCATGTGATCCGTGTACCCATAGTAGTCGCCGGTCCCTCCGTCCACGTTCGTGTTGTAGTCGTAGTCGAACCGATCGCCGACGCGCGGCGCGGCCGCAATCGCGGCGAGGCTCGCGAACGGAAGCAGCAGCGCGCCGATCGCGAGGAACACGCTCAACCTCGCGTGTGGCCCCCGAAACCCAAGGCCGCGCGACATCGGATCCCTCCGGGTCCTCCGAGGCACCGACACCGGCCGAACTCGGCTTAAAGGTCCCGCGGGAACGCCGGAGCCCGAAAGAGATAAGTGGCGCGCGAGATTCCAGAGGGTCGCATGGCGAAGATGCACCACTGCCCGAACGACGGGGCCCAGCCTTGTAATGCCGCGGGCAGCATCATCCATGTGTGCCCGCTCTGTTATGCCCGGTGGGACGAGGTCATCCCCGAGGACAAGCCGGTTCCCGCGCCAACTCCGCCGGCCCCGAAGGCCGCCGGGACACCGACGGCCGCCCCCGCGTGACCATGTCCCCGCCGTCCTCGTCCGGGCCGTCGCGTCCGGAGGACGGAATCCACGAGACCCTCGTCGAGGTTCGCCGAGAAATCTCGTGCCGCGTCTGCCAGGGGGACATCAAGCGCTGCCGCCTCGCGATCTGTCCGTACCTCGACCGGGTCCGGTCCTGGTTCGTCGAACGCCGGGACTTGCGGACGACGAATCTCTTCGGGGCCTCGCCTCCGAGCGCCTTCGTCGGATCGTGGGGATATCCGAAGGTCTTGGTCGGCCCGCTGGTGCCTCCGGTCCGCGACGAGGACACCTCGATCCTGGACGCCTCCGAGTCCTGGCTGGACTACGATCTCGCGGAGATCCTGCGGTTCCGCCTCTCCCTCGTACGAGGGAAGGCCCCGCGGCGGGTCGCGGAGGCCCGCGTCCCCGATTCGATCTTGGCGACCGTCCAGGAGGGCGCGATGGCCTCGAAGCCGATCGACACGGAGATCTGGTTCACGAAGAAGCCGTCCCTGCTGAGCCCCTTCTCCGCCCGCGCGCCCCCGAGCGGCCCGAGCGCGGACATCGCGAAGGTCGACCTGGCCTCGAATCCGTCCGTGCCACGCCGGGTCGACGACCTCGTCGCCGACACGGACCTCCGGGCCGGCGAGGCCGTGACGGACCTCTACGACCATGGGATCACGCAGAGCCAGATCACGCGGATCTTCTCCGTCGGCCTCCTCGGGACCAAGGATCGCCGCCGCCTCGTCCCGACGGAATGGTCGATCACCGCGGTCGACGACATCCTGGCGAAGGGGCTCATCGACGAGGTCCGAGGGAATCCGTGGACCTCCGAGTTCGAGGTCACGGGGGCCAGCGGCCTCGCGAACAACGTCGTGGTCCTCCTGTTCCCCGGGGCCTTCATGTTCGAGGGGCTCGAGGCCTGGAATCTCGAGGCGAGTCCGACCCCCGCCCACGACCACGAGTTCGCGGGAGGCCGGACGGCGTATCCGGACCAGATCGCCGGCGCCTACCATGCGACCCGCCTCCCGGTCCTCGAGCATCTCGCGGGACGGAGGCGCCAGGCCGGCGCGATCGTCTTCATGGAAGTCTACGAGGACTGGGTGCCGCTCGGCGTGTGGCGATATCGGGAACTCGCCCGGGCCGCCCTCGCGAAGAAGCCCTCTCGATTCGCAGACCTCGACGGGGCCGAGGCCGAACTGCGCCATCGCCTTCGACTGCCGCTGGAAAACTGGTGGCGGGCGAGCGTCCTGCGGGGATACCTCCGAGGCCAACGGAGGATCACGTCGTATGCGTGACCGCCCGCCGCGGCTCGTCGGTTTCATACCTCTAAGTAGAGGTACGTTGGCCCGGCGCAAGACGACGCGGCCATGGCAAGTTTCTTCCGGCCCGGTCCCGTCCCGAGGCCGTGGAGTCCTCCGAAAAACGGCTCGTCGAGATGAAGGCTCGGTACGAGGACCTCGGAAAGGCCCGAGCCCTCCTGGCCGGCGCGGAACACGTTGCCACGGTCAAGCAAGTCGACAGCTACTTCGCCCTCGGAGAGCGGCGCCTGAAACTCCGCTCCGTCGGCGGCTCGAGCGAGGGACAACTCATTTACTACGAGCGGCCGGACGTCGGCGGGGTCAAAGAGAGCCGCGTCCTCCTCGTCGCGGTCCCGGACGCGAAGGCGGTCCTGGAGATCCTCGGCCAGGTGTTGCCGGTGAAGGCGGAGGTCCGAAAGACCCGCGAGATCTATCGCTTCCAGGGCGTCCAGGTCCACTTGGACACCGTGAAGGGTCTCGGCAAGTTCCTGGAATTCGAGAAGGTCCTCGCGGACGAGTCGGAGCGGGACGAGGGGCGCAAGCACCTCGAGGCCTTGCAGCGGTACTTCCAGATCCCCGACGAGGACCTCATGGCCTCGTCGTACAGCGACTTCCTCGAGTCCGAATGAGAATCACTCGATCTCGAACGCACGGACTTTGTCGTTCTGCCGGAGGCCTTCGACGAGTCCATCGACTTCGCGCGGTTTCAGGCGCACCTGGGCGGTCACGCTGACCAGATGGGACTCCTTGTCGATCCGGACCCGCTCGAATTCCGTGTGACCCGGCGGCAGGAGCCGGTTGAGGTCTTCCGCGGTGATCGGATTCGCAATCGTCATGTGCACGACCTTCGCGTGGGACCCGAAACCGTTGTTCTCCAGCATCCGGTCGGAGAGGATGACCGCCCAGACGATCGCGTAGTCGACGAAGACGAGGTAGAACAGCCCCGCGCCGCCGGCGACCCCGAGGGCTGCGATCGCCCACACCAACGCGGCGGTCGTGAAGCCGAACACGCGGTCGTTCGATCGGATCAGGGCCCCCGCCCCGAGGAACCCGATCCCTGTGATGACGCCGCCGAGCAGCGGGAGCGGGTTCGAGTCTTCGATGTCCATCGCGAGGAGTGTGAGGGCACACGCGCCGGTCGACACGAAGATGAAGGTCCCGAAGCCGACGGGCTTTCGGCGGAGCTGCCGCTCCAGGCCGATGCCGAAGGCGAGGAAGAAGACGATCAACAGGCGGAGGACGGCGACGCTCGGATCGATCAACGTAGGCCCATCCCGTTCCCGGTCGGTCGTCCCGACGGGACGGCCTCAATGGGGGACGCAGCTATTTCTCCACTTTGTCAACTGGCCTCCCGGTTCGGATGGAATGAGACAGACGGAGGATCACCGAATCGATCGCGGCAACCCGACGCTCGCGGTCGACGCCGCTTGTGTCAACAGTTCTCGAATCGAGTCTAATTCACGGACGATGGCGGGGGCACTTTTCAGAGCGTCCCGTAGGAAGAATACCGCCTGCGCGTCCCGATTGGGAGACCTCGGATGGGACGCGTCGATCCGGGTCCGATCGAACACATCGAGCCGCGCCCACCGGGAACCCAGCCGGGAACTAATCGCGTCCAACCCGGCCCTCAACGAAGGATCCCCTCGTTGCCGGGTCACCTGGAGAACTCGGCGGAGTCGAATCGTTGCCAACCACCGCTTGGCCTCCGAAGCGTCCGGGGACAATGGATCACCCGAGGGAGAAAAGAACAGCCGAAAGCTCGTTGCCGGCTGGAACCGTAGAACGAGATCATTGTCGAAAAGGAGGAACGGGCCCTGAGGACTCGGAGGACTCACGAGGCGAGCCCGCGGCGCGAGCCCATTGAGGAAGTCGATCAGGCGGTGGGCGCTCCGTCGAAAGACTAAAGCGATCAGGGCAAGGCTGCTTGGCCCGACGACGGCAAGGTACACGAGGACCCAGGAGAGACCTGGTTCGGCCGCTCGGAGAATGATCCAGGCCAGCGCGGTGAAGCCAACGGCCTCGACCATCGCCGTCAACAATAGCACCAACCGAAGGCGTCGCGCCCACTCGGATCGAAAGGTCTCGATCGATTCTGGAGCGAGGGTCACCGATTCGAGATTCCCCGGACGGTTCTTAAGGTAGCGGCGGGCCTCGCAGATTGGCGGGTCTCGACGGTCCGACCGCGCGCCGTGGCGATGGAGCGTTCGCCGACCGCCCACTGTTGAAAATCGCATTTGCCTAGCGCCTAGATGCGCTTAGCGTCGCCTGCGAGCCTCAAACCGCAGGCTAGGGGCGAGCCGCGGCGCCTCGATCGTCGGCAGTTCCATGAGCGAGTCGTTTGGCGAGGTGACCCCGTTCATCGCGCTTTCCTGGAGGATCTGCGCGTGGATCATGGCCTGCGGATCGACCGGCCTCATCGCCGGGGCCGCGAAGACCGGCTGCTTGCCCTTGTTCAAAAGGTCGCGGTAGTAGGGCATCCACGCGGACAGCAATTCCCGCGGGTTCACGAAACTCTGGGTCGCGTAGTACTGGTACCACGCGCACTGGATGTCGCAGGCGGCCATGCGCCCCCGCCGTTCATGGGCATCGTCCGACTCGAGGTACGTCATGAGGTCGGAATCGATCAGATTGATCGTCTTCTCCTCGAGCACGCGGCAGGGGTACCACAGGAATCCGTCGGCGTCGACGATGATCGAGGACGAGTCGCAGCCGTGGTCCCAGGTGATCCGGTCGAAGTATCCGTCGGGCGAGATGATCACGCCGGGATACTTCCTCTTCATCTCCATCCCGACGCGGGACATCGACCACAGGTCGGGCAGGTGGTCCTTCGTGTTCTTCAGGTGGACCGCGCACATGACGACCGCCTTCACACCGGCGTCGTGGCACCGTTTGATCTTCTGCTCGAGGGCGCCGATGTCGTTCTTCGTGACGACGATCTGGACCGTGACGATGGAGCCCCATTTCGTGTACTCCTCGAGCTCGTCGTACATGTCGAGGTTCTTGTGGCCCTCGTCGATCGAGATGTGCAGGAAGTCGATGTACTTCCCGTACTCGGCCATCGGATAGCGTTGCTGCATGTCCCGCTCCGAGGTCGTGAAGAGCAGGTACCAGGGTTTCTCGTACTGGTACTTCAGCAGCTCCAGGATGTCGTCCCGGACGAGCGGGTCCCCACCCTCAAAGGAGCACACGATGACCGAGGACCGGGCGAGGTTGTCGAGGACCGCCTTGACGTCCTCCGTCGGCATGTCGATCCATTTGTTCTTCACATGCCAGCAGTTGCAGAAGGAGCAGGTGAAGTTGCACCGCCGGGTCAGCTTGAAGGAGCAGTAGAACGGATAGATGGCCTCCTTCGCCATCTTGTTCCGCAGGATCATCCCCGCGACGTCCAAGAACCGCTTCTTTGGGATCTTCCTCATCGGACGACCGGCCCACCATCCGCCTCGGCACGATAATCCTTTCCCACCACCGCCCGCCGGGGTCCGCGGAAAACAAGGACCGCGGCCAGGAGCATGCAGGTCGCGCCGAGCAGAACCGACGGGGCGTACAGGGCGTACTCGATCGGCTCCGGCAAGGGGACGACGGTCAGGGAATACACGATCGGCGGCATGCGGAAGAACATCACGAGCAGGGGAAGGAACAGCAAGGCGGTCGCGAGGGCTCGATGCGGCTCCCCGCCGCGGTTGGTGTGCTCGTCGATTGAAGCGAGCGCCGCGAACGAGAGGGATGCTCCGAGACCCAGTAGGACCAGGACGGTAAGGACGGTGCCGTGCACGACCAACAGGATCCCGCTGAAGAGTGCCGACCCCGCGAGGGCGACGATCTGCGCGGTTCGTGGGGGGAGGGGAGGAAGCATCCGTCGGACGAGAATCGCGAGGGTTGGTCCCAGGACGAGCAAGGTCCCCGCGATGCCGAGGAGCAAGTCTCCTTGGACCCCCAGTCGGAGCGCGAGGGAGTAGTAGAATGCCGCCGCGATTCCGAAGAGTGACAGGGCGAGGAGGAAACCTGGGAACCACGAACTCCCTCCTGCAGGAACCCGGTTCGGAAGAGGACGACCCCGTGCCAAGACGGCCGAGAAGACCAGGAGGACCGCGAGGGCGGTGAAGGTCACGATCTCGAAATCCCCCAGGAATCCAATGGCCGAGCCAAATCCGAGTCCGGCCGTGAGGTCGGCCGCGGTCGCGGGACGCCGACGGAGCCAGGTGTCGAGCGCGAGGAGTGCGCCGATCAGGGCGAGGGGGAACGCGGCCGTCGTCCGAATCGCGAGGGAGATGAGGACGAGGGCCACCAGACCTCCGGCCAAGGGCGCTTCCCGAGGGTAGGCCCGGTCCATCCACCGGCCGAGCGGTCGATGGATTCCCGCGAAAACGATGCCGATTAGGATGTCTGGATAAGTCCAGAAATTCTGCTCAAGAGCCTCGCGCAACGAGAACATGAAGAAGGCCACCAGGGTCGCGACAAACACGACGACTCCGGGTTGAATCGACGATCGAGATTTTGGCTCCGACTTTCTCGAGCGACCGGCGAAGAACGCGAGGACACCGGCGATCCCGAGGATACCGAGGGAGAGGACGAAGGCCCCTTCGGTGGACACGGTCCGGAGATCTTCGAGACCGCGGAAGGCCGCCTCGGCCGCGCGATCCGGATTGCCGGAGGCCATCCAAGAATCCGCCTCACGCAGATCGGAGCGGACGGAGTCCAAGGTGGTTCGGAAGAGCGCCGAGGCGAAGGGGTTCTCCTCGATCTCGCCCAACCGACCGTGTGCGAGCTGCACGAAGTCCTGTCGCATCAAACCGAAGAACTGTCCGGGCGTCACCAACGCGAGCTTGTCGCCGAGTCGGCCCTTCAGGACCTCGACGACTCCGAGTGCGTCCCGCAGATCGAACCGGAATGTGTAGACGGTCAGCCAGAGGAAGTGGGGACCTGGTTCCCACGTGGCCACGGAGGCGTCCAACTTCCCGAGGACGTTGTCCCGCGTCGACCAGAAATGCGTGGAGCGGACGATCGGGGCGACCGCCTGGTCGCCAGCCTGCACCCAGGCATCTCGGGTCCGCGGCTGGTCGTCGTAGTCCAGGACGATCCCGTCCGGCCGAAGGCCGTCAACGTACGTCGCCAAGCTCCGGGAGGAATAGGGGATCTCGGACGCCGTGAAGGCGTTCAACAGCCAGACGACGTCCATGTCGGAGGCGTTCATGTAGCGTTTCGAGAAGGCCACGAAGGAGGTGAGGTCCGTGGGATCCGCGTAGTCCGGGTAGAGGTAGCCTGCGCCGCTCGGCGCGGCGATGAATCGATCGAAGGGTGTGGCGGTATCGTAATACATGTCGAGCATCGGCGGTGCGAGCTCCGAGAGGAGCGGGTTCAGACTCCAAGCGACCGGGACGGTCCCTCGAGCGGTTTCCGACCAGAGGTCCCGCATCCGGCCGGTGACGAAGTCCAGATTGTCGCCGTCCGGGACCGCGAGGACGACGTAGGCCTTGTTCTCGAGAGACGGAAGGGGCGGTGCGGGCGATCGCTGGGATCGCGTCTCGTTCCGGCCCAACGCGGTGAGGACGGAGAGGTTCGGGACCTCCTGCCCACCGACGACGAACTTGCCTTCGGCCGATGCCATCTGAACGAACGAATTCTCCTCCGTCAACGTCGGGCTGTTGAACCAACCGAGGATCGGGATGCCGCGAGGAGTCGCGTGAAGGATCCGTTTCGTCGCGGCGGTCTCGGCCGGGCTCGCCAAGATTCCCTGGGGGAAGTAGAACACGAAGGTCTTCGTCGCGATCAAATAGTCCCGGATGGCCCAACGGTCCGGCGGCAGAATCGCCAGGAGGGTGGGCGTGCTCGAAGGATAGAGCTCCCGCAAGGCGCGGTCGTAGGCTCCAATCGCCCCGAGGGAGGACCAGTCGGTTCGGGAGGCGTAGTCGAAGAGGACCGGGAGTCCGGTCCGCGCGGCCACCCATCCAGCGAGGTCCGGGCCGACGAGGAGCGAATCCATCTGCGCAGCGATCATCGTCCCGATGTCGATCGACTCGGGCTTGGCCGGGTCGAAGACGACGAGCCCGTGGGCGCGGTTCGCATAGGCGTCGATGGCCTGGTTCGGTGAGATTGTATCGTAGGATACGTTGTATCGCGACGCGAGGAAGGAAAGCATGGCCGAGGTGTTCCCTTTCACCTGGTCTTGGTCCAGGTACAGCTCGACCCCGTCTCGGTTGACGAGACCCTGCAACGAGGTCAGGAGAAGGCGGCTCGATAAGTTCGCCCCCGGTTCGACCGAAACCACGTGAAGCATCGGCCCCATCCGGAAAATCGGAAAGGGACTCTGTCCCGGCGGCATGTGGGGCTGGCCCGGGCCGGTGGGAGATGGAAGGACCCAGAGGACGTTCGCACCGAGCACGCCGACGATCAAGAGCACGAGGACCACCCCCGCAACTTTCATGGAGCGGTCTGCTGAATCGTCCCGGCTCCGATCGATACCGATCCCTCGAACCGTCGACCGAAGTCGACGGGGGGTCGCAAACGAGCCGAGTTCAATATCCTTTCCTCCCGCGACGGCCACACCATCCAACAGTTTCACTCACCTCCCCGAGGCCTCCGGTTAAGGGCGACGACTTTTTCGGGCGGACGTGGACGAGCTCCTCGGGATTTCCGTGCCGTCACCCCGGGAGTCCTTCTCGATCCGCGAGACCACGGTTCGGCAGGCCCTCCGCCCCGACCCGCTGCCGGGGATCGACTACTCGTTCAACCCGTACGTCGGCTGCTACCACGGATGCGCGTTCTGTTACGTCCCTCGACTCCTCCAGATCGATCGCTCGGAATGGGGAACGTCGGTGGTGGTCAAGAGGAACGCCGCCTCCGTCCTCGCGAAGGAAACGAGACGACTTCCGAAAGGCCTCGTGGCCATCTCGACGGCGACGGATCCGTACCAATTCGTGGAAGGGAAATATCGGATCACACGACACGCGTTGGAAGTCCTCCTCCGGGCGGACTGGCCGGTCTCCGTCCTCTCGCGGTCCCCTCTGATGCTCCGGGACGTCGACCTCTTCACGCGGTTTCGCTCGATCGAAGTCGGCATGTCGGTCCCGACCTTGGACGATCAGGCCCGGGCCCTCCTCGAACCGTGGGCTCCCCCAATCGAAGGACGGCTGCGCTGCCTCCGGGCCCTGGCCGATGCCGGCCTCCCGACTTTCGTCGGATTCGCGCCGGCCTATCCGCCGACCGCGGGCTGGACACCGGAGCGAATCGCGGACGCGTTCGCCTCGGCCGGTGTGAAAAAGATGTTCTCGCGGGTCCTCGACCCGCGATGGGGCGCCCGGGACGCGATGCTCGCTCGTCTCGCAGGCTCACCTCTGGAGGGAGAACTGCGACGCATTTCGGACATCGCATACATGGACCGTTTCCTTGACGCGCTGGCGGATGCATGCGACGCCAGCGGCGTTGACTTTCGCCGGTGGAGGGACGATTCCGCGCGGAACGAATTTACGGCGAGACATGCGCGCGCCTCGA
>Ga0209474_10005220_pt1 | contig 11083 bp, 8 predicted proteins | sample GraSoiAngelo_145_FD_185902 | JGI IMG/M metagenome (GOLD analysis project Ga0209474, IMG submission 185902) | Grasslands soil microbial communities from the Angelo Coastal Reserve, California, USA - 14_1009_05_20cm (SPAdes) (version 2) | ecosystem: Environmental > Terrestrial > Soil > Grasslands ... | reverse complement strand
GTGCTGGATGGTCAGACCGAGGAGGTCGACTACGCACTCGGCGTCGCCCTGCGCGTGCTCAATGAACGTATCGAGCTGTGCCGCCAGATGGCGGAGCACGCCCGCGCCGGCCGCCGGTCGCTGGGGATCACGCATTGGAACCGGCTGAGATCCGAGGCCGAGGAACAGCTCCGCGTATTGCAGCAATTCCTGGCGCGCCCAGCCGCCCGCGCCATCCTGGAAAAGGCGGAGGGCAAGCCCGAGCTTACGCAAGCCTGAGTTGAAGTGATTTACGCGCTGTTCGACGAAGTCGCCGACAGGATCGGACGGACGTTATCCGCGTTTCGGAGTGCGTCTCACGCCCAATTCGACCGCCAGACGATCGTATTGTCGGGCCATGTCGCTTAGATCGGCCCGGGCTTCTTGGTTGGCCTCGTTCTCAGCCCATTGCCAAAATTGCACCGCTACCTCGCGGTAATGCGCGATGCGCTCAACCTCGGTTATTCCCGCCCCCAAATTGCTCGCGCCATAGGGAATGTGCGCCCGGCTTTCTATTCCGGCTTTCTATTAAGGAATCAATCGGAGACTCGAAAAATGCAGCCGCTGCCGGTGCTTCGGTGCTGCCGCGGGCGTTGATGCTATATGTACGACGTTTCCTACTATCGAGAGCAGGCCGACCGCGCTCGGCGTTTGGCGAAGGTGCCGACCGATCGAGAAACGCAAGACATGCTGCGGCAGATGGCGCAGGACTACACTGATATCGCGGAGGATCTTGAAACCGGAGCCATCGAGATCAGGCACCCCGAGCTAATGCCGCAAACCCACCGTTAGAACCAACGGAATCCCCTGCAAAAGAACCGGTTGGCTGAATCCTAGCGCCTAAACGACGATGGCGCCGCCGAAAGCCTTGGCGAACGCCGCCGCTTGTGCCTCGCTCGTGAAATTGATCCGGAACAGGATGCGCGTCGAAGCAAGCGAATAACCGAAGGTCGACGGCACAAATTCTTGGGCCTTAAGCCAAGTCTGCATCGTCTCGATTGTTTCGACGAGCCTGTCCTCATCTGGGAGGCGGATCTCGACCCGGAACATGCTTGCTTTCCCGCACGGCCAAGCGCTTGCAGGGGCCTGCGTCCGGGCCAAACTAGCTCCAGGTCGCTTGCTCCGCATTAACGTAAAGTAATTCAACCGTTTTTATTTACCGCGCCCCCCCGATTCTCGGCTTTCCCTTGAGGCTCGCGACAAACTCGTTGCGGCGGGGCGCGTTTCGCCCCAATTTTTGCGATATCACGCGAAGCTTCGGGGTGCCGCGCTTTGGCCGACAATCGTTTTCCCGTGGTCGGCATCGGCGCTTCCGCCGGCGGTGTCGAAGCGCTGCAGGCCTTTTTTGGGCCGATGCCGTCGGATCCCGGGATGGCCTTTATCGTCGTCACGCATCTCGGCGAAGGCTACGAGAGCGCTCTTCCGCAGATCCTGAGCCGCTCGACCCAATTGCCGATCGCCGCGCTGCGCAACGGCGAGACGATCGAGCCAAACCATGTCTATGTCCTGGCCTCGGACGCGGTGCCGACAATCCGTCGCGGCAAGCTGCGGCTGAACCCTCGCTCGGCCGGCCGGCGCGAATTCAACCCGATTGACGTGTTTTTTGCGTCCCTCGCCGAGGATCGCGGCGAGTATTCGGTGGCCGTAATCCTCTCCGGCACCGGTCACGATGGCACCCTCGGCGCCAAGGCGATCAAGGAGAAGGGCGGTTTGACGATCGCCCAGCAGACCGATCACACGGCGCCGCGCTACCCCGATATGCCGGCCAACGCGATCGCCTCGGGCGCGGTCGATCTGAAGGTTCCGGTCCAGGACATGGCCGGCAAGCTGGTCGAATACGTGCAGGGCCTCGGCACGCTCGACACCAGCGCCCGGCGCAATCACCCCGAGCGCCACCGCGTCGAAGAGGCGCGCCAGGCGATCTGCGACATCCTGCGCGACGAGCTCGGCCATAATTTCACCGGCTACAAGGATCGAACCTTCCTGCGCCGGATCGAGCGCCGCATGCAAGTGCTCGAAATGCGGGATATCGATGATTACGTCGCGCGGCTGCGCGAAGACCGTCAGGAGGTCATCCAGCTCTTCCATGATCTGTTGATCGGCGTTACCGCGTTTTTCCGCGACAAGGACGCTTTCGACGGATTGGCGGAGCAAGTCATTCCGCAACTGCTCGCGGGCAAGAGCCCGAACGACCAGATCCGGGTTTGGGCGCCAGGCTGCGCCACCGGCGAGGAGGCCTACTCGATCGCCATCCTGCTGCTCGAGCGGATGGCGGTGCTGAAGGCGCGACCGAAGGTCGTCGTGTTCGCGACCGATATCGACGACCCGGCGATCGCCATTGCCCGGGCGGCACGCTATCCGGCGGCGATGCTGCAGGATGTCAGCCCACAGCGGATCGACCGCTTTTTCAGCGGCGACGGCGTCAGCTATACGCTCAGCAAGGAGGTGCGCGACCTGTGCATCTTCTCCTCGCACAGCGTGATCCGCGATCCGCCGTTCTCGCGGATCGACCTGATCTCGTGCCGCAATCTGTTGATCTATCTCGACAAGGAGCTGCAGCAGCAGCTGTTGCCGGTATTTCATTATGCGCTGCGGCCGGGCGGTTATCTGTTTCTCGGCACATCGGAAACCCTGGCCCAGCACGCCGAACTGTTCACCGCCGTTGATCGCAAGCACCGTATCTTTCAGCGCCGCGATTTACCGGGGATTTACCCCGGGTTGCCGCTCCTGATACCGCCCGGCCGGCGCAGCTTGGTCGAGCCGCGGCCGGCGATCAGAAATCACACGACGTTGCCGTTGCGGCACGTCGTCGAAAACCGGGTCATCGAGCAATTCGCCCCGGCTCATGTCGTCGTGACGCGCGACGGCGACGTCATGCACTTCTCGAACCGCACCGGCAAGTATCTGGAAAGCGCGCCCGGAGCGCCGAGCCGCAACATCGTGGCGATGGCCCGCCGCGGACTGCGCCTCGATTTGCGCGCCGCGCTGACCGAGGCCGTCGAGACCCGCCGCCCGGCCGGCCGCGCCGGCATCCGCGTCGAATTTGAGGATCGCATCCAGGTCGTCGACCTCGCGATCGAACCGTTGCCCGACCACGATGTCGAGCCGTTGTTGTTGGTCATCTTCTGCGATGTCGGCACGCCGCTGAGCCCCGACCGGATGCTGCCGGTGGTGACCGACGAGCTGGCCGCCTCGACCGAGCACCTCGAACACGAATTGCGCGACTCGCGCGAGCGGCTGCAATCGATTGTCGAGGAGTACGAAACCGCGCTCGAGGAGCTCAAATCCGCGAACGAAGAACTCGTCGATGAACGAGGAATTGCAATCGACCAACGAGGAGCTGGAGACCTCGCGCGAGGAGGCGCAATCGGTCAACGAGGAGCTCAACACCGTCAACAGCGAATTGCAGCGCAAGGTCGAGGAGATCGACCGGGCCAACGACAATCTGCGCAACCTGTTCGAGGGCACCGAGATCGGCATGGTGTTTCTCGACAAGCAGCTGGTGATCCGCAGCTTCACGCCGGCGATCAGGGGCATCTTTAATCTGAAGGAGATCGATCGCGGCCGGCCGCTGACCGATATCGTCAGCGGGGTCATCGATCTCGACCTGCGCAACGAAGTCGAGGCGGTGCTCGCCAACGGCCAAAGCCGCGAGCGCCGGGTCGTTGCGCGCGACGGCAAGGGGCATTACTTGATGCGGGTGTTGCCGTACCGCACCGCCGACCGGACCGTGGACGGGGTCCTGGTGACCTTCACCGACATCACCCGCATTACCGAGATCGAGGCGTATCAGCGCGAGCTCAGCCAACGCATCGATACGATGCTCGAGATCGTGCTCGGTATCGCGCAGCGCAGCGCGGCCGTCGAAGCCGTCCCGGTGGAGTTGGTCGGGCGGCTGCAGGCCCTGGCTGGGACATACGAGCTGGTTTCCCGAGCGAATTGGGGCGATGTCGCGCTTGCCGATCTGGCGGCCAAGGAATTGGGCAATTACGGTATCGGCCGCAACGGCCGCGTGGTGGTCGAAGGACCGCCGATCTTGCTGAAGGCAAGAGCGGCGGTAAACCTCGGCATGGTGCTGCATGAGCTGGCGGCCAATGCCGCGAGGGATGGCGCGTTGTCGGTGCCGCAAGGCCGGATCCGTGTCAGCTGGTCAATCGACCGGGCCAACACGCCCGAGGCTCGCCTCGTCATCCGCTGGCATGAGTCGGGCGGTCCGGCCGTCAAGCCGCCGGAGGGCAGGGGCTATGGCAGCGCGTTGATCGAAACCGCCCTGAACGAGCAAATCGGCGCCAGCGGCTCCATCGCCTTTGCCGATGGCGGGGTCGAGGCCTCGATATCGCTGCCATTATCGACCTGCCTCGTGGTACCGCAGGGCCCGGAAGAAGGCAAAAAGGGCGAATAAAGCGGCACGCCCTTTCCCTTCTCGCGTGGACGGCTTAATTTAAGATAAAGCACGGTGCGATGCCGCCTCGGTAAGCGTTTGTAAATTCGGGCGGTGATGGAGCCCGTTAAACAGCGAGACGCGGGACATGACAGAAGAATTTTCGCTGTCGCGCATCGAGTTGCCGGAACGGCCGCGCTACGCTGCCGCGGTTACCGAGGATCTGCTGCTCGGCAGCCGCCGTCTGCGTCAGGCCTTTTTGCAGACGCCGATCCGCTTTGCCGGCCGTGACGCGGCGCTTATCCGGGCCGGCGATCCCGAACCCTCGGTGGTCCTGATCCGCAGCGGCTTTGCGTTCCGTTCCTGCGAGCTGGCGGATGGGCGGCGGTCGATCCTGCATATCCTGACGCCCTACGATATCGTCGGGCTCGACCATATCGTGCTTGCCCGCCCGATCGAGGAGATCATCGCGACCTCCCGGGTCGGCTACCACGTGCTGCGCGCCTCGCAATTACGCGAGCTGATGGCCGATCCGTGCATCGCTCTGCATATTTTGGCCGTGAGCTCCGAGACGCGGTGGCGCAGCGACCGGCTGGCGGCCAGCATCGGCCGGCTCGATGCCCAGGCGCGCATCTGCGTGATGCTGCTCGACTTTTACGAACGCCTGCGCCGGCATGGGTTGATCAGCCGCACGACCTACAATCTGCCGCTGACCCAGGAACAGATGGCCGATCACCTCGGCCTGACCCTCGTGCATGTCAACCGCACCCTGCGGCGGCTGCGCGAAGAGCGGATCGTGCTGGTCGACCGCCAGGTCGTGATCATCATGAATCTCGACCGGCTGCGCGAGTCCGCGCAGGGGCTGCCGCAACCCGCCGAGCTGCCGGAGCCTGTCATGCTGGCCGAGCGGATGCTGGCCGAAAACGCAGCGGGGGGGGCATGAAATAATGCCGATAACGCTCGCTTCTCCCGAGAAACCAAACCGGCGCCGCTGACCCGAGCAAGGCGCTCCTTCTAATCGTCGTCCCCGGCGAAGGCCGGGACTCATCGCCGCGAGCGCACGAGCGGTTGATCGATTGATCCCGGCCTTCGCCGGGAAGTCGATTCTTCAAACGCACGCTGGGGTGGGAACGCGGCAATGGCGCACGGCAAGGGTCCGAGATTTGCACTTCACCTCGCTGGGGCTGGTAGTGTAAGCCAAGACATGCCGCGCCGGACCCCCTGTCCGACGCCGGCGGGGTGCGACCGCGTCTTTGCAGGAGCGAACATGCCGAGGGTCAGTTACACGGCGCCAACCACGATCGATGATGCTGTAAAGGCTTTGGCCGCCAGCGCCGGTTTGGCGAAGGTTTTATCGGGCGGGACCGATCTTCTCGTTCAGCTGAAATCCGGGCGGGCCCGGCCTGAGCTGATCGTCGACACGAAGCGGATCCCGGGCATGATCGGGATCCGCGAGGAGGGCGACAAATTCGTCATCGGCGCCGCGACGCCGGGCGTCATGATCAGCGCCGACGAGCGCTTGGTGAAGGCCTACCCCGGCATTGTCGAAGGGGTCGATCTGATCGGCTCGACGCAGATCCAGGGCCGCGCCTCGATCGCCGGCAATCTGTGCAACGGCTCGCCGGCCGCCGACAGCGTGCCGCCGGTCATCGCCGCGCGCGCGACCGCGGTCGTCGCCGGCCCCGGCGGCCGGCGCGAGGTGCCGGTCGAGAGCATCGTCACCGGGCCCGGGCAAACCTCCCTGCAGAAGGGCGAACTGGTCGTCGAATTCCGCATTCCAAAGCCGTTACCGCGCCAGTCCGACGCGTATCTCCGCTTTATTCCGCGCACCGAGATGGACATTGCCGTCGTCGGTTGCGCCGTCAACGTCGTGCTCGATGGCGGCGGCACCTGCACCGAAGCCCGCGTCGTGCTCGGCGCCGTCGCGCCGACCCAGCTGATCGTCGAAGAGGCAGCGCAGGCGCTGATCGGCCACAAGCTCGACGACGACACATTGCAGCGGCTCGACGGGGCGGCGCAGGCGGCGTGCCGGCCGATCACCGACAAGCGCGGCACGATCGAATACCGCATCAAGGTCGCCGGCGTGCTGGCGCGGCGGGCCGCCGCCATCGCATTCGACCGCGCCCTATCGCGCGCCTAACCGGCTCAAATTCGGGAGACCATAATGAGCAAGCATCACATATCCACCGTCATCAACGGCGAACCCGCCGAATTCCTCTGCGAGGCGCAACAGACACTGCTCGACTGCCTGCGCGACGAGTTGCACCTGACCGGCAGCAAGGAAGGCTGCGGCTCGGGCGATTGCGGCGCCTGCACGGTCATCGTCGACGGCTCGATCGTGTGCTCGTGCCTGATGCTCGGGGTCGAGGCCGAGGGCCGCACGATCACGACGGTCGAGGGCGTCGCCGAGGGCGAAAAGCTGCATCCGGTGCAGCAGAAATTCCTCGAGCACGCCGCGCTGCAATGCGGCTTCTGCACCCCGGGCTTTATCGTCGCGGCCAAGGCGCTGCTCGACGAGAACAAGAACCCGACCGAGGAAGAGACGCGCTATTGGCTGGCCGGCAATCTCTGCCGCTGCACCGGCTACGACAAGATCGTCCGCGCCGTGCTCGACGCCGCGGCGGTCATGCGCGGCGAGAACCCGCCGTCGCCCGCCACCTGATTTCTTAGCCCTCTCTGCCCTTCAGGGCGGAGAGGGAGGGGCCCGCGGCGAAGCCGTGGGAGGGTGAGGTGGGTTTATCGGCAGCGCTCTGGAATCCCTCACCTCACCCCGGCCCTCTCCGCCCCCAAGGACGGGGAGGGAGTGAGCGGAATGAGCCGGCCGTCTGGGCTCGGAGCTGAGGAGGAATGAGATGAGCTATCTCGACAAATCGGCGCTGCGCCTCGTCGGCACCCGGCCGATCCGCCCCGACGGCGTGGACAAGGTCACCGGCCGCGCCAATTTTGGCGCCGACATGACGATGCCCGGCATGCTGTGGGGCCGCATTAAGCGCAGCCCCCATGCGCATGCCCGGATCGTCTCGATCGATGCCGAGAAGGCGCTGGCGCTGCCCGGCGTCAAGGCGGTCGTGACCCGTGCCGATTTCCCCGATATCCCTCCGGATAAGCGCGTCATAGGCGCCGCGCCGCATAATCTGTGGGACCTGTCGCGCAACTGCATGGCCTTGGGCAAGGCTCTGTACGAGGGGCACGCCGTCGCGGCCGTCGCGGCGACCTCGCCGGCCATTGCCGAGCAGGCGCTCGACCTGATCGAGGTGCAATACGAGGTCTTGCCGCACGTTATGGATGTCGAGGCGGCGATGGCGCCGGATGCGCCGCTGTTGCACGACAACGTCTTCACCGCCGGGGTCGAGCCAAAGCCGACCAAGCCTTCCAACATCACCAAGATGGTCCGCTTCGCGAAGGGAGATGTCGAGGCCGGCTTCAAGGAAGCCGACCTCATCATCGAGCGGCGCTATACGACCAAGCCGGTGCACCAGGGCTATATCGAGCCCCATGCCTGCCTCGTCTCGGTCGCAGCCGATGGGCAATGCACGATCTTCAGCAGCAGCCAGGGCCAGTTCATGGTGCGCGCCTATACCTCGCGCATCTGCGGCGCCGACATCGCCAGCATCCGCGCGATCCCGGCCGAGATCGGCGGCGGCTTTGGCGGCAAGACAATCATCTATCTCGAGCCGCTCGCCTATATGCTGTCGAAGAAATCCGGCCGGCCGGTCAAGATGGTCATGAGCCGCGAAGAGGTGTTCCGGGCAACCGGCCCGACCTCGGGCGCGGTCGTCGAGGTCAAGCTCGGCGCCAAGAAGGACGGGCACATCACTGCGGCGCGGACCGTGCTGAAATATCAGGCCGGCGCGTTTCCGGGCTCGCCGGTGCAGCAGGGCTGCATCTGCAGCCTGGCGGTTTACGACCTGCCGAACGCCGAGACGATCGGCTACGACGTGCTGTGCAACCGCGCGAAGGTCGCCGCCTATCGGGCGCCCGGGGCGCCGATCGGCTCATTCGCGGTCGAAAGCTGTGTCGATGAGCTGGCTCGCGAGCTGAAGATCGACCCGCTCAAATTGCGCGAGATCAACGGCGCCAAGGAGGGCACCAAGGCGACGCACGGTCCGACTTGGGTCAATATCGGCTACCAGAAGACCTTGGAGGCGGCGAAGGCCAGCGAACATCTGAAGACGCCGCTCGGGCCCAATCAGGGACGCGGCATCGCCTCGGGCTACTGGCACAATGCTGGCGGTGAATCGAGCGCGGCCTGTCACATCAACGAGGACGGCACGGTCACGGTGACTGAAGGGCACCCCGATATCGGCGGTTCGCGTGCCTCGATGGCGCTGATGGTCGCCGAGGTGCTCGGCGTGCCGTTCGAGAGCGTCCGCCCGGTGGTCGGCGACACGACGGCGATCGGCTTCAGCGCCTCCACCGGCGGCAGCCGCGTCACCTTTGCCGGGGGCATGGCGGTGACCCAGGCTGCCGAGAAGGTCGTTGGCGAGCTCAAGAAACGCGCCGCGGTGATCTGGGACATCAGCCCCGAGGCGGTTGAATGGAAGGACGGCAAGGTCTATCCGGCCGGCCCCAATGCCGGGAGCTTCGAGCCGCTGTCATTGGCCGAGATCGCGAGCAAGGCGGCGCGGACCGGCGGCCCAATCAGCGCCGAAGTGCAGATCAATGCGCAAGGCCAGGGGCCGGGTTTCACGACCCACATCTGCGACGTCGAGGTCGACCGCGAGACCGGCTACGTCAAGATCCTGCGCTACACCGCGATCCAGGATGTCGGCCGCGCCATCCATCCGAGCTATGTCGAAGGCCAGATGCAGGGCGGCGTCGCTCAGGGCATCGGCTGGGCCCTCAACGAGGAATATGTCTACGACAAGGAAGGGCGGCTCGAAAATCCGGGCTTCCTCGACTACCGCGTGCCGGTCGCCTCGGATATGCCGATGATCGACACGATCCTGATCGAGGTGCCGAACCCGCGCCATCCGTTCGGCGCGCGCGGTTGCGGCGAGGTGCCGATCGTGCCGCCGATGGCGGCGGTCGCCAACGCGATCGCCGACGCGACCGGCATCCGGCTGCGCGACCTGCCGATGTCGCCCCCAAAATTGCGCGCCGCGCTCGACGCCGAACAGCCGCGTCTCGCGGCAGAGTAAGAATTACCCTCTCCCGCGCGCGGGAGAGGGGGAACCAAGCGCGGAGCGCTTGGTGGGAGAGGGTGGTGCAACGATACCCTCACCCGCATCGCTTCGCTCGGCACCTTCTCCCGCAATGCGGGAGAGGGATATGCAATGTAGTTCAGTCATGGAGTGGATCTCATGGCGTATGATGGTGAGAGTCTGAAGGTCGTCGGCACCCGTCCGATCCGTCCGGACGGCGTCGACAAGGTCATCGGCCGGGCCAATTTCGGCGCCGACATGACGATGCCCGGCATGCTGTGGGGCAAGATCAAGCGCAGCCCGCACGCCCATGCCCGCATCAAGTCGATCAAGATCGACAAGGCGGCGGCATTGCCCGGCGTCAAAGCGGTCGTGACGGCGGCCGATTTTCCGCAGATCCCGTCAGAAGAAGCCTTTGTCGGCGAAGGGCCGATGAATTTCCGCGACCTGTCCTACAACTGCATGGCGCGCGGCAAGGTGCTCTATGACGGGCACGCGGTCGCCGCGGTCGCGGCGATCTCGCCGGCGATCGCCGAAGAGGCGGCTGATCTGATCGAGGTCGAGTACGAGGTATTGCCGCACGTCATCGACGTCGAAGAGGCGATGAAGCCGAACGCGCCGATCCTGCACGATGATCTGTTCACGCAGGGCGTCGATCCGAAGCCTACGGCGCCCTCCAACGTCGCCAAGCGGGTCACCTTCACGAAAGGCGATTTCGCGGCCGGCTGGAAAGAGGCCGAGGTCACGATCGAGCGCCGCTATACGAGCAAGGCTGTGCACCAGGGCTATATCGAGCCGCATGCCTGCGTCGTGGCCGTCGGCAATGACGGGCAGTGCACGATCTGGAGCTCGAGCCAGGGCCAGTTCATGGTGCGCGCCTATTGCGCCAAGCTGCTCAACATCGACCTCGCCAACATCCGCGCGATGCCGGCAGAGATCGGCGGCGGGTTCGGCGGCAAGACGCTTGTCTACCTCGAACCGGTGGCGCTGGCGCTATCGAAGAAATCGGGCCGCCCGGTCAAGATCGTCATGAACCGCGAGGAAGTGTTCCGCGGCACCGGCCCGGCGGCAGGCGGGGTGTACGAGGTCAAGCTCGGCGCCAAGAAAAACGGCCGCATCGTGGCCGCCGAACTGGTCGTCAAATTGCAGGCCGGCGCCTTCCCGGGCTCCCCGGTGGGACCCGCCTGCATGTGCGGCTTGGCGATGTATGACATCCCGCATGTGAACATCGTCGGCTACGATGTCGTGTCGAATCGGCCAAAGGTTGCCGCCTATCGCGCGCCGGGCGCGCCGAATTCGACGTTCGGCACTGAGAGCTGCATGGATGAGTTGGCTCGCAAGCTGAACATCGATCCGGTGCGTCTGCGCGAGATGAACGCCGCCAAGGACGGCACCAAGGCGGCGCACGGGCCGACCTGGACCAATATCGGCTATCTGCAGACCGTCGAGACGGCGAAGAACCATCCGCACCTGAAAGTAAAGCTCGGCAAGAACCAGGGCCGCGGCATCGCCTCGGGCTTCTGGTTCAACATCGGCGGCG
>Ga0209474_10005218_pt1 | contig 11086 bp, 7 predicted proteins | sample GraSoiAngelo_145_FD_185902 | JGI IMG/M metagenome (GOLD analysis project Ga0209474, IMG submission 185902) | Grasslands soil microbial communities from the Angelo Coastal Reserve, California, USA - 14_1009_05_20cm (SPAdes) (version 2) | ecosystem: Environmental > Terrestrial > Soil > Grasslands ... | reverse complement strand
GTCGACCTTTACGTTGGTCCCGAGCGAAGGGCGGAGATCAAGTTTGAGTCGAGGGGATTGCCATCCTGGGATTTAACCGCCAGACAGCTCTGTGATCTTGAGCTTCTCCTCAACGGAGGTTTTTCGCCTTTGCGCGGTTTTATGACGAAGGCCAATTACGAAAACGTTTGCCACGAGATGCGGCTGGCGACAGGTACTCTTTGGCCGATTCCGATCACGCTTGATGTAAACGAAGATTTCGCGAAATCGCTGACTCCAGGGCGCAGCAAGATTGCTCTCCGGGATCCTGAAGGAGTGATGCTGGCGCTGTTGCACGTGGAAGAACTGTGGAAACCCGATCGCCTCCAGGAAGCGCAAACGGTATTCAATAGCACCAGCCCGGCTCACCCGGGGTCCGACCATGTGCGTAACAAGTCGAATCCATGGTACGTCGGAGGCCGGCTTGAGGGTGTGCAGCGGCCTTCCAGCTATGATTTCAAAACATTGCGTTTGTCGCCTTCTGATTTGCGCCAGCAATTCGCCCGGCAAGGCTGGCGCCGAATTGTTGCCTTCCAGACCCGTAATCCGATGCATCGGGCTCATGTCGAATTGACTTTTCGCGCATGCAAACAAGCCGAAGCGAGTTTGCTTATTCACCCGGCAGTGGGACTGACAAAGCCAGGTGACGTCGATTACTTCACGCGAGTCCGGTGTTATCAGGTAGTTCTGACGAAGTATCCGCGTGGAACAGCAAAACTTTCCCTCCTACCGCTGGCCATGCGGATGGCGGGACCACGAGAGGCGATCTGGCACGCTCTCATCCGAAAAAACTGCGGTTGTTCGCACATGATCATCGGGCGCGATCATGCCGGGCCGGGCACCGATGCCAGTGGAAAGCCATTCTACGACCCGTATGCGGCCCAGGAATTATTTAAGAAATACGAACCTGAAATCGGTGTGACGATGATCCCCTTCCACAACATGGTTTATGTGGTGGATAACGCCAAGTACTTGCCAGAGGATGAAGTTCCGCGCGACGCCCGGGTCCTGAAGCTTTCAGGTACGGAATTACGCCAGCGGCTCAATGAAGGGCGTCTGATCCCGGACTGGTTTACCTATTCTGAAGTCATACTAGAACTGCGGAGAAGTTTCCCGCCCCGGCACCAACAGGGTTTCACCGTTTTCTTCACTGGCTTGTCCGGCGCCGGCAAATCAACCATTGCCAACGTCCTGCTTATCAAGCTTCTCGAAATCGGGGGCCGGCCGGTTACGCTTTTTGACGGCGACCTTGTCCGGAAGCATCTGTCCTCCGAGCTTGGCTTTTCGCGCGAACACCGCGATCTAAACATCCGACGCATTGGTTACGTCGCTTCCGAGATCACCAAGAACCGTGGCATTGCCATCTGTGCCCCCATCGCTCCGTACGATGCCATGCGGAAAGAGGTCCGAGCCATGATCGCGCCGTTGGGCGGATTCATCATGGTGCATCTCTCCACTCCAGTTGAAGTTTGCGAAGAACGCGATCGCAAAGGTCTCTACGCCAAAGCGCGGGCGGGCATTATCAAGGAGTTTACGGGTATCTCCGATCCCTACGAAGAACCGACTGATGCGGACATCACCATCAATACGGCTGAACTCGCCCCCGACGAGGCGGCCCAGGAAATTATCCTTCATTTGGAAAGCGAAGGGTTCATCGGGAATCCGACTACCCCACGCATGTAGATCGCGGCCCTCCCCTAATTCCTCTCCCTCGGGGAGAGGAGGTCGAAAAGCGCCAAGTGAGGGCCTCGGCGCAGGCCTCGTCATCGTCTCTTTCGCGTCGCTGTCTAAACGACGATAGAGAAAGACAAATAACGTAATTCGACTACCGAGCCCGGATCGCGCAACGTTCGCTTGGACTACAAGCCCACCTCTTGCCATCCAAATCAAAGCTAGGGAGGAGGGCTTTTTGCCGGAACTAGTGCAGGTCCGCTCATGCTCTTAAGCATTCGACCCAGATCGCTGTTGGTGGAAATGACGGCCGTAGTGTCGTGCTCGAAAGCGGACCGTGCTACGTCGAGACTGCGCAGAAAAAGGTAAAGGTCCTGCGCATCGGGTGCGCTGTAGGCATTGGCGTAAATACGTGCAGCTTCCGCGTCAGCTTCGCCTTCGATCTTTAGAGCGTCACGGTTAGCACTGGAAATAATCGACGCCACTTCGCTCTCTTTTTGTCCGCTGATGTTGGCAGCCTCGCCGTGACCTTCAGAACGAAACCGGGCCGCGATTTGGTGGCGTTCGCTCGACATCCGCTCAATGATCTTCTCAGCTACTGCCGGGTTGTACTTACTGCGCTTGAATCGCTCATCGAGTAGTTCGATGCCAAAGTCTGCGATCTTTTGCCGGGTGCGTTCCGTAATTTGTTTCTCAATCTCCCCTCGCCCAAGTTGAATATCGGGAATATTGCTTGGCAAAATGGTGCCGCTCTTCTCCAGCTCCGGATCGCGCAAAGGCTGTCGTCCTTTAGTTACGCGAATAATTTCGACGAGATCGTGAGTAGCTACCGCTGTCCGCGTTTCGCTACCGAGAATATCGTCCAGTCGGGAGAGCGCGCTGCGTTCGTCATTTAACCGGTTATAGTAAAGAAGCGGGTCGCTAATGCGCCAGCGCGCGAAGCAATCGACAATGAGATAAAGCTTGTCTTTGGTCGGGCATTCCGTCGGCTTGCCGTCCCAGGCGAGCACGCGTTTATCAAACCGGTTTACCTTATCGAAGAGTGGCAGCTTCAACTTCAATCCCGGGGTAGTTTCGGTGCGAATGGCTTTGCCGAAACGAGTAACAATCGCGTCTTCGTATTGACGAACGATAAAGAGCATTGAACCCCATTTAAGTCCCGTTAGAATGAAGATGAGACCCAGTATCGCCATGGTGCGGGACTGCAAAATCCGGATCAGGGTTGGCGGCATACTCAGTAGTTCCCTAATGGGTTGGGTGCGGCGATTCGGGGGTCGTTAGCGGGAGCGTTTGCAAGATGTTTTTCAGGCTGTCATCCACAATTACTTTCTTTTGTAAAGCCGGCAGAAGCGCCTGCATTTGTTCCAGGTAAATCCGGCGCCGGGTAATGTCGGGTGCTTTACGGTACTCGGCTAGGAGAAGGGTGAACTTCTCCGCGTCGCCTTTGGCCTGGTTTACCCGATGAAAGGCGTAAGCTTCCGCTTGTTTCAGACGTTCCTTCGCCTGCCCGCTGGCATTTGGGACCGCATCATTGTAAACCGCCCAGGCCTGGTTGATCGCAGTCTGCTTCTCTTGTTGCGCCTGGTTTACTTCGTTGAAAGCAGCCTGTACCACCGCCGGAGGGCGCACCGTGGCAAGTTGGACCTGTTGAATCTGAAGGCCAAGTTTGTAGTCGGAGCAAAGCTCAGCCAGGCGTTTGAGCGAGCCGGTTTCAATATCGTGGCGCCCAATGGTAAGGACTTCATCCACGGTACGATCGCCGATTACTTCACGCATCACGCTTTCCGATAAGTCACGCAAGGTTTGCTCCGGCTCGCGCACACCAAACAAATACATTTTCGGATCGGTAATTCGATATTGTACCACCCACGGCACCAGAGCGGTGTTAAGGTCGCCGGTGATCATGGTTTCGGTGTCTTCCGCTTCCCGGTCCTGCTGGTAAGGATTGGTGGCGCCCGGACTGGAAAATCCGAACTCGAGTTTCAGAAGTCGCTGCGTCGGCACGATGACGAGCTCGTCCACATGGGGAATGACATAGGTCAAACCGGGATCTTCGATTCCGGACAGCGCGCCAAAGCGAAGCTTGACGCCGACGGAGTTTGTCGGAATGGAGCGAAACCCGAACAGGAGCGAGAAAAGGGTGACCGCTATTCCGACGCAGGCGATGATGCCCAGGCCAAACCGCACTGGTTTGATGCCAAAGCTGGGAGAGGCGGGCCCAGACGAGCGAATGATTTGCATGCCGGATTTCGACTATGGGGCGGTCAAGCAGACGCGGCAAGTCATTCCCGGCCGCCCAGACGTTTGAACCGAATGTGGACTAATCAGGGAAACGACGCCTCGATTCAATCTCAACACTGCATCTGCGCGAAAGAAGAATCGCTAAAATGAGAAGGGTCTGGCACGAATCAGGGCTGACATTCCACCTTACGCCAGAGGCAGGTGATAGATCATATCGAGCGTCGATATAATGGCATGACCAATGCTGCAAAAAGCACAATTTCTAAAACGATGAACACTCCACCACCAAACCAAAAAGGATTCACTCTTGTCGAAATCATGATTGTTGTCGCAATCATTGCGTTGCTCGCGGCCATCGCTGTGCCCGGATTCTTGCGCGCGCGCAAGCGCTCCCAGGCCAGCCGCATCCTGAATGATTTAAGGATGATTGACTCAGCGCTTGATCAATACGCAATCGAGCACAACAAAAAAAGCAACGACCCCGTTGGCACAGCCGATTGGACCAGCTACGTCAAGAAGGGCTCGCCCCTTTACAATACCGGTAACAGTCTCTTTGGCACCGGTTATGGCTCGCAAACGGTAGATCTAATTCCACAGGTGCCTTCAAACGACTACAATGTACTGTCCGACGTTGCTGGAACAGGCTTCTGGTCTCCCTACGGACCGTAAGAAAATTTGCGTTTCGGCGCGATGGGTTGACTAGATCAAGCGAAGTCCTCCCGAACGGTGACGAAGTCTCTCCAAGCCAAGGACTACGATGCACTCAGTGCCTTCCGATATGCGATGCGGAAGTTTCTTCGTGTCAGCAAGGAAGTGGTTGCCGCTCGGGCAAAACTGACGCCAGAACAATATGAAGCTCTCCTCGCGATCAAGGGTAGTTCCGGCGCCCACGGCGTGACGGTTGGCGAGATAAGCGAGCAGCTCCAAGTGAAGCATCACACTGTCGTCAGTCTTCTCGACAAATTGGAAGTACGGAAGCTAGCCACTAGGAAGCGAGCTGCCGCTGACAGACGCAACGTAAACGTGCAATTAACCAAGGCCGGCGCGTTGCTCCTCGCGCGTCTGGCCGCAATTCATCATCGCGAGCTCCAGCAGCGCAGCCCCGAAATAATCGATGCTCTCCGGCGAATACGAGAGTAAAGCGGATAAGTCCGCACGTACTCGATTTGCACCTGGTGGGGCCGTATCAGAAATTTGTATAGCAATTGCGCCCACGGGGAATACGATTGGGTAATGCACGCGACAGGCGTGCGCTACCCAGCACCGAGCCTGGCCCGTCCATGTTCTCGGGCGAGATCAAGGATTGGGCCAATGGGAACAATGCGGCTCGGATTAATCTTCTCGTGCGTCATGTAGTAATGCCGCTTGATGTGATCGAAGTCCACCGTCTCGGCAATGCCATCATGCTGGTATAAGTCGATAAGATAGCCTTGGAGGTTATGGTAGTCGAGGATACGCCGCAGACTACACTTGAAATGAATGTAGTAGACGACATCGAAACGAATGAGGGTGCAAAATAGCCGCCAATCGGCCTCGACTATTCTCGTTCCGAATAAATAGCGGCTCCTGGCCAATCGCTCTTCCAGTTGATCAAGGGCATCGAAGAGTTGGCTGCAAGCCCGTTCGTAAACGTGTTGCCTGGCGGTGAAACCAGCTTTGTAGACGCCGTTGTTGATCTTGTCGTAAATGAAGGCACTTAGTTTCTCCTGTTCCGCGGCTATGTCTTTGGGAAAAAGATCCATCTCCTTATTCTGCGCTAGCGCGCGAAAGGCATCGTTAAACATCCGGCAAATATCGTCCTCGCAATTATTGACAATGCGTCGCGTTTGCTTGTCCCAGAGCACCGGGACGGTGACGCGGCCATCAAATTTCGGATCGGTCAGCTCGTAAGTTTCGGCGAGAAAGTGAAAACCGTTAATTGGGTCGGTCGAGGCAAAGGGCTCGCGGGAGCCCGCGCCTCTATAAGAACCGGAATTGGGATCACGAAAAGCCCATCCATGTTCATCGCGTACCGGGTCCACGACCGTCAGACCGATGATCTGCTCCAACCCGAGCAGCTTACGAGCAATTAACGTCCGGCTTGCCCATGGGCAAGCCAGTGAAATGTAAAGGTGATAGCGATCAGCTACGGCAGGATAATCCGTGCTACCGTCGCTAGAAACCCAGTCGCGAAAGGCGTCCTCCTGCCGCTGAAACTCACCGGACTCGGATTGTTCCTTTTCAAACTGCCCCTTCATTTTTCCAAACCGCTTTCCTTTAGCACGAAGAGTAAAGGGTATCCAGCTCAGAGCGACCGCCAGTTTCAGCAGCGATGAATGTACTATTCGGCGGCGGTGGCAATGATAAACGCCTGTTTCGGGGCGGCATTTCCTGCTTCTTATTGATATATTCCACAGACCCAATGGGATACACGGCTATCAAGGCAGTGTGAAGCCGCTACGACTCGGGGTTGCGCTCGGAGCGCCTTACGTAGTTCCCGCAGCAGAAGCTGCGTAGTCCCCTCGCTCATCGCGGCACGGCAGCGGCTCATTATGGAATCTATGAAATTTAACACCCGCAGACTGGAGATTGGTTCCTACCTTACCCGAGGGTCTCCTCGCCCTTGTTTTGATGGCCGGATCATCAGCTAAGTAGAGGATATGCGCGAGGCCCCTGGCTTCGATTGAACTGCATGCCACAAAAGGAGAGCAACTTATGAATATCCGCGACGATCAGACAAACCGGCGCATCCTCGTCATTGACGACAATCGCTCTATCCACAACAGTTTCCGTGCAATTCTGCGCGCGGATTCAGGCAAAAGCGCGCTAGATGAAACCGAAGCACGGCTTTTCGGCGAAGCGACTTCTGGCCCGCGGGCACTGGGTTTCACGATGGAGTCCGCATACCAGGGCGAGGAAGGCATCGAGTTGCTACGGAGCGCGCTCGATAAGGGTCAGCCTTACGCCATGGCGTTTGTCGATATGCGAATGCCGCCCGGGATGGATGGTCTCGAAACGATTACAAAACTCTGGGAGCTCGACGCCGATCTCCAAGTTGTGATCTGCACAGCCCATTCGGACTATGGCTGGCATGATCTTGTGGCGAAGCTCGGCAGCTCTGATCGGCTACTCATTTTGAAGAAGCCCTTCGACGTTGTTGAAGTGCGTCAAATGGCGGAAGCGCTCTGCGCCAAATGGGAATTGTTGCGGCGCGGCCGACATCATCTGGAGGAACTCGAAGCACGCGTTGCCGAGCGGACCCAGAACCTTTCCCAGGCCAACCAGGAACTACGCGATCAGTTTGCCGAGCGGAAACAGGCGGAGGCCGCACTGCGCGAAAGTGAATTACGCTTCCGTCAACTGGCGGAAAACATCAGCGAGGTTTTTTGGGTTTCCTCGCCTACTGGCGAAGAATTGTTCTACGTCAGCCCCGCCTATGAGCAGATTTGGGGATGGGCGCGCCAAACTATCTACGAAGATCCAAAGCAGTGGTTTAAGAATATCCTGGAAGAGGATCGGCCACCCGTAGCCAAGGCCTTATCGGAATTGTCCCAAGGCACGAACTACGAATTAGAATATCGCATCCGGCACCAGAATGGTTCCATCCGGTGGATCCGTGACCGGCGTTTCGCGATACGCGGCGAAGACAGGCAAGTCGTGCGGACATGCGGTGTGGCAGAAGACATCACCCAACGTAAAAACCTTGAGGTCGAGATGTCTAAGGCGCGTGATGCGGCCTTGGAGGGAGCACGCATGAAATCAGAATTTCTTGCTAACATGAGCCACGAAATTCGCACGCCGATGAACGGTGTGATCGGCATGACTGGATTGCTTCTTGATACCGAGCTCGATCTCAGGCAGCGCGATTACGCGGAGACGATTTGCAGCAGCGCCCACTCGCTGCTCTCGATCTTGAACGACATTCTCGATTTTTCCAAAATCGAGGCCGGTAAGCTGGAGTTTGAGAACCTGGAGTTCGATTTGGATGAAGTGATCAACGGTGCATTGAGTGTTCTCGTGCCGGAAGCACGAGCAAAAGGCTTGGAGCTCCGGAGCGAGATTGATCCCAAGGTTTGCACCGGTCTTTGTGGTGATCCCGGACGGCTGCGCCAGGTATTGACAAATCTTCTTAATAACGCGGTGAAATTTACAGAGCAGGGCGAAGTGGTGCTGAGGGTTTTTTCTCAGGAAGAGATGCCATCAGTAGTATCTTCTATTGAGGGGATCTCGGGCAGCAAAGCGACCCTGCGGTTCGAAGTCAAAGACACCGGGATCGGTCTGAGTGAAGACGCGCGCGGACGAATCTTCGGAGCTTTCAATCAAGCTGATCAATCAACGACACGACGCTATGGCGGCACCGGGCTTGGGCTGACGATTTCGCGGCATCTGGTAACAATGATGAATGGTCAGATCGGAGTTGAAAGTGAACCAGGCAAAGGATCGATATTTTGGTTTACGGCCGCGTTTGAGAAACACGCTGCCGGAAAAGGAGCGCCGGCGAAGCAAAAACCTCTTTCAGCCAGGCGTGTGCTGCTGGTAGATGACAACGCCAATGATTGCCAAATTCTTGGCGCACAGCTCGCCGCCTTGGGAATGCGATGCACATCAGCGGCCAGCGCGGAAGAAGCCCTTCAATTCTTCTGCGAGGCAATTACGGATAAAGATCCGTACGCTCTTGCCATTATCGACATGCAAATGCCGGGAATGAATGGAACGGAGCTGGCTCGGGCCATTAAAAGCGACCATATCACGAAGGATACGTGCATCATCATGCTCAGCGCCGTCGGGCACTCCATCGATGCGAATACCCGCAAAAATGCGGACATCGCCGCTTTTCTGGCTAAACCAGTAAATCAACCGCACCTCCACCAGTGTTTGGCCAGTGTCCTGGGGCCCGCGCCGTCAAAAAGGACTAAACCGAAAAACCATGCCTCGAGCAAAGCGCCCGCACAGCCAACTCACGATACCCGGATCCTGGTTGCAGAAGATAATGAAGTGAATCAACATGTCATGCTCTTGCTGTTGGAGGACCTCGGTTATACCGCAGACATGGTCGCAAACGGCAAAGAGGCCCTGGCGGCGCTGAGCCATCATTCCTACGATATCATTTTAATGGATTGCCAAATGCCGGAGATGGACGGCTATGAAGCTTCGCGCACCATCCGTCGGAAATTCGACCGCCCGCCACGCATCATCGCCATGACCGCGCATGCGCTGCGCGGCGACCGCGAGAAGTGCCTGGCCGCGGGAATGGACGACTATCTTTCCAAGCCAATCATTGCAAAGAAACTGGAAGCAGCGTTGCAAAGATGGGCGCCGACTCGCAACACGAATGCGCCGGTCGATCTTCAACGCCTCCGCGATGTTTGTGGCGATGCTCCCGGCACCATGCGAAGGCTCGCCGACCTCTATCTGGAACAAGGCGCGGAACTTTTACCAGCCATGGAAGTGGCCATTCGCAACAACGATGCAAAAGATTTGAGCTCGATCGCGCACCGCTTTCGGGGCGCGAGCCTAAGCTGCGGAAGTAATTCAATTGTTCCATTTCTAAACGAACTGGAGCAGCTGGGTAAGAGCGGCGACCTTGCGGTGGCATCCGTGGCATATGAAAAAGCGAGTTCGGAATTCGCCCGAATCCGTTCGTTTCTCGAAAGCCATCTTCAAAATGGTGAAAACGGGCTGAAAGGAGAAACGCTCGTCCGGCTTTGTTAAGGCGAGATCTTGTTACGCCCAGCTACGCAGCGGTGAGGACGCCGCGAAAGCCTCCTGACCTAAAGCGGAATTCTCAACTTCAGATCGTCGATTTGGCCAACGGCCTTCTCCAATTCCTTCACCCGCGCTGACAAGGCGGCATGTAACTCGAGAATGCGTAATCCGACCTGGATGCGCGCCAAAAGTTCGTTCTTGTCGAACGGCTTAATTAGGTAATCATCTGCGCCCGCATGTAATCCTTCCACGATATTTTCCTTGGCGCCAAGTGACGTAAGCATGATCACGTAAACCATTTTTCCGCTTTCACGAATGCGTCGACAAACTTGCAGGCCATCCATTTCTGGCATCATCCAATCGAGAATGGTAAGCGCCGGACCTTGCTCGGCTCGCAACGCCGCCATTGCTTCATGACCGTCTTTTGTGACAACGGCCTTAAAACCCCATTTTTCCATCAAGCTGTTCATCAGCGTTCGCGAGACCAGGTCATCCTCGGCAATTACGATGGGCATTTTAGCGAAACGTGCGACAGCTGGGCCTGCGGCGAGCTCGGTAACTTTGGGCTCGTCCGGTTTTCCCAAATCAGAGATCTGCCAGGGAGGCGAGAATGGGATATCCTTCGTGTTCGACATCCGGTGCGTTCCGCCTACGGCAAAACCTATAACCTGTCAATCGGGCCCATTAAAGAGCGTCCTACGTGCCCTCCCTGTCGGCGCCAGAGTGAGTTGAATCTGGCCTTTTTACTGCGGAAACGGCGTCGGTCTGAAAAACGTCTTGCAGTGGCTGCTCGTCAGTCTCCTCCGCGCCATCTGCTCCCGACGGCGAGTCTTCTCCCTTAATTAGCCGCCGCGGGTGGGGGTGAGCTCGCGAAGAATGCCCGCTAAGTGGAAGCCGATGGATCGCAGAGGGTGGCGGGAACTGATCATCGTCTGGAAATGGAGCCGAACACAGGTCCAACGCGAGAGAACGCTTCTGACATTTTTCTTCATGGCTTCTATAGGAATAAGCGTTCCTCACGCCGGATGCGGCACGGCAGAACGGTATTTTTGGGTAGGGCTTTTACGTAGGCCTGGATGGTTGGAGACGAACGAGCGACGCATCAGCCCCCCGTGAAATTGCTGCCGCCGATTCCGGCAGAGCGCGATTAAGCCTCAATTATCTTGTTACGAACGGCGTACCGAATCAACTCACTAAACGATTTCAAACCCAGTTTCTTCATGATTGCGGCGCGATGTGTTTCCACCGTGCGCACACTAATCCCCAGGATCGTGGCAATTTCCTTGCTACTTTTACCCTCGGCCAGAAGCTGCACGATTTCCCGCTCCCGGTCGGTGATCCGACTTTTTTCGGGAGTCCCTTCGACAGCTCTTTTTCCCTGAATATACTGCGCGAAAACGATCTCCGAGATCCGCGAGGTAAAAAAATGTTTATGTTCGGAAAGTGCTTTGAGCGCGTCGATTAACTGATC
>Ga0209474_10005214_pt1 | contig 11089 bp, 16 predicted proteins | sample GraSoiAngelo_145_FD_185902 | JGI IMG/M metagenome (GOLD analysis project Ga0209474, IMG submission 185902) | Grasslands soil microbial communities from the Angelo Coastal Reserve, California, USA - 14_1009_05_20cm (SPAdes) (version 2) | ecosystem: Environmental > Terrestrial > Soil > Grasslands... | reverse complement strand
CCTCTACCACATCGCCTGCGCGTCCGGCCTCGTTCGTTGCGCGAACTGCCAGCAACCGATCGCGGCCGGGGTCACGCAGCAGCGAGGGCAGGTCTCCCTCCGGTGCGAGTCCTGCGGGGAGCTGCAGCCCGTCCTCGAGGGGACGGACCCGCGGGCGACAACCTGCGCGAACTGCGGCGGGCGCCTGCGCCATCTGGAGACCGGCAAGCGCTACCTGCTCGTGGCGCGGAACCCGGCCCTCGCGGTCACCTGGATGCGGGACCTCGTCAAAGGTGGGAAGTCGGCGCTCATCATGACGACCGCGTCCCCCGAACGCCTGCGCCTGGAGTTCGGCATCAAGAAGGCGCCGATCGTCCAAATCTCCAGTCGGGTCCCCGGCGCGGTCCATCCGAAGGACCTCGATCCCGCGCTCCGCGCGATCCTGCCGATGGCCCGCGAAGGGAAGGGCGGCGTAATCCTCTACGACGGACTCGATGAGGTCATCGCGGAGGCTTCTCTCGCGGACGTGATTCGATTCCTCCGGAAGGCGAACGACATGGCCTTCGTCCATGGCGTCACGGTCATCGGCCGGGTCGGGCCCGGTCGCCTCTCGGACGTCGACCTCAAGAGGCTCAACGCGGAGTTCGACGAATTCCTCGATGTGTCGGCACAGCCATAAAGCAGCTATTCCGGCGGCCCGTTCCATCGGACCCCGATCGAATGCTCGACGCCGAGCTGGTCGAGGATGCGGGCGACGACGAAGTCCACCAGATCTTCGATCCGTCGGGGCCCTCCATAGAATCCCGGAGAGGCCGGCAGGACCACGACGCCGAGGCGCGCCAACTTGAGGAGGTTCTCGAGGACGATCGCGCTCAGGGGCGTCTCGCGGGGGACGAGGACGAGGGGCCGCCGTTCCTTGAGGGCTACCGCGGCCGCGCGGGTGACCAAGTTGTCCGCGATGCCCGTGGCGATCTTGGCCAAGGTCGTGCCGCTGCACGGGACGACTACGAGGGCCCGGAACCGATGCGACCCGGAGGCCGGAGGCGCCGCGAGGTCCTCGCCGTGGTAGAGGGTGTTCGCGGGGCCGGCGAAATCCTTGGCGGAGAGGCCCGTCTCGATCTCGATCACCGGGGCGGCGTCCTTCGTCAGGATGACGTCGGTGCGAGGGCCGAGGACCTCGATCAAACGGCGCGCATACGTGACCCCGGACGCCCCGGTGACGGCGACGAGGAATCTCGATTCCGGGTCCACGCGACTGGGGAGACTCGGAGGCCACATGAACGTTCCGCGCGGGAGGGGTCCTCGAGTTAACCTTGTTTAAGGTTGCATTGTTCGACAAGGATTAACGTCGGCCCTCGATGCGACCGTATGGTCCGCGCGTCGGTCCGCCTCGCGACGGTGGCCGACCTCGATCTCCTGGTGCGTCACCGTCGGTCCATGTTCGAGTCCATCGCCACATTCCCAGGCCGAGATCTGGACGCGGCGGACACCGTCTACCGTCGTTGGGCCCGGACCCGATTGAGGACCGGCCACCTGGCCGGGTTCATCGTCGAACTCGCCGGCGTCCCGGTGGCGAGCGGATGCGCCTGGATCATGGACGTCCAGCCGCACCCGGGTCGTCCGGGGACCGACGTCGTGTATCTCCTCTCCATGTTCACGGAACCCGGCCATCGCGGGGAGGGCCATGCGACGCGGATCGTCCGCGCCGCGATGCGGTGGGCGAAGGTCCGCGGCATTTCGTTGATGGTCCTACACGCCTCGGAGTTCGGCGAATCGATCTATCGGCGACTCGGTTTCGAACGGACGCGGGAGATGCGACGCTCCCTTGTTCCGGCGCCTCGTCGGAGCCCGCGTTCCTCCAGGAAAACGGGGCGTCGCGCAAGGCGTTCCTGAAGGCGCGATGCACGCACGCAAGCCTTCATATACGACCTTGATTTATGAAGCCCGAATTCGACGAGTGTCACCGATGACCACCGCGTATGACGTGCCTCCCGGGCTCCTGATCGAGCGGCTCAAGGACCGCTTGCAGCAAGATGGGAAGATCAAGCCGCCGGAGTGGGCCCCGTTCGCGCGGACCGGCGTGCACACGGAGAAGGCGCCGACCCAGCCGGACTGGTGGTACCGCCGCGTCGCGGCGGTGCTTCGCAAGGTCTAACTCAAAGGACCGGTCGGGACCGCGCGGCTCGCGGCGGAATTCGGTGGCCGGCGGGACGACGGCTCCGCGCCCTACCATCCGCGCCGCGGCTCCCGGTCGATCGCGCGGGAGGCGATGCAGCAGCTCGAGTCGCTGGGCCTTCTCTCGAAGACGGATAAGCGAGGCCGGTCGATCAGCGCGGCGGGCCGCAAGTTGCTCGATTCCCTTTCCCACGAGATCCTGATGGAGCTGGCGAAGACGACGCCGGAGCTCGCGAAATACGCGGGAGGTCGATGATCCCATGTCGATCGGCGAGGACGAGCTCGACGCGATCCGGCGGAAGAAGCTCATGGAGTTGCAGCAGGCCCAGACCCAGGCGGCCGCGGAACAACAGTACCGCGAGCAGGTCCAGGCGCAGCGGCAGACGATCCTGCGACAGATCCTGACGCCGGAGGCGCGCGAGCGGCTCGGCCGGATCGAGCTCGCCTATCCGGAGCTGAAGGAGAACATCGAGAACCAGCTCATCCAGCTCGCCCAGAGCGGTCGGGTGCAGCGCCAGATTGACGACGCGACCTTGCGGCAAATCCTGGAACGCGTGATCCCACGCCGGCGGGACATCAAAATCGAGAGGCGATGACCGTGGCGAAGAACAAGCCGTTCGCGAAGAAGCTCCGCCTGCTCAAGGCGGTCAAGTCGAACCGCCGCGTGCCGGCCTGGGTCATCCAACGCACGAAACGCAATTTCACCCGCCATCCGAAGAAACGCTCGTGGCGGAGGAACAAGCTGAAGGCGTGAGTCCATGGCGGAACAGGAAGAGGAACGGATCATGATCGTCCCCCTGCGGGCCGCGTGGGCCGCGTCCCGGACGGATCGGACGCCGCGCGCGATCAAGGCGATCCGCGAGCACGTCAAGCAGCACCTCAAGCCCGACCGGATTTTCATCGACGACGTGCTGAACGAGTTCCTCTGGAAGCGCGGGCGGGAGCATCCGCCGCGGCGCATCCGGATCAAGGCGATCAAGTTCGAGGACGGCTCCGCCGTCGTCTCTCTCCCGGAGGATTGAGGGACCCGATTGCTTCGGCGCCTGGAGATCGCCGGGAACCCCTACGTGGGGGTTTTCTGCGCGGCGAACGACGAGCGGCTGATCGTCGCGCCGGATGTCCCGAAGTCGGCGATCCGCCACCTGGAGGGGGCGCTCGAGGCGCCCGCGGCCGTGACCCACGTCGGCCACTCGACGGTCGTGGGATCGCTCCTCGCGATGAACTCGAAGGGCATCTTGGCCTCTCCATTCATCGAGGAGAACGAGATCGAGACGATCGGCGACGCGGTCTATCCGCTCCCTCATCGTCTGAGCGCCGTCGGGAACAACGTCCTGTGCAACGACCACGGCGCGGTCGTCCATCCCGGTTACAACGAGGAGGCGATGGCCCTCATCCAGGAGGTGCTCGGAGTGCCCGTCGTCCGCGGGACGATCGCGGGAATCCGCACGGTCGGCGCCGTCGCCGTCGCGACGAACAAAGGCGCGGTGTGCCATCCGCACGCGCGGCCGGGGGAGATGGATCTCCTCAAGACGACGCTCCGCGTGCCGGTCATGATCACGACTGCGAATTATGGCGCCGCGCAGGTCGGTGCGTGCATCGTCGCGAACTCCCGCGGGGCCGTCGTCGGGGCGCGGACGACGCCCATCGAGCTCGGCCGGATCGAGGAGGGCCTCGGCCTCTTCTGAGATTGTCTGCGGCCGAACCGCTGACCAAGTTTGATATATCCCGGGACAGCTAAGGAAGGACGATGAAGATCCTCGTCCTCTGCGTGGACCGGGACGACGACATCGGGGTCAAGACGGGGATCAAGACCCCGCTCATCGGCCGGGAGGCGAACCTCAATGCCGCGACGAAACTCGGCCTCGCGGACCCCGAGGATTCCGACGTCAACGCGCTCCTGAGCGCCGTCTCGACCTACGACGGGTTGGTGCGGGACGGCCAGCTCGCGGAGATCGCCACGATCTGTGGGGACGTCCATGTCGGCACCTCGTCGGATCTCATCCTCGCGCAGCAGCTGGACCAGGTCCTCGAGCAGGTGCGGCCGGACCGCGTGTTCCTCGTCTCCGACGGCGCGGAGGACGAAGCCTTCGCCCCCATCGTGGGCTCCCGCGTCCGCGTGGACCACGTCCGCCGCGTGTACGTGCGGCAGACGCCGACGGCGGAGTCCCTCTACTACACCCTCGGCCGGCAGCTCAAGAACCCGAAGGTGCGGCGCAAGATCGTCGCGCCCCTCGGCTTCGTCCTGCTGCTCTTCGGCGCGATCTGGCTGGCGGTGCCCGGCGCCGCGGCGGCCCTCGTCCTCATCCTCGCGGGCCTGTACCTGCTCATGATCTCCCTCCCGTTCCAGAGCGTCGGCGACGTCCTCGACCGGGCCGGCGAGTTGTACAATCGGCTCCGGGACTCCGTCGCGTCGGGGAACCTGTCGATCTTCTTCAACGTCTCCGCGCTGATCCTCGTCCTCGTCGGCATCTCCTTCGGGGTCGACAGCGCGAGCCGCGTGGCCGAGCCGAGCTACGTCGTGAAGTTCCTCGCGGGAGCCCTCGCCTCGGTCTGGTTCTTCGTCCTCGGGCTGCTCCTGTTCGAAGGCGGAAAGGTGTTGACGGCCTACATGCAGCATGGCCGCGCGCCCCGCCACGCCCTCGCGGTCGCGGTCACCTTCATCGCGGTCGGCTTCATCGTCCTGGCGATGATCAACATCCTGGGCGTGCTGCTGGCGTCGTACAACCTCAACGCCGCTCTGTGGCCGATCTACCTGAGCATCGCACTGGCGATCTTCCTCGTCGTGACGGGCGGCCTGTCCTATCGGACGCGGGAACCCCGCTCGGAGACCGTCGAAGACGGGTAGCGCGCCTGAGGATTCGAATGGAATTCGAGAGCTGGGAGCCGTTCTATCTCCAGATCCTGAAGGATTTCGGGTTCCTGCGGCAGGCGGACGAAGAAGTCGCCCGGGAACTCGATGCGTCGCTAGGCGGGACAAGGGCCTCGGACCAGGAGCTGCGTTCTCTCTTCGAAGGAAAAGAGGTCACGGTCGCTGGCAACGGCCCGAACTTGGCAAGGGAAATCGAGGGGGCTCGCGGCGTCTTGGTGACGGCGGACGAGGCCACGACGGTCGCGATGGCCCGCGGTCGCATTCCTGCGGCCGTCGTCACGGACCTCGATGGGACGATGTCGGAACAGGTGAAGGCGAACGACGCGGGAGCGATCGTCCTCGTCCACGGCCATGGGGACAATGGCCCGGCGGTCCGCAAGTGGGCTCCGCTCTTCGCGGGCAAGACGGTAGCCACCACCCAATCGAGGCCCACCGGAGGGCTCCGCAATTTCGGCGGATTCACGGATGGCGACCGGGCCGTCTTCCTCGCGGACCATTTTGGGGCGGCCCGCATCCACTTGGTTGGATTCGACTTCGCACGCCCGAGTCCGAAGGACGCGGACGTCCGGACGAAGCAGCGCAAACTCGACTGGGCCTACATCCTGATCGGGAATCTGGAGCGCGACGACCTCGACCTATGAAGGCGCCGGCTTCGCGGCCTTGGCCATGCGCGCGCTCAAGATCGGCTCGCGGGCCGCGCGGACCTCGTCGACCCGGCGGACCGCGGTGTTGTGCGGGGCCGACCGGAGGACGTCCGGATCTTCGCCGACGATCTTCGTCAAGGCCTCGACGAACGCATCGAGCGTCTCCTTCGTCTCCGTCTCCGTCGGTTCGATCATCATGGCCTCCTCGACGAGGTGCGGGAAGTACACGGTCGGCGGGTGGTATCCGAAGTCCATGAGGCGCTTCGCGAGGTCGACCGTCCGGATGCCCTTCGTCGCCAGAGAGGCCGCGCTCGCGACGAACTCGTGTTTTCGGAGGCCGCCGAAGGGCACGTCGAGCACGCCTTGGAGCCGGTGCCGCACGTAGTTCGCGTTCAGCACGGCCCGGTCGGAGACCTCCCGGAGGCCGTCGCCGCCCATCCGCAGGATGTAGGCGTACGCGCGGACGAGGAGGGCGAAGTTGCCGTACCACGCGCGGACCTTGCCGATCGACTTCGGCCGATCGTAGTCGAGGTGGTACCCGCGTCCATTCAGGGAGACGAGGGGGACCGGGAGGAACGGCTCGAGCGCCTTCTTCACCCCGACGGGACCCGCCCCGGGCCCGCCGCCTCCGTGCGGCGTCGTGAAGGTCTTGTGGAGGTTGAAATGGACAATGTCGAAGTTCATCTTGCCGGGAGAGGTCCGACCGAGGATCGCGTTGAAGTTGGCGCCGTCATAGTACAGGAGGCCGCCCGCGGCATGGACGACATCGGCGATCTCGAGGACATGCTCTTCGAAGATCCCGAGGGTGTTCGGATTCGTGAGCATGAACGCGAGGGTCTTGTCCCCCGCCGCGGACCCGAGGGCCTTCAGATCGACCCGGCCGTCCTTCGACGGAATCTCGACGATGTCGTACCCGAGCATGCCCGCGGACGCGAAGTTCGTCCCGTGGGCGGTGTCGGGCAGGATGACCTGGTTGCGCGTCTCCCCTCGGTCGCGATGATACGCGGAGGCGATAAGGAGACCCGTGTATTCCCCCTGAGCCCCGGCCGCGGGTTGCAACGTGACCGCGTCCATGCCGGCGATTTTCGCCAGGATCCCTTGCAGTTCGTAGAGGAGGCGCAGCGCCCCTTGGACGGTGGCCTCGTCCTGGTCCGGATGGATCCTCGCGACGGTCGGGAGTGCGGCGAGCTCTTCCGTGAACTTCGGGTTGAACTTCATCGTGCACGATCCGAGCGGGTAGAATCCGGTGTCGATTCCGAAGTTCATCTGCGATAGCCGCGTGAAGTGCCGCACGACGTCGAATTCGGCGAGGTTCGGGATTGCGAGACCTTCTCGCCGGAGCTTCGGGGGGACGAGCTCCGAGACGTCGATCGGCACCTCGGGAGCGGAGCGTTTCTCCATGAGGAGAGGCTCGTCCCAATACGCTTGGCGGAAGCTCACCGAAACGCCTCTAGCTCCGCAAGCAATCGGGCGACGGCCTCGAGCGTGTGGCGTCCCGTCGTCGCGAACAACGCGGAATCGCGGAGTTCCGGGAGCTGCCGGCCGAGCGGCAGGCCTCCGTGGACGCCTTTTTCTAGGAGGGCCCGGTGGACCGCGGGGTAGCCCTTCTTGTGCCGGACCACGAACTCGTTGAAATGCGCGCCGCGGAAGATCGGAGCCGTGAAGCCGGAAATCTTGTCGATCGACGCGGCGAGGCCGCGCGCCCGTCGGATGTTGTCCGCGGCGACGCGGCGCAGTCCGTTCGATCCGAGGACGGACAGGTAGGTGGCTGCGGCGACCGCGAGCAGCGATTCGTTCGTGCAGATGTTCGACATCGCCTTCTCCCGGCGGATGTGCTGCTCGCGCGTCTGCAAGGTCATGCAAAAGGCCCGGTGACCGTTCGCGTCGCGGGTGAGGCCGATGACTCGCCCCGGCATCTTCCGGATGTGCTCCTGACGACAAGCGAAGATCCCGAGTAGCGGGCCGCCGAAATTCATCGGCGTCCCGAGGGGCTGTCCCTCGCCAATCACGATGTCCGCCCCGAAGTCCCCCGGAGGACGCACGATCGCCTGCGCGATCGGATTGACGCCAACGACGAAGATCGCCTTCGTCGCGTCGCGGATCTCCTGCAGTTGCTCTTCGAAGCGACCGAAGAAGTTCGGGTTCTCGACATAGACGCCGCACACGTCGGAGCCCAGGGCCTCGTGGAGCTTTCCCAGGTCCAGCATCCCCGTCGCGCGGTCGTAGTCGACCTCCCGGACCTTGACGCCGGTCCCCACGAGGTAATTCGCGAGGACGGCCCGCCGGTGGTGCCGCAGGGCCCGCGGGATCAGGAAGACCTTGCCGCCCTGGAGGCGGTGGGCCATGCGAGCGGCTTCCCCGAGGGCGGTCGAGGCGTCGTACATCGACGTGTTCGCTGCGTCCATCCCCGTGAGCTCGCACATCAGGCTCTGGTATTCCCACAGCGCCTGGAGGAGGCCTTGGCTGATCTCCGGCTGGTATGGGGTATACGACGTGTAGAACTCGGACCGGGCGGTGATCGCGCGCACGCTCGCGGGGACGAAGTGGTCGAACGAGCCGCCGCCGAGGAACGTCGGCATATCGACGACGGTCTTGTTCGCCGCGAGCATGGAAGTGACGCGCGCGACGACGACGTCCTCCGGGAGTCCGTCCGGCAAGTCGAGCTTCGGGATTCGGACCGCGGCGGGGATGTCCGCGAAGAGGTCGTCGACGCTCTGCAGGCCGATCGCCCGGAGCATCTCGACCTCGTCCGAGGGCATGCGGTTGGCGCTGAGCCAGCGTTGGCACTTAAGGATTTGGCCGGGTCAAAGCCGATTGCGTCGGTGAGAACTCATTCGCCGATTTCAATGGGACGCCGTAGCTCTGGAAATCCGTGACGAGTCGGAGTCCGGAGCCGGCTTGGAGGATCGCCGCGGACGCGAAGCCGATCGAGTCCTTGTATGCCTCGGTCGCCCGCACACCTTTGAGTTCCGCTACAACGAGGGAGAACAGCGTGCCATGGCCGACAACGGCCGCCGTGGAACCATCCAAGGTTTCGGCGATTTCTTCGAGGCACCGACGTCCTCGGATTGCCGCCTGTGCGAGGGACTCTTTGCTCGGCGGGACGAAATCCAAGTTCCCCCAGGCGCGCCGCTCGAGCGCCTTGTACTCCGGCTGCGGGATGCCGGATTCATCGGCGGCCCACTCCTTCAGGCAAGGGCGCTTCCGGATCCGGAGTCCGAACGAATTCGCGAGCAGGATCGCACTTTCAATGCTCCGGCGCAAAGGGCTCGCGAAGACGACGCTCGGACGTTTCGCGGGCCACGCCCGTGCCAGGTCCGTAATCTGCGACTCGCCGAAGGACGACAGAGGGGCCCGATCGAAGTTGGACGTGTGGATAGGTCGGACGATCTCCCCATGCCGAACGAGCACGAGAGTCCCACTCATCCGTCGCAACCTCCCGAGGCCACCGCGACCACGCGGACTCGATCGCCCTCTGCCAGGGATTCGTCGACCGGAATTGGGAGGTCGCGTCGCACGAGGAGGTGCGCGTCGGGAGCGAGGCCGAGGGCTCGAAGGAGGTCCAGCCCCGTCGATTGCGGCCCCAGCTCCACCGATTGCTCTCGGCGTGCCGGGACTAACTCGGCGACGATCCGCATCCTCCGGTCCAGAGGTCGTACGGTCTTAAGAGTTCCCTCTCAATTTTCGCGGTTCGGAATGCTTATCCGAGTTGCCGTTCTCCCCAGAGGCGGCTGCCCAGGTCGCCTAGTCCGGTAGGGCGGCGGTCTCGAAAACCGCTGGGTTACCCCTCGCAGGTTCAAATCCTGCCCTGGGCGCTTCACCCATAGACCCGGGGCCAATTTCCGCATTATCGGTACGACCTATACTACGTGGCGCCTGTCCCCGCATGCCCGCCCTCGCGGGCGGGCACTTTCCCTTTTCGCGTCCATCTTGACGGGATGGCAACGTGCCGCACGCGGAATTGAAATCCTCTTGAACGAATCCCGGTGTCGGGACCACGCCTGCGGAGTACGGCAGGCGGCATTTTGACACACGGTGACCGCCGCACCACATTCGGATCATATCCTCAGCCGTGAGGTCATCGCTGGCGCTCCGGCCTTGAGGCGGACTTGAGCGCCGATGCAGGGAGAACCTTGGTTGCGTTCTGCACTTCAATGGAGACCAGGCGGCCTTCCGCATCGAAGTCGAAGGCGAAAGCGTGGCCTTCGATGTCAACAGGGACGGTCTCCGTCGACATGCCGGGCTTGAACGGCACAAGGAAGATGGTGGCTGCATCCGCTTCCGGGTCATACGTCAACTTCACAGTAGCCACCCCGACCTCAACATCCCTTCAACCTGATTCGAGGCCACGGAGCAAGTATCTGTGTCAGCCCTTTTACGTTAACGGGATGGCAACGTGCTACAGGCGGCATTGAAAGGCTGCAGCTCAGTTAGGTTCAAAACATCCTCATTTCGAGGTACTTAAGTCCCGTCGTGACCTTCAATCGGCCTCGGTGATGAACCCCTTTCCTCCGCAAAAGTAGCACACGCCATCACCTCCGCAGAAGGGACATTCGCCGCCGGGTAACTCCCCCGTACCGGACCACTTCCCCGTGCCGCCACACACATCGCATTTTTTCGTTCCCTCGCAATCGGTGCAGATTACCCGGTAGTGCTCTTCGTCCTCTGCCAACTCAAGCTCGTGCCCCTTCGCGACAAACTGAGCGATTGTAGTCCCATCCTCGCGTGAGACCTCTACCTCGAACACACCCTCCTCCCAAGCTTCGATTATGTAGCCGATTGCTCCCGAGGGAACGCCTTCGTCGCGAAAGCGATCGGTAACAATTCTTACTCTATCGTACGGTTTCAACTTGGGAGACACTCTCTGAGGTGAACCACCGGTCGTCCTATTGACTCCTACCGACGCGGCGTTGCATTAACGGGATGGGCGCACGGCACACGCGGCTTTGAAGGAATCCGGGCCCGGAAACGTGTACGTGTTCACGCCTGCGATCGAAAAGGCGTCGGACGGGCGACGGACAAACCGCTCCGCGTGATAGGCTGGCGGCAAGGTTCATAGCCCCGCGGGCCGCTCGTGATCTTCGAGTACCGGGGACCGGTGAAGCCCCTGCACGCGACTGGCGTGTCGCGGCGGAGTATGAGCCCATCCGGGTTCAAATCCCCGGTACGCTCCGACGAAGCGGGCCGATATGGCATAACGTTTTGTCTACCATCATAGCAATTTGATTATCAAGACCCGGTTCGACCGTCGCCAGACGGTCAGGGACGGCGAAGGCGGTCGAGGGATTGCGAGAGCTGGGCCGCGATCGTTCCAAGTTCGTCGTACCACGAAAAGAGGCTTCCGGCCAACTGCTCCTGGACGCGGTGCAGAACCTCCCATTCCTCCTCGAACCTCGGATAGGCCACGCCCCGGTTCGCTTCC
>Ga0209474_10005213_pt1 | contig 11089 bp, 4 predicted proteins | sample GraSoiAngelo_145_FD_185902 | JGI IMG/M metagenome (GOLD analysis project Ga0209474, IMG submission 185902) | Grasslands soil microbial communities from the Angelo Coastal Reserve, California, USA - 14_1009_05_20cm (SPAdes) (version 2) | ecosystem: Environmental > Terrestrial > Soil > Grasslands ... | reverse complement strand
GTTACTCGATGTGGTGGCGAAGACGTCGAGCGACGGCACGGTAGTCCGATTCGCGCAGTTACCAAACGGCCGGATCGGCGAGTAGCACGGGTCATGTCGGCTGTCCCACCAGAATGCGTGTAGGACACCCCCATCGGCCGATACATCCGGGAACGCCTGGTGACCAACCGTCTGGTCGTCGAGCAGGGTCGGCCCGAGATCGACCGCACCCGTGGCGCCGTTGTAGCGGACGAAGTATGCGGCCGTCTGCGCCGCCTTCCCCGGGGAGATGGTCCCGTACGTCGTGCCCGTTTCGAGAATCGGTCCCTTGGATGCGTCGTAGACGACGTAGATCCACTCGTGGTTGGAGTCGTACTGGTCTGCAGTCGCCTGTGTGTTCGTCGCACGGCGGAAGAACGTGTAGCCGGATTGACACGCGTCCGCGAAGTCACCGCAGTCGCGGGCCAGGCTGCCGGATGCAGCCCTGCCTTCGTTGAAGAGCGGATCGTCGGGTTGCGACTGAGGTATGGGTATCGGCTGCGGCGTGCTGACGTCCTGGGCCGCGTACCCCGTGTAACCGACGAGCACCTTCTCTGGGCCGAAGGTCGCGCCACAGTCCGTTGACTTGACTACGCCGACACCCTCGGTCTGATTGCTGTTCGTGGTCCCTTGGTCCCACGTGACGTACACGTTGCCGTTTCCGGTGACCGAGATTGACGGGTCCTGGACGTTCTTGACCTGTGAGGTCAGCTGTTGCGGATTGGAGAACGTGACGCCGTGGTCGGTCGACCGCGAGACATAGATGTTCGACTGCCCGACATTGCCGGTGAAACGCGCCCAAGCAAAGTAGACGTTGCCGTCGCACCGGCCGCCGGTGCGGTCGGCCTCGATCGAGGTCTTGTCGTGGAATTTGCCGAGCAGATTCGGCGCAGACGAGCCGCTTGCGACGACGGTCGTGCCGTAGTACTCGAGACCGTCGCGGGCCGTCGTCGGCGCATCGGCTCCGTCGGGATTACGATAGCGCGCGACCCAGACGTCGCCGAACGTCTTCGCGGTTCCCGCCGGGTCGCCCGAGCTCTCCGAGCCGAAGAACGCGCGCCCGTGGCCGTCCCACGCGATCACGGGGTCGCCGGCGGTCGCCGTCCGGGCCTGCGAGAGCTTCGCGTACGGCGAGCTGTCGTCGGGATAGCCCGGGACGAGCGAGCTCGTCCAGCTCGAGCCGCCGTTCTCCGAGCGATAGTAGCCGAGCCAGATCGGCCCGACGGCTCCCGCCGGAATGCCGCGGTTGTAGACGCCGCAGTAGTCGTTCGAGCTGCCGAGCAGGACGCTCGTATTGCGCGGATCGACCGCGATGGCCGGCTCGTTTTGGCGACCGCGCGAGATGCTGCACTCGTCGAGCGTCGCGTCGGTGTACGGGTTGTCGGTCGCCAGCGTGTAGGCGCTGACATAGCCGTTCGCCCTGTTGTCGTTCGTGAGCCGCGTGTTGGGCGGATCGGGCTTGAAAGATGCAATCGCGCTGACCACGGCGGCTGCGATAAGCGCGCCCGAAATGCCGATGCGCGGATATTTTCGAAAAGAATTTGAATGAAAAAAACAGCAGAGAGATTTCATAGATTCTAGATGTACTAGATGCGTTATATCCAACGTCGTTGGATAATTATCCTTTGGGGGAATGTAGAATGCCGAAAGATCGATTACGGCGTCAAGCATTTTGTCTAGAAAAAGCCCCTCGCCGAGCTGTTGGGCGGGCCAAAACGTCGCCGACTGGGGTAAGTCTTACTGTGACCCGCAGCGAATGCAGATCTTAATCCTTTGGTGCCGCCGAAGCCACGCGCCCGAAAGCTAGTTTGCCCCGGGCTGTGGCAGCGGATGGCTAGGGCCCGCCGGGCACAACCAGAAGCTGCCGCCGCGGCCCACGCGGAAGTCATACTGCTTGCCCGCTGCCGCGATTACTGTCCAATATCCGTTAGCCAGCGCTTGGGTGTACATCGTCCCCGGCTCGGGGCAACCGAGCGACCCGTCATTGCAGACCACCGATTCCGCGCGCACGATCACCAGTTGCTCGCGATCGACCTTGGCCAACTCGGCAGCCTACTTCAGGATCGATTCGAGGATTGCTTGCGGCACTTGTACTTTCATGGGTGGAGTTTCTCCTATCGTTGCGGCACGGCGATCACAGCTTGCGTGACAATTGGCGTTTTCAGTTTGCCTGCGCTCGTCCGGCCCTGCTACAACAGCGTGAAGAGCCATGACGGGCGCACCGCAAAAGCAGCCAGCCCGCGGTTGGATCGTAAGAGCCTGTTGGAAAAGTATACTGCAAGGCTCTTTTGAAGCGTTTAACTTTCCGACCACTTGCTGTGTCCCGCCATATTCATGCGGAGTACTTAATTGCGAAAGTCGCCTGTGCCAGAAACGGTTTGATTCGGAAAACGGGCGCGCCTCGAAGAGAAATCTACCGAGGAGGCGGACTAACTAACTCAATTGAACTGCAACGGAATCGATTTGTCAACAGGCGACAGACGTATGGTCTGTTCTAATTTGCACGAACACGGATCTCCGGTGCGCCAAATAGGCGTCAAGCCTTGTACCCGCATGGAAGACAGGCCTCTGGCTTGTCCGGCGGTCATCCGCCTCCGCTGTGTGCAATTCGTGCAGTGCGTTCGCCTACAAAAAACGGGGACGCGGCCAGCCACGTTCGGCCTACGTCGAAGAGAAGATTTTGAGCAGGCGAACGCACACGCGTGATTGAACGGTAGCGGAATCGATTCGACAGCCCCCGCTATCGGATTCCCGTATCGATATCCATGTCCACCCGCACCGTCTGGTTTTGAGACGACGGTGAAAGGTCGAGGCTTTACTCGGGCGGGCCTGGATTCGGGTCCTTGCACGTCCAGGAAATAGTCGCCCGGGGGCAGCTCAATGCGATAGTTTCCGTTTCGATTCACCGCCACCTGTGTGATTTCCTTTTTCCCTTCTCGGCTCCGGACGATTAGTCGATACTCAAAGTACGGTTGTGCATTTTCTGAATTGGGCGCGCCTGAGTCATCGGAAAGGTTGACATCGCTGAGCGGAAAAATCTTCACATGCCCCTCGACAAAACCTAGCGGCACAGGACCACTCCACATCGCCCTGCCGATCAACATCAACAAGACGGATAGGCGAATCACGTCTTTGACACGCATACACTACTTCAAAAAAAATGGGCGGGATAGATTAACTACCCCGCCCAGTATGTAAACTACGCTCTGTCTTTACGGAAGCGTCAGTTTCCAAGCGCTCCGCCCATGCGTCGCGGCATAAAGTAGGCGCGCGTTCGGCACGATCGTTAGGCTGGAAACCTCGACTTTGGGCAAGCCGCCTCCCGCCTCTGTCCACGCGCTCCCGCTGTTGGCAAGCTTCATCACGCCGAAGTCGCTAGCGGCGTAGAGGTCACCAGTCTTATCATCGCGGACAAGATCCGTGATCGGCAGATCGCTGAGATCGTAGCTCAGGTCTGTCCACGTCGCCGTGCCTGCACCCGGGTTATACGTCACCTCGAACACGTGGCCCGGGGTACTCGGCGTGTGGGAGTTGTAGCCCGAATAAGAGACCCAAACGTGATTCTTGTTGGCTGGATCGATATAAACCGAACTAATGAAGCGCTCCGGGTCGTTCGACGCGAGTGAGTCGATCCGTGTATAAGTCACGTCGGCTTGGTTCGCCGCGTTTGCGTTGTTCGTTATGAACAGCCGACCGGAATCGGTCGCGACCCACATTGTGCCGGTGTCGCCTGCAAACCGCTCGACCTGAGCGACGACGCTCGGAAACCCGAGTGTCAGGTCCCGATCTCCCCAGAACGAGCTCGTCAGGTCGCCATTCGCGCCGCCGAGCGGGACCCAGTCGCCGCAGCCCGGATCGTCAAACGACACGGTGAACTCAGGGCAATTGGCCTCCAAGTACGCCTGATTACCACCGTTATCGAATGTGCGCCAAACGTGCTGGAAACCGGTATACATCGTGCCCGAGACCGTCGGGTCCATCAGTTCTGGCCAGTAAAACTCGACCGCTTCGCCGCTCTGAATCAGTGGTCCGCCGATGATGACCCACTTGGTTGGATCACCGTTCTGGAAGTTTACGTCTGTGGCACCCAAGAAGAATTGATTAAAGCGGATTGCTGGGTTCCCAATGTCGAAACCGGACTCGCCGCCATCGCCGTAGATGATCTGCGGCCATTGAACAGCAGAGCCGTAAGTCTCAAACGTTCCATTGTCTTGCGTCCCGCCCTGTAGATGTTTCGGATTTGTCGGGTCAACGGACAATGTCGAGAATTGCAGCGTCGAAAGCCCTTTGTTCGAGCTAAAGAGGTGCGATGGAACGCTCGAGAGTAGATTATGGCAGGTAATCATGCTCGCCGCCCCTATTGCCCGCGAGTCGCATTGCGAAGAAATGTCAGTAAACGAGCCACTCGAGCGGACGACCCCGCCGTCGGAGGCCTCGAAGAAGAGGCCACTATTGTTCGGGCTCACGACGAGCGCGTGCTGGTCCGGGTGCATGCCGTTTGGCGCGACCAACATGGGCGGATAGGTCGATGCGTAACTACCGGGAGGGACAGGGGCCGTCGTCGCATCGAAGGTCATGTCCCCCCAATGCTCGCCGGCGTCCGTCGAATGCACCACGGCACGACCGTTCGAGCGGAAGCCATACTCGCCGTACTGGTACGAGCCGCCGACGTAGACCTCATCCGGATGCCCAGCCGGCGAGACGACGAAGTTGTCATAGACGCACTGACCCGTGCAGTAGTTGAATGTTGCGTAGTAAGGGTTCGTTCGATCGTCACTCGTCAGTTTCTTCCACGCAGCAGTATTGTTTGTCCCATCGAAGAGTCCGCCCGCCGATTGCGTGGCGTCATCCGCTCGATAGAATGCCGTGCCGGTCGAGCTGTTGGCGCCATCGCCCGCATAAATTCGCGTCTTTCCATTCGCCAGATGCGTGGCAGCAAACTCTGTCCGATCCGAGCTCGAGGAGCTGGCCGGCTTAAAGATCTGCGCAAAAGTGGCGCCGCTGTCAGTCGACCGCCGGATACCCCTGCCGAAGACGCCCGCGTAAACGGTGCTGCTCGCCGAAGGATCTAACTCAACATGGTTCACCCCGCGAAGGGAGCCGAAGCTCGAGAGGAACGCGCCGCCGGGAAGTAGCGGATTATTGCAAACCGGAACCGGGCTTCCGATGAGGGTGAAGGTCGCACCGCCGTTAATCGATTTCCAGAGACCGACAGGCGGGAAGTTGGGATTCTGCGAGAATTCGCCACCAGATGGTACCCCATCTCCGAGGACGCCCCGGGCCGACCCGACGTAAAGGGTGTTCCCATCGACCACGATCGAGCTGATCGATCGACCGTCGAATGCTGGCCCGCTGTACGGACCGATGACGGGCGTGGCCCCGCAGCCCATGGCGGCGGCGACGCTCGTGTTCGCGGCAAGATGGGTCCAGCTATCGCCACCGTCGGTCGATTTGTAGATGCCAAGGCCCGCATTGGAGTCGCCCGAACCGTTGGGCTCGCCTGTGCCGACGTAGAGTGTGTTGCCGGTCGGATCACTCGGATCAAGCGTGATCACGCCAATTGCGTTGGTGGCGAAGCTGTCCGAGACAAACGTCCAGTTGGGCGACGTCGCAAGGCCGTTGTCCGCCCGCCAGATGCCTCCGCCGGCAGCACCCAAATAGAGTCGGCATTTCGCTTGCGAGCAATTTGGCGCAATTGCCAGTGCCGTCGTGCGGCCAGACGCGATATAGTCGTGGCCGGTGAATGTTAAAGACCCGGGATAGCTCGCGATGCTAGGGCCAGCCAAGCTCCACTGCCCCTGCGCGTTCACTCCCGCCTTGGCTGATTTACCTTTAATTTTCGCCCACGCCTTCTGAGCGTTCAGCGTGTCGGCAATTCGAACTTCAGTAGCGGGATACGCGCGGTGCCGATAGGCTTCTTGCGCCGCGCGGTCGAGACCATCTTGGTCACTCTCACTTATCGCCGGCTCTCCGCCGTTACCGGCGAGGTCCTGAGCAGTCAGCTTCCCGCCGAATGCCGGAAGTGGGCGCGCCTTACGCGAGCCGTTGCCGATGGTCAAGACGTTGTCGGTTGCGGCGACAAATGCCATTGCGGCTGCGGCGGAGATGAGGGTGACTCCGCTTGCAATGCGGAGTTGTGATAGGAGACGATTGCGACTAAACCAGTGATCAGATTTCATGTGCTTTTTTGCGGGTACGAGTTAGCGGATGGGGTTTGTGCTATTACGCGAATAGCGGAGCTAAGTTTGCCGAAAAATCAGAGATCAAGTCAAGCATTTCTTCTTCTTCTCCAAAAATGTCGACCGGGCTGTGGGAGTCGACCCCCTAAAAGCGTTCTCCGCTCACGAGTGGCTCAGCCGATCGTTCAGCGAACGCCCGTGTCGATGTCCATATCGATATGAACAGTTTGATTCGATGTAATAGCGAGCGGCTGCGGTTTTGCGCGGACGTGCCGAGTCCGCGGTCTTGTGGTCTAGAATGTACCGGCAATTAATCGGTCTCCAGCAGCTTTTGCAGTTCGATTGCCGAATCAAGCCGGCCCCTCAACTGCGAGCGCAGTCATTGTCACGGATACTGAAAATGGATTTAGCGCTGGCGCGGTGCAGCGCCAGCCACTGGCAGGCGTATCACCTATTCCTGTGGCGCGCTCGCCTCGGCGCTTGATCCCGTGACGATCGTCATATCAACGTGGACGGTCGCATTCGAAATAACCGTGAACGGTTGCGGTTTTGCGCGGAGATTCGCGGACTCACCCCTTTGCACATCCAAAATGTAATCGCCCGGCGGCAGACCTACGCGATAGTTTCCGTCCCTCTCCGCGGTAACTCGGGTAATTTCTTTTTTGTCGGCTCGGCTCAAAATAATTAGCGGATAGTCAGCGTAGTTTTTCGCTGCGACCGCCGCCGTGTTTTCATCGGCGAGCTTGACCGGGCTGCGGGAAAAAATCTTCAACTGTCCCGCAAGGAATCCTTGAGGCGTGGCATTAATTGATGATGCAGTGCCGAGCAGAACCAAAAAAATGCAGACGGCAATCGAGTACTTGAGGGACGTAAACATTATCTGGTCGGAAAAAGCGGGGCGGGATAGATTTTCCACCTATCCCGCCCTGCGCGCAAACTACACTTACACGATTAAGGAGCAGTGGTTACTGCCCGCCTAGAGGTAGCTTCCACATGCCCTGCGAGTGCGTCGCTGCGTAGATCAGGTTCGGGCAGCCCTTCTTGCCCGTTGCGACGCATGTCGGCACACGGGCCGAGGGCTCGATCTCGAGGTGCGTGATCTCGAAGCGCGGCAGGCCCGGCGTTACTTTCCAGCCGCCCTTGCCGTCGCTGTTGCCCAGAAGGACGCCGAAGTCCGTGGCGACGTACAAGTTCTTCCTCGCGTCGTCGCGGACGATGTCGTTCACCGGCAGATCTCCGGTGCCCGTCGGCGTCGGGAACGTCGCCGTGCCGGCCTCGACGTTCAGGTTCGTGAACGTGCCGGAACCCGCAGTCGCACCGCCTTCCAGCGCTTCGAAGACGTGGCCCGGGACGGTCGGCGTCGTGGCGTTGTAGCCGGAATACGTAATCCAGGCATGGTTCACGTTTGCCGGATCCGGATAGATCGAACTCGGGAACCTCGTCGGCGAGGTCGCGTTGTCGATCCGGTGCCACGAGACGCTCGCCGGATTGCTCGCATCCGCGTTGTGCGTCACGAAAATGCGGCCGGCAGAGGTAGTGGCCCAGAGAGTCCCATGGTCGGCCTTGTTCCGAGCAAGCCAGGAGATCGCCCCTCCCGTCCGGTCTGAGCCGTAGACGGTGCCCGTCAGGTCACCGGGATTGTTCGAGCCCACGGCGCCACCGAGCGGCTGAAAGTCGCCGCAACCCGGCTGGCCGAACGAATTCAATTCAGGACAGTTCGCCTCATAATTGGCAATATCCGGCGTTGTGTTCTGCGGAACAGCGGTGGGATTCGCACCCGCACCGAACGCCCAGGAGCGCCAGACGTGCTGGAGGCCGGAGAAGATCGGGTGCGCGCCACTGGGTGGGTTCGGATCGCCGATCTGGGGCCAGTAGAACCCGACTGCCTCGCCACTAGTCGCAAGCGGCCACCAGATGGCGACCCACTTGGTCGGATCGCCGTTCTCGAAGTTCGCGTCGGTGAACGAGCTCGTGAACTCGTTGAAGCGCCATGTCGGGCTCGTGCCGTCGTAGCCGGAATTTCCCCCATCGCCGTAGATGTTCTGCGGCCAGTCGTTCTGGCTGCCCACGGGATCGTTGTTCGACCACGTACCGTTGTCCTGTGTGCCGCCTTGGACCTCGGCCGGATTCGAGGGGTTGATCGCGACGCCGATGAACTGAAGTGTGTCGAGGTTTTTGTCGATGTGCGTAATCAGGTTGGGCACCCGGGACAACAGCCGCTTGCAGTTGTTCAGGCTTGCCGCTCCAAGGCCCGCCCGTTCGTTCGAGTTGCACCGGAAAGACAGATCGCCAAACGCACCATCGGTGCGGATCACTCCGCCATCCGAGCCCTCGAAGATTTGGGTCGGGTTTGATGGGTTCACGACGATCGTGTGCTGGTCCGGGTGGATGTTGTTCGGAGCCCACAGGCATGTGAACCCTGGCGATACAGGGCCGAACGTTTCCTCAAAGGCCGCGCCGAGTCCGCACCAGCTGGCAGGAGTGTTTTGCATGTCGTAGGTAAGGTCGGTGAAGGTGCGGGTGGTGGGAGTACTGTTGACGGGCGTAACGGACTCAGGGTCGCCCGCCGTCGTCGAGTAGAGCACGGCGCGCCCGTTCGAGCGGCCGCTGCCGCACCCCACGCCCTTCGTGTTACAGGGTTGCTCACCGTAGTTATACGAGCCGATCACATAGACCGTGTCGGGCAATCCGGCCGGCGTGTAGACGTTCTCGTCGTACCAGCACTGGCCGGTGCAGAAATTGATCGTCGCATAGTACGGGCTCGCCGTCGTGTTCGATGAGAGCTTCTGCCAGCCGTTGTAGACCTGTGGACCAACAGTCGTGTCCGGCGGCACTGTCGAGCCTGCCGCTTGCGAGGCAAGCAGGGCCGCGGCCGTCAGGCCTGCGTTGTCCGTACGCCAGAAGTTCGCGGCGTTCGACGCGAGCGGATTGCTGCTGGCCGCCGTGCCGTCGGTCAGGTAAATCCGAGTCTTGTTGTTCTGGACAGTGGCGGCAAACATTGTCCGGTCGACGCCGCCACCTGGGAACTGCGGTGCGAAAACCTGCTTGAATGCTGTGGGAGACGATGTGCCGTCGAGTGAGGGAGATCGCCGCCAGACGCCCTGGTCAAACGCGGATGCATAGACGGTAGTCGGATCGAGCGGATCCAGACCAACGTCGGTGACGCCGAATGAGTTCGGGTTGTTGCCGTTCCACACCTCGGTGAACGTGTTGCCGCCGTCGGTCGACTCGTATACCCCAACAGGGTTTGCGCCCGGCTCGAAGCGCTGCGACTCGGTCGTTCCGACCCCGACCGTGTGCGAGAGCCCGCGCACGCCCAGCGCGGAGCCGACGAAGAGGTGCTTCGGGTTGGTGGGATCGATGGCGATCTGGTTGATCCCGCGACCCAGAAAGGCGTCGCCCGAGTTCGCGCAGGAGTAGGTCGTGTTGTTGACACAGGAATCGGGGAGCTTCGTCCACGAGTTGCCGCCGTTCGTGGTCTTGTAGATACCGACGCCGGATTCACACCCAGAGGAACAGCGGTTTCCCTCGCCTGTGCCGACGTAAAGCGTGTTCCCGCTAGAGTCGTTGGGATCTGCGACGAGAGCGCCGACGGAGTTGAGAGCCAGGACGCCGGTGAGCCATGTCCAGGTCGGAGTTGCCGCTAGGGCGTCGTCCGTCCGCCAAACGCCGCCGCCGGCGGTGCCGACCCAGAGTCGACAATTCCCTGGCGCGCACGTAGGAGCGATGACTAGCGCCGTGTCACGACTCGCCGTCGCCGTCGTGGCGCCCGAGAACGACAACACGCCGGGCTGGACGGAGTTTTGCAGCGGTCCGTATGACTGCCAGTGGTTGTTGCTGGTCGAGGTATTGCTGCTGCTCGCGGCAGTCTGCGTGGCGATCTTGTTGAACGTTTTCTTCGCGTTCTGCACCATCGATGGCGGGATCACGTTGGCCGGATAGGTCCGCGTCGCGGACTTGTACGCCTCGTAACCGCCTATCGGTCCTTCGCCCGGTGTAGTGCGGGCGCTTGTCGATTCTGCGTCCCGTTCGCCGGCGATCTTGGATATAACCAGTCGGTCGTGCGAGAGCTGCCTCGGCGGGCTGCTGACGGTAAAGATCCTATCGCCGCTGGCGACAAAAGCCGTTGCGGCGCCCGCTGACAAAAGCGCAATAGCTGTAATCGCGCGGATGAGAGAGAAGAAACGATTATTTCGAGAGACCGGGTGTGTTTTCATAGTTTGTACAGAAGTGAGCGATTGAATCTGACTTTGCGAGATTGGTGTCCGCTTTGGCAGAACTCCTCAGAATGGCGAAACCTGGATTCACGCGTCAAGCATATTTATTGTGCTTTTTTAAAATTTTTTATGCATGCCACCCCCGCTTCGGGATGATCAAGATTAATCGCTCGTCGAAGACGGCTTTTCGAACGTCCCTTAAACCGCAATTGCAGTCTTTATCGCTGGTGCCGAAAATAAATTAGCAGCGGCGCGTTTTCGCGCCGTCGCATCGAGGATCTGTTTGCGTAAACGAAGCGATCTGGGAGTCGCTTCTACGTACTCATCCGAATCGATGTAATCGATCGCGCGCTCGAGCGGTGTGCGTTCGTCAATCTGAGAAAGACCACGAAGCGAATTCTCCGTCATCTCGAGTGAAGTCGGGGATGCCGTTACGTGCCGGCGGTCCCTTCAACTATTCTTGTGGCGCGGTGGCCTCGGCGCCGAATCCCGCCTCGATCGTCATGTCAACATGGACTGTCTGATTCGGGACAACGGTGAACGGCTGCGCTCTCACATGCAATCGCCTGCGCACGCGTCCTTCGACATCGAGAATATAGTCGCCGGGCGGAAGCGAAGCCCGATAATTTCCATCAGCGTCTGCAGTAATTCGTGCGACTTGTTTTCTCTCGCCCT
>Ga0209474_10005212_pt1 | contig 11090 bp, 13 predicted proteins | sample GraSoiAngelo_145_FD_185902 | JGI IMG/M metagenome (GOLD analysis project Ga0209474, IMG submission 185902) | Grasslands soil microbial communities from the Angelo Coastal Reserve, California, USA - 14_1009_05_20cm (SPAdes) (version 2) | ecosystem: Environmental > Terrestrial > Soil > Grasslands... | reverse complement strand
CGCCGGATTGCCAGGGCCACCTCGTGGGCGGGCGCGTCCTTCAGCATGAATCCCGACGCGCCACTCTCCATCGCGCGCCGCAAGAAGCCGGGACGCCCGAAGGTCGTGAGAATCAGCGTCCGGCAGGTGGGAAGCTCGCTGCGAAGTTGACCGGCGGCCGTGATCCCGTCACCCCCCGGCATCTCGATGTCGAGCAGCGCCACGTCGGGCTTTGTCTGCTGGGCAAGGCCGAGCACTTCGTCGGCCCGGTCCGTCTCGGCCACGATCTCGATATCGCCCTCCATCGCGAGTAGCGCCTTGAGTGCGCCTCGAACCATAGCCTGATCCTCAGCGATCAGAACGCGAATCATGCTGGGACGCGATCGGCCGGGGCGCTCGCCTGGGCTACGGGCAATATGACCCTGAGGCGGAAACCCTCGTGCGGCAAGGGCTCGGCGGTCAGGGTGCCGCCCCGCTCCAGCACGCGCTCCCGAAGTCCGCGCAGTCCACTGCCGGGCTCCAGCGTGCCACCGCGGCCGTTGTCAATGACCTCGACGGTGACCCGGCCATCGCGGTTGGTGATGCGGATGGCGCAACGCTTGGCCTGGCTGTGCCGCATCACATTCGTCACACCCTCGCGCACGCTCCAGGCCAGAACGGCTTCGAGGGCAGGTGGCAGCGGAGCATGCTCCTGGTCAACGTGAAACTCAATGCCGGCCGCCGTCAGGGCCTCGTGGGCGCCGGCGAGTTCCGCGGCAAGCGTCGGCTGGCGATAGCCCGCGACCGCCTCACGAACTTCGCGCAGTGCGTCGCGTGAGACTTTCTCGATGTCTTCGACCTCGTGCGCCGCCAGCCCCGGCGAACGGGTGATCAGGCGGCCGGCCAGCTCGCTCTTGAGCGCGATCACCGACAGGCTGTGGCCGATCAGATCGTGAAGGTCACGAGCGAACCGAAGCCGCTCCTCCCCGACAGCAAGCCGAGCGATCTGCTCGCGAGCCTGGCTCAGCTGCTGGTTCGCCTCGACGAGCAAACGGCCGGCTACGGCTGCGATTCCAACGAGCAAGTCGTTGAGGAGCTGGCCCGTGGATTGCGTTATGGACTCCCCGCGGATAAGCTCGATTGCTGCTGCCACTACCGACAGGATGACGACGGCGATCAAGCCACGCCTCCAGGGGAAGGCGGCGCCCCCCATGATGACCGCGTAGAGGAACAGGCTGCCGTACTGGGGAGGGGTGCGAAGCGTAAACACGACCAGGATGAGGGTCGCTGCCACAATCGCCGCCACCATGTAACGGCGATCGGGGCCGGCGACGATCCGAATCCAGAACCAGGCCCAGATTATTGCGAGCCCGATCAGAAGTAGCAGGCCATAGACGCGCGTCTCGGCGCTCAAGCGGTCGGTCAGGAATGCACCGATCGGATAGATGAAAAAGGCAAGCCAGGCCACCATGAAGAGGCGGCCTAGCTTGATCCATCGGCGGTTTAGCGCCATCGCATGCCTAGACTAGGCGATCACTCCCTGGAGGTCGGCGCCGGTCAGGAACTTCTGATCGCCCGTCGCACGCACATCGGACAGCACTTTCCCGTCATTGAGCCGGATCACCCGGTCGGTCTGGGCCGCCACGTCCATGTCGTGGGTCACCAGGACGAAGGTCACGCCGTACTCGCGGTTCATGCGCCGCATCAAGGCCACGATCTGCTGGCTGGTTTCGCTGTCCACCTCGCCCGTCGGCTCGTCACCCAGGACCAGCGAGGGCCGGTTGATCAGCGACCGGGCGATCGCGACCCGCTGCTGCTCGCCACCGGACATCTGGTCCGGTCGGTGGTGCATCCGATCTTTCAACCCGACTTCATCGAGCAGCGCAGCGGCGCGTGCCTTGCCGTCCTTGCCGTTCTTGTGGTAGCGAAGCGGAAGCATCACGTTCTCGATGGCGTTCAAGCCGGGCAGCAAGTTGAAGTCCTGGAAGACGAATCCGATCTTCTTGCCCCGCAAATCCGCCCGCGCGCCGTCTCGGAGCTTGCCCGTGTCCATGCCGTCGAGCGTGATCTGGCCGCTCGAGGGACGGAGCAGAAGGCCCAGTAGGTCCAGCGTCGTCGTCTTGCCGCTGCCCGAGCGTCCGACGATCGAAACGAACTCGCCGGCTTCGATCTCGAGGTTGATGCCGTCCACGGCTTTGACCGTAGTCGCGCCCTGCTTGTAGTGCTTGGTCAGATCGTGAAGTTCGATGCTTGCCATGGTTGCCTCCTAGGCCGCCCGCAGCGCCCGCACCGGATCCATCCGGGAGGCACGCAGGGCAGGGATGATGCCGGCTATGGCGCCCAATCCGACCGAGAACAGGATCGCCACGATCACGAGTCGCCAGCTGAGCAGGAAGAGAGTCAGGTTCGACGAGGCGGTGGCCGCATTGATCAGGCTGGTAAGACCCCAGCCGAGCAGCAGCCCGATGCCGCCTCCGATGCCGCCGATCAGCACCGCCTCGAGCAGGTACTCGCGCAGGATGTGTCCCACCTTGGCGCCGACCGCCTTCTTCAGCCCGATCTCACGGACGCGCTCCGTGACCGCCATCAGCATGGTGTTGATGACGGAGAGGCCGCCGACAACGAGCGCAATCAGCGCCGCGCCGGTGGTGATGGCGGTGAAGATCGCGCCGCCCGCGTTGAAGCTGGCGACCAGTACGCTCGGCTTCGTCGCCTTGACGCCGGGGACCTCGGCGTTGATTTTGTCCGCGAGCTTATCGAGGTCAACCCCGGGCTTGCCATACACGGTCGCCCCGTTGACGAGCTTGGTGGTGTCGATGCTGTTGCGGATGCTGGCCGGCAGAGTTTCCTTCAGAAGCATCTGCGCATCGGTGAGGCTGACATACGCCCCGGAGTCGGGAGCGGTCTGCGTCTTGGCCAGGATTCCGACAACGGTGAAGCCATGGTTGACGAAGTCGGGTGGTGCATCCTTCGCCCGGATCGGCAGGTCGATCGTGTCGCCGACATTCTTCTTGAATTCGGTGGCGAAGTCAGATCCCAGCACCACGTCACCGGTGCTGCTGGTCGTGAGGGTGCGCCCCTGCGCGATCTGGAGTTTGACGGCGCTGTAGTCGTTGGCCCGCGGATCCAGATTGGAGACGTAGTCGGGGATGCCGAACGATACGGTGTTCGTGCTGCCCGGCTTGGCGGTCACGCTCACGTCGGGGAAGGCCGCGGCGACCCCGTCGACCTGTTCCAGGGCCGCGACCCGGTCGAGCGTGAGCAGGCCGCCGCCGAAGGCGCCGATCGCGCCGCCAGAGCTGTCAGCGACCTGGACGTTGGAGCCGAAGTAGGTCGCACCGCCGGCGAGCAGGGCGTTGAACTTCTCGGCCATGGCGCCCATCGTCACCAGGGCGAGCACGCCGATCACGATGCCGCTGATGGTCAGGATGTTGCGCAGCTTGCGCCGCGTCAAATTTCGAATGATTTCCATGAGTCCTCCTCGTGGGGTAGGCTGATTCGCGTCTCAGGGCAGGCTACGCCCGCACCGTGCTTGAAACCAGTCGCAGCGGTCAGCTATTCCGCGTGACATGGGTCACGTGATGTCATTGACGAAGCCCCTGCGCGCTTGACGTCTTCATAGAAAGCGTCTATAGCTAAAGCGTGCTGCTCGCCCAGGTCGAGGGGTTCCTCGAAGTCGCCCGGCGCGGGAACGTGAGTCGCGCCGCCGAGGCGATGTTCGTGACCCAGCCGACCCTCACCGCCCGCCTGCATGCGCTCGAGCGCGAGCTGGGCGAACCGCTGTTTGCCCGGACGCGGCGGGGGATGCGGCTGACGGATGCGGGCAGGGCCTTTCTCCCCTACGCCGAACGTGCCATGCGGGCCGTGCGCGATGGCCGCCAGGCGCTGACCGATGCCCGCTCCGCCTCCGCGGGCCGTCTGGTGCTGGGCGCCGCCCCGGCAGTCAGCACCTATGTGCTGCCGGCGCTGCTGCAGCGCTTCGCGGCCGCCTATCCCCGGATCGAAGTCGCCGTTCGCACCGGACATTCGGAAGACGTCCTGCAGATGCTCCTCCGCGAGGAGGTGCAGCTGGCCATGGTGCGGACGATGCGCCACCCCGACATCGAATCGATCCCACTCTACGAAGAGGCACTGGTGCTCGTCGTTCCGCCCGGTCACCCCTTTGCCAAACGATCGACAGTCGGCATCGCCGACGTTGCCTCAGAGCGACTGATCTTCTTCGACCGCACCTCGAGCTACTACGAGCTGACCCAGTCCTTCTTTCTCAGCCTGGGAGTCACGCCGCGCGAGGTGATGGAGCTGGACAACATCGAGTCGGCCAAGAAGATGGTCGAGCGCCGCCTCGGCATTGCTCTGCTTCCACGCACCGCCGTCGCGGGCGAGCTCGCGGCGAAGACGCTGACCCAGGTCGCCGTGGCCGACGCGCCGGCCATGTCGCAAAAGATCGTGGTGATCCGGCGACGCGACCAGGGCCGGCCCTCGGGTACGGTGGCGGCCTTCCTCAATCTCGTCCGCGAGTCCGATCCGGCCGCCGTTTAGACGACGCGGTCTTCCGGCAACGTCTCGACGTATTCTCGGCCGAGCCGGGCCGCATCGTAGACCTTGCCCACCAGGTGGTGGTAGGGCACACCCGAGAAGAAATGATGGCTGCGTGTGGGGAAGTCCTGGCCCTGCTCGAATTCCTTTCGTTGCAGCGCGATGTAGCCATCCTGCTGGTCCTTCGACATCGCCTGCAGCAGCACGCTCAAGCCGTGACCTTCGGCGTGCTGCGCGCCGAGCGTGATGAAGATGAACTTGACACCCATCTCGCCCAGCTCGGCGAACGTCATCGGGTTCGGATCCTTGAACCACTTGAAAGAGGAGGACCAGTTGAAGGCGAAACGGGCGTCCGGAAAGCGCTGCTTGATCTGCTGGGTGAAGGTCTCGACAGCGCCGCGGTCAGAGGTCGGGAACTCGCACCAGAGCAGGTCGGGGATGCCGCTGTCGAGGTAGCGCAGGCCCCGGTCGACGGCCAGCTCCATGCTGCGGAGCGGCTCGGGTGCGTCCACGGCACTGAGGCCATCGGTGCGGGCGATGATGACGAAGTCGCGATTACCGAGGTCGTCAGCGACCGCCCGCGCCATGCGCAGCTTACCCACCATCTCGTTGACCGGGATCAGGGCTTTGCCGCCGATGTGGCCGCAGCGCTTGGGCAGCACCTGGTCTTCGATGTGGGCCGCCGCCACGCCCGCCGTGACGTAGAGCTCGGTGGTGCGCTGGACGTTGAAGATGTTGCCGTAGCCGCCGTCCATGTCGACGATCACCGGCGGGAGGTCGAGATGCCGCGGGGCGACGCCTTTCTCGGGTTCGCCTACGGCCATGGTCAGCTGGAACTTGCGCAGCGCGCTCACGGTGCGGCGGGCGGCGTCGGCGATCTCGACGCTCGAGTAGAGGTCCATGTCGGTCGTGCCGAGATGGCCGATCGCGAAGGAGTAGCCGCTGAAGTAGACGGCCTTGAAGCCGTAGTACATGACGAGCTGAGCGCCCATGGGGTCGTAGACCCCCGGTCCGAAAAGGAACGGCTCGGTCTCGAGTAGCTCCCGCATACGGGTGCTGGGATGGACGAAACGCGAGGCTGGCACTGTGAAGCCGTCCGGCAGCAGCGGGCTGGAGACGAGCTTGCTCGTTTGTGGCACGGCAACCGGGGGCATCGGCTCGGGCTTACTCGTTCCCGTGATCGCGTTCGCAGTCGTCCGGGCAGCCGCACTCGGCGACCTCGGCCCGACACTGGTAGTCGTCGCTCGGCGCGGTCTGGATGCTTCGCCCTTCGGTCCTGATCATGGGTGCAACTCTATCAACTAAGTACCCATCAGGTCCAATCGTTTCTGGCGATCGGTGCGATAAAGAAGGTCTATATCAAATGGAAGCTGGCTGCCATCTCCAGGCCGAGCGCAACGGCCGCCAGGAGCAGCAAAACCGCCACGACCCGGGCGTCGTTGGTGGCGGCGATCGCGGCCAGGCGAGCCTCCCGCAAGCCGGCCGCAATCTCCCTGCCGGTTTTCCAGATTGCCGCTCGAGCCAGGCGCCCAATCGACCATTCGTGCGCGGCGGGCTGCGACAGCCGACCACGCGCCGAAAACAGTCCCATCTCGCGTCCCTCCTTCCCTGAGTTCGCCAAGCGAACGGGGCCTCCTGAGCGTCACCGTAGCAGATCACGCGTGGTCCACGTCAAGCCGCGACGGGGGCCGGCCGGGTCAGCTGGTGGGCGGCAGATTCCAGCACTGGAAGACGGGATCGGCGTGCTCATAGCTCAGCACACTGAGCGTCGCGGTTTGCAGCGCGTAGTGGCGCCCGCCGTCGGGCGGTTGACCGACCCAGCGCGAGGCGAGCACCCGCAGCACATGTCCGTGGGCGAAGATCAATACGTCGCCGGAAACGCGACGGACCTCGGCGATGACGTGGTCGGCGCGGCGGCCGACATCGGCCGCGGTCTCGCCGCCGGGACCGCCATCCCGCCAGAGAGACCAGTTCGGATGGATCGCCTCGATTTCTTTCGAAGTGAGACCCTCGTAGCGGCCGTAATTCCACTCGACCAGGTCCGGTATCACCCGGGCCTGCTCCCCGTAGCCCGCCAGGTGGCAGGTCTCGAGCGCGCGTTGGAGCGGGCTCGTCAGGACGAGCGAAAATGTCCAGGGACTCAGCCGAGGGCCAAGCGCCTTGGCCTGGCGACGCCCCTCCTCGGTCAGGGGAAGGTCGGTCGTACCGGTGTGTCGGCCACTGAGACTCCATTCCGTTTGGCCGTGCCGCGCCAGCACCACCGACTGGGCCACGGAATTGGTCTCAGCCGGTCCGGACGTCGACGTGCGAGGCGCCGCCGCTGATCTCGATGTCGAAGCGGTCTGACGCCGACGCGTAACCAGGGCTCTGCTGCTCGAAGTCCCCGCCGATGGCGGCGTAGGACGAGCCGTTGATGCGCAGCCCGCTGACGCCGCCACTCACCGCCACGCGCCACTGCGCGCCGGTCGGCGCCCGTAGCGTTAGATTGCTGAGGCCGCCCGAGATGTCGATCAGGACGGTGCCCTTCGGGCTGGGCAACTGCGCCTCCAACCCGCTGGCGCCGCCCGAAATCTCCACCTTGGCGAGTTGCAGCCGGCGAAGGTCGAGGTGGTCATTGGCCGCGCCGCCGCTGATCTTGATCGTCCAGGGGATGCGATCGGTCAGCGTGATCACGGCGTGCCGTCGCGCCGCACCGAACAGCCGGAGCGGAGAGAAGCTCGAGCGCTCGTCGATCGCCAGGGTGCCGCTCTGATGATCGAGGCTGATGGTGGGCGGATCGTCAGTGCCCGGGTACTCGACGTGGGCCCGGTAGAGGGAATCGTCCAGGTTCGTGCCTCCCTGGATATCGACCGTGGCGCCGCTGTAGCCGAGATCGAGGGTTGCCGCGGTCAGACCGGCCAAGCGGTCGGAGAAGTTGGCTTGCCGGGTGCCGAAGTTGGTGGCCGGTGCCAGCGTGGCATACGCCACCGCCGCGATCACGATCACAACAGTCGCACCCAGCCCGATCAGGGTGGCTTGCTGGCGCGGCATCGTGTGATTGAGGATCAGTTGCAGTCCCAGGATTACGAGCAGCAAGGGCCACAGGTCGCCGAGCCGCAGGAGTACGTCGGACGAGAGAACGCCCACGTTTGCCAGCACAACGATGGCGCCGATCGCGATCAGCAGCAGCGGGATCAGCAGGCCCCGGTTCCGGTACATGGGTTCCTAGCGGTGGCGAGCCAGCACCAGCAGCCCTACCGCGATCAACACAACAGGGCCGACGATGTCCCAGCGGATGCTGCGCAGCAGGCCGAGGTTGTCGACGAGCAAGTAGGCACCGAGCGCGATCAGGATGATGCCGGCCCATAGCCCTCGGGGCCGGTCGCGGAGGGCGGGTCCCCACCAGCCACCGCGTGCGGGCGGCGTGGCTGCACCGGGTGGCGGAGGCGAATCGGCCGGCGTCGGTGTTGCCGTGGCGTTGTCGCGGGTGCGAAAGCCGGTACGAAAGTCCTCTCTGAGCTCGTCTCCCATCGCGCGGAGCCGGGCACCGATGTTCCGTGTCGCCGACGAGGGCGCGCCCTCGGGCGGCTCCATCAGAAACCAGAGCGCCAGGTAGAGCATGACGCCGATCCCGAGGCCTGGCGGGAGAAAGGCAAGGATGACGAAGACGATGCGTACCAGCAGGGCGTCGAGACCGAAGTAGGCGGCGAGGCCTGAACAAACGCCCCCGACGATGCGATCCGACCCACGCCGCAAGGCGCCCCCGGTCGTCTCGCCCATGGCTCGGCAATTATCGCACTTCGGGCACCAGCAAAAAACGAGGGCGCGCCTGGCGCGCCCTCAACGAATTATCGAGCTGCTAGACGGCTCGCCGGCCGACCAGCAGGTTGTAGATGATGCCGATGATCGCCAGGATCAGCAGCAGGTGGACAAGGCCCCCGGCGACGTGGAGCGAGAAGCCCAGCAACCACAACACGAAGAGGACGACCACCACGGTCCAGATCAAACTCGCCATGAAAAACCTCCGCCAAAGGATATCGTGCTATTTGATAGCATCGATATCATATTACAGCGAGGTGGAGTTGGCGTCAACTTGCGTGGTCGTCCGGACCCGGGCCGCTAGTCCAGGTCTTTGACGACGTCCCCGCCGCGCATGACCATCCGCACGTGGCCCGCGTCGGCGAAGATGCTGGGGTCCCCGAGCGGATCGGCGTCGAGGACGATGATGTCGGCGCGCTTGCCCTCTTCGATGGTGCCCACCTCCTTCTCCAGGCGCATCAGGGCCGCGTTCGTCCTGGTGGCGGCGATGATCGCGTTCATGGCGCCCATGACACGGGCCTGGCAGGCGATCTCCTTACCCTTCTCGCCCTGCATATCGGCCAGCACATCGGATCCGGATGCGATCCGCAGCCCTTTTTCGTAGGCGAGTCCGAGGGAGTCGTAGGCGCCGGTCAGTCCCTGGCGGATCTTGCGTGCCATGTCCGCCGTCCAGCCGTCGCCGGGCTCGCGCGCCGAGAGCAGTTCATACGTGATGACGGTCGGAACAAGGAAGACATCGTCGGCGGCCAGCATCTGATCGGCGGTGGCCTCGTCCAAGAAATTGGCGTGCTCGATCGAACGGACGCCGGCCTTCAGGCAATTTTGGATCGCCCTCGGCCCATAGGCGTGAGCCAGCACGTAGGTTCCGACGGCACCGGCGACCTCGACGGCGGCCGCCAGCTCCGGGACAGAAAACTGGACATGGTCCAGCTCATCAGTCGGTGACGCCGCGCCGCCGCTCGCCATCACCTTGATTTGATCGGCGCCGCGACGGAGGACTTCCCGGGCCGCCCAACGAACGTTATCGGCGCCGTCTGCGAGGATCGTCTCCGAGGTAAGTCCGGGAACGACCGGAAAGGTGGCGCGAGACGTTCGCTCCCGATGGTCACCGTGTCCGCCGGTCTGGGAGATGAAGGGCCCGCTGATGAAGATCCGCGGGCCGCGGATCAATCCGAGGCGGACCGCTTCCTTGAAACCCCAGTCCAGGCCGCCGGCATCGCGAACCGTCGTGAAGCCGGCGTCGAGGGTGGCTTCGATCACGTCTTTGATTCGCAGCGCGAGCACGGCCGCCGGAAGAGCAACCTCGGCGGCGGCATCGAGGTCGATCAGCGCCAGGTGAACGTGTGCGTCAAGCAGCCCGGGCATCAGGGTTCGGCCCTGGCAGTCGATCACCCGCGCGTCCTTCGGTCCCGCCGGTCCGCTGCTCGCGCCGATCCGACGGATCCGTCCATCCTCGACAACCACACGCGCGTCACGCTGAGGATCGCGGCCGGTGCAGTCGATGACAGTGGCGTGCTCGAAAACGGCGCTCACGGCCCGACTAGTTTATCTACGCGGCGAAGTAGGTTAGGAACAGATCGGTCGAAAAGGCGAGCAGGAATCCGAAGAGCAGTCCCCAGGCCAGCGCAGCGGGGGAATTGAGCCGGCGGCCGATATGGAACATCTCGTTGACGACGTAGATCAGGGCGCCGGCCGCCAACGCCAGGAAGAGGACATAGATATAGGTGGAGGTGAAGACATAGCCGATGACGGTGCCGAGGAGGGTCGGTGCGCCGCCGATCAGGCCGGCGGCCAGGAGGAAGCCCCATGACGGCATCAGGGCGTCGGTCGCCAGGGGCGCCGCGATGCCGAAGCCCTCGGTGACGTTATGGAGCGCGAAGCCGATCACCAGCACCAGCGCGAAGGCGACCGCGCCGCTGGCCGCCGATTGGCCGATCGCCAGCCCCTCCGACAGGTTGTGCAGGCCGAGCCCGGTCGCGATCATCATCGCCAGCGTCCTGGGAGGGGCGGGTGGGGCGTGCTTGGTTCGCCCGAACAGCCGGCCATTGAAATACACGAGGCCGAGAAGGCCGAAGGCAAGCCCCGCCGCGAAGATCGCGATCAATGCGGCGAAGCTGCGATCGCCGTGATGGGTCGCCATCAGCGCGGTCTCGATCGGGCCGACGGCATGGGTGAGAATGTCCCAGAGCAGGAAGATCAGCACGCCGGTGGCGACCGCGTTCAAGAAGCCCTGAAGGGTGCGCGAGATGCCGCGAACCCGTCCGATCGGAAGGCCGATGAAGATGGTGGCGCCGGCGATGGCGCCCAGCAAGGCCGCCGTGGAGTGACTCACGGCCTTATAGTGTTAGTAGGTGCGAAGCCCACGATTAGTTAACGCTAACACACGTTCCCCTCAACCCTCGGAGGTGATCGCCCACTACCTGGAAGCGATCTATTACATCCGGGCCGAGGGCGAGGTCGTGCGCAGCGCGCGCCTGGCGGACTGGCTGTCGGTCAGCCGGCCGACGGTGACGGCGGCGCTTCGACGGATGGTCCGGGATGGGATGGTCCGGCTGAACGCACGCAAGGAAATCCAGCTGACGGCGCGCGGCGACGCCGCGGCGGCGGCCATCGTTCGGCGCCACCGGATCGTGGAGCGGTGGATGACCGACGTGCTGGGGCTTGACTGGGTGGCGGCCGACGCCGAAGCCGAGCGCCTTGAGCACGCGGTGTCCGAGGTGGTGGAGGAGAGGCTCTACAAGACGCTGGGCGGACCGAAGACCTGTCCGCACGGCAATCCGATCCCCGGCCATTCGACG
>Ga0209474_10005210_pt1 | contig 11092 bp, 9 predicted proteins | sample GraSoiAngelo_145_FD_185902 | JGI IMG/M metagenome (GOLD analysis project Ga0209474, IMG submission 185902) | Grasslands soil microbial communities from the Angelo Coastal Reserve, California, USA - 14_1009_05_20cm (SPAdes) (version 2) | ecosystem: Environmental > Terrestrial > Soil > Grasslands ... | reverse complement strand
ATCTTGTGATTGAGGGCATAGAGGAAGCAACTCACGATCAAATGCTCGAAGCGCGCCGGGAAGAACGGGATCAGGAGGAAGAAAATCGTTGAGCCCGCCCTCCGTTGAAACCGCCTCCAGACGGGTAGCGGCGGACCGATCTCTTTTCCCCGCGCGCCAATCCCGGGTCGAATGCTTGCGCGATCGCTTTCATCAAATCAGAAATTTCACGAATTCGTTGTGTGGTGGTCTCGAACCCGAAGATTGCGTCGTGCAATCGATGCCGGATGTCAGTCCGACCAAATGGCACCTTGCGCATACCACCTGGTTTTTCGAAACCTTTATCCTGAAAAGATTCGCCTCGGGATATCGCGCAGAAATCCCGGAGTACGCTTACCTTTTCAATTCTTATTATAACGCCGCAGGCGACATGCACCGGCGGGATCTGCGCGGGTTAATTTCGCGTCCGACTGTGAGCCAAGCGCAGCGTTATCGCGCATCGGTTGATTCACACATTGATGATCTGCTGTCAAATCCCGACGAAAGTCTGCTCGATGAAATGGAACCGATTCTCGTCCTTGGCATCCATCACGAACAGCAACATCAGGAATTACTCATCACAGACATCAAGCACGTCCTTGCGCAAAACCCGCTCTACCCTGTATTTCGTGCTGGTGCTGGTAGGTCGCGATCGCCGAGCGCGCAGAAAATTTCGACGGACGGCTCAGCGATCGGTCCCTACCAGTTCGTCGAATTCGACGAACAAATCGCTGAAATCGGGCATGATGGGGACGGATTCGCCTACGACAACGAAGGGCCGCGGCATCAGGCACTCGTTCCCGGGTTTTCGTTGGCAACGCGGCCGGTCACAAACGGCGAATACATCGCCTTCATCGAGGACAACGGCTATAGCCGGCCGGAATTCTGGTTATCGCTCGGTTGGATGACTGTGAACGAACAACGCTGGAACGCGCCGCTTTACTGGATAAAACGCGACGGTGCCTGGTGGAATTTCACGCTCTCCGGTCTGCGCCGCGTCGATCAATCCGAGCCTGTCACGCACGTCAGCTATTTCGAAGCTGACGCGTATGCCAACTGGGCTGGGGCACGCCTCCCGACTGAGTTCGAATGGGAGCGCGCAGCGTTGAGTTGTCCGATCGAAGGCAATTTCGTCGAGACTGAACTCTTCCACCCGGTGTCCGTAATGTCCGCTGTATTAGAGGACATATCGGGAAAAGGTCAGCGTCTTCACCAAATGTTCGGCGACGTTTGGGAATGGACGCGCAGCGCCTACTCGCCGTACCCCGGCTACCGCGCTGCTCCCGGCGCGCTTGGCGAGTACAACGGCAAATTCATGTGCAACCAATACGTCCTGCGCGGCGGTTCCTGCGCGACATCCCGCGCTCATATTCGGCGCACCTATCGCAATTTCTTTCAACCGGAAAAACGCTGGCAGTTCACCGGAATCAGACTCGCACGCGACGCACAGTAAATCGGTAGGGTGCATCACTCCGCGCGCGCCATTTCAAGCCCACAATGACCGGAGATTCAATCACAGCTCCGCCGCAGGTTTCCGCGCCAGAATCGGCGGATTTTCTGGCGGATGTTATTGCTGGTCTGTCGTCGAATCCGCGCACGATCCTGTGTAAATACTTCTATGATGAGCGAGGCGCCGCGTTGTTTCAGAAGATCTGTGAGCTGCCGGAATATTATGTCACCCGCACCGAGATCGATATTCTGGATCGACATCGCGCTGACATTGCGTCGCAACTTGGACCTAGCGTCGAACTAATCGGACTCGGCACCGGTGCCGGCACGAAAACGCGGATTCTGATCGAGGCGCTGGAGAATCCTGCCGTTTATATCCCCGTGGATATCTCGGAAAATCAACTGCGCCAATCGACTGCTCTTTTCCAGAAAATTTTTCCAGACTTGGAAATTCTGCCGGTATGCGCGGACTACCTGCAACCTGTGGTGTTGCCTTCGCCCCGTCACAAACCTGCGCGAAATATTGTGTATTTCCCGGGATCGACCATTGGCAATTTCGAGCCGGATGAAGCCGTCCAGTTTTTGTGTCGCATCGCGAATGTCTGCTACGCAGATGGCGGGTTGCTTATCGGCGTCGATTTAAAGAAGAACCGGCAGGTGCTGGAAGCTGCTTACAACGACAGCGCCAGCTTGACTGCGCAATTCAATTTGAATTTGCTGCAGCGCATCAACCGCGAGTTGGGGGCAGACTTCGATCTCGATCAATGGCGGCACCGCGCAATCTACAATTCCAACGCCGGCAGGATTGAGATGCATCTCATTAGTGAAAGCGACCAGTTCGTGCGTCTCAATGCACACAAGTTCCATTTCCGGCGCGGGGAAAAAATCATCACCGAGTATTCTTATAAATATACGCCAGACGAGTTTGCGGCGTTCGCTGCCAAAGCCGGGTTCAACTTCGTTCGAATGTGGACCGACGACGCGCGTTTGTTTGGCGTTTTCTACTTTGTCACAGCTTTAGAGTAGCGCGTGCCTCGCCCTTGCCGACCACGTAATATGCAAGCCGCAGGCATCCACTACTCTAGATGAGCGCGTTGGTGAAGCTCGAAGACGTTAGCAAACGCTACGGCGACGCAATCGCACTATACCCGACGAACCTCTCAGTTGAGTCGGCCAAAACCACGGTGCTCATCGGACCAAGCGGCTGTGGCAAATCCACTTTGCTACGATTAGTCATTCGCTTAATCGAGCCGGACTCCGGCTCGATTAAGTTCGATGGCAAACCGGTTACGCCCGATAATATCAACGCTTTGCGGCGCCAGATTGGTTATGTGATCCAGGAGGGCGGTTTGTTTCCTCATCTAACCGCTCGCGCCAATGTTCTTTTGATGGCGCGTCACATTGGAAAATCCCAAGAAGAAACGCACAACCGGCTCCGCGAATTGTCCGAGCTGACAAGATTTTCAGAAAAGCTGCTCCCGCGTTATCCGCTGGAACTTTCCGGGGGCCAACGCCAACGCGTCAGTTTGATGCGTGCGTTGATGCTTTCGCCAGAATTGTTATTGCTCGATGAGCCGCTTGGCGCGCTCGACCCGCTGGTCCGCGCTTCGTTGCAAAAAGATCTCAAGGAAATTTTCACGCGCCTGGCTCAGACGGTGCTTTTTGTCACTCACGATCTGGCGGAGGCGATTTATTTTGCCGACGAGATCGTACTGATGAATGAAGGCTTGATCGCGCAAAAGGGGACGATCACCGATCTGCGCGAAAGACCAGCCGACCGTTTCGTGTCCGAGTTCATTAACGCCCAACGCGGGATCGCGAGTGTATGAATCGAATCAGGAAACCAGGAAAGCAGGAAAGGTTCGAATCTGGGAACCCTGAATCCAGGAAATCAAAGCAATTCCGCCGTTTCCTGGTTTTCTGGCTGCCAGATTTTTTCCTGATCTTTTCCTTTGTTCCTGCTTTCCTGATTAATTCTTCTTCTGCTGCCGATGTTGTCATCGGTTCCAAAAAATTCACGGAGTCGTATGTGCTCGGCGAAATCGCGAAACGGACCCTTACCGATGCCGGAATTCCAGCCGAACATCGCCAGGGAATGGGTGGTACGATTATACTGTGGGAAGCGCTGCGGGGCGGACAGATCGACGCTTATCCGGAATATGCGGGAACAATCGCGACGGAGATTTTAAAGAGCGATTCAACACTATCGTTGGATCAAATTCGGAATTCGCTCGAAAAACTTGGCGTGGGCATGACAGCGCCGCTGGGCTTCAACAATACATACGCGCTCGTCATGCGACGCAGCGAAGCGCAACGGCTCGGTATTCGCGCGATCAGCGATCTACGAAAATATCCCGACCTCAAAATCGGGCTCACGCATGAATTCCTGGAACGACAAGATGGCTGGCGACCGTTACGTGAGCGCTACGGGTTGCCACAGCAAAATATCATCGGTATCGATCACGCCCTTGGTTACAGCGCTCTCGCAAATGGATCTATTGACGTCAAGGACGCCTATTCGACGGACGCAAAGATTGAAGAGAACGATCTCGTGGTCATCGAAGACGATCTTCAGTTCTTTCCGAAATATGAAGCAGTCTTCTTGTTCCGATCGTCCACGCGAGTGGACGCAATCGCAGCGTTGCGACGCCTGGAAGGCACGCTGGATCAGACGCGAATGGTTCGCCTGAACGCGGAAGCTGAGCGGACAAAAAATTACGCTAGAGCGGCAGATTTGTATTTTGAACGGAGCGCAGGCTCACCCCACGCACTGAATGATTCTTTTCCGCGCAAGCTGGCTCGCTGGACACTTCGGCATCTCCAGCTGGCTGGATTTTCGTTGCTGCTTTCAGTCATGGTCGGAATTCCACTGGGCATTGTCGCGAGTCGCGGCGGTGCTGTTGGGCATGTTATTCTTGGTTTCGCCGGCGTCGTACAAACAATTCCGTCGCTCGCATTACTCGCTTTGCTTGTACCCCTTCCCTTTTTTGGAATAAGCCTTCGCACCGCCGTTGCTGCGCTATTTCTGTACGGTTTGCTGCCAATTGTGCGCAACACCGCGACCGGTTTGCAGGACATCCCACGAGCATTGCGCGAATCCGCCGTTGCGTTGGGACTTAGCCCAATCGCGCGTCTCTGGAAAATATATCTGCCAATTGCGTCGCGCTCGATTCTCTCCGGAATCAAAACCAGCGCCGTGATTAATATCGGAACTGCCACGCTCGCCGCATTGATCGGCGCTGGCGGTTTGGGCGAACCGATCATCAGCGGCCTTAACTTGAACGATCACGTGACCATTCTTGAGGGTGCGATTCCCGCTGCTGTCCTCGCGCTGCTCGTGCAATGGTGTTTTGATCTGCTCGATCACGTTCTGATTCCGAAAGGATTGCGGTTGTAGTCTGGGATGCCGTGGAGGGCGGAGCTCTGCGACGCCGCGCTCACAGAAGTTCGCCCCTCCATTAAATCGCAATTGTGATATAAAGATAGTGATATGCCACTCGCTTCCATTAACCCTGCTACCGGCGAGAAACTAAAGGAGTTCTCTCCTTTGAACGATGCGGAAATTGAGAAACGGCTAAGCCAAGCGGAGAAAGCATTCGGGAGATATCGCCGAACGACCTTTGCCGAACGCGCTGAGTTGTTACAAGCCGTATCGGAGTTGCTCTTCCAAGAAAAGCAAACACTTGCCGAGATCATCACGCTTGAGATGGGAAAATTGTTCCGCGATTCAGTCGCAGAAATCGAGAAGTGCGCGCGTGGTTGCCGGTTTTACGCGGAGAACGGCGCGCGATTTCTCGAGGAGGAACCCGCGCAGACCGACGCAGCTGAAAGTTACGTCGAGTATCAGCCGCTCGGACCGGTGCTCGCGGTGATGCCGTGGAATTTTCCTTTCTGGCAGGTGTTTCGATTTGCTGCGCCGGCTTTGATTGCCGGCAACGTCGGCTTGCTCAAGCACGCATCGAATGTTCCGCAGTGCGCACTTACAATTGAAGGAATCTTTTGCCGCGCCGGATTTGAGCAGGGCGTCTTCCAAACACTGCTGATCGAGCCGGAGCACGTGGAAAAACTCATCACCGATGCGCGCGTCAAAGCGGTAACGGTGACAGGCAGCGAAAAAGCTGGAGCGGCCGTCGCGAGCGCGGCGGCGCGTGAAATCAAAAAAAGTGTACTCGAGCTCGGCGGCAGCGATGCATTTATCGTGATGCCAAGCGCAGACTTCAAATCGGCGTTGAGCACTGCGGTAAAGGCGCGCACAGTCAACACCGGTCAGTCCTGTATCGCAGCGAAGCGATTCATTATCGCCGACGAAATTCACGAACAATTCCTTCAACAATTCGTGGAGCGCATGCGCGCGCTCAAGCTTGGCAATCCAATGGATCCGGAGACTGAACTTGGTCCACTTGCGACGGAACAAATCTTGCGAGGCGTGGACGATCAGGTGCAGAAAACAATTGCCGCAGGCGCAAAATTATTGACCGGCGGCAACCGTATTCACGGTCCGGGATTTTTCTATGAACCCACCGTTCTCGTTGATGTGCCCAAACAATCGCCGGCGTACTGCGAAGAAGTCTTCGGCCCGGTCGCAGCTGTTTTCCGTGTAGGCGATGCCCATGCCGCCGTCGAGCTCGCGAACGACACCACATTCGGCCTGGGTTCGAGCGCGTGGACCAAAGATCGCGAGCAGCAAAAACTTTTCGCATCGGAGCTGGACGCCGGAATGGTTTTCATTAACGCCATGGTTGCTTCCGATCCGCGATTGCCATTCGGCGGTGTGAAACGCTCAGGCTTCGGTCGCGAACTAGGCGCGGCTGGTATCCGCGAATTCACAAACACGAAGACGATCTGGATTTCGTGAACGCGCGGCGACTGTCAATCGCTGGAGACGCAACAAGTCTTATTTTCACGCCGCGACGGTCGAGAGATCTTTTGTGAAGCGAAAGCCGTTTCGCTCGTAACCAAGCGATTCGTAAAACTTGTGGGCATCTCCTCGGGCAAGCCGTGTGTTCAAAGCGACGCGCCTGACTCCATTTTGGGCGAAATCTTTCTCTGCAGTTGCAATCAGAGCGCGACCAATTCCGTGACGCCGCATCGTGCTCAATATCACCAGCGCAACAATTCGTCCGGAGAGATCGTTATGCTCGTAGCTTGGATACGTGATCGTGCCGATCATCCCGCACACTTTGCCATCATGCACCGCCACAAACGTGTGACAACGCTCATCGAACATGATCCGCTCTACGCGTATCTGCATCTCCAATTTCGTCGTTTCATACCCGAGCTCGCACATCAGCTGGGCAAGCGCCGCCGCATCGTTCATGTCGGCGACGCGAATCGTAAGATCGAAAAGCCGTTCGTTAGGCAAGATGGCACGCGCTCCGAAGGCGGCGCAAATCAAGGCGTCTGCAATTATGTGGACATTGACTCAGGCGCGCCGCCGTTGATTCCGACGAAGCCTTCGCGTTCCAAATGCAAAATTATCTCTTGAGCTGCCTCCTCCGGCGATAACTCCCCTGTGTTCACTGTCACTTCCGCGTCGATTGGCTCTTCGTAAGGATCGGATATTCCAGTAAATTCCTTCAAGATCCCGGCGCGGGCTTTCGCGTATAGGCCTTTTCGGTCGCGTTGCTCGCAAACTTCTACCGACGTTGAAAGGTGCACCAGGATGAAGCCGCCAAACGGCTCAATCATCGCCCGCACGTCCTTGCGCGTGGAATCGTAGGGTGCAATCGGAGCGCAGATGGCGATACCGCCGTTCTTTGTGATTTCGGAGGCAACATACCCAATGCGCCGAATGTTGATGTCACGGTGTTCCTTCGAAAAACCGAGCTCTGAAGATAAGTGTTTACGCACCAGATCGCCGTCGAGCAGTGTCACCGGCCGTCCGCCCATTTCGAGGAACTTAATCATGAGTACGTTGGCGATCGTCGATTTACCTGCACCGGAAAGACCGGTAAAAAACACGGTCAACCCTTGTTTATGCCGCGGCGCGAAGGTACGCCGCAGTTCGCGTGAGATTTCGGGAAAAGTGAACCACGACGGAATCTCGCGACCGTCGTTTAACCGTCGCCGTAATTGTGTGCCCGAGAGATCAAGCACGCGCGAGCCGGGAGGCACTTCGTTTTCGGGGAAATATTTATCCCTGTCTTCCACATAAACCATCATTTGAAAGGGCACCATTTCGACGCCGATCTCCGCTTGATGTTTGCGGAATAGTTCCTGCGCTTCGTATGGTCCGTAGAACGGCTTTCCATCGGCATCGTTGCCTGGCCCCGCGTGATCGCGGCCGACGATGAAATGCGTGCAGCCGTGATTTTTTCGAATGATCGCGTGCCAGATCGCCTCCCGGGGCCCGCCCATCCGCATCGCTAACGGCAATAAGGCGAGCTTGGCTGTGCCGCGCGGGTATTTGGAAACCAACAACTGATAACACCGAACGCGCGTGAAGTAGTCCACGTCACCGGGCCGCGTGATGCCAACGGACGGATGAATCAAAAGGCTGGCTTCGACCTGGCTGGCGGCGCGAAATGTCAATTCTACGTGCGCTCGATGCATCGGATTGCGCGTCTGGAATCCGACGATCCGGCGCCAGCCCAGCCGGATGAACTCCGCGCGCAGGTCCGATGGTGTAAGCCGAAGCGTGCGGAAATCGTAATGGCTCGGCAGTTGCAAACCTTCTACGCGTCCACCCACGTACCAGCCATCTCCTCGGTTCAGCAGATAATCGACACCGGGATGTAGTGTACTGGTGGTTGCGAACACAGCTTGTGCTTCAGCTTTACGGTCCGGCTGCCATACATCCTCCACAAATAATACCGCAAGCATCACACCCTCGGAGTCCCTCAGCGCAACCTTGGTGCTCCCGGGTTTCAGCGATTTCGCAAATGCCTCTGGCACATCGAGCGTGATCGGGATCGGCCAAACCAAGCCGTCGCTCAATCTCATCGCATCGCGGACGAGCTCGTATTCGTCGCGCCTCATAAAACCGCGCAGCGGTGAGAAGCCGCCGCTCAGCAGAAGCTCGAGATCGCGAATCTGTCGGCTGGTCAGGTCCCAGGAGGGAAAATCTTTGGAGCAGGCCTTGAGTTCGGCGGCGTTTTCCGAAGCGAGCTTAAGGTCGACTAGTTCGCCGCCATGCGGCGCGATCAGATGGCCGTGAGAATGTGCATTGTCTATATTCATGAGGAAGAGCGGTTTCTATACTATTGAGAGCTTGATGACGCAATGAGGCAGGCCGAATGAGCCAAAACCGACATCCAACAGCTTGGGAATCTGTAATGTCCAATCTCACAATCGCATCTCCGTACACTGATTGAGCCTTGGATTTTTGCTGATTGGGGGTTCTCTGGAGCTTGGGCGTCCCGCCTCGGGAGGTTATTACCGGTTGCGTCCGCAAACCGGCATTTTAACGTCTCGTATGTCGGAAACACGGGCAACGGCATACGATTCCAAGATCGAAGGGAACGTGATTTTCACGCGTTTCGATGCGGCGCTCAATTGGGTCCGGAAGAATTCGCTTTGGCCGATGCCAATGGGATTGGCTTGTTGCGCCATCGAGTTGATGGCCACGGCTGCGTCGCGATTCGATATCTCGCGGTTCGGTGCGGAAGTGATGCGTTTCTCGCCGCGTCAATGTGACGTGATGATCGTTGCCGGCACCGTCACGTACAAGATGGCGCTGGCGGTGAAGCGAATTTATGAGCAAATGCCGGAACCAAAATGGGTGATCGCCATGGGCGCGTGCGCGTCCACCGGGGGTATGTATCGCTCCTACGCCGTGCTTCAGGGCATTGATCAGCTCTTGCCGGTGGACGTTTACATCTCTGGCTGTCCCCCGCGTCCGGAAGCGTTGCTCGCCGGCCTGATGAAATTACAGGAAAAAATTTCGCGGCAGCGTGCGTTCAAAGACCAGCAGCCGCAGTTGGCGGAAAAACTCGAAGAAGTCCTGGCATGAGCATCACCAGCACCTCATCGCGATCGAAGTCGAGGGACCCCGTGCATTACTCATCGGTTTCGCTACCGGATTGTTCGACTTCGCGTCGCTCAGAATGACCGCGCGTATAGGCCGCTATGACTCCGCAACAAATCTGCGATTCGTTAGGCCAAGCATTCGGCGAGAAACTCCAGCACAGAACCGAATTTCGTGGCGAAACGACGTACGCAATTGCCGCAAGCGATCTCCGCGAAATCGCGAAATTCTGCCGAGACGATCTTTCGTTCGATTACTTGCTCGACATCACGAGCATCGATAATTTCGGCGAGGAGCCGCGATTCGAAGTCGTGTATCACTTGTACTCGATGCGGCATTCCCTGCATCTTCGATTGAAATTGAAACTCTCGGAAGAAGTCGGTGCGCTCGATACGATTTCAGACATGTGGTCGACCGCCGACTGGCATGAGCGCGAGATTTACGACATGATGGGCATCAAGTTTAACGGGCATTCCGATCTCCGTCGTATTTTGATGTGGGACGGCTATCCATTCTTCCCATTGCGAAAGGATTTTCCGCTCGCAGGATTGCCGAGCGATATGCCCGATGTCGCCTTTACCAAAGTCACTCCGCTCGAAGGCGGTCCCTTCGTCACGGTTCCAAGTACCGCAGGTTCAAAAGATCGCGAACCGCGTGCACGCCCGCGGGAATTGTAGGGCCTCGCTCCCAGAAGCCTCGTTTCTCAATCACATCAAGCAGCTGAGACCGGCGGCGCTGTTTCCGGCTTGCGCGTGGCGACCATTACGTCTGGCCGCAAAGTTTCGTCGCGCGGCGCTGCAGGCTTTTGTCCCGATTTTGGATAGGCGATGCGGCTGTGCAACATCGATACGAGCGTAAACCGGAATCGGTCGGCGATCGTTTTCAGTTCGTCGAGAGTGAGATCACATTCGTCCAATTGCCGGTCGCTAATGCGTTCTTCCACGATTTCGCTTACCAGCGTTTCGATTTTTTGCGGCGTAGGTTTTTCCACGCTGCGCGAAGCACCTTCGATTGCATCGGCAAGGCTGACAATGGCGCTTTCCTTCGTTTGCGGTTTCGGTCCGCTGTAACGAAAACTTTCTTGGTGCACCTCAGGAACATCGTCCTCGCGCAATCTCATAATCTTGCCGCCTGCGAGCGCGTCTTCGTGCTGCTGCAGCGCGCGTTGGTAAAAATACCGGACGAGTGAGGTGCCGTGATGCTCCTGAATAATGTCTATGATGCGCTGGTTTAGTCGATGCTTGAGCGCCAGATCCACGCCCTCTTTGACATGCGCGATGATGATCAATGCGCTCATCGTCGGGGCCAGATCGTCATGGGGATTTCGCTCGAAGCTCATATTCTCCGTGAAGTATTCCGGTTTCACCAATTTGCCGACGTCATGAAAATATGCACAGACGCGGCATAGGGTTGCATTCGCGCCGACGGCTTCCGCTGCGGCTTCGGCGAGATTGGCCACGACGAGGCTATGGTGATACGTTCCTGGTGCTTCGATTGTCATTCGGCGCAATAACGGGTGATTGAGATCTGACGCTTCTAACCAGGAAATGTCGGTCGTGATTCCAAACAAATTCTCGAGCATCGGAAGCGCGCCGCCCACGATCATTGCGGTAACAATACCGTTGCCAATGGCCAGAGCGCTTTGCACTCCAACCATGC
>Ga0209474_10005209_pt1 | contig 11096 bp, 9 predicted proteins | sample GraSoiAngelo_145_FD_185902 | JGI IMG/M metagenome (GOLD analysis project Ga0209474, IMG submission 185902) | Grasslands soil microbial communities from the Angelo Coastal Reserve, California, USA - 14_1009_05_20cm (SPAdes) (version 2) | ecosystem: Environmental > Terrestrial > Soil > Grasslands ... | reverse complement strand
GACTTCGAGAATTGCACATTCATCGACGAACAGGCCATTCTTGCCGACGAGTGTCGCCAGAAACAGCCTCTGCGAGCCGAGTGTTCTTTTTTAATGTGAGTTAAGCGGAGCGCGCCATGGACCGGCAACGTATTGACGGCGGCGTGAAGAAGACGACCGGCAACATCCGCAGCGGCGAGGCAATGGATGCCGTGCGCGAGGTCGTCAATCAGGAAGGTGAGGGCAACGCCGAGAAGACCAGGGGCCGCATCCGAAGTGACGCTATGGATGCGGTGCGTGAAGTCGTCAAGGAGGAAAAGAAGTAGCCCTCAGCCGCTGTCGCCCCTTCCTCCGTGTCAGCAATAGGCTGGGCTGCCCCGCTGGCTGCGCACCGCGAATTATTTCGTTCGGGCCGGCGCGGAAGCACTTGCCGTCGCGGTGAGGGCCGCGAGCACGCGTTGATAGGTCGCGAGTGTGACGCGCGCTGGACAGCAGGGGGCGGGGAATGGATGGTGCGCTCGGGGTATCAGCGCATCAAACCGCACCGAGCGCAACCCCGTCGGCGGTGGGCGGGGGGCGTGGTCCGGGGGAAGGACCGAATGTATCGCGCTCGGGGCAACTGTGCAGGCTATCAGTCGATGCGCGCGGCATCCGGTCAAAATTGCTCAGGGTAAGAGAGTTTGTGAGCCGGCAAGCGGAGCCGCCCTTTTGAGGAGCCCCCCGGCGAGATAATGCCGCTTGCAGTGCTCGCTACAGTGTAGTCAGTTTGCTCACGAGCCACTTGCGGCTCCCCGCGGGACATCGTCGGCAATTGGGATCCGTGGTGGAAGCTGCGGGGGTGCGAGGCGCCGCGACCGGACGCTAAAGTTGCCAGTGACCCGGTTGCGCCCTCGCGCTTTCTCCCGCCACCGTCCGCACGCCGTAGCTGTTTCGTGCTGGCGGCAACCGGCTGGCATCCCATATTGATGGCATGAGCACCTATCACGTCGTCAGCGAAGCCGACGGATCATACAGCGTCCACGTCGAAACTATGGGCTCGCTCCCTGGCCGATATACCGGCTTCAAAAGCAAGGTTGACGCTGATCAATGGATTGCTGAACAAGAGAAGCAACCTGACCTGCCACCGTTCCTCGATAGAGGCGGCATATGACTGTCCGCCTGTGACCTAATCTCCCGAAGGGGCGTCAGCCAAACCCCCCATCAATCGGATCAGGGCTTGGTGTTCGGGGCCGGCCCAGGCACCGGAACGGCTGACACGGTAGAGCCGTTCTTGCTGGTACATCAGTCTCCTTATCGGTTGAATACCTGGAAGACCCCGCCTGGAAACGGGCGGGGCTTTCTCGTGGCGCCCTCGGCTCCCCGGACTTATGATCGCGACTGGCGCCCCCGCGGTTGGGCCGCGGTCAGCCTGATACCCCGACCGCCTGCTGCCTCGTGCGGCGTGCGACCGCGGGGCGCCGCCCATCATGAGGCTATGATTTGCTGCCGGATCTCGTAACCCGACTGGCGCAGTTCCTCGACGATCCCCGCGCGCCAGCCTCTCGACATCACCTCGGGCGTGCTTCTCGATGGCTGCGACAATGACGCGCTTGATCTCGATCTTTTCTCGGAGAGTGGGCATTCTAGATTCCCGCTATGCCGAAGACAGAACCTTACCGACGAAGACTATAACGAATGCCCGAACTCAATCCCGCCGATAAAGCGGTTCTGGTCGCACTGCTGAAGCAAACCATATTCAGCGACCCGTTTCCGCTGTCGCCACGCGTGACGCGGCTCAAAGAGTTGGTCGCGAAACTTGATCCCGAGGCCGCGCGGCCATCCGTGACACCCTACCCTGCACGGATGCCCTCCGGTGAACCGAGCCTTGTCTATCACAAGCTGAGAGGCAGACGCTAACGCCCGAAGCGTGCACGGGACGGTGCCGTCCCTAGCAGAACACAGGCGGCTACCGAGGCCGATTCCTGTAAAGTCGGCCGAAAATTCCCGGGAGGCATTTCCAAAAAGCCGCCCCCTCTCAGGCCATCCGCACGGCTACCGAAGCAGGCTCAACAGCTGCGGGTAATGCACGCCGCAGCGATCGATCACCGTGGCTGAGCGGGCTCGCGGACAAATCACCGGCCAGGACTTCCCGCAAGTTGGGCAGCCGCATGTCAGCACCGTGATCAGCGAATCGCTCAGCCGGCCGCGCCGATCCAAAATGGCCGGCGCACACCCCCGTTCAGCCAGCTTCTGCAAACCGTCTCTGAGGCTGACTCGCTCCGATCCAGAACCGCTCCAACCGTCCAAGGACCGCCGTGACGCGCTGCAGGTCAGCCTCGGTAATCCCGGCCTGATTAAGTATCTTGACGTGCCGCTGATTCATAACGCTCAGCCGGTTGCGCAACATGCGACCCTTGTCGGTCAACTTAACGTGAATCGAGCGGAGATCGTGTATCGACCGCTCCGTCGCGAGATAGTCGTTTTCGACCATCTTTTTAACGTTATAGGTAACGTTTGACCCGAGATAACACCCTCGCACCGTCAACTCGCCAACGGTCATCTCGGCATCACCAATGTTGAACAATATCAACGCTTGAACATTGTTGATGTCGCGAACGCCGGAACCCTCGAGATCAAGCTTCACGAGATCAAGGAAACGGCGGTGCGCTCGTTCCACCATCGAAATCATTTCGGTATATGCGTCTGCTTTCATGACACTTAACCCATTTTGAGGAAGCTCCCGCTCTCTGAACCGTTGAGCGCCTTCCATGACCGCCGAAACACATTTTAAGCATATTCGTTCAATTCCCACGGCGAGTCGTCGCGCCCAATTTTCAAAATGAGGCAAATGCCCGAGCATTAGCAGCCGATCGGCGATGTCGCCGAGCGTGACCGTGCCGCTGTTGCTCGCCATCACCACCATCCGCCGCCTGAGCGCAGGACAGACGCCGCTAACAACAACGACGCCACCCCGACGATGATGATGATTGACCAATGCATCAGCGCCGCCGCCCGGTGCCTGTCAGCTTGCGATACAACAGGCTCGGCCGCTCGCTCGGCTTCGGTGCCGGGAATGGCTCAGGCCGCGGTGTAACCGGCGGTTCAAGTTTCGCGAGCGCCGCCTTCAGAGGCCGGAGCCGCGGCGCCAGTGGGAAGGGATCGGCAGCTATGTGCTGCCGGAGGGCATGCGCAACTGCATCGCGCTCTTCATCGGTAAGGCGCTGCTCTGAAATGAGAAAGAATGTAGGAGTTGTGATCCCGGCAGGCGAGTCGTCAGATCGAGGCGGGACACAAACAGGACACTCGCGAACCACTGAACAGATAAGCTCCTGATAAAACAGCTAAATATCTAAATCACGGCCTTAATTGGACGCTGCCCTGGGGCGTCGTCGCCTGCCTGCTGATGCCGTTTCATCTCGAGGCGCTGGCGCTGACGCCGATGGGCTGGGGCATCGACGTGACGATCGCGGTGGCGCAATGGGTCCAGAGCCTGCCCGGCAATGTCTGGTCGATGCCGCGCCTGCCGACCGTCGGAGCTGTGCTGGTCGGACTCGGCGGATGCTGGTTGTGCCTGTGGCAGCAAAAATGGCGCTACTGGGGCATCCCCGTCGCGGTCGCCGGTTTGATGACGATGCTGCTGACCCGGCCGCCCGATTTGATCCTCGCCGATTTCGGGCATTTTCTGGCGGTTCGTACCGCCGATGGCGATTACCGGGTTGCCAAGGGCGGCGAGAAGATCCACCGCTCGTTCCTGGTCTCCGAAACCGGCGCCCGGCTGCTGCCCTGGCCTGAAAAAGACGCTGCGGCGGTCGATGGGCTGGAATGCGGGAGCACGGACCGGTGCAGCTATACCGCACAGGGCCGCCGCGTCGCGATCGTCACCGCCGAAGCCGGATTACCGGTGCTGTGCTACACGGTCGACGCGATTGTCGCGCAGGTGCCGGCCGGCTTCGCCTGCCGTAACCAGATCCCGGTCGTTGACCGCATCGATACCTGGCGGCACGGCGCCGTCGCTCTGTGGCTCGATGCCGACGGCGTCACTGTCGCCAGCGCCAATGAGAGCCGCGGCGATCGGCCCTGGGTGCCGCATCCCAAGTCAAAGCGCGAGCGCGAGAGAGAGGCAGCGGCCAATCGATCCGCCGGCCCGGTCCTACCGGCGTCCGCCGACGAGCCGCGTGAACCGGCAGCGGATGCGCGGTTCAACCAGCCTGATTGACCGCTCAGCGCCGCCGCTTATACCGACGCGATTTTAGTAGCCGTAGCGCTACCGGTAGTACCGGCCACCGTAATAAGGATAGTACCGGCCGTAGTAACCGTAATAGGCGGGGCTCTCATAAATCGTGGATGGTGGCGCTGGCGCGGTTTCAGGCGTGTAAGGGCCGCCTAGCGGTTGGGGAGCGAATGGCGTTGCCGCGAACGCCGGTGCCGCGAGTGCCAACGCAGCAACAAGTGCGGTCTTGCTAAGAAGCTGTTTCATCGGTTCAACCTCCCGATGTGCCGACAAAAGCCGCGCCGTGCCGCCGGAGCGGCGGCTGAGTCGCAGAGTATCCCTTTTGAAACGGCGCGACCCGGCCGGTTGTTCAGCGCCACTGCCGGCGGTTGAATTCAGAGAAACCTGCAGCGCTTAGCGATGCGGCGTCTCTAGCCGGCCTGATTGAGCTTGAGCCCGGGCGAAGGCCAATCGACCGCGACGAGCCGCCCGGTCCAGGACAGCGTGATGAACGCGGTCTTCATGTCCGGCCCGCCGAAGCAGATGTTGGTCGTCATCGGGTCCGGCATCGGGTTATGCTCGACATGCCGGCCGTCGGGTGAGATCACGGTGATGCCGCCATTGACCAATGTCGCGACGCAGATCCGTCCATCGGCCTGCACCGCGAGTGAATCGAAGCGCTGATAGCCGCCCATGCCGGCAACCAGCCTGCCGCCATGCGGCGACGGCCACGGCTCTTTCTTCACCACTCCCGGCGCCTCGATCGGAAACGCCCAGAGCCGCGCCGCCTCCGTTTCGGCCACGTACAGCGTCTTCTCGTCCGGCGACAGACCGATGCCGTTCGGCGTCACCATCGGGTAGGCGACCTCGGTGATAGAGGAGCCGTCGGGCCTCGCGTAGTACACCGCGCCGATGTCCATGTCGCGCGCTCGCCTTTTGCCGAGGTCGGTGAAGTAGATGCCGCCGTGAGCATCGATGACGAGATCGTTCGGTCCTTTGAGCGAGACATCTCCGCAGGCGCGATGGAGGCATTCGATCGTGCCGCTTTGCAGATGCACTCGCTCAAGGCGGCCGCCGCTGTAATCCTTGGCCTGCACCAAAGGCCGGATACGCCCGTTTTCGCGGTGCCATTCGAAGCCGCCATTATTGGCGACGTAGCACTTGCCGTCGGGTCCGATTGCCGCGCCGTTCGGGCCGCCGCCGGTCTTCGCCGTGATGCTCTTGGTCCCGTCCGGCGCGATCCGCATCAGTGTGCCGGCGGCGATCTCGACCAGCAGCACGGAACCATCTGCCAGCGCTACCGGACCTTCGGGAAACTGCAGCCCTTCGGCGAGCGTGCGGGATTCCATTCCGGTTCTCCCGCGTTACGGCGATTGCGCCGCCGACAGCTGCGGCCAGTACCATTCGTAGAACCGGCGATCGAGCATGCCGAGCGGCGCGGCGGTGATCGCCTCGCCGTGCTGCCGCAGCGCCTCGGCAATCGCGTCCTCGCCATTTTCCGGCGCGGCAGCAATATCCGCTTGCGACAGGCGCACGAGCTCGAAATCGGTGTGGCCGGGAAACCGCGGGGTCAGGCGAACGAGAGCTGCCTCGTCGCCGCGCAACGCGACAAAACTGAGCGCACCGAACTCGACCACATCGCTGCAATCATTGCCGCCGAACACCAGTTCGGGCGAGGACCACAAAAATTGGCGCAGATACTTCCAGTTCCAATTCGTCGAATAACGTTTGCGGCTCGTGACGCTGGCCTCGGTCATCGCCTCGGGAATCGCGCCGAGATCGGCCGGGCCGGGCGGCGGCATTTCCGGTGCCACCGCCGATAGATCGACCAGGATTAGCCCGCGGTCGATCCGCATCGCGTAATGCGGCATGCGGAAGCGCGAGCGGTCGGTCATCTCGGGGCGCAGCAGCGGGTCGGTCAGCCGGCCGTCAAGCGCGTAAGACCAGCCGTGGTACTGGCAAAACAGATGATCGCTGCGGCCGCTCTCCTCCTCGCACACGCGATACCCGGCATGCAGACAGGCATTGCGCAGCGCGTGGATTTGATCGGCGGCCTCCCGCACCAGCACTATCGAGCGGCTGCCGATATCGGCGCGGAAATAGTCGCCATCGGCGGCGAGGCGGCTCGCATGGTCGACCGCCAGCCACGGCCGGGTAAACAGATGCGCGACCTCCGCGGCGAACACCGGATAGGCCTCGAACAGCTCGGCGGCAGGCGTAACCGCGCTGCCCGCCTCGATCTGTTCGCCGATCGCCTTGATGCTGTCGGGAAGCTCCATTGCCGCTCCAATCCGCGCGTCTCTGCTGCTGCCGCTATAACCGGCTTTGTACCCGGCTGGCTATCGAAAGCTGCCCGGCTACCCGGCACGGGTCACATGCACTGGCGGAATGGCGCCGAACCATTCCGGCCTGGCGCGCTCGATCTGCGCCGCCATCTGCAGCAACAGGTCCTCGCGGCAGAAATTGCCGTAGAGCTGCACCCCGATCGGCAGCCCGTCCGAGTCGAGGCCGGCCGGCACCGAGATCGCCGGCAATCCGGTCTCGTTCGCCGGCATCGTGTAGCGGCAGGCATTGCACAGCCGGTCGAGCCAGAGGGCGAACGGGTCCTCGCGCAATAGAGAGTAGGGGCCGTTCGCCTCGGGCACGCGGATCGCCAGCGTCGGCGTCAACAGCAGATCGTAGTGTTCCATCGCCTGCCCGAACTGACGGGTCACCGTGTTGTTGCAGGCCATCATCCGCCAGAGGTCGAATTTGTCGTACCGCGCGGCGTCGAGAAAATGCCGGTAGGTCATCGGGCAGAGATATTCGCCGAGCCGATCCGGATCGATCCGCTTGTCGCGCGCGGTGTGGGCAAACTGGGCGCGGCCGCCGACCCAGTTCGTCGTGTAGGCAAACCACAGCGCCTCCCAGTTGCAGATCGCGCTGTCGTCCACCTCTTCGACGATGTGGCCAAGGCTTTCGAGCAGCCCAGCGGTTTCCCGCACTCGCGCGGCGATCTCCCGGTCGATCTCGCCGCCGCGTCCCCAGGCGCCGGTCGTCAGCCCAATCCTCTGCGGCGCCGGATCGCGCGCAATGACGTCGAGGTACGACCCGGCCGGCGGGTTCATCGCCATAAAGCTGCCGCCATTCGGGATCCGCGTCAGGTAATCGTACACTGCGGCGGTGGCGCGCACGCTGCGGGTCACGACGCCGTCGGCGCTGGTGCGGTTCATGTATTCGTTCTGGCCGAGCGGGCGCGGCACCCGCCCGCGCGTCGCTTTCAGCCCGACCAGCCCGCAGAACGCGGCCGGGATGCGGGTCGAGCCGCCGCCATCGGAGGACATGCTGACCGGCAGGATGCCGGCGGCGACCGCCGCCGCCGAGCCGCCCGAAGAGCCGCCGGCGGTGCGCGCAGGGTGCCATGGATTGCGCGTCACCTTGACCCGGCCGAGATAGTCGGTCGAGGTGTCGATGGTCATGCCGTATTCCGGGGTCGTCGAGCGGCCGATCGGCACCAGACCGGCGCTCAGGTAATTTGTGACCGTCGGATCGGTCGCCGGGACGACGTGGCCCTCATGCAGCTTTGAGCCGGATTCCTGTACTCGTTTGTCCAGCCCCGAGCCGAGATCCTTCAGGAACATCGGCACGCCGTACAATTTTCCGCTGCGGTCCGGCAGATCGCGGTCGGGATCGATCAGGATATCTTCGTAGAGGCCGAGCACGGCTTCGAGCTGCGGATCGAGCCGGGCGACTGCCGCGGCAGCCTGCGCTGCGGCCTCGCCCGGCGTCAGCTCGCCGCCCCTGATCCGCGCGGCTAGGGCCACCGCATCGTGCGTCGCCCATTCCTCCCAGCTCATCGCCTGCGGCATCGGCCAACCCCTTCCGGCTTCCCTGTGCGATGGCGATCATAGCCGCTGTTGCAGTGAGCGGCATCGCAGGATCGGTATGGCGTGGCGGACGCCCAGCCGAGCAGAAAAAAGCGCGAGCCCAACTGGGCTCGCGCTCGTGGTCTTCGCCCGGGCTCTGTGGGAGCCCGAGCTGCTTACGGTCAGCGTTCTTTCTTTTCGCCCTGCTCCGGGGCTTGGCCGGGCCGGGCACCCGGCTCATGCGCCTTTTGCGGCGTGCCGGCCTGGTGCGGACCGGGTTGCGGCGGTGCCGAACTGCCCTGTCCGCCAATTGGCGGCGCAGTCATCCGCTGCGGTTCGTGACCGGCCGCGGGTCCGCCGCCGGATGGTGTCGGACCGGGCATTGGCTTCGCGCCGGCCTGTTCCGGCACATGCCGAGGTTGCTCCGATCCGCTCGCCGGCGGGGCGCCGCCGGTATGCTCCGGACCGCGACCAGGGGTTTGCTCTGGAGCCCTGGTCGTCCCGGTAGCAGGAGCATTCTCCTTCGGCAGATTGGCTGCCGGCGCGGCGGTCCTGCCGTGCTCTTTCGCCGCCTCGCCCGGCGCGGTACGCCCCTGCCCGGGCTTGCGCTCGCCCGGCGTGCTTGCCTCGGTCTTGCTCGGCTGTCCCGATGGTTTTGCCGTTTCCTGGGTCGCTGCTGGCTGGTTCTTCTCGGCCGGTCCCGCCGCCGGACGGCTGGTCCCAGCCTGTTCCTTCCCCGGCTGCTCCTTGGCAGGCTTCGCCGATTTCCCGGCTGCCCGCTCGGACGGAGTTGCCGTCCCCGGCGGCTTGCCCTGCTCGGTGGTCGTCGGCTGCGCCGCGGTCGTTGGCGCCTTGTCCGGCTGTGACGCGGTCGTCGATTTTTGCGCAGGCTGGGCCGTGCTCGGCTGCGCCGTTGTCGTCGATGTCTGGCCGGACGGCGTTGTCGGTTGCGCCGTCGTCGGCGTCTGCCCTGGTTGCGTTCCCGTTGGCTGAGCCGTCGTGGTCGACCTCTGGCCGGACGGCGTTGTCGTCGGCTGCGCCGTCGTGCCCGTGGTCGTCGTCTGCCCAGGCTGTGTCGCGGTTTGGGTCGTCGTGTTCTGCGACTGGATCAGGTTCGGCTGCGCCGCCGCGCGTTGCGGCAGGCTCACCACGGCCGCGGCCCTACCGGGGGCCACCGTCCCGGCAGGAACATTGGTCGCGGTGACGGTGGTACGCGAGGCCACATTGGGTGCGACCAGAACCACCGGCCCGGCATGTCGCCAGGTATTACCCGGCCCGACCTCAACATTGCGCGTGATTCGGGTGTACTCGACGGTGTTCACGGTGATCCGATTGGCGCGCCAGTCCGGCTCGCTCCAGCCCCATAGCGGCCTGACGATGCCGTAGCCGACGCTGACCTCGAAACCGGGTTCGATCGTCTCGGCGACGAAGCCCCGCGGCGGCGGCAGGAACACCGGCGGGAATTCCCGGTCCGGCCACTGGCCATAGACGACGGTCGGATTGTAAACCGGCACATAAACCCGGTCCGGTTCGGCCGAGGTGATCACGATGGCGGGTCCCTGCTCGCGTACGGTCAGGTGCTTCACCTGCTTCAGCTTGCCGGATTTCATCGCCAGGTGCCGCAGCGCCTGAACGCGCGCCATGACCTCCGCCTGCTGGGTGGCAAAGGCAACGCCGAGCGCTTGCGTCCACTCGATATGCTCGCTCATCATCTCGACGATCTGCGGGAAGGCGACGAGCGCCTTGACGCTGGGGTCCCAGGGCAGCGGCTCCAATGCCTGCGCCAGCGCATCGCCCTTGAGGTCGCCGTGCTCCTTCAGCCATTGCGCCGCCTCGACCACCTGCTGCGGGTAAGTCGCGGCCATCAGCACCTGGCTGAGGACCTGGTCGGGGTAGAGCGCGATCGGCGCGACCATCTGGTCGATCTGCTGCCGCGTATAGTGCGCTGCGCCAGGGTCTGCCGGCTGCTTCAGCGCGGCGGTGGCCTGCCCGCGGGTCGGCGCCTTTGCTGGCGGCGTTTGCGCCAGCGCGATCGGTGCAACCAGCAGGAAGGGCAGCGTTTGCGCCAAAATCCGCAGTCGAAACGACGTCATCCTCTACCTCCGTGTTCATCCTCGCCCTGCGCGAGACCAAGCAGACCTGCAGAGGGGCTCGGCGCTGCGCGTCTCGGTCATTTCCGCCCTGCGCAATAAACACGACGCCAGCGCCGCCAATTCCGGGAGCGTCACCACTCTTTGGTTCGCCGCGGCCGCTTTGGAGGTTGAGATCGCGGTTGGAACGTGCGATCGGCTTGCTCCGCGGCCCCGGGCGAGGCAGCATATGCGGCGAGCGGCCGCAGTGCGGCCAGCACCTTTTTCCGGAGGTCTACGATGCCTGTAATCAAAGCCGCCGATCTGGCCTATGGGCGGCTGCGCTCCCCCGATCTCGACAAGCAGGAGGAGTTCCTGACCGCGTTCGGCATGGTGCGCGCCGACCGCACCAAGAACGCCCTCTACATGCGCGGCACCGACTCGCCGCACCACATCCACGTCACCGAGCTTGGCGAGCCGAAATATGTCGGCATAGCGTTCCATGCCGCCTCGCCAGACGATCTCGAAAAATTGTCGCGCAGCGAGGGCGCCTCGAAGGTCGAGGACATCGACGAGCCCGGCGGCGGCAAGCGCGTGCGCCTGACCGACCCGGACGGGTTCCAGGTCGAGGTCGTCTACGGGATGGAGCAGCTGCCGAAGATCCCGGTCAAACGGCCGCCGGTCAACACCGGCGAGGACAAGACACAGCGGCGCAACGCGCTCTATTACAAAGGGGTCGAGCGCGGCCCGTCGCACGTCAAGCGGATCGGCCATTTCGTCGTGCACTCGCCGCAGTTCGAGAAGACGCTCGGCTGGTACCGCGAGATGCTCGGCCTGCGCTGTTCGGACGACGTCTACGCCGACAAGAAGGAGAATATCGTCGGTTCCTTCAACCGCCTCGACCGCGGCGAGGATTATGTCGACCACCACGCCTTCTTCTGCATCCGCAGCGACAAGGCGGGCCTCAACCACCTGTCCTACGAGGCGGCCGATATCGACGACATCATGATCGGC